>Ga0194127_10007387_pt1 | contig 12143 bp, 9 predicted proteins | sample TA2KigC100mmetaG_FD_148624 | JGI IMG/M metagenome (GOLD analysis project Ga0194127, IMG submission 148624) | Freshwater microbial communities from Lake Tanganyika, Tanzania - TA2015036 Kigoma Deep Cast 100m | ecosystem: Environmental > Aquatic > Freshwater > Lake | place: Tanzania: Lake...
CGGGCAAAAACTACTGCCCCGACCGCCCTGGCCAAACCCAGCTCCCAGCCAAGAACCCTAGCTGTTAAGACAATGGCCAATACGTTTATGGCCGGGCCGGAATAAAGAAATGCACAGGCCGGGCCTAAACCGGCACCCCGTCGATAAATACCGCTAAACAGCGGCAAAACTGTGCAGGAGCAGACAGCCAGGATCACGCCGGATACTGAAGCAACTGAATAGGCAACAATTCTACTGGCCCCACTGCCAAAGTATTTGATGACCGACCCCTGTGAAACAAAATTGGCGATCGCCCCGGCAATAAAAAAAGCAGGCACCAGGCAGAAAAGAACATGTTCCCGGGCGTACTCCTGCAGCAGGTGAAAGGCTTCAATGATTGCCCCGCCAACCAGGGGGCTTTCAAAGGGAATAAAGTAAGCAGCTACAAATACTGCCACAATGATCCCTAATTTTTGATATTCCTTCATTACTGACTCATCTCCTCAGTTTTGACAGCTTAACCTATAAAAACATTTCAATAATTAGAGCTCCTGCTTGATCAGCTCTTTAATTTCCTCCGGCTTTAAAACTTTACCGGCAGACTTAACCTGATCATTTATCACTAAAGCCGGAGCCATCATCACATCGTACTGCATGATTTCGTCCATCTTGGTTATCTTTTGCACATCGGCAACCACATTTAGCTCGGCCAGGGCATTAATCGTTTCCTTCTCCAGGGCTTGACATTTACTGCACCCAGTTCCTAATATTTTTATAATCACTTATGAACAGCTCCTTTAATTTATCTATACACACTTCATTGGTCCCTGCATCTTTTTGCTGCGCAGCTCATGATCACGATACAATTTCGGCTTTCTCCTGCCAAATACGCCTGACCGATTCGGCACAGCGATCGTTGATCTCGTAAACCTGCGGGTCTGTAACCCAGTAAATAACCTTCAGGCCTTCTTTGCGGGAACGGAGTAAGCCTTCTTTTTTTAACAGGGCAAGATGGCGCGAAGCACTGGATTGCTCGATCTTCAACTCCGGAAAAATCTCACATACACAGCGTTCGCCAGACCGCAGCAGTTCTAATATCTGCAACCGGGTAGGGTGAGATAAAGCTTTAATATAATCAGCCATTAAGTGATATTGGTCCACCGGTTATTCCCCCTTGACAAACTTACTGACTATATTCTTATATCCTGACTTTTGCAGCAATGTGGGCAAAAAATAGGCTGCAATGCCCATCGATAAAGGGTTTGCAGCCTTTTCATTTTGTCACAAATATGTAGGGGAAAGCCCTATTTTTTTGTTTGCGCCAAAATATTTTTTACATCCCCCAGACGCAGCCTTTTGTTCGTGAAATCAATTTCTAAAGCTTTGCCGATAGCATCTGAGATCTCAGTTCTGTAATCAAAGAGATAAATATTTTCATGCTCATTGGAACACGAAATTCTGTTAAGACATTCAACTATCTTTTCGGCAGAATACAGCCAGCCGGTTTTACGCTGGATGAGCCGCATAATCGTAAGAGCGATAAAACAGGTTAGGAAATGGGCATTGATATGATCTTGGAGCGATACAAAAACCGGCCTGGTCTCCAAGACCCCCTTGGTGACGCGAAAGGTCTCCTCAATTTTCCACAGGCCGCGGTAAGTCTCTATCACTTCGGAATCAGACATATCTAACTCGCTTGTCACGATAGCGTAGTACCCGTCATACTTTTGTTCTTCAGCGACCTTCGTATCATCAAAGACAGGGCGCTCTTTGACTTTGACAATTTCGCCGGTCTTCTTATCAAACTTCAGGTTCTTTACATACTTGGCCGCACCGTAAGAGGTGGCCTTGGTATACTTTTGGGGATTAGCTGCTAAATCATGCGCTTTTTTCAAAACCTCCGCCCGCTCTGCTCTGGCCTTTAAAGCATACTTTTTCCCCCAGAAAACGACCTGCTTCTCATAGACCGTCTTTTTTACTTTTTTCCCGCTTGGTAAGCTTACGTTGATCTCCCGGGCTATTACCCGGCTTTTGGCTTTAAAGTCTGCATCTTCATCAACGGGCTTGCCATCTGAACCAAGATAATCTTCATCTGAGAGGATATAATCCTTAAAAGCTTTTGTTCCACCCCTGACCGAAAAGCTAAACACATAACCGTTAAAATTTCTCCCCTTCTCCTTGCCCTGGAGATAAAAAATATTATCTCCCGTGATAATGCCCATGTCGGCAACAACAATGATCCGGCCGGTATCATAGTTGCGCCTGATCTCGCCTATGGCCGGTTTAAAGGTCTCTTTATCCACCGTATTGCCTGGAAAAAGCTCATAATGCATAGGTATGCCATCAGCATCTAAAGCCAGTCCCATCTGTACTATTGGATCACGGCTTTTTTGTTTTGAAAACCCCGTCTTGCGAAAATCATCTCCTTCATCAATCTCGAAGTAGTAATTGGTAACATCGTAATAGATCGTCTTCGTGTTGCGCCCGTATTTCTCAGTGATTTTTAAGTTCAGATACCGTTGAAACTCTGTGGCAACTTGGGAGAAGTGGGAAAGGGAGCGGTAAAGATCGGTTAAAGAGAAACTGAAGCGCTCAAAGTAGTGCTCCTTTTGTTCATAAGCTTTCTTTTTAGACCCGGGACTAAGCAGCCTCGATACCACAAGCAGGATCATGATCGAGTTTGTATTGTACTCAAAACCCTCATGCCTGGCCTTATTCTTAAAAAACACATCTAAGCCCAGCTCGTGGTAAAGCTTTAAGATTGCCGCATAGCCAAAATTCTTCCGGTTGTCGGTGTCGGGCGTAAGCTTCTCGCCCATATTGACAGATAAAGTTGACCTGTTTAAAACCTGCTCCTCCTCGGTCATCCTGCGTGCAACCTCTTTAAAATGAGCGACCGGGTCTTCGTACTCTTTCTCCAATTCATCCAAATACCCCAGAGACTTGATGGTTTTAGATCTCGGTTTGCCCGTAGCTTTATCGCGGTAACCTTTCTCGATGGAAAGGTAAACCCTGCCATTACTTTTACGGGACTGTTTAAGGTTCATAGGCACCTCCGCAAAGAGTTATTTAGCTCTATTATACCATAAATAACTATACTTTACTATACTAAAATATGATAGATGAACAAAAATTTTTGCCCCTGAAACGCTTTGTTCATAAGGGCTTGCGGAGTCTAATGGGAAGTTTGGGTGAAAAAGAAGCGCGATCAGCGCTATTTTATCTATTGTGTTATCCGGCATTTTTTATTATAATATTTAGTAATTTACAAATATACGCGCTTTTATAATAAGGAGGGCTCATATCAGAAGTGGAAAACAAGGAACTATATCTATCAAAACCATGGCTTAATCATTATCACAAAGATGTACCGCCTACCGCAGAATTTTCCAAAAAATCGCTGGTTGATCTATTTGATGAAACAGCAAAAAAATTCGCCAATCAACCGGCGGTTATTTTTTATGGAAACAAAATTACTTTCAAACAGTTGCACGATGAAGTCAACCGCTTTGCCACCGCCCTGTCACAAATGGGAGTTAAAAAGGGTGATAAAGTAGCTCTCTATCTGCTCAACAGCCCGCAATATATAATTGCCTATTTTTCTATTCTTAAGGTTGGGGGAACAGTTACGCCGATCAGCCCAGTCTATACCAGCAGCGAAGTCAAGCATCAGTTGACAGACAGCGGAGCTAAAACAATTGTCTGTCAGGATATCCTCTTCGATAATATTAATAAAACCGGCTTAAAACTGGATCGGGTTTATTTAACCGGTATAAGCGACTACTTGCCTACAATCCGCCGGATGATAGGCAAAAGTGTTCTACGTAAAGCCTTTAGCGAACTCGAAGTGCCAATTCCAAAAATTGACGAAAGCTCTGGCTTTTACAGGATGAAAGACCTGATCAAAAAAACTGAACCCAATCCGCCTGTAGTTGATATTGATCCGACAAAAGATCTTGCTTCTTTACCTTATACCGGTGGAACAACTGCTCAACCAAAAGGCGTTATGCTGACCCACGAAAACTTGATCGCGTGCCAGGCACAAATCAAAGCATCCTGGCCGATTATCGAGGAAGGCAAAGAAATCGTCTTAGCCTTTTTGCCGTTTTATCATATTTATGGCCAGGTAGTGGTGATGCTTAACACTATGCTTATGGGAGGCACCCTGATTTTATTCACCACTCCCGATATTGATGATATTCTTTATTCAATGGAAAAATACCAGGCCAGCACTTTTTTTGGTGTACCGACATTCTTTGAGTACCTTAAAGAATATGAGAAGACAGATCGTGTAAACTGGAAGAGACTGAAAATGATTACCTGCGGCGCTGACACTTTGCATACCACTACACTCGAAGGCTGGACCAAGAGAACGGGCAGTGTAATCACCGAAGGCTATGGGATGACCGAAACCAGCGGGGTTAGCCACGTTAACCCACTGGGCGGAAGCAAACCGGGGTCGTTTGGCGTACCTCTGCCTAACGTGACCGCAGCCATTATCAATTCCGACACAAATGAATTTATGCCGATTGGCGAAACTGGTGAGTTGATCATCAACGGGCCAAACATTATGCAGGGCTACTGGAACCGTGACGAAGACAATAAAAAAACCTTCCTGGATATAGACGGAATGCGCTTCATGAGAACCGGTGACTTGGTGAGGATGGATGAAGAAGGTTACTTCATCTTTTATGATCGTTCAAAAGACCTGATCAAATTCAAGGGTTACTCCGTCTTTGCCCGCGAAATTGAAGAGGTTCTCTACAAGCATCCCCAGATCAAGGCTGTGGGAGTTATAGGCGTGCCCGACCCGAAAGTAGGGCAGTATATTAAAGCCAATATCGTTCTTAACCCAGAAGCGCGCGGCAAAGTATCCGAAGAAGATATCCTTAACTATTGCAAGGAGAATCTGGCCCACTATAAAGTACCAAAAGTGATCGAATTTCGCGGAGAGCTGCCAAAAACTGATGTCGGCAAAATATCCAGGCGAGAACTGCGCGAAGAACTCGACGAGGAGGTATAGACTTGAGCACTCCATTTTTTGAAGTTGAAAATGTCACCAAGCGCTTTGGTGGTTTAACTGCCATTGAAGATGTCAGCTTTCAGGTTGCCAGGGACGAGATGATCGGTTTAATCGGACCTAACGGTGCTGGAAAAACAACTATGGTACGTCTGATCATGGGTATATTGAGACCTGACAGCGGCTCAATTCGCCTACGGGGAAAGGATATTACCCGTATGAAAACCTGGGATATTGTGGAAGAAGGTATCGCCGGCACATTCCAAACTACCCGTCCGTTCCGCCGGTTACCAATTGTCGCGAACGTGATGGTGCCCTGTCTTGGCCCGCGTACCTCGCGGCGCGGAGAGTGGGTTAAAAGAGTTGAGGCCAGAGCGATGGACGCTCTTGAGTTTGCCGGAATTTCCGACTTGGCTATGGAACCGGCCTCCCGCCTTTCGCAGGGTGATCTGAAGCGCCTGGAAGTAGCCAGGGCGATCGCCACTGAACCAGAGTTGCTTGTTTTAGACGAGCCTTTCGGCGGACTAACGCCAACAGAAACAGAGCTGATGGCCAAGTCAATGCGTCGCCTGCACAAGGGTGGCCGCTTTGGGCGTCTGCACAGTGAAGGTGCGGCGATGATCATCATCGAGCACAAATTGCACGAGTTGATGAAGATTGTCGACCGGGTTGTGGTTATGCACTTTGGAAAAGTATTAGCCATTGGCACTCCGGATGAAATTATCAAGAATGAAGCAGTAATTGAAGCATACATCGGCAAGGAGGTTAGTTAAGTGCTGCTTGAAGTAAAAAACCTGACTGTCGCCTATGATACTGCCATGATTTTAAACGATGTCAGTATCTCAGTTGACCGCGGCGAACTGGTTAGCCTGGTTGGCCCTAACGGAGCCGGCAAGTCTACTTTTATTCGCACCATCACCGGATTGGTTCGCTGGGAACGTGAGACTTTAAAAGGGACGCGTTATGGTGATATTACCATAGAAGGTTCGGTCACCTTCAATGGCGAAGAGCTGATTACTACACCCGCTCATGATATCGTGATGAAAGGCTTAATTCACTGTCCGGAACGCAGGCGGCCTTTCACCGAAATGAGCGTCTACGAAAACCTGGTTGCCGGTGCTTACCTGATAAAGAATAAGAAGGATTTTCACGACAACTTGGAAGCAGTTTACCATATCTTTCCTATACTAAAGGATCGTGCAAAGCAAGTTTCTGGCACCCTTTCCGGCGGCGAGCAACAGATGCTGGCCATCGGTCGCTCCCTAATGGTCAAACCGCTTTTGCTCTGTATTGATGAACCATCAACCGGCCTGGCTCCCCAGGTTAAACAGCTGGTCTTTGATAAAATCAAAGAAATTCAAGCTTCCGGTATGACCATACTTTTAGTTGAGCAGGATGTGAGCATGACTTTTGCCATGGCCGACCGCAACTATATCCTGTCGCACGGCAAGATCGTGACCCAGGGGACCAGCGCTGAACTGCTGAAGGACGAAACGGTGAGGCAGTCTTACCTGGGGTTGTAATTCAAGCCTAAATCTCTTTGACTGGTTAATAACTAAGGGAGCCGTCTAAAGACGCTCCCTTTTCACTTCTACCGCGCCCCTCCCCCTCAAGGGGGAGGGAGTTATTATCTTTTATCAAAATAGCAGTGGGAGAGAAATAATTAGCGCATGTCGGAATAACAGACACGGCATTCCTTGCGGGTAAAGGCGTTGCGCACCTTACAGCGCGGACATTCTCGTTCCAGTTTATCGCGGAAATAAGTGGTAATGCCCTGGGGCATTAAGCGCAGTACCAGTAGCACAATCAGGGCAAAGATTAGCATCCGGTATTCGGCAGCTGCCCTTAAAAATTCCAAGGCCGGAAATAGAATAAACACCCCGGCAACAGCCCCATAGATCGTTGCAATACCACCGAAGATAGCCCAGATAATCGCCTGGAACGACATTAAAACGGCCAGCATTGAAGGGCCGGCAATCCTTAAAAAGTGCGTATAAAGCCCCCCGGCAATACCGGCAAAAAAGCCACTCAGGCAGAAGGCAAGCAGTTTATACTTAGTGGTGTTAATGCCTGATGCACGCACTGCGATTTCATCTTCCCGGATGGCATGGAATATTATGCCGATCTTCGAGTCGGTTATTTTCCACATTATATAGCAAAGCACCAGCATTAGGATCACCGCAATGTAGTACTCATTCAAGCGTGATGAAGCCAGACGGGTAATCCCGGAAATCCCCAGTTCTCCTCCGAAAAACTTGGGAAATACAAATATTATGCCCATCAGCATGATTGGAAAAGCAAGCGTCGCCAAGCCCAGGTAGGGGCCTTTCAGGCGCAGGCAGGGTATACCAACCAGCAAACCTATCAGCACCGCAGCCAGGCCTCCCAGGGGTATGGTAATCAACGGAGACAGTCCCAGGCGCAAGTTAACCAAAGCTGTTGTATAGGCTGCAACCCCAAAGAAAAGAGCGTGTCCAAAGCTAATCTGCCCTACAAATCCTGATAGTAAATCCCAACTGGCAGCATAAATTGAAAATATGGCGGCAATGGTCAGGATCCTCAAAATGTACATATCCTTTGTAACCAGGGGCATAAAGATTAGCATTAGCACAAAAAGGACAGCGATTACCCGGGTCGGGAGAACCAGAACTTCGTTACGGACATAACGCAGAGCCATTCTAATTGCAGTCACCTGTTTATCGCTCTCCTTCCAGGTATACTCCGAAGAGACCTTCGGGGCGAATGATCAAAATAACAAGCATGATAGCAAGGGCAATTGCTACTTTGAGAAAAGCGCCGCCGGGCATCATAAAAACAACTGTAACTTCAATAAAGGCTAAAATCAAAGCGCCAATAAAACTACCTTTGATGCTGCCCAAGCCACCGAGAATAACGATTGCCAAAACGAGGACCAGAGGGCTAAGCCACATGTGCGGCTCCAGGGTATAGAGCGGAGCGACCATGACCCCGGCCACTGAAGCAAGGGCAACTGAGATAGCCATAGTTGCCGCAGCAATTTTGGCTACATTCATCCCCATCAGGTTGGCAATCTCACGATCCTGGGCCGAGGCGCGGATGGCAGTTCCGAGTCGCGTTTTCATCAGCACCAGCCAGACAGCAAACAGCGATAAACTAACTACGCCTAAAGTGAGCAAATACTGGTAAGAAATCCTGAGCCCCATCGGGCTGATGTAGCCGGCAACAATATTGCTCACACCGCGATAATGGCCACCGAAAATAATTAGAATCAACTCCTGAAAAACCAGGGCAACCGATACAGTAATAATCAGAACTGCAGTTTCATGTTCGCGAATCGGCTCCATAAAAACATAATAAACTAAAACCCCGATTGCAACCACAACTATGATCGAAAGCGGTATGGCAATCAGCGGGTGAAGAGCTAGTGTTGTGCCAAAATAAAAAACAGCATAAGCAGCCAGCATAAAAAAAGCTGTATGCGCCAGGTTGATAATCCTGGCCGCCCCAAAGATCAGGGAAAACCCAACTGCCAGCATGGCATATACAGCACCGTTCATCAGGCCGTAAACTAAAATATCACTGAGCATGGCAAATTCCTCTCGTCTAGATCAATGATGAATGGCTCGACTGTGATGGCGCTAAGAGAAGCACCGCTCTTTAACAGACTATTGTCAGAAGATTTCTACCAGCCAAGTTATTCAACCGGAGGAGCCCCTGTTAGAGGGGCTCCTCCGGTAATTTGAAGTTTAACGCTTACTTGTTAAGATACTACTGTCTCCACTGCTCAAGAACATGAGGTGGAATCTGGTAAGGAACCATACCTTCGTAACCGACAACGAGATCAGGAGCATTTGTCGGATCTGGCTTCCACTCAAACGGCCATACCCCGAGCAGCTCTCCACCCTGCCACTGGATACCAACAGCGGTAACATAATCGGGACCCCAGATGATATCATGGGCTTCATCAAAAACAATACGTCCCGCAGCGCTGGTGAAATCAGTTTTTTCCAGCTCGACGATCACTGCATCCGTATCGACAGTGCCAGCTCTTTCTACCGCTTCCTTCAGGATATAAACAGCGCTATAGGTATCGGCGTTGTAGTTGGGAAGCTGCCCATATAGTTCTTGAAACTTGGCAATAAATGGCAGTGTTTTTTCTGTAATGGCAGCATTCTGGGCAAAAGTGTTCAGAGTGTAGTCGTAATCGCCGAAACCGTCAGTTGCGGCAAAGTAACCGGACTTCTGAGCTTCAACGTTAATCCCAACCGGGCAGGCGGGAATCTCCAGCTCACCCCACTGCTTACCGAAGGGAATACCAACCGGACCGGACATGATGGTGTAAATGATGTGTGCTCCGGATTCCTCGATCCCTCTAAGTTCAGTGGTAACATCTGAGGCTGTAGCAGAGGGGCGGAATGTGCCCGCAAATTCCATGCCAAGAGTTGGGATAATCTGTGGAGCCAATTGCACCAGCGCCTCATTCCATTCCAACGCCTCAGCGAGAATTGCCACCTTGGGTGCTTCAATACCAAGCTCCTCGCGGACAGCCTTCGCCACGTCATTTAACATTAAAACAGTAACTTTAACAAGGTCGGTAGACCTAATCGGAGTGACCCTGAATAGGTATTTCCAGGTATCATAGTCTGTATCAACCCGACCATGCAGCAATTCATTAGTTGCGGCACCGCAAATCAGGAATATTTTCTGGTAGTCAACCGCAGCCAGTTCGGTGTAGGGGGTAACCGCTTCAGTGCGGAAACCGCCAATCAGGAAATTAGGATCCTCGGATACAATCACGTTTTCAACTGCAGAAACAGCACCGAGTGGATCCATGATCTCATCAGTTTCAACCTGAATCAGGCTGATTGAATAAGCTTCTTCCCCAACCATTACTCCACCGGCCTCATTAATCTCGTCAGCAGCCATCTGGGCGCCCCACCACATCATTTCGCCCTGGATATTGGTCATCGGGCCGGTGACGGCAATCTTTATTTCACCATCGTATTCCATTGCTGGGGTTTCTTCTTCTTCCGGGGGTGTTACATCTTCATCCGGAGCTGCAGGAGAGCAGCCGGCCATACCTAAAACGAGTAGCAACGTCAATAATAGAGCAGCAAAAAGGAATAGCTTCTTCTTCAATCAACTTACCTCCTCTTTTTTTAAAACTGTTCTTGTTACTTTGATAAGTTTTGCGGTTATTATTGTGAGGCATACCCCCTACCGTGGTCCAGATAGAGTTTTCATTATAGCCAGAATTATAACACAACAGCAAAAGCTTGACAACATTCTAATACTTCTTTTTCACATTAAAAATATATAATAATTTAACAGTTTCGCTGCTTAAAAAGGTTTTTAGTGATCGAAAGAGAAAGATAAGTTTGAATAAGTCAGATTAGGTATTTGATTCAGGAGGTTTATCTGAATTGGATAACAGCCGGAGTAAGCTTTTAACTGTTCCCGATATGATAACTAGCGAGCCTCTCCTCTACCCCACTGGTAATGAATATGTTTCTATACCCGAAACTAACAGGCAAGGAGCTATTCAATCCATTAATCTTCTGCGTCTGGACAAGAATGGTCTGCTTGACTTCAGAGGCGACGGTGATGAACCCTTATTATCACCTTATGTCGCTATTAATAGTGTAAACCTGATCCCTACTGCTTCCCTTAACTGGCAGTACGAGTTAGGATGGTTGCCCTGCTTTGAAGTAGATCTTTCGACTGACTTGCAGCTACGGGGGTTAATTTTGGCACCACCCGGGTTTAAGGGCTTTAATTACCAGTTAAGCTTAATCAACAGAGGCGGAGACAAGGTAACAGTAGAGACAGGATGGCAGGGCTTCTGGAAATCTTTCAGTTACACAGTTTTTACAAGCAGGGCTCTTCAAGTAAAGCGCTCGATTGCTTATAACCAATGGACAGGCAGCCTTGTGCTGGAAGCCCAGGCCGATCTTCCTCTTGCCGCGTTGGCTCTTTCAACAGGACCGACTGCAGACTGGCTATTTAATCAAGAGAATGGACATTTTCAATCAACTACTACACTTGAGCTGGAACCGGGGAAACAACTAGTTTTTACATTATACGGAGCAGTAAACCTTGAAGCTGACGGGGCTGCCACCACTAATGTCGACCTGCGGCGTCATGGAGCAAAGGCTTTGCTTAATAATACCCGCAACTGGCTGGAACAGCGGTATATTAGACTTCAAGAACCAGAATTGGAAGTGCTACTCAATAAAAATCTATTTTTCAGCTATTTTTACGCAGCCGCCCGCTCAATGGACAGTGATCAGCACGTCGCCCTTACGTCACGCAGCCCTCGTTATTATGTATGTGCAGCATTTTGGAGCCGCGATGCGCTGCTCTGGAGTTTTCCGGCCATCTTGCTAGTCGATCAGAACAGAGCCAGGGATTTACTACTATCTGTCTTCAGCAGACATCTGACTCATGCCGGAGAGCACGCCCATTATTTGAACGGAACGATCTTATACCCCGGTTTTGAACTCGACCAGTTGGCAGCTCACCTGATTGCCCTTGAGCATTACCTGGAAAAAACGGGAGATTACCAGATTGTCGATCTGGAGATAGTGAGGAGCGGACTCAATGTGCTTGCCGAAAAGGCGCTTCAGAAATTTGATCCAACCTGCGGTCTTTTCAGCACTTTTCTTGACCCATCAGACGATCCGGTAGACTACCCTTACCTCACTTACAGCAATGCCCTGCTACAAAGGGCTTTCTGCCTGCTGGCTGATCTGCAGCAACGTGATGCATGGTTTAATCAGAACGACTTTGCTATCCTGGCCCATGAACTCGAAGAGGCAATCTACGATCACTGCACGGTACAAGGTTCCAGAGGAATGATGTTTGCCTGGGCGGTTGACGGTAAGGGCCGATTTTCCCTATACGATAACCCGCCCGGTAGTCTGCAGCTGCTGGCTCATTATGGCTTCTGCTCTCTTGACGATCAAATTTTTATAAACACCGTAAGCTGGATTAGGTCACCCAATAACCGCTATTTTCATGCCGGCAGTATTTTTGAGGAAGCAGGTTCACTGCACTGTAGCAACCCCTGGCCGCTAGGCGCTTGTAATGATTTATTGGCTTTAAATTTCGGCGCTCTTGATTTTTTGAAACGCGTTAAAATGGATAATGGGTTTTTCTGTGAAAC
>Ga0194127_10007395_pt1 | contig 12136 bp, 12 predicted proteins | sample TA2KigC100mmetaG_FD_148624 | JGI IMG/M metagenome (GOLD analysis project Ga0194127, IMG submission 148624) | Freshwater microbial communities from Lake Tanganyika, Tanzania - TA2015036 Kigoma Deep Cast 100m | ecosystem: Environmental > Aquatic > Freshwater > Lake | place: Tanzania: Lake...
CGCAGTCGGTACAACTGAAGCGCTCGAGGCAATCGCATCTGCGCTGTTGCACGGCGAGGAAGATCTGAGGCGAAGCGCTGCCGAAGCCCTTGCCAACCACCCTGTCGAAGGACACCCCATGCTGAGAGATGCCGCTGCGATGGAAGACATCCTTGTCCGCCGGGCGGCAACCTACGGCCTGGGCCGCATCCGTAAACCCTGGGCCGATCAGTTGCTGTCAGAACTCCAGGTGGAAAAGGAATGGATCGTCCGTACCTCGGCCACCGAGGCGCTCGACAAACGCCAGCGACCCAACCCGCACATTCCGCAAAGGCTTCCGCCTCCGTCTGAATCTCCGTGGTTGATCGAGTACGCCGGGAAACAGGGACTTGGCATCTCGCCGGATGTCCCGGCAACCGACATCCTTTTGACAGCCCTTCGCACCGGAACAGCCGATGAAAAATTGGCATCGCTGCCCTACCTGCGGATGATGCCATACGAGGGCGTTTTTGGCGCCCTGTACCAGAAGATGTACGGCGGTGAACCGGAACTGCGGGAGGCGGTTTTCCAGACCTTCCAGGAGATGGCCGCCCGCGGTGTCGAAGTTCCGGACCCGCACCAGTTCGGAGTTGGCTGATGTTGATCGCCAATGCGCACATTATCACCTGGGAGGAACCCAACCGCATCCTGCCGGGTCACGGCATCCTGGTCGAAAACGGCCGGATCGCCGCTATCGGACCAAGCGCTGATCTGGCGGCTTCCCATCCGGGTGTCGATACGATCGATGCGCATGGTCAATTTGCCATGCCCGGGAATATCTGCGCCCACACACACTTCTATGGTGCATTCGCCCGCGGCCTGTCAATCCCCACTCCGGCCCCGAGAGATTTCCTGGAAATCCTGAGGAAACTCTGGTGGCGGCTCGATAAAGCGCTTACCCTGGATGATATCTGGCTCTCGGCCCAGGTCTGTCTGCTGGATGCCATCCGGCATGGAACGACATTTCTGGTGGACCACCACGCCTCCCCCAATGCAATCGACGGTTCTCTCGATGTCATCGCCCAGGCCGTGGAGGAATCGGGATTGCGCGCCGTCCTGTGTTACGAAGTCACCGACCGGGACGGACCGGAAAAGATGCGGGCAGGGATCGGCGAGAACCTGCGCTTCAACCGGTCGCTCGAAGGAAACCCTCGCCCCTTGCTGGCAGGGACCTTCGGCTTGCATGCCTCTCTGACCCTGTCGGATGCAACCCTGGACGAATGCCGCGCCGCCGCCCCGGCCGGGACAGGATTCCATGTCCACACCGCCGAGGCGGATGCCGACCAGTACGATTCCCTCGCCAGGTCGAACTTGCGGGTTGTGGAACGCCTCCACCGCCATGGCATCCTCGGACCCCGTTCGATCGCCGCCCATGCTGTGCGCATCGAACGCCGGGAGATCGAGATCCTCGCTGCAAACCGCGCCTGGGTCACGCACCAGCCACGGTCGAACATGAACAACGCTGTTGGTTGTGCGCCTGTGGAAACCATGCTGCAAGCCGGGGTGCGACTCGGCCTTGGCAATGACGGTTTCCCGAATGCGATGTGGGAGGAATGGAAAACCGCCTACCTGGTTCATAAAATCTGGCACAAGGACCCGCGCCGGATGTCTGGGATCGATATCGTGCGGATGGCGATCTATAACAATGCCAGCCTTGCCGGAGAATTTTTCCCACAACTGCCGATCGGTCGCATCCAGGTCGGCGCGGCAGCCGACCTGATCCTCGTAGACTATCAACCCTTCACCCCCTGCACCCCAGACAACTTGCCGTGGCATATCCTGTTCGGTTTCCATGATAGCATGATCACATCTACGATTGTCAACGGGAAGATCCTGATGTTCGACCGGCGCATCCTGACCATGGACGAACAGGCAGTCGTAGCCCATGCCTGTGAAGCGTCCGCCCGGGTCTGGCAGCGGTTCGAAAAATCCTTTTCCGGAGAAACGAATGATTGACCTCGATTTGGCAAGTATTGCCGTCCTCGGCGGGACAGGTCGTGAAGGTAAAGGTCTGGCTTACCGCTTGGCAAAAGCCGGATATAGGATCTTGATTGGCTCGCGATCTCCTGAAAAGGCCGTTGCGGTTGCTGGAGAACTCACCAGCCTGTTGGGGCCCGGGGCAGATGTGAGAGGCGCCAGCAACCTGGAAGCCGCCCGCCTGGCCGGCCTGGTTGTGCTGACTGTCCCGTATGCTGCCCACCGCGAGACCCTGGAATCGATCCGGGAGGCTGTCTATGGAAAGATCGTGGTGGATGTCACAGTGCCGCTTGTCCCACCAAAAGTGACCATGGTGCAGATGCCGCCGGCCGGCTCTGCCGCCCTCGAGGCGCGCCAGGTACTTGGCGAAAGTGTGTCTCTGGCAGCCGCCTTCCAAAACATCTCCTACGAACTCCTGCTCACGGACGAACAGATCGAATGTGATGTGCTGGTCACAGGCGATAGCAAGGCCACTCGCGCCGCGGTACTGAAACTCGTCCACGCCGCCGGCCTAACTGGGTGGGATGCCGGCCCGCTCGAAAACTCGCTTGTTGCGGAAGGGATGACCAGCATCCTGATCGGTTTCAATAAACAATATGGCGCCACTCACGCCGGCTTCCGCATCACAGGTGTCCAGCGGGAGGAGGGGGCATGACCCTGACCCTCACTCCCCTGCCCGGCATCCCACTCATCCTCCCAGGCGACGATCTGGGCTCGATCCTGATGGCTGCGACCCAGACTGCGCACATCAACCTTGACGACGGGGACGTACTCGTCCTGGCGCAAAAGATCATCTCGAAGGCGGAGGGACGCCTGGTGAAATTGACCGGCATAAAACCTACCGCCAGGGCGCGTGAGGTCGCAGCCCAGGCCCAGAAGGACGCCCGGCTGGTCGAACTCATCCTGAGGGAAAGCCGTGAAGTGTTACGGGTCACACCTGGAACGATCATCGTGGAGCATCGCCTGGGTTTTATTTGCGCCAACGCCGGAATCGACCACTCCAATGTCCAGGACCCTGAGGGGAATGACGAAACCGTCCTTCTCCTTCCCGAAGACCCCGACCGCTCTGCTCTGGAGATCAGGCGTCTCTTTAAAACCATTTGCGGCTGCCGATTGGGCGTCTTGGTGATCGATTCGCACGGGCGCGCCTGGCGGCAAGGAGTGAGCGGTGTCAGCATCGGCATATCCGGCCTGCCTGGCATCGTAGACCGGCGCGGCTGGCCCGACCTCTATGGCCGCCGGCTCAAAATCACCACCATCGCCGCTGCCGACGAACTGGCGGCCGCGGCATCGTTGGTAATGGGCGAGGCCGCCGAGAAGACCCCCGTTGTGCATGTGCGCGGTTTTCCATACCCTCTCCGTGAAGGGCGGTTATCTGAACTGATCCGCCCAAAGGAAAAGGACCTGTTCCGATGAACGATAGCGATCCGCTCCACCATTTCCTGCGCACCCGACGCACAGTGCGCAAATTCGCCCCGCGCCCGGTCAGTGAGGAAACCCTGCGACGCATTCTCGAAACCGCCACATACGCTCCCTCCGCCCGGAACCGCCAGCCCTGGCAGTTCACAGTCGTTTCCAACATGGAGACGAAGCGGAGCCTGGCTGATGATCTGGCAGCTGACTTCCGTCCGGACCTCGAACGCGACGGCCTGCCGGAGGTCGAGATCGAAACCCGGCTGGACCGTACCCGCCGGCGCATTCTCGATGCCCCGGTCATCATTGCACTCAGCCTGAATCCAGACCGGGTGGATGCCCAACCAAACAGGAAGCGACAGGAGGCTGAACGCAGCATGGCTGTCCAGTCGGTGGCGCTGGCGGGTTTACAACTGATGCTTGCCGCCCACGCAGAGGGACTCGCCTCAGTCTGGACCTGCGGCCCGCTCTTCGCCCCGGACGCCATCCGCTTCCGCCTGGGTCTGCCAGCCAACTGGCAACCCCAAGCCATGTTCTTCCTGGGCTATCCTGCCGAGACGCCCGAAGTTCCTGGACGCCTGAATGTGGAAGAAGTAACAACCTTCATCCGATGAAGATCGCCGTGCTTTGTGGGGGTGTCGGCGGCGCCAAGCTCGCAGACGGACTTTCCCGCGCCCTGCCGCCCGAAAACCTGACCATCATCGTCAATACTGGCGACGACTTCGAACACCTGGGGCTGCTCATTTGCCCGGACCTGGATACGGTCTGTTATACCCTGGCGGGGATTGCCAACCCGGAAACAGGCTGGGGCAGGGCAGACGAATCCTGGAACGCCCTGGCAGCCATCGACTCCCTGGGCGGCCCTTCCTGGTTCCGCCTGGGCGACAGGGATTTGGGGACGCACCTGGAACGCACCCGCTGTCTCGCGCAAGGGCAAACCCTATCGCAGGTGACCTCGGGGTTCTGCCGCTCCTGGAATATCCTTCCCAATGTCATCCCGATGAGCGACCGGGCCGTGCGCACGATGGTGTCCACGGAGGCGTATGGCGAACTCACCTTTCAGGATTACTTCGTGCGGCGCAGGTGTGAACCGAAAGTCACTGGATTCCGCTTCTCCGGGGCTGAACATGCGCTCCCGGCCCCTGGGACGCTCGAAGCCATCGAAGCCGCTGATGCGGTCATCCTGTCCCCGTCCAATCCCTGGGTCAGCCTGGACCCGATCCTGGCATTGCCCGGAATCCGTTCAGCGGTGGGACGCAAACCGGTCGCAGCCGTTTCATCCATCATAGGCGGGAAAACCGTCAAGGGCCCCGCCGCAAAAATGTTCCAGGAACTCGGCTTCGAGCCCTCCGCCCCGGCCATTGCCCTGCATTACCGGGATATCCTCGATGGTTTCATCCTCGACCAGGTGGACCTGGCGCTCGGAGGCGATATTCGTCCGCTAGGCATCCAAGTAGCCGCCTTCCAGACATTGATGAATTCCCCGGCCGACCGTCGCCGGTTGGCTGAAGATGTGCTAAACTTCATACCGAGCATCCTATGACCATCTGGGCGATCGTTCCCGTGAAGCCTCTCCGGCGTGGGAAATCGCGGTTGGCCGGGTCGCTGTCCAACGAACAGCGCACCGACCTGAACCGCCGACTGCTCGAACATACCATCGGCGCCCTCTCGGACATGGAGGAGATCGGCCAGATCCTGGTCGTCAGCCGGGATCCTTCCGCTCTGGCCATCGCTCGCGAGCGCGGAGCGCGCACGTTACAGGAGGATGGAGCGCCCCACCTCAATACCGCCCTCAGCCGCGCCACAGCCGTCTCCCTGGCGCATGGGGCGCATGGCGTCCTGGTCCTGCCGGCGGACCTGCCGCTCCTGGACACGAACGACCTGCGCTTGATGGTCAAACGTGCCCGGCCGACCCCTTCGGTAATCATCGCCCCCGACCACCGTCGGGACGGCACCAATGCCCTATTGATATCGCCTCCTGGCGCGATCGGGTACGAATTTGGCCCCGGCTCCTTCGAACGCCACTGTCGGCAGGCGGTTGCCCGCGAAGTTCGGCTCGAGGTCCTCTCGCTGCCTTCCCTTGCACTCGACCTTGACCTGCCCGAAGACCTGGCGCTGCTCGACGGCCTGGAAGGAATGAAGATCAAATGACCTGGAGAAACTCATGAGAACCCGCGTTGCACTCTACCTGCAAGATTCCCATGACCTGCGCGATGGCCTGGATTACGTCCGTTATGCCGAGCAGAGGGGATTCGAAGCCGTCTGGCAGGCGGAATCCCGCCTCGTGCGGGACGCCATCGTCCCCATGGCGGCTTATGCTGCCGTCACAGACCGCTTGAAAGTCGGTTCCGGCGTAATCAACAACTGGACGCGCAACATCGGCCTGCTAGCATCCACCTTTCTGACCCTCGACGACCTGGCGCCTGGACGCATCGTCTGCGGCATCGGCGCCTGGTGGGACCCGCTGGCAAAGAACGTTGGAATCGACCGGCGAAAACCCCTGACGGCGATGAAGGAGACGATCGTCGTTCTGCGCAGGCTGCTGAACATGGAACGCGTCACCTACCACGGGGATTTCGTGCACGTGGACGGCATCGAACTGGACGTGGTTCATGGACGACGTGAACCGCGCCGGGTCCCGATCATGGTCGGCGCAACCGGCGACCAGATGATGGAACTGACCGGGGAAATTGCCGACGGCGCAGTGTTGAATTATTGCGTCCCACCCGAATACAACGACCGCGCCCTGGAATTACTCGCCCGCGGGGCGAAGAAAACCGGGCGGGATTTCGATGATATCGACCGGCCTCAGTTGATTGTCTGTTCGGTTGCCGAGGAACACGATGCAGCCATCGAGACGACCAAGATGCTCTTGTGTCAATACCTTGCACAGCAGCCGCATATAGCAAAGGCCAGCGGCGTTTCATCGGATGTGGTTGGAAAAATCCAATCCATCCTCGGGTGGCCGGCGACAAGAGAACAGATCGAAAAGGCTAAACACCACGTACCGGAAGAACTCGTCCACCGTATAACCGCCTCGGGCACTCCGGACGAAGCGCGCCAAAAGGTGGAGGAATATCGCAGGCGTGGCTGTACCTGTCCCATCCTCTATCCAGTCGGCGGGAATGTAAAACTTCTGGTGGATACCTTCTCGCCGTGATAACCACCGCGCCGATCCTACCGCCAGATTCCGAAATCGGTACTATAATATGCCCTTGCTCTCGCCCGGCGAGGGCATCTCTTTTGTGAGAAGAAAATGTTACCTGAAAACCAAGACAGTTCCCCCATCATCCGCCGCGCCACAGACCATACGCCTCGTCGCGATTGGCAGCGCTGGCTGATTGGCCATCCACTGGCTACAGCCGACGCCCCGCACCAGACAATTGGCAAATTCATCGGCCTGGCTGTATTTGCATCCGATGCCCTCTCGTCGACCGCCTACGCCACCCAGGAAATCCTCTTCATCCTGGCTGCCGCCGGGACGGTTGCTTTCGGTTACGTCTTCCCGATAGCAATCGCCATCGTCATCCTGCTGGGTATCGTCGCACTCTCCTATGAACAGACGATCCACGCCTATCCCGATGGAGGCGGGGCATATATCGTCTCCCGGGACAATCTTGGGGAATTACCAGCCCTGGTCGCGGGCGCCTCGCTGCTAACAGACTACATCCTGACCGTTGCCGTCTCAGTCTCCTCCGGTGTGGCTCAAATTGTCTCTGCCTACCCGATGCTCTACGACTACCGGGTCTGGATTTCGATCATCTTTGTTCTATTCGTCATGTTGATCAACCTGAGGGGAGTCAAGGAATCCGGCGCGGCCTTCGCCCTGCCAACCTATTTCTTCGTGACCATGATGTTCATAACGGTCGGTATCGGTCTTGTCCGACACTTCACCGGCTCGCTTGGACTGGTTCCCAATGCTCCCGAACTCGAAATGTCGGAGGCGTTGAAAGCCGTCACTCCTTTCCTGATCCTGCATGCTTTTTCGAGCGGGACAGCCGCCCTTACCGGGGTCGAGGCCATTTCGAATGGGATAACCGCCTTCAAAGAACCGCGCAGCCGGAATGCGGGTATCACGCTGGTCTGGATGGCAATCATCCTTGGGTCCCTCTTCCTGGGAATTTCCTTCCTGGCCGGGAAGATCGGCGCAGTACCCTCTGAAACCGAGACCGTCATCTCGCAACTGGTCAGGACGATTTTCGGAGGTCGTGGCTGGCTCTACCAGGCTGTCATCTGGGCGACGATGGTCATCCTGATCATGGCCGCCAACACTGCCTTTGCTGATTTTCCACGCCTGAGCGCCATTGCCGCCAAGGATGGTTTCCTCCCGCGCCAGTTGGCTTTCAAGGGGAGCCGCCTGGTCTACTCATATGGTATCGTCACCCTGTCCCTGGTAGCCTCGTTGTTGATAGTCATTTTCCAGGCCAGTGTCACCCGCTTAATCCCCCTCTATGCGATCGGCGTTTTCCTCTCTTTTACCTTGTCCCAGGCTGGTATGTCCCGCCGGTGGTGGAAAATCGGTCATTTGAAACCGGGGCAGGAACGCAGCGAACGGGGCTCGGTCCTGCATTACGAACGCTCCTGGCAGGTAAAAATGCTGATCAACGGTTTTGGAGCGGTTTGCACGGCGATCGTCATGCTGGTTTTCGCAGTAACCAAATTCCATGATGGCGCATATGTGGTACTCGTGTTAATCCCATCCCTGGTGGTTTTTTTCACCCTGATCCACCGCCATTACCAGAGCCTGGCAAATCGATTATCTCTCGAACACTTCGCCGGTTCACCGCCCCACCCAACCCGCCATAGGGTCATCCTGCCGGTCAGTGGCGTCCACCAGGGTACACTGGCAGCCCTCCATTACGCCCGGCGCCTCACCTCGGATATCACAGCAGTCCACGTCTCCATCGATCCTCTCGAAGCCGAGAAGGTACGACAGAAATGGGAGACCTGGGGGAATGGGGTGCGGATGGTCATCCTGGACTCGCCATATCGTCTCTTCATCGAACCACTGCTGGAGTTCATCGAAGAGATCGCTGCCAACCGCCAGCCGGATGAGACCATCACCATCGTTGTACCTCAGTTCGTCCCCGGCAAGAACTGGCAGAACCTGCTTCATACTAATACCGCCAACCTGCTGCGGACGGAGTTGTTATCCAGGCCCGGTATCATCATCACCGATGTCCCCTACCAGGTCCCATAAGGAATGGGCATCAGGAGTTCCAGAATATGAACATGATCGTCGTTGGATGTGGTCGAATTGGCTCCGAACTGGCATACCGCCTGTTCCAGCAGGGCCACCAGGTGACTATTGTCGATAACAATACCGAATCGTTTGCCCGCCTGGACCCTAACTTCCGCGGCCGGACCGTGGAGGGCGACTCCTTCTCCAAGGAAATCCTCGAGCGGGCAGGGATCGCCAACGCCGACGGCCTGGCTGCTGTCACCAATTCCGATACCCTGAATGCGGTCGTCGCCCATGTCGCCCGGACGATATACAATATCCCGCATGTGGTGGTCCGTAATTACCCCCCCACCTTGCGGCAGGTCTTGGAAACCTTTGGTTTCCAGATCGTCAGCAGCACCTCTTGGGGAGCACAGCGGATCGAGGAACTGCTGGGTGGCGTCTCGCTCCGGGCGGTTTTCTCGGCAGGGAACGGAGAAGTCGAAGTCTATGAATTCATCGTCCCGGAGAAATGGAATGGGCGGAAACTTGGCGACTTGCTGAGTACGGTAGATTCCTGCCTGCCGGTGGCGCTCACCCGCGCCGGCAAGTCTTCGCTGCCCTCGCCTGACCTAACCCTCGAGGCTGGCGATGTGGTGAATGTCAGCACCACCGCCAGGGGAATTGCCGATCTGCGCGCCTGCCTGGGCGTGGAGGAGGTGTAACATGCTCGTGATCATTGCCGGGGGTGGACGCACCGGCGCGCAACTGGCGTCCCTGCTCCTGAGCGAAAACCACAAGGTCCGGCTGGTAGAACAACGCCCGGAACTTCTCTCCCGCCTGCACCGTGAACTCCCGACCGAGGTTATTTACGAAGGTTCCCCGGTCGACCCGCAGGTCCTTGAACGCGCCGGCATCCGCCAGGCGCAAGTCCTGGCCGCCACCATGGATACCGACGCCAACAACCTGGTCCTATGTTACATCGCCCGCGAAATGTTCCAGGTCCGGCGCATCATCGCCCGCATCAACAACCCGCGCAATGCCTGGTTGTTCAATAACACCTTTCACGTGGATGTCGCCCTCAACCAGGCCAATGTACTAGCGCACCTGATCCAGGAAGAAATGTCGATGGGCGACATGATGACCCTTCTCAAACTCAGGCGCGGCCGTTACTCGCTGGTCGAAGAGAAGATCCCGCCCGGGGCGCTGGCAGTTGGGAAGGCCATCAAGAACCTCGGTCTGCCCGACCAGTGTGTCATCGCCTCCATTATCCGAAGCGGGAAAGTAATCGTCCCGCGCGGGGACAGTGTGTTCGAACCCGAAGACGAAGTGCTGGCAATCACCGACCAGGACGGCGCCCATCGCCTGGCGGAACTGTTTGCTCCTCCCGCGCCGTGAAAAAACAGGCCAACTCGCGCCATTGTTTCGTCTGCGGGTTGGAAAACCCGGCCGGTTTGCAACTGCGCATCTACGAAGTTGAACCCGGCGTGGTGGAAACCACATTCACCGCCCCTGAGCGCTTCCAGGGGTATCCGGGTGTTCTCCATGGAGGTATCGTCGCCACCATCCTGGACGAGATCTCCGGCCGCGCTTTGATGGGTGATCCAGCCGCGCCGCGCTTCATGTTCACCGGGAGACTGGAGGTCAAATACCGGCGCAATGTACCGATCGGAAAGCCGCTCAGGATCATTGGCAAAGCCGGCAGGGACCGTGGCCGGATGGCCGAAGGCTGGGCAGGCATTTATGATGACAGGGGTGAACTCCTGGCAGAAGCCAAAACTCTCCTGGTGGATGTACCGGATGATGTCCTCGATGCATCTGAACTGGAGCAATTGGGCTGGGAAGTATATCCAGATTAGTTCTGCGGGTCGGTCGCTTCCAGAGTCGGGGCATCCTGTATAATAAGGATGCCTGATTTCTTTTCTCCGGAGAGCCTATGATCATCCAATACCATCGCCCGGTCACGATTGCTGAATCCCTGGAACTGCTTGCCCTGCCGGACACCCTTCCGCTCGGCGGCGGGACGATACTGAACCAGCGCAAGGAGCAGGATTTTTCTGTCGTAGACCTGCAAGCCCTCGGTCTCGACAAGATCCATAAAGTCGGCGGGAAACTCGAGATCGGCGCAACGACCCGTCTGCAGGAGTTGCTTGCATGCCCCCACATCCCCTGGGCGCTGTCGAAGGCGCTCAGACTGGAAGCGCCGGTAAACTTGCGGAATATGAGCACCGCTGCCGGGGCGCTGGTCGCCTCTGATGGACGCTCGCCCTATGCAGCCGCCATGCTTGCACTGGATGCAAAACTGACCATCGACCACGAACCCTCGACTTCGGATCCATCGTCCATCGTCCAAGGGCAAACACTATTGGGGGACCTTCTCCCCCTCCGCGAATCAATCCTGCGCGGCCGTCTCATCACGAAGATCGAAGTCCCCTTGAATATCGGACTGGCTTACGAACAGGTTGCCCGCACTCCGGCCGACCGGGCAATTATCTCAGTCTCCCTGGCGCGATGGTCTTCGGGACGGTCGCGCTTGGTTGTGGGCGGGTGGGGCAAGTTCCCTTCACTGGCGTTGGACGGGGACGGGGGCGAAGGATTCGAAAGCGCCATACGCAACGCCACATTCGAAGCGAGCGATGAATGGGCATCGGCAGAATACCGGTCGGAGATTGCACTTGTGTTGGCAAGGAGATGCCTGGAGGCGATGAAATCATGAGACTACACCGCAAACCGAAAACCATCAACCTGTTCCTTCTCGGTATCCTGCTCCTGCCGCTGCTGGCAGCCGGCGCATATCTCTGGGCCAACGGCATGATAACCGCCCTGATGGAATACCGCTCCCCCATGGCCGCATCCGCTCCCGCCCCAGGCGTGGGACTGGGAGAACCCCTCACCCGTCGCGTGGCGCTGGTGGTGGTGGATGCCTTGCGTTACGACTCATCCACCGATACAGCCATCATGCCGGTCCTGGAAGGCCTGCGCAACATCGGGGCTTATGCCCGAATGCACAGCCGCCCCCCATCCTTCTCCGCCCCCGGCTGGACGACCATCCTGACCGGCGCCTGGCCGGACATCAACGACGCCCAGCAGTTCAATCCTCCCGATCCTGGCAATGTCCGTACATTCACCCAGGATGACATCTTTGCCGCCGCCCAACGCGCCGGGCTGGAGACTGCCGTCTCCGGTTACTCCTGGTTCGAGCAGATGCTCGCCAACAGCGGCGTGGATGCCGGTTTCTACACCATCGGAGAAGACAACGCCGCCGACGAGCAGGTGATTGCCGCTGCCTTACCCTGGCTGACAGGCGACTACCGGCTCATCCTGATCCACATCGACCAGGTGGACTACGCCGGCCACCATGAGGGCGGACCCATCTCTGCCAACTGGAAAGCCGCAGTCGCTCGCGCCGATTCCATGATCGGCCAGATCGCCGCCCGGCTCGACCTGCAACAGGATACCCTGATCATACTCTCCGACCATGGCCAGATCGACCGTGGCGGTCACGGCGGCAACGAACCAGTCGCCCTTCTCGAACCTTTCGTGGCAGCAGGGGCGGGATTCCTGGGG
>Ga0194127_10007398_pt1 | contig 12133 bp, 6 predicted proteins | sample TA2KigC100mmetaG_FD_148624 | JGI IMG/M metagenome (GOLD analysis project Ga0194127, IMG submission 148624) | Freshwater microbial communities from Lake Tanganyika, Tanzania - TA2015036 Kigoma Deep Cast 100m | ecosystem: Environmental > Aquatic > Freshwater > Lake | place: Tanzania: Lake...
CGAGGTGTGTGGCCAGGTTGAGAGAGAACGGGGAACGGTAGTCGAACGCAACGAGCATCTCCCGCGCCCCGGGGCCGCCGTCGGCCAGGAGCGGGCATTCCACGCACTTCACCGGACGGCTCTCCGGGGAGAGGAACGACTCGACCCTCCCCGTTGAGGTCAGCCAATCATGGATCCGGGCCGGTGCAACTCCTCTCTGCTCGAGCTCCCGGGCCGTTTCACGCTCCTGCTCCATGGCCCGGAGCAGCCCGGCATCTTCGAGAGCCCCCACGAGGCGGCGCCCGTTGATAAAGATCGTCGGCGTCCCGGTAGCGGCAACGGCAAGCGCCTCCACTCTCACGTCGGCAAGCCACGCGGCGAAGCGTGACTCGTCTGGCGGTGAAACGGGCGAAACTCCCAGGCACGCGGCGGCAGCGGTCTCTTCGGTCACCTCTGCGGCAAGGAGTGCGTCGGCACACTCCAGGAACGAACCCCGGTCCATTGCCGCGAATGCCAGCCGTGACTTCCGCAGCGATTCCGGGTCGCTGCGCCGCGGGGCCAGCTTGAACACGAAGCGGACGTCCGAGTTGCCGTCCGCCAGTGCACGGGCCTGCCGGTACGCCTTTGCACTGTGAGGGCAGGCCGGATCCAGGTACTCGACCACCACGACGGGCGAGTCCTCGGCCCCGATCCCCCCCGCAGCGGGGCGCAGCGGAACGCGCCACCGAGTGCCCTCGTCGGCCGGATCCAGCCGGTGCACGGGCGGGTCGGTGAAGCGGAGCCCCTGCTCCATGACGATCGCGAGCGGCGGATGCCGGCCGCATTGCTGCCGGAGGACCTCCGGAAGGCCCCTGTCTCCGGTCACGTGCCTGGCAACCTCGGCCGCCTCCTCGTCGAGAAGCTGCGCCAGGACCTCGGATCCCGGCCAGCCCACGACCAGACGGCCGTTGACCAGGAAGGAGGGTGTTGCCGAGAGCGCCAGCGCTGCGGCCAGCACGCGCTGTCGTTCGACATGCGCCTTGAGCTCCGGCCGCTGCAGATCCTTGATGAAGGTGGGGATGTCCAGGCCGACCTCTCGAGCCGCCTGGAGCAGGCGGTCCTCGCTGACGTCGGAGCCCATTTGGAGGAGCAGGGGGTGGATCTCCCAGAAGCGCCCCTGTCGCTGTGCTGCCGCGGCAGCCACGGCCATGACATATGCTCCGGCGTCCGGGGAGCCGGGGGCCGCGAGGAAGTACCGCTGCACCTTCCGTTCCGCCAGGAGCGGAGCGAGCGCCTTCTCGGCCTTCTGCGTGAAAGGACAACGGTAGTCACCGGACTGGATCAGGACGACCTCCGGCCGTGCGGGGCCGGCAAGCGGAAGCTCCAGGGCCGCCGGGTCGCCCGTCTCCGCTGATGCCAGGAGGTGAAGTCGCCCGCCATTCGTTCCCGCGTCCGGACCCGTTGCCCCGGAGCCGGGCTGATTCGAGGCGGTTGGAACCGGTATCTCGCGTCCTTGCCCGGCTGACTCCGTCGGCCCCGGCATCCCGCTGCCGGGCTCGGTCGAAGGGGATGGCCCGGGAGCGTTTCCGTGCGGCGCGGGCGGCGGGTTGCAACCCGCAGCAAGCACGAGGCCCGCAAGGGCAATGATCAGGCAGTGGGCCCGGGCGGCTGGAGCCCGCCCAGACGACGGACCCTCAATGCCCCACACTCCCGGCCGACGAGAATCCCATCGGCTCCTGCTTTGGCGACCCGCGATCATCGGCCATCGACCATTGTCCAGGGGATCCACAGTCATACGCGACCGTCCGTGCGTCTACCGCAGCTCGTTGGTCCAGAAGCAGCGGTACGGCCGGCTATCGGAGTTGGAAGACCAGTTGGGCTCGGTGTACTCGGTGAACGAGGGGACTTCTCCCGCCCATTTCAGGATGGTCTCGAGCGGGTGGTTGCCCGAATGCATCCGCTGGAATTCGGCCGTGTGCAGCCAGTTGTTGGAGCCGTTGGGCAGGCTCTGGCGGATCATCTCGACGTAGTCGCGGAAGCCGGGGAGGAAGCCGCCGGCCAGGTAGCAGGCCTGCACCGCGCCGGCCCAGTGGGTGCTGCTGCGGTCCTGCTTGTCCATCCACATCTTGACCGGCGGGTTGGTGGCCGCCACGGTCACGGCGTAGCAGCCGCCGTTGCAATTGGCCGGACCGTTGTACTCCGTGTCGACGGGATACCACACGCAGCGGTACGGCCGGTTGGTTCCGTCGGAACGGGAGCCGTTGGTGGTGTGGTTGCCGTCTGCAGGGTCGATGCCCGAGATGGTGCCGGCCCACTTGACGAGCTGGAGCCACCAGTGGCCGCTCCAGTTGCCGATCCAGTCTGCGGTCCAGAGCCACTGGTCGCTGCCGCCGGCCAGCTTGCCCTGGATCAGCTCGTACAGGTCGTTGGAGGTGGCCAGGTGGCCCCCCTTCTTGAAGCAGGCATCGATGGCGCCGTTGGGGGAGGTGGCCCCTTCATCGGCCGTCGTGGTGGTGAGGTAGTTGGTGGTGGTGACAGCGTTCTGGACCTGGACCGGGGTGGCGCCGTGCGCCGCGCTGACGCCGACGCAGCGGAAGCGGTACTCGCTGCCGTCGTGGCCGCCGTTGGCCTCGTCCCAGTAGGCGTTGAAGTTCATGTTGACGTTGGACCAGCGGAACAGGACGTGGTAGCGCATGTTGGTGCTGTACCACTCGACGCCGTCGGAGGTGACCAGGTAGTTGTTGGTGCCGTTGGAGATGCCGGCCCGGATTGCCTGGGCAAGGCGCATCGGGTCGGTCAGGTGCGAGTAGTAGAAGTTGCATTCGGCCGAGGCGACGCTGTAGCGGACCCAGGGGCGGTCGTACTTGTCCATGACGTACTTGTTGCCCATCAGTGCCATGGGCCAGCACTCGTCCCCCGGCGGGCCGTAGCAGTGGTTGCCGGTGAAGTATTTCTTGGTGTTGTTGCCCCAGACGCAGCGGAAGTTGTAGGAGGACGTGTCTCCGCCGTACTCGATGTTGCCGTCGTTCATGCGGCCCATGGCGTGACCGGTGGACGAGTAGCGGACCGCGGTCCAGGGGCAGTCGCCGGTGGCCATGGGGCCGAAGAGCTTGGTCTCGTTCTGGCTCACGCGGTAGAGCTCCGTGGCCGTGGGGAGCCGGGCCCCGAGCTCCTTGCATTTGGCCTCGGCGTCGGCATAGGTCATGGCCGGGCGCATCATGCCGTCCCAGGTGTATCCCCAGGAGTCAAGCAGCTCGAATCCCTGGGCCGCCCCCCCGGACGGACCGGTGCCGGTGAGCGTCTTGCAGGAGAACTTGCTGCCGTCCCAAGCGAGCACGTTGTTCACGCCGTCGCAGGCCTGGGCCGGGACGTCCTTGACGAAGCTGGAGCAGATCCAGGAGGTGCCGTTCCACATGGCCACCTGGTTGGCCTTGCAGAGGAGCTGGCCGAGGGTCTCGCCGCAGTTCCCGTCGATGGTGCAGACCTCCGCCCCGCCCGAGGTGATGCCGCCGGTAACGTCGACGTCGCCGGTGATGGTACCCCCTTTGAGACCGTTCACGCTGGAGATGGCCGAGGCCCCCTCCTTGCACACCAGCGCTCCGTTGGCCTGGATCCCGGAGACGAACCACCCTGCCTGGCACGTCCCCTGCGGGCTGGAGACTCCCGTCAGCCCCGAGCCGTCCCCCACGAACTTGACCGCGGTGACGAGTCCCGTCACGTTCAGGGAACCGGTGAGCGTCCCCCCCGTGATCAGGAGGAACTGGCCCGAATCCTTGACCGCCTGGACCGCCTTGGCTGCGAGGTTGGCCTCGGTGACGGGCTTGAACGCGAGTGCGGCCTCCTGGATGCAGCCGGTGCATTCCACTCCCGCGGCTTTCTCCGCGTTCATCGCACTGCGGGCATGGAATGCGAACGCCACGGTGGTCATGCGGACCCGCGGCAGCTCCTGCTGCCCCTCCACGGACACGCCGAGCCAGACCTCGACGTTCTGAGAGAAGAGCGATGCCGGCAGCGGGCTCGTCGTTCCGAGCGTCGCCGAGTAGAGCCCGTTGTCCACGACCACGTTGCTCTGCACTTCGCTCCAGAGGAGCTGCCCCTGGGTCTGGGCGGTGTAGAGCTTGAAGGTCAGCGAGTACACCCCGTTGACCACGGCCCCCCCTGCGTTCCGCAGCACCCCCTGCACGGTGATGACGTTGGGAACGTCCCCCGCCTCGGCCCGTGATGCCGCCGCCAGCGCCACCAGCGCAATCGCCAATACCATGACCCTTTTCATGCCGGTCCTCCCTTGCTATGGCTGTCCCGACATCGCAGTCGGGATGAGTCCGAATTCCATCGTGAACCCGGTCGGGTTCGCCAGCTTCTTGCCCGCAGGCGCCAAGCCCACCGAGCCGAACATCTTGTAGTTGCCGCCCGAACCGGAAATGCCTGCGGAGACGAACTGGAGCGACGTCTTGGACGGTACGCAGTTCTCGTCCTTGAGCCCGTTGCAGTCGTTGTCGACGTTGTCGCCGCACACCTCGTCCGCTTTCGGGTTGACTGCTGCGCTCTGGTCGTTGCAGTCACCGCCCTGGGTCAGTATGAACCCCTTGGCGGGGTCGGGCTGGCAGGCACAGATGAAGTCCTTGTCCGAGCCGAATCCGTCCTTGTCCGCGTCCTTGTAGAACTTGACGCACGTGTCGGGCGTGACATTGTCGATCACGCCGTCGCAATCGTTGTCGGCCGAGTCGCATACTTCCGCGTGTCCGGGGTAAACCTCCGGGTTCTTCGGGTCGCAGTCTCCGATTTCCGTCGCGGAGTAGGGGGCGGTCGGCTTGCAGTAGCACTTCTTCATCGTCTTCACGCCGAATCCGTCGCCATCCTCGTCGAGGAAGAACTCGAGGCAGCCCGCGGCGTTCTCCGGGTCGGTCTTCCCGTTGCAGTCGTCGTCCTTGCCGTTGCAGATGTCCTTGGCCAGGGGGTTCACCAGCGGGTTGACGTCGTCGCAATCCCCGCCCTGGAACGCCGTGTAGGGAGGATCCAGCGTGCAGAGGCATGACTCCGCCCCGGTCGCACCGAAGCCGTCGCCGTCACCATCCGGATACAGCATGATGCACCCCACCGCGCCCGGCTCATCCACCGACTTGTCGCAGTTGTCGTCCTTGCCGTTGCAGTATTCCTTGGCCTTGTGGTTGACCAGCGGATTGAGCGGCTCGCAGTCCGTGAGGTCGAAGTCCCCGTCCCCGTCATCGTCGCCGTCGCAGGCATCGCCGAAGCCGTCGCCGTCGGTATCGGTCTGGAGGGGGTCAGCGATGAAGGGGCACTTGTCCTTCGTGTCCGGGATGTTGTCGCCGTCGTCATCCGTGTCCACGCAGTTCGCGATGCCGTCCTGGTCCAGATCCGGGAAGTTGTTGTCGGTCTTCCCGTCGCAATCGTTGTCCACTCCGTCGCAGACCTCGGGGGCGTTCGGGAACGCCTTGACCTCGGTCGGGTTGCAGTCGACCTCGTCGATGATTCCGTCGTTGTCATCGTCCGGGTCGCAGGCATCTCCCTGGAGGTCTCCGTCGGTGTTCTTCTGGTCCTCGTTCTTCACGTAGGGGCAGTTGTCCATTCCGTTGGGGATGTTGTCGCCGTCCGTGTCGTCCTCGCAGCAGTCTGCGATCCCGTCCTTGTCGGTGTCGATGAACCCCTCGTCCTTCTTCCCGTCGCAGTTGTTGTCTTTGCAGTCGCACATCTCCGGTGCGCCGGGGTAGACCTTCTTGTCGGTCGGACCGCAGTCGATGTTGTCCGGGTACCCGTCGCCGTCATCGTCGGAATCGCAGGCATCGCCCTGCTTGTCGCCGTCTGCATCGGCCTGGTCCGCGTTGGACACGCCCGGGCAGTTGTCGATGGTATCCGGGATCTGGTCGCCGTCGTCGTCCTCGTCCATGCAGTCGGCCTGGCCGTCGGCATCGGTATCGAGGAACCCTTCGTCGATCAAGGTATCGCAGTCGTCGTCCTTGGCGTTGCACTCCTCCTGAGCCCCCGGAAAGACCTTGCCGTTCATCGGCTGGCAGTCGAGATCGTCCTCGACTCCGTCGTTGTCATCGTCCGGATCGCAGGCATCTCCCATCTTGTCCTGGTCGCTGTCCTTCTGGGTCGGATTCTGGAAGCACGGGCAGTTGTCGGTCTCGTCCGGCCATCCGTCCGCGTCGTCGTCCGACTCGATGCAGTCCGCAATACCGTCCTTGTCGCAGTCGCTGTAGGTCTCGTCGGCCTGGCCGTCGCAGTTGTTGTCGAGGCCGTCACACAGCTCCGCAGCGGGCTCCTTGCCCTGGCAGATCGGTTTGCCTCCCACGCACAGCACGATTCCCGGGCAGGCTCCCCACGTGTTCTCGACGTTGCACTGCTCCTCGATCAGGTTGTCATCGACGATGCCGTCGCAGTCGTCATCCTGGCTGTTGCAGATCTCGGGGCCGGGGACCTTGGCGGAGCAGTCGGTCAGTCCGTCCTCGATGCACTCGCGCTCTCCGGTACACTTGCCGAATTCGTTCTCCTCGTAGCAGGAGGTGCTCAGCTTCTCCTCGATCGACATGGGGGAGCAGGTGCACTCCCCGCCCCCCACCGGCACGCACTGCTTGGCCTGCGTACCGTCCACGCCGCTGACGGTCTTGCACACGTAGCCGTTGGGGCAGGGGAGCCCGCTTTCCGAGCAGTCGCCGCCGCAGAAGTTGCCGGCGGCATCCATGTCTACGCATAGGTTCTTCATGCCGATGACGATCCCCTGGCACTCCTGGTTCTGGCCGCAGGGGCGGCACAACTTGGCGTGGATGGGCATGCAGGCGTACACGACGTCCGGGGCTTCCTGGACCTGCGTGCAGTACCAGTCGTCGGGGCACTCCTCGGTGCAGGTCTTCGTGCACACGTACCCATTGGCGGTCTGGACGCACCAACCGCTCAGGCAATCCTTGGGGTCCGTGCACGGGCAGCCGAATCCGCCCTGCTCCACGCACCATCCGGCGATGTCCGAGGTGGGCACGTCCCCAAGCTCGGCAGGCACCCCGTCGGGCATCTCCGGCAGATCCCCGACAGGCTCCACGCCGTCACCGGTCGCATCGAACACGCCATCCTCCACCGGCCCGTCGGGCAGCACCCCGTCCGGAAGCGATATCAGCTCCCCGTCGGCCAGCACCGTTTCCGGTGCGACCTCCGCCGGGATGTCCGCCTCCGTGGTGGTGCCTCCGCCGCTGCAGCCCGCCAGCAGGACAACGGCAAGCCAGACCCTCCAGCGCCTCGGTCCCGTCATTCTCATGTTGCACCCCGAAAGACCACGTCCAGTTCCTGCGGATTCTAACCCTACCGAGACCGCGCGCACAAGAGCGAAGATCGAACCCGTTTCGTCTGCTCGACAAGGAGAACGGGCGACACGGGTCAGCCCGGCCTCATGCGGGACAGGATGCGCTCGTCGACAGGTGTGCCGGGCAATCCGGGCACCGGGGGCAAGGCCATGGCGCCGGTCGGCCGAGCGGACAGGAACGAGGGGAGCGAGGATGCAATCCAGGTTCCACCCGGACCGCAGTGCCAATGCGTGCACATGTGGTCCGCCGCGAAATGCGACAGCCCGGTCAGGGCCAGGGGGAGCCGGAACAGCGGTGTCCCCCGCCTCGATGCATCCGGGATCACGATCCGGAACCGGCGCCCGCCCGCCCGGGCCCACTGCGCACCGATCCGTGCGAAGCGCGCCAGCTCGAACACCTCGGGGTTCTTGAAGTCCGCTGGAACTTGGAGCTCCAGGCCGGCTGAGCGGCCGCGCACGAGGCCCGCCAGGGTCGGGACGAGTCGGCTCTCCTCGCTTCGGGCATAGGGGACCGCAAGCCACGGTTGCATGCGGCCTCCGGACAACGCCGGGGCCTGCAGGAGCTCCCGGATCCGTTCCAGGTTGCCGGTCCGAATGGACAGGTCGGTCGACCCCGGATCGCCGAGGCGGACCACCAGGCACAGCTCAGCGACCCCTGCCCGCTCCAGCGCAGGAAGGAAGGCATCTCCCATCACCGAATCACCGCCGTGGTAGATCCGGACCCGACCTTCCGGCGCTGCCCCCTTCAGCCGGGCCACGAAGCGGGCGACCGCCGAGGCGTCGAGCAGCTCCATCCCCGCGGTCCAGAGCCCGGATGCGTTCCCCGAGATCGGGGCCGCAGGGGACCACGAGCGACCGGAGGCAGCGGGTACCGCCAACGTCTCCTCGTGCATGCGCCCGAGCACCTCCGACGGCAGCAGCGACTGGTGCAGGCCGGGACAGTGCCCTCCCAGCAGGCACTCCGCACACCGGTCGAGGCGGACGAATCCGATCCCCGGTGCGGGCCGGGATTCCCCGGCTGCCCGGCTCTCCTGGTAGCGGAAGATCTCCACCGGGTAGCTCTGGTGCTCGATTCCGGAAGCGACGTCGGTCACGAAGCACGCGGGAAGGTTGAACAGCTTGACGAACCACCCTTCCCTTGCCGCACGCCGGGCCGCGTTGCGTATCGCGGCCACCAGGTCATCCAGCGGCAGCGCGAGTTCCGCTGCCGAGGCAAGGTTGCCTTTCGAGTAGATGACCGGCTGCATCACCACCAGGCGGATGCCCGCTCGCAGCGCCAGGCGGCCGATCTCGGGGATTCGTTCCGCGTTGAGCCGGTTGACCAGGGTGAACAGGTTCTGGTCCACCCGGCGGTCCAGCTCCCGCGCCGCTCGGGCCACGTTCGCCAGCCCGCGGCGGGCCTGGTCGAACGCCCCGTCCCGGCCGACGAGCCGGTCGTGGAGCGCTGCCTCCGGGCCGTGGATCGACCACCCGATCCCGTCCAGGCCGGCCTCGACCGCCTGACGGGCGAACGTCTCGTTCTGGAAGCGACGGCCGTTGGTGGTGACCGCGACGCGGGAGTACCCCAGCTTCCTGGCGTGGCGCACCAGGTCCAGGAAGTCCTTGCGGATGGTGGGCTCGCCGCCAGACAGGCCGACCGCGTCGAATCCGTTCTCGCGCCCCCAGGCCATGCGCTCCGCCAATGCGTCGAAGCCCGGGTCGGGAAGGCGATCGCTTTCCCTCCATCCGCTCTGGTAGCAGAACCCGCATCGGTTCCCGCAGCGGATCCCTGTCTCGATGGAGAGGGTCTTTCCCACTACCGGCCTCCCTGCCTGGACATCCGAAGCCGCCGCACGACTACTGGCCTCCCTGAGGCTCCGGGAGGATGAAATGGTAGGAGCCCTTCACGCGGGCCCGCAACTTCTTTTCGAGCGCAGTCTTCTCGAAGATCGTGCCGGACACCGTGCCGGCCCACAGTCCGCCCTGCTCAGCGGCCCAGTCGGTGACATCGAACTCGCCCTCGGAACCCTCCTCCTTGGACGAGAGCACCTTGCTGTAGATCGTCACGGTGATCTCGGGCTCGAAGCCGGAGAACGGGTACTTGCCCGACGCGTCGGTCGCAGGTGGCTTGTCCGAAGTCCCGATGATGATTCCGAAATTCAACGTGATCACCGAGAAGGTCGGAACGTACAGCGTGTCCGTCATCGCAAACGAGATGGCGGGAGCGATGTGGGTCGAACCGAAAGAGAACTTCGTCGGCAGGTTCGTGATGTCGCGGTCGAACACCAGCGTGCAGCACTCGGCCCCGTCGAAGCAGGCAGCCTTGGGGTCTTCCTCGCAGTTCACGCCAGGGCCCTTCTCGAGCTCGACCGTCAGCTTGTACCCGCTTCCTTCACGAACCGGGGTCTCTCCCATCGGGCCATCCCCTTCGAGTGCGTCCTGGCCGGGGGTGCTCCAGTCCTGGTCCGGGGGGGACGGGGAATCCTGCGGCCCGGCCGAGTCCCCTCCCGGGACCACGTCCGCCTTCGAGCCCGAGCCGGTGCAGGAAAGGGCCACAACTGCCGCCAGAAGAAGTGTGCGCCTCATCGAGCTCCCTCCTGCGATGCGCTATTCCACGCACTCCTTGTCATCGACCTTGCACTCCTTGACCTGCGACACGATCGGAGTGAGCCCCTCCCTGAACAGCGAGGTCTCGTCGATCGCTTCGATCTCCCCCTTGAACTTGTAGGAATCGATCGTGCCGTCTCCGTCGCTGTCGAAGGTCGGGCACAGCGATGCCATGTTCATGAACCAGTGGAAGTTGACGATGCCGAGCCCGGTGAACATGAGGCACAGGTCGAATGACTCGGTTTTTTGGATCGCCCCTTCCAGCAGCGTGTTCAGGATCTTCTTGCCATCCTCGGTGAACTGCCCGCTGCCTTTGATTCCGAAGATGTGGAAGGGCTTGCTCACGGTCGGCGTCTGGATGTTCAGCTCGATGGGAACCGTCCAGGTGAACTTGCAGCCATCCAGCGTCACGTCGAAGACCCACGGCTCCAGGGCATACTGGAAGGACACGAGCTTCCACCCGTCGCCGTCCTTCTCCTTCTCGGCGATGCCCGAGGTCACCTCGATGACCGCTGTGTCCGCCTCCTGATCATGGCTCTTGATGTTGAAGATGATGACCAGGTCGTAGGTGCCGATGTCGTTCTGCCAGACCTCGTTGACCTGGTCGGTCGGCTCGGTTGCCTCGATGTTGATCACGCGGTAGACCTTGCCGGTCAGGTTGGGCAGGTTGGGGCACGAGCCGGTCGGCGTGGACGTGTCGGTCGAAGCGTCCCCGGCAGCAATATCGCCGGCCGCGACATCCTCGACTCCGACCTCTTCCTGCGCTTTCGAGTCGACAGGCGGGTTCTCACCGCCATCTCCTCCACCGCACCCAAGCGACCCCAGCGACACGGCAATCACGAGCAGCGCCAGTCTCTTCATTCTCACACCTCCAAGGCGAAACCCGGGTTTCAGCTCCGTACTGTACTCGTCGGCGGACATCAAGGCAAGATGCCGCTCGATCACCTTACGCAGGGCCGCACGCGCCAGACGTCCGTTGAAGGATGGAACTTCGGGGAGATCCCAGACTCCCAGGAGCCTGTTGCAGATAGACTCCGTGGCGAGGGATGGTCGCTTTCCCGCAGCAGGAGGCTATTCGCAACGGGCTCCTAGCCCCACTTGCCCTTGCCGACATGTCCGGCAAGCTCGGCCTTGATGCTGGCGATGATCTCGATGGCTTCCTTCTGCGTGCGCTTGAAGATCGCAACGCAGGCGGGGTCGAGCGCGTCCTCGATACCGTCCCCCGCGATGGCTTCGGCTTCCTGGAGCAGCGCCATCAGGTGGATGTGGAGGTCGTTGGTGAGCCGGCTCTTGCTGACCAGCCCGGCGGCCTCGTCGGCCAGCTTCTCGAATTTCTCCTTCGGTGCGTTGCACTTCGGGCAGTTCTCCGGGGCCTCGGCTCCCTCGTGGATGTATCCGCAAACCGTGCACTTGAACATGAATCCCTCCCGTTGTGAATGGCGCTGAGCGTCCATTCCCTGTTGAACGGGGGGGAATATGGCAAGGCAGGACGGGAAAGTCAACTGCGAACGCGCACGCCCGGTGCCGGTGATTCGGGTTTGCAGGTCCGGCGCTACAGAGACGCAACCGTGTCAGCCAGACGAGGAAGGGAGCGCCAGCCAAGGACGTGGCCGGCGGCCCGGTCCTGGTCTTCGTCTCCTGCGTAGACGACCCAGCCGTCCGCAGGTGAGGCGCCCGCCGTCTGTGCCCAGAAAGCCAGCCCCTTGAAGAAGTCGGCGGACACGGTGGCTCCCGACTTGATCTCGATCGGGACGAGCCGATTCCCGCCGCCGGCCACCACGTCCACCTCTCTGCCCGAGTAGTCACGCCAGAAGCGGAGGCGCGGGGCGAGATCCCGATTCAGGCGGGCCTTCAGAAGCTCGGACACGACCCAACTCTCGAAGATCGCACCTCTGAGCGGGTGTGTCTGGAGAACGCTGTGTCGGTCGATCTCGAGCAGGTGGCACAGCAGGCCGGAATCCAGGAAATAGAGCTTGGGAGCCTTGACCAGGCGCTTGCCGAAGTTGGCGTGGTGCGGCTCGAGCAGGTGGACGATGTAGGACGCTGTCAAGACGGAGAGCCACGCCTTGGCCGTGTTGTGCGTGATGCCGCAGTCGCTGCCGAGGGAAGAGAGGTTGAGGAGCTGCCCCGAGCGACTGGCGCACATCCTCAGGAAGAGGTGAAACTGCCTCAGGCTGGTGACACCGAGGATGTTCCGCACGTCCCGCTCCAGATAGGTCGCCACGTAGTCGCGGTACCACCGGGTCGGGTTGAGCGCCCTGTCGTGAATCCTGGGAT
>Ga0194127_10007402_pt1 | contig 12128 bp, 10 predicted proteins | sample TA2KigC100mmetaG_FD_148624 | JGI IMG/M metagenome (GOLD analysis project Ga0194127, IMG submission 148624) | Freshwater microbial communities from Lake Tanganyika, Tanzania - TA2015036 Kigoma Deep Cast 100m | ecosystem: Environmental > Aquatic > Freshwater > Lake | place: Tanzania: Lake...
GCCGCCGCGGGCGGCATAGGTACATCCGTGGCTTCCATTGCGACCTCCTGGGCATGTTTTCTGGAAGCCTATTAGGCCGCATTCTCGCCCAGGGAGATAACGGCGATTACACCCATTTCAGTTGCTTCGATCTGGAGACGGTGAAGGGACTGATCACCAGTGCCGGGTTCGCGATCATCGAAACGAAGATCGAGATCCAGGTGGAGGGTGGCATCGAGATTCCCTATCACTGGCTGCTCGCGCGCAAACCATGAGGCTGCCATCTCAACGTACCGCCGTCGTGTGCCGTTCATCATCCCTTGACCACGCCTGAGAGGAGACGCATGAACCGATTAAGGAGGTCTGATCTCATGGCGACAGAAACCCTTTTCCGCACCCTGTTCTGGAGCCTGCTGGGCGCGATCATCGTGATGCGCGCTTACTTCACCTACCGCGTGCGCCGCGCCGGCGAGCGCTTTCTGCCCGATCGGCAGGCCATCCAGCGTGAGGGCCGCGGTGCGTTCGCCGTTCGCTTCGTCGGGTTCTTCGTGCTGTTGGCGTTTCTCGCGCTCTACGCGCTGGACGCGCCGGGGCTGCGCGTCCTCTTGATCCCGCTGCCGCCGTGGCTGCGCTGGGCCGGTTTCGCGCTGGGCGTCGTCAGCCTGGCCTGGTGGGTCTGGACACAGATCGCGCTGGGCACGCGCTGGTCGGCGCAGTTGCAGCTCCGCGAAGGCCATCGGCTGGTGACGACCGGCCCCTACGCGCGCGTGCGCCATCCGCTCTACACGGCCATGTACGGCATCAGCGCCGCCTTCGCCCTGGTGACTGCGCATTGGGGCTTCGTCGCCTTCGGGGTCTTGAGCATCGTCATGCTGCTCCTGCGCGTCCCGCGCGAGGAGCGGATGATGCTGGACGAGTTCGGGCAGGAGTACGCGGCGTACATGCAGCGGACGGGCCGTTTCTTCCCCAAATGGAGGCACGACTGATCCGATGAAAAGCACACCCGAAGCCAAGAAGCAGCAACTCATCGCCGATCTGGCAGCAGCCCGGTTCGAGGTTATCGAAGCCGCCCTGGCGCTGCCACTCGCGGCTCAAGAAGCTCCGTTCCTCGGCGTCTGGTCGGCGCACGACATCGTGGCGCACCTGATCGGTTGGGATCACGCCAACCTGGAGGCGATGGCGGCGATCCGCGCCGGCCGGTTACCAGACTTCTATGCCGCATACGATGCCGACTGGCGCACGTTCAACGCTGGATTGGTGGCGCGCTATAGGCAGGCAACCCTGGCGGAGATCGCCTCGGCCGCCCGCACGGGGAACTGCGCGCTGATCGAGGCGCTGGAAGCTCTTCCCGCCGAGGATCTCGGCCGCGACTTCGGCGTTCGCTCGGCCAGGGGCCGCCGCGTCACCATCGCCATGCTGCTCACCGTCGAGGCGCGCGATGAGCGCAAGCACGCCGGGCAAATCCGGGCGTTCGGCGCACGTAGCAGAGAAGGAGTCACTGTGGTACAATAGGCCAGAGCCAGACCGTTCATCCCTTCAAACGAGCAGCCCATGTCCCAAAAGAATCGCTACGAACAACAATTCCTCGACGCGTTGAAGGCCATCTTCATCGGCGCGCGGGTCGAAGGGGACTCCGGCTACATCAACCTGATGCGGATCAAGGCGACCTACTTCGAGCGCGGCGCCTTCCCGCAGTTGATGCACGACATCGAGGCCGCGTGCAAGCCGTTCGAGCCGAGCTTCCGCGAGGAACTGTTCGACAAGCTCTACGATTTCTTCCGCCGCTACTTCAGCGAGAGCGGCAGCATCTACTTCCGCCACACCGCGGCCAGCGAGGGGATCTACGAGCGCGTCTACACCGACGACCGCGATGTGATGCTCTTCTGGAAGACGCACATGCTCTACTACGTCAAGACCGACCGGCTGTTCAACAGCATGGAAGTGACGGCCGACGGCGAGCGGTTCTTCTTCGACGTGGCGGGCATGGCGCTCAAGCGCGCCAACGAGAAGCGGGAGCTGATCTACGAGTTCCGCCGCCGCGAAGGGGACGGCCGGCTGATCTTTGCGGTGACGTATTCCGAGCGGGGGCGCAAGACCAAAACCGAAGATATCCTGGCCGCGATCCGCAAGACCGGCGCCCCTGTGGACGAGGAGACGCTGGAGCGGGCGTTCCGCGTCTTCGAGAAGCAGTCGGAGGTGGACTACTTCATCAACAAGGACGCCAAGGCGTTCCTGGAAGAGCAGTTCGACCTATGGATGTACCAGTACCTTTTCCGGGGGGAAAGCGCCTTTACCGAGACGCGGCTGCGGCAACTGCAGGCGATCCGGGCCATCGCGTACGAGATCATCGGCTTCATCGCCCGCTTCGAGGATGAGCTGGTGCGGATCTGGAACAAGCCGAAGTTCGTGCTGAACAGCCACTATGTGGTCACGCTGGACAAGATCCTGGATGCGGACGCGAACGCGGGCCTCGCCGAGCGCCTGTTCAGCCACGCGGGCATGGCGGCGCAGATGGCCGAGTGGCGCGAGCTGGGGATGTTGGCGGACGAGACCTTTAGGGTCTCCGAAGACCCTAAAGGTCTGTGGGCCGCCATCCAGGCGACCGACCTGACCGGCGCGCCGCTGCACGGCCGGCTGCGCTTCCTGCCGCTGGACACGGCGCACTTCCCCGACCTGGAGCCAGACATCCTGGCGCTGTTCCCCGATCTGGACGCGGCCCTGGACGGCTGGCTGGTCCACAGCGAGAACTACCAGGCGCTCAACACGCTGCTGCCGAAGTTTCGGGGGCGGGTGAAATGCATTCATATTGACCCGCCGTACAACACAGCTACCAGCGGCTTTTTGTACGCCAACACTTATCAGCACTCGAGCTGGCTGACGATGATGGAGAATCGCGTCCGAGCGAGCCTTGATGCATTGACCAATGACGGATCGTTCTTGTGCCATATTGATGAGAACGAGTATGAACGCCTTCAACTCCTATTCGAGACATACTCAGCGCCATCAGTGGGAACAATTATCTGGGATAAGCGCAATCCGATGCTTGGTCGAAAGGGCATCGCGACCCAGCATGAATATGTTCTCTGGCATTCAAGGCAGGAATCACCGATTTACCTGAGAAATGATACTATCCTCACCATGCTTCGTGCAGCGGAAGAATTCGTGAAAGAACATGGTGCAGGCAGTGAATTGGCTCAGAAGCGGTACGCTGCTTGGATAGATGCCAACAAGGAATTGAGTGGAGGAGAAAAGGCGTACCGCTATTTGGACAAACATGGGCGGATTTATCAAAGTGTCAGTCTCGGAGCGCCTGAACCAAGAACAGACCCAAAGTTCTTCATACCGCTCAATCATCCTGTTACAGGGAAGCCCTGTCCTGTTCCTTCTAACGGCTTTTCTCGTGCGCCTGATACACTTCGTTCCATGCTGGAGCGAGATGAGATCATCTTCGGAACAGATGAGAGTGTACAACCACGCAAGAAGGTCTTCTTAACAGAAGTATCCAAGAGACAGATTTCATCGGTTGTTCAAGATTCCAGCCGCGGAAAGATGGATCTGGACAAACTCGGTTTTGACTTCCCGTACTGTCATCCGGTTTCGCTTTATGAGACATTGATCGGCGCGGCCACTGAATCACCCGAAGACATCATCCTCGACTTCTTCGCCGGCAGCGGCACCACCGCGCACGCGGTGATGAACCTCAACCGGGCGGACGGCGGCAGCCGCAAATACATCCTGGTGGAGATGGGCGAACACTTCCGCACGGTGATCCTGCCGCGGGTCAAGAAGGTGGCGTTCTCCGACAAGTGGCGAGACGGCAAGGCGGTCCTGGGGGGGGAGAGCCAGGGGATGAGCCACTTCGTCAAGTATTTCGACCTGGAGGGGTACGAGGACGCGCTGCGCCGCGCGGTCTACGGCGACCACGCCGCGCCGCTCTTTGCGACGACGATGGACGAGCTGGCGCGTTACGTCTTCCTGCGCGACCTCAAGCTGCTGGACGCGGTCAGCGTGGACGTGGCGGGGAACCAGGTCGCGGTGGCGCTGGACAGGCTCTATCCCGGCATTGACCTGGCCGAGACGCTGTCGTGTCTCACGGGCAAGTGGATCAAGCGGATCGGCCGCGACGCGGTGGAATTCGCCGACGGCTCGACGGCCGATCTGGCCGCGCCGCGGTGGGAGGATGTGAAGGGGTTGGTGTGGTGGTAGGGGGGGTGTGGGGAGCGCGAAGCCGCGAAGATGACGAAGGAGACGAAGCGCGAAGGCGCGAAGGCGTTGGATCGCGAAGGCACGAAGATGACGAAGGACGCGAAGCGCGAAGGACGCGAAGGGGGAGCGCCGCGGCGAACGTCTTCGCGGCCTTCGCGCTTCGTGCTCTTCGCGTCCCTTCGTGGTTTCGTGATCCAAAACCTTCGCGCCTTCGTGCTCCCAACCCCTCCTGCTCCAACCCTGTTCGGTGGCCCGCATGAATAACCTGCAAGCCATCCTCTCCGACTTTCCCTACGACGGCCTGCCCCCCGCGTGGACGGCCGGCGACCTGGCGTCCTTTTCGCGCGGCAAGGCGCTGTGGGACTACCAGCAGGCCGCGCTGCGCAATGCGGTCACGGCGCTATGGCTCTACTACGACGGCGAAGAGGACGAGGCGCGGCGCAAGGCTCGCTTCTTCCGCCGCTATCGGGATAATGACGTCCCTCTGCTCCCCAGTTTGAACGTGGGCAAGAAGCGCGACCACATCAGGCTGTTACAGCCCTATTACCCCCTGGCGGCCGCGGCCAACGGCGAGCGCGAGCTGCCCTACGCCGAACTGATCAACCGCATGGGCTTCTGGATGGCGACCGGCAGCGGCAAGACGCTGGTCATCGTCAAGCTGCTGCAAACGCTCTGGTCGCTCATGCAGCTCGACCTGGTCCCGCGCCGCGTGTGCTGGTGCTAACCCACCGCGAGGACCTGCTGGATCAACTGCGCAACCACGTGCGCGATTTCAACATGGGTGGGGCCGCGCCCCATCTGCGCCTGCGCGAGCTACGCGAGTATCCTGAGGCGGTGCGGGAACATCCCTCGCTGGTGGGCCGCGACGAACTCACCGTCTTCACCTATCGCTCCGACAACCTGAGCGACGTGCAGCGAGAGCGTATCGTTGACTTCCGCAACTACGACAACGGCGGCAAGTGGTATGTGCTGCTGGACGAAGCGCACAAGGGCGACAAAGAGGACTCCAAGCGCCAGCACATCTACAACATCCTCAGCCGGAACGGCTTCCTGTTCAATTTCTCGGCCACCTTCACTGACCCGCGCGACCGGCTGACCACGGCCTACGAGTTCAACCTGGCCTCTTTCATCCAGGGCGGCTACGGCAAACACGTCAGCCTGATGCAACTGGAGAACAGACCTTTAGGGTCTCCGCAGACCCTAAAGGTCTCCCGCCAGGATGACTTCACCGACGAGGAGAAGCAGCGCATCGTGCTGCAGTCATTGCTGATGCTGGCATACATCGCCAAAGCGCGAGCGTCGTTATGCGATACGGCCGGCGCGGCGCTCTATCATCGGCCGCTGCTGCTGGCGCTGGTCAACTCGGTCAACACCGAGGAGGCGGACCTCAAGCTCTTCTTCCGCGAGCTGGCGCGCATCGCCGCGGGCGATGTCTCGCCGCAGGCGTTCACCGCGGCCAAGACCGCGCTGCGCGGCGAGCTGGCCGCCGGGCCGGAATTCCTGTACGAAGGGGAAAAGTTCGCCTTCGATGCCGCCCTGTTCGAAGGCCTGACGCGGACGGACATCTACCGCTACGTCTTCAACGCCGAGCGCCGCGGGGGCATCGAGGTGCTGGTGCGCCCCTCCAACGACAAGGAGCTGGCTTTCAAGCTCAAGACGTCCGCCGCGGCCTTCGCGCTGATCAAGATCGGCGACAGCACGCCCTGGCGCAAGGGGGAGCTGGCTGGCTACGAGATCATCAAAGGCTTCGAGGACGAGAGCTTCTTCGGCCGGCTGAACGACGCGGACAGCACCGTCAACCTGCTCATGGGGTCGCGCAGCTTCTACGAAGGATGGGATTCCAACCGGCCCAACGTCATCACCTTCATCAACATCGGCGTCGGCGAGGATGCGCAGAAGTTCGTGCTCCAGTCGGTAGGCCGCGGGGTGCGCATCGAGCCGCGGCCGGGCAAACGCAAGCGACTGCACAGCCTGCACAACGCCGGCGAAGTGGACGACGCCGCCTTCGAGGCCGCCAGGCCGTTCCTGCACGCGGTGGAAGCGCTCTTCATCTTCGGCACCAAACGGGCGGCCCTGGAGACGATCCTGGCCGGGCTGGAGACCGAGCGGCCGCAGGAAGCCGGTACGCCGCTGGCGTTGGAGGTCAACCCCGCCGCGCAGACCGCGGCGCATCCCCTCTTGATCCCCACCTTCCGCCGGCTGGACGGCCGCCTGCTGGTGGATCAGCGCGAACCGCGCAAGTTCGAGTTGCAAGATCGCGAGCGCAGCCTGCTGCAGGGCTACGTGGACTACCTGGCCGACGACCGCTTGCTGCTGGCGCATCACGGCCTGGCCCCGCAGCAGATCGGCCTGCTGCACAAGACGCTCGACGCGCCCGCCACCTATTTCCACGGCCAGACCGAGCGCCGCTTCGGCCGCGTCGAGGTGCTGCTGCCGCGGCTGACCCAGTACTTTGCCATCGCGCCGCAGGAGGTGGCGGGCTTCAGGCCGCTGGCAGACGAGATCGTCCATTTCAAGCATATCCGGGTGACGCTGGCGGACATCTCCGAGCTGCGCGGCCAGATCGAGGCGGTCAAGCGCTATGTCCCGCCGGCGGCCCGGATCGCCGAGCTGCGCGACGGGCGCCGCCTCGGTCTGTTGGACGACGACGCCTACGACGCGGCCCGGCTCGCGCTCGACCGCATTCAACCCGAAACCACGTTCGATCACGACGGTCAACGCCTGCACATCAAGCACGCGGCCAGCCACTACTACCTGCCGCTGCTCATCTCGGATCGGGAGCGGGTCAGCTACATCAACCACGTGATCCGCACGGACAGCGAACGGCGCTTCCTCAACCAGCTCGAGGCGTACCTCAAAGAAGCGGACAACGGCTTCAAGCAGTACGACTGGTGGCTCTTCAGCCGCACCGACGAAACGCTCGACCGGGTGATCCTGCCCTATTACGACCCGTCGCAGAACCGCATTCGCGACTTCCACCCCGACTTCGTTTTCTGGCTGGTCAAGGCGCAGACGTACTACACGATCCTGTTTGTGGACCCCAAGGGCATGAAGATCGGCGATTATCAATACAAGATTGATGGCTACGGGGAGCATTTCCGCGACGTAGGGGGCTATCGTCTCTTCAAATATGGCGACTACGAGGTGCGGGTAGCGTTGCTGATGTACAGCGATAAGGCCGACCGGCCGCCGGAAGGTTACAAGGCATATTGGTGCGACAGCCCGCTTGCGATGCTGCAAAAGCTAAAGGAGTAAGTAACCATGTCCTGGCAAAACCAACTCAGAGGCGATCCCTTTCCATGGCTGTTGGACCCAAACACGCCGGGGGTGCGCTACCTGGCGCTGCGCGACCTGCTCGATCTGGCAGCAGACGATCCGCAGCTCGTCGCTGCCCGCCGGGAGGCGCACCGCGCCGGGCCGATTGCGACCCTCCTGGCGCAGATGAACGAGGCCGGCTATTGGGTGAAGCCCGGCCCCGGCTACCTGCCCACGTATCGCGCCACCGTCTGGTCGGTGATCCTGCTGGCCCAGCTTGGCGCGGTCATCAGCGAAGACGAGCGCATCGGCCGGGCGTGCGCCTATCTGCTGGATCATGCGCTGGCGCCGGGCGGCCAGTTCTCGCTGTCGGGCGCGCCTTCCGGCACGCTCGACTGCCTGCAGGGCCAGTTGTGCTGGGCCTTGCTCGAGCTGGGCTGCCGGGATCCCCGCCTGGAGCAGGCGTTCGACTGGCTGGCGCGCAGCGTCACCGGTGAGGGTGTCGCCCCGCGCGAAGATCGCCGTGCGCCCGTCCGCTACTACGCGGGCAAATGCGGGCCGGACTTCGCCTGCGGGGCCAACAACAAGCTGCCGTGCGCCTGGGGCGGGATCAAGGTGATGCTGGCGCTGGGCCGCTGGCCCGCCGACCAGCGGACGCTGGCCATGGAGCGGGCCAGCGCTCACGGCGTCGCCTTCCTGCTGGGCACGGATCCCGCGCTGGCCGAGTATCCCAACGGCTATGCCGACAAGCCGAGCGGCAACTGGTGGAAGTTCGGCTTCCCGGTCTTCTACGTCACCGATCTGCTGCAAAACGTCGAGGCGCTGGTGGCGCTGGGCTACGGCCGCGACCCGCGTCTGGCCCACGCGCTGGACCTCATTCGAACGAAGCAAGACGCGGGCGGCCGCTGGCTGCTGGAATACGGCTACACCGGCAAGACGTGGGTTGACTTCGGCCCGAAGAAGCAGCCCAACCCGTGGGTCACGCTGCGGGCGCTGCGCGTGCTGAAGGCAGCGGATTCAGGTTGATCATCGAGTGCTTCTGGGTTAGAACGACGTACAGTAGTACGCAGTTCGAGGAGATGAAAGATGTTACAGGAACATAAGACCATCATTGAGCAAGTACGCGCTTTGGCTGCACCGCTCAACGCCGCTGAACGCCTGACATTGATACGCGCCATCGCGTCACTGGACATGCCTAACCGGAAAACCGCAGCACGCGAAAGCGCCCACAGAGAAACGCTTGAAGCCGAGCAGGAGGGCTGGTTCGCTCGCCCTCCGCTTGAGCGACAACGTTACGCGAATGAATATGTCGCCGTACGTGGTGGAGAGGTCGTGGATCACGATGCAGACCAACGCGCCCTCTATTTGCGGGTGCGCCGCCAGTACGGACGCCAGCCCATGTTGATCGTCCACGCCGACTGGAATGCGACACCGGATTTCACCATTCTTATCGCTGGAACTGACCCTGACCGCCGCGCGCGGGGAACCGCTGGAGGCGCCAGGTGGCCTGGATCGCCGGATCCAACGGTTGCGGGAGCAGTTGGCAACTTATGAGATCTCTCCGAGTTGATGACGATGGATACCTACGAGTTATGGCTGGGGCGCATCGGGGGGATCGCGGGCCTGGCGACGCTGGCGCTCGCGATCTGGCGCATGCTCGGCAGCGTCAGCCGGCCCGCAGGCCGTGAGATCGGGTCTGGCGCACGGCTCTTGCGCGCCCCGATCCTGCTATTGATGACGCTGGCGTTTGCGGTCGGCATGGTCTGGCTGTGGCGGCCGCTGCCGGTCGTCCTACCTATGGCCGGGCGGATCGTCTGCCTGGCGCTCGGCGCGCTGCTCTACTTTCCCAGCCTGGGCCTCTACCTGTGGGGGCTGCGGACGCTGGGTGTGATGTTCGCGCCTTCCAGCGGGTTCGGCGTTCGACTGCGCGCGGAGCATCGTCTGATCACGACCGGACCGTTTGCGTTCGTCCGCCACCCGATGTACCTGGCGGTCATCACCGCGGGCATCGGCGGGCTGCTGCTCTACCGCACGTGGGCGATGCTGCTGTTCGCGATGGCGATGTTCGGCCTGACCGTCCGCGGCCGCCGGGAGGAGCAGGCGCTGGCGGCTGAGTTCGGGCCGGCCTGGGAGGAGTACCGCCGCCGCGTACCGGCCTGGCTGCCGCGTAGGATATGGAAGTAGATAGAGGGCTCACATGATGCGACTGGTCACGTTCGTCGCCGGGACTGCGTTCCTGGCGGCGATGGGCGCCGCGATGTTCCTCGTCGCCGGCGCCGCCAATCTGCCTTCGGTCTGGCTGTATTTGCGCTGCGCGTGCTCTTCACCGCAGCGTGTGTGGTGACGATGTCGGAAGATGTGGCGCGAGAGCGGCTCAAGCCCGGCCCAGGCGCAAAGCCGGAACCGGTCTACAACGTCGGCGCGACCGTCGCCTGGATTGCACATGCCGTGATCGTTTCGCTCGACCTGGGCCGCTTCCATTGGAGTGCGGAGTTCCCGCTGTGGTTGCACGCGATCGGGGTTATCGTCATGCTCGCCAGCATGAGCCTGGTGGTCTGGGCCTTGCGGCACAACGAGTACCTCTCGGCGCGCATCCGCATCCAGGGGGAGCGCAGGCAGCGCGTGGCGACGACCGGGCCGTATGCGCTCATCCGTCACCCCAATTACGCCGGCGGGGTCTTGCTGGGGCTGAGCAGCGGCCTGGTCTTCGGTTCGTGGCCCTCCATACCGCCCCTGCTCCTTTGGATCGGACTGCTCGCCTATCGCACGCCAAACGAAGAGCGGGTGCTGTTCGCTGAGCTGGCAGGCTACCGTGAATACGCGCAGAAGGTGCGCTTTCGCTTTCTGCCGGGAGTGTGGTGAATGAACGAGGATTCCTTTTACGTCTGTCCTACCTGCAAGGGCGACCTGAGGCTGCTGGCTGACGGGCTGCGATGTGACGTATGCCAGGTCGCCTACCCCCTGGCGGACGGCATCCCGGACTTCATGCCAGCAGATGTGCGCAGCGACGCCAACCCGGTGGTGCGCAACGTAGACCGTGTTGACCGGGTCGCGCGCGTCTACGAGTCGCGCTGGTGGTATCCGCTGGTGCTGACCGTGTACGCCGGCTGGCGCAAGACCTCGCTGCCGGAGATCGTGCGCGTGGTGGGCGAGATGATCCACACCGACGGCCGGCTGATCCTGGACGCGGCGTGCGGGCCGGCGACCCTGGGGCGGCGGATCGTCGCGCCGGCGCAGGCCCTCTACGGGACGGACATCTCGCTGGGGATGCTGCGAGCCGGCCAGACCTGCGCGCAGCGCGAACGGCTGACCAACGTCCACTTCGCGCGCGCCAGGGTCGAGGCGCTGCCGTTCCGGCCGCTGACCTTCGATGCCGCGATCTGCGGCGGCGCGCTGCACCTCTTCCCCGACACGGTGGCCGCGCTGCGGGAGATCGGCCGGACGATGAGGCCGGGCGCGCCCCTGGCTGTCACAACCTTTGTCGCGGGTCGCGGCGGCATCCTCCAGTTCCGCCGCGTGCGCGAGCGTGTGCGTGTGAAGCAGCAACTCCACGTCTTCGAACTGCCGGAGCTGGAAAGCTGTCTGGTGCAGGCCGGTTTCGCGGGCTTCGCGCCCAGGCTGTTCGGCTCCTTCGTCGTGTTCAGGGCGGTCAGGCGCGGCGCGAATCCAGGCGGCGCCGCGTAAAAACGCGGAAAAGAGAAAGTAACCGTTCAGCCTATGCCAAAACGCAAGCATCCCTTCGACAAGCTCAGGGCAGGCTCTGAGCGGAGCGGAGTGTTTTTGCGGAGCGTAGTCGAAGGATGCGTCCTTGCGCTATGCCCGCTCCGCATTCCTTCGACTCCATCCGGCACACGTCGCCGGATTCCGCTCAGGATGCTCCGCTATGACTGAATGATTGCGATAAGGAGAAAGCCATGCGTATCAGCGAATGTGTCGGCTGCAAGACATTCCCTTGCACCGATGTGAAACACGAAAGTTATGTGATCCCCAGCATCGAGCTGGAGCCCGCACGAATCGCCATGCTCCTGATCTCCGAGGCCGCGCCGGCCGATCCGGCCGACCACTACTACGCGGCCGGCAACCCGCTCTTCGGCCAGACCACGGTGCAAGCGTTTCGCGATGCCGGGGCCGAGGTGTCGTCCGTCCAGGACATCCTCGCCCTGGGCGTCTATCTCACCCCCGCGGTCAAGTGCGGCAAGACGGGTTACGGCATCGAGCGGGCCACGGTCGTCGAGTGCTCGCTGGGTGACAGACCCTAAAGGTCTGCGAGACCTTTAGGGTCTTGGCGGCAGGGAGGGACAGTCTGAACCTGGGAAGCGGCCTCAGTCGCTCGCCGTAGGCCCTGCGGGGCCTTCTCACATTCAGCCGGTGGGTTTGCAACCACCGGTCCCCGGTCAAGTAAAGGAGATCACCCATGTTGAACTTCCAGGCATTCCACGACAAACAGATCACCTATCCTGAGCTGATCGTCGGTTTGACGCGCGACGATCTACGCGACCTGACCGACGAGATGATTGACGCGACCCTGGCGTTGATCGCGAACTGCATTGACGCCGACGTGACCTTCGCGCCGGTGGACCCCCAGGCCCGGGACCCCTATGCCGCGACACCGGAGGAGGTGAACATGGCCTGGACTCTCGGCCACGTGATCGTCCACAACACCGCCTCATCCGAGGAGCCGGCCGCCC
>Ga0194127_10007403_pt1 | contig 12127 bp, 6 predicted proteins | sample TA2KigC100mmetaG_FD_148624 | JGI IMG/M metagenome (GOLD analysis project Ga0194127, IMG submission 148624) | Freshwater microbial communities from Lake Tanganyika, Tanzania - TA2015036 Kigoma Deep Cast 100m | ecosystem: Environmental > Aquatic > Freshwater > Lake | place: Tanzania: Lake...
GCTACAAGAACCCCTTCTCCCGCATCCAGTCGTCGCTCACGAACTTGGTGAGGTAGTTGCGGATCGAGTCGGGGAGGATGGCGAGGGCTTTGCGAGCTCCCTTCTCCTCCTTCAGCGCCTCGAGCATCGCCCAGACGACCGAGCCGGAGCTTCCCCCGACGAGAAGCCCCTCCTCGCGGATCAGCCGCCGCGCCATCAGGAAGCTGCTCTTGTCGTCGACATAGATGTAGCGGTCGACGAGGCTGTTGTCGAGGACGTCCGGAACGAAGTCGTAGCCGATCCCCTCGACGAGATACGTGTGCACGTCCGTGCGCCCGCCGAGAACCGATCCGTACGGGTCGACGCCGATGATTCGAATGTCCGGCTTCTTTTCCTTGAGGTATCGAGAAACTCCGGTGATCGTCCCGCCGGTCCCCGCGCCGATCACCACAAGATCGAGCGTGTCTCCGAAGTCGTTCCAGATCTCGGCGGCGGTTCCGTAGTAGTGGGAATCCGGGTTGTCGGGGTTCGTGTACTGGTTCGGGATGACCGAGTTCTCGATCTCCTCGTTCAATCGGAGGGCGACGCCGAAGAGGCTCTCCGGATCGTCGTGCGCGGCCTCGGTCGGGGTGCGGATGATCTCCGCGCCGAGCGCCTCGAGAACGACCTGTTTCTCGCGGCTCATCTTCTCCGGCATCGTGATGATGAGGCGGTAGCCGCGCACCGCGGCGGCCAACGCGAGGCCGATCCCCGTGTTCCCGCTCGTCGGCTCGATGAGGGTCGTTCCGGAATCGATGACGCCCCGCTCCTCGAGCCCCTTCACCATTCGAACCGCGGGGCGGTCCTTGAGCGAACCGCCTGGGTTCAGGAAATCGCATTTCGCGTAAAGCTCGACGGGAAGCTCCTTCCCAACCCGATTCAGACGAACCACGGGCGTGTTCCCGACGACCTCCATGATGTTCTCGTAGATCATTCCGGTTCCCTCCGAAGGGCATGAGTGTACCAGGTACGAGCCGAACTGTACCTGGTACCGATCAGCGGAGGAGGGTCATGCGGACGGTGCGCGTGCCGGCGCTCGTCTCGAGGCACGCGAAGTAGACGCCGGAGACCGCCTCGGCGCCCGCGTCCGTCCGCCCTTCCCAGACGGCGGTGTGCCATCCGGCGAGTTCCACGCGGTCCACGAGAAGCGCGAGGACGCGCCCGCCCGGATCGAGCACGCGAAGGCGAACCTCGGACGGGCTCGGGAGGAAGTAGTGGATCTCCGTGCGCGGGTTGAACGGGTTCGGGCGGTTCGGGCGGAGCTCCAAGCTCCCGGCCGAGCGGATCGCGAGAACCTCGCCGCCCGCCGGACGGAAGAAGCGAACGCCCCCCGTTCCGTCCGACCAGGAGATCCCGCGCACCTCGATCCCCGCGGGGGCGCTCTCACCCGCGAAGAGGAGGGCGGGGAGCCTCCCCTCCGCTTCGCTCGCCCGCGCGGGATTCGGCGCTCCCGCGAGAGGGGGCGTGACGAGAACACGCAGGATTCCGTGATCGACCGCGCGGCGAAGATCGCCCGTCTCGATCCCCTCGAACGCGACGCCGGCAAGAGCGCTCGGTCCTCGCGGAAGCGCGATCTCGATGAGCCCCGCGCGCGCCCCGGAAGGGATCGGGAACGAAAGAACAACCCGGTGTCGGTTCGGCTCGCCGTCCGCCATCGCGCGCGCCTCGATCGCGATCGGCTCGGCCCTCTTCCCGCCGAGAACGATCGTCCCCTCTTCGACGAGCACACGCGCGAGAAGCACGAGATCCGCCACGTTGAAGCGTCCGTCCCCGTTCAGGTCGATCCGGGAGAACGGCGGATCGGCCGGATCGCCGAGGCCGAGAAGAAGACGGACCGCGAGATCGACGTCCGCGAGATCGCGCTGGTAGTCGCCGTCCATGTCCCCGAACGGTCTTTCCGCCGGCTTCGTCCGGAAGGCGATCGGAGGAAGCCCCGCGAACGATCTTCCGAAGACATCGTAAAGACCGGAGAAATCGAGCGCGTAGTGGGTCCCGTAGGCGAGCGGCGCGTCCGGAGCGAAGACGAGCCGGTTCCCGCCGCTTTCGAGCGAACGGGTTCCCGCGACCTCCGCGCTCCCCGCCAATAGCTTCACGTATGAAAGAGTCGTCGGATCGATCGGCACGCTGAACGTCACGCGGATCACGACGCCGACCTCGACCTCGTCCTCGCCGTTCGCGGGGTCGCTCGCGAGCGCCGAGGGCGCGATCGCGAGCGTGCCGAACGTCCGCCAGGCGCCCGGCACGCCGACGCCGCACGCGCTCCGCGTCGCCGCGCGCCATCGGTAGCGCGTCCCGAGGCCGAGCTCCGACGCGAGGAACGAGGTGTCTGTCGGAGGAAGAAGCGTTTCGACGACGAGCGCGCCGGAAGCGATCTCCTCGATGCGGACGGCGTACCCTTCCGCTCCCTCGACCGGGCGCGAGGAGAACCGGGATTGGGAGCCCCACGGCGCCGTCCGGCGGGCTTCGGAGCGCGGGAGCGGCGAGGCCCGGGCGCGAGGAGCCTAGCGCCGCCGCGCCCGTCTCGGAAACGCCGCAGGTGTTCTCGCCGAGGACGGTATACGTATAAACCATTCCTTCGGTCACCGCCTGGTCGACGAACACGCTCTCCGCGCTCGCGGCGGTCCCGATCGGGATGCCGTCCCTGAGGACGCGGAACCTCCCCGCGGAGCCCGCGGATGCCGGCCACGTCAGCCGCACCTCTCCGCAGAGGTCGAGGGTCGCCGCGAGGTTCGGCGGGGGCTCGGGTGGCCGGTAGACGGCGACCGTCCGCTGCTCTCCCAGGGGCCCGGGGCCGCAGAGGCCGGTCGCCTGCACGCGGAAGAGCCGAAGGCCCGCCGCGTCCGCGGAAAGGGAAACCGAGTCGCGCTGCCCCTCCACGATCGCGAGCACGCGCTCGTCGCCTCCGATCGTCTCGAGGACCCGGTAGTAGAGAGCTGCCGGCACCGGCTCCCACCGGAGCACGAAGCGCCCGCCGGCGCACGCCGCCGTGTCGGTGGAGGACGCGAACACCACCGCCCCCGCAGCCGGGAGAAAGCCTCCTTGGTCCGACGACGTCGCTCCCCCTTGCGACGCGCCGCAAACGTTCCGCGCGACCACTTCGTAGCGATAGGTCCCCGAGCCGCCCCGATCGACGAAACGGCTCGGCCAGGGCGGCAGGTTCGACCCGACCACGATGGTCGTGTCGTTCCGGCTTCGCACGATCTCGACCCACTCGACCGGAATCGACGGCGGGTTCGGAATCGACCAGGCGACCTCGACCGAATCGCAATACCCGTCGGTCGCGTTGACGTTCGAGGGAGCGGCGGGGCGAAGCCTCGGGCGCGCGAGAGCCGCCTCGACGCCCGGCGATTCCCCGCATCCGTTGAAGGAGTGGACACGGTAGGTCGCCGCGCGCTGCGGGTAGTCCACGGCGCGACCGTTCCCCGGTCCCTTCCAGATCGCCTCGGCTCGGTCCGAGCGGTAGACCCGGATGCTGTCGGTCTGCGGATTCCAGCGGACGATGACCGAGTCGCAGAACGAGGTGTCGAGACGCACCCCGGTCGGGGCGGCGGCCGCCTCGCTCACCGTCACGGTCCATGCTTCGCTCGCCGTTCCGTAGCCGCACTGGTTCATGCCGGCGACGCGGAATCGGTGACTCCCCGTTGCGGTCTCGACGAGAACGAGCTCTCTCCCGGTCACGGTGTCGATCGGAGCCTCGTTCTTCCGCACCTCGTAGCGCTCGGCGCCCGCCGATGCGTTCCACCGGATGCGGAACGGCGCGCCGACGCAGGCCGACGACGCGGGGTCGCTCCAGGTCGCCGCCCCGGGGCGCGCGTAGGCATAGCCGGTGTCGGCCGCGGAGATCCCAGATCGCCTGGGCGCAGGGGCTTTCCGCGCGAACTTTATAGACATAAATCGTTCCCGTTGAAACGTTCCGGTCGGCCGCCTCGCGCGGAGCGCCCGCGGGGACGACGGCGACCGTGGAGGTGATCGGCCCCTCCATGCGGAGAACGCGGAACGAATCGACGCCGGTCTGCTCGGGGAAGTAGCTCCAAACGACCCGCACCGAGTCGCAGAGCCCGCGCGTCGCCTGCACGCCGACCGGCGCGGCGATCGCGAGCGGATAGGCGAAGCCGGCCGGCTGCGCCGACGCGCCGAGCGTGTCGCAGCTGTTCCATCCGCCGACCGCGTAGGTTCTCGATCCGCCCGCGGGGAGCGAGTCGGTCCAGGAGCCGGTCCCGCTCACATAGACTCGGCTCCCTTCTCTTTCGATCCAGACGTTGCTCGCCGAGGACGGGGTCCACGAGATCCGGATCGCTCCGCACAAGTTGTTGCTGGATACGACTCCGGTCGGAGCGGAGGCGCTCGCCTGCACCTCGACCGTCCACGGAGAACTGGTCGGGCTCTGGCCGCACGAGTTCTCGGCGCGCACGCGGAAGGAGTACGACCCGGCGGCGGTCTTCGTCGAGGCGTAGGTCGTGTCGGTCCCGACGTCGTGCTCGACCGATCCGTCGAGGACGACGTAGCGGGCGGCGCCCGCGACGCGATTCCAGCGAAGACGGAACTCGCGATTGCCGCACACCTCGCGATCGCTCGACGCCAGAAACGCCGGCGCCGACGGAGCGCGCTTGCGAGTGCCGACGTCCTTGCTCCAAGCGGCCTCCGGCGAGGCGCCGCAGGAGTTGTGCGCCTGCACGAGGTATTCGTAGGTCCCGGCCGCCGGAACGTGCGTGAACATGCGCGCCGACGAGGAGGCCGACCCGGCCAGGGTCCACCCGAGCGCGGCCGTGTCCCGATAGGAAACCGCAAAGCTGTCGACGGCCCCTCCTGTGAACACCCAGGTGACCGTCACGCGATCACAATAGGAATCGGACGCGGTGACCTGCACGGGCGGATCCGGGTAGCCGAGGATCCGCTCGCCGAGAACGGCGACGCTGAACGCGCTGCCGCACGAGTTGTACGACTGCACCTGGTACGAGTGCGGCGACCCGCTCCCGACGAATGCGTCGCGGAAGAGAGTCGTGTTCGCGGCGAGATCGGCGATCGGTTGGCCGTCGCGAAAGACTCGATAGCCCTGTTCGTTCGCGACATCCCCCCACGTCACGAGAACGAAGTGGCAGCTCGTGTCGGAGGCCGCCGGGTTCGTCGGCGCCGCGGGCGCGTCCGGGAGGCGCGTTCCCGCTTCCGGCGCGCTCGACACGGACTCGCCGCAGAAGTTCTTCGCGCGCACGGTGTACGCGTATGTCCCGGGCGGCGCCTGCGTGTCGATGATCGCGTTCCCCTTGACCGTCGCGATCCAGGCCCCGTTCCGGAAGACGCGGTGGCTGTCCGCGTGGGCGGACACGATCCAGCTGATCCGAATCTCGCCGCAGAGATCGTCGGTGGCGGAGACGGAGAGTGGCGCGGCCGGGGCGTCGTACGGGCGGACCCCGACCACCGGGCTCGTGAACGAGGGGGCGGCCAAGCATGCGTTAAACGATCCGACCGCGTACTCGTGCGCCGTCCCGGGCGTTGCGCCGGCGTCGATGTACTCTGACGCGTCCGCCTCCGCCGTGTCGATGACGGCGCCGTCCCTCGCGATCGCGTATCCGTCTTCCCACGAGACGTCTGTCCAGCGGAGCCGCACCCCGCCGCAGATGGAATCCGCGTCGAGAGACGCGGGGACCGCGGGAGGCGGAAGGCGGAAACCGGACGCGGGAGCCGAAAAGCTCGGAACCGGTCCGCACGCGTTGAACGCGCCGACCCGGTAGCTGAGGGAGATCCCGCCCGGCGCGGCGGCGTCCAGATACGAGGTCTCTCCGGACTCGAGCGTGTCGAGGATCGTCCCGTTCCGCTCGACGACGAAGCCGTCCTCGCCGATCACGTCCAGCCAATCGATCTCGACGCCGTCGCAGCGGCCGAAGGACGCGCTCACCCCGCCTGGGGCCTCGGGCGCGTCCCACGGCCTCCGTCCGATGTCCGGCGCGCTCTCCCCCGACTCCCCGCAACCGTTCCACGCGTTCGCCGTGTAGACGTACGACGACCCGGGCGCCGCGGAGAAGTCGGAGTAGAACGTCGCCCCCGCGTCGGCGAGATGGATCCCGTCGCGGAGCACGCGGTAGCCTTCCGCGTTCGCCGCGGCGCTCCACGTGATCTCGATCGCGCCGCACACCGCATCCGAGGCGGCGAGGTTCAACGGCGCCGCGGGCGCGTCGGGCGGACGAACACCGGTGTCCGCCGCGCGAGGGCCTTCACCGCACCTGTTCCTCGCCGAGACCTCGTAGCGGTACGTTCCGACGGGCGGGATATCCTGAAACGCCGTTCCCGCGGTCTTCGCGATGCGGATCGAATCTCGATAGACATAAAATGAATCGGCATCAAGCACAGCGCTCCAGGAGAGAAAGACGGCGCCGCACACGTTGTCGGTGGCGGAGAAGGCGGATGGGGCGGCGGGGGCGTCGGGCGGACGGATCCCGTTCGCAGCGATCGAATCGGAACGCCCGCAGATGTCGAGCGCGCCGACCCGGTACGCGTGCGGGCCCGGAGGGGCGCCCGTGTCGCGGAAGAAGAAGACCCCGGCCGGAGTCTTCGCGAGGAAGGCGCCGTCGCGATAGAGGTAGTAGCCGGTGTCGGAGGGCGCTCCCTGCCATTCGATCCGGATCAGGCCGCACGAGTCGGTCGAAGCGGAGACGTTCGCCGGAGGCGACGGGCGCGGCCTCGCGTACGCCGCGTCGGTCCTCTCCGCCGAGCGGCCGCAGCGGTTCGCGGCTCGAAGAGCGTACGCGTGCGTCCCGGTGATCGGCTCATCGACGTACGAGAGCGCCGGCGCCAGGACCCTCGCGAGCAACGCGCCGTCCCGGAAGACGACATACGTGTCCGCATCGGCCGAAGCGGACCATTCGAGCTCGACCCTCGAGCAGAGGGAATCGCTCGCGGCAAAGAACGCCGGGACGGAAGGACTCGTGAGCGCTTCCGCATCGTCGGTGCTCCCCTCGCTCGCCGGTGACGACCCGCACGAGTTGAAGGCGGCCACGCGGTACTCCCAGGATCCGGACGATTGCGCGTGGCCGAACCCGAAGTGCGGGCCGGCGTTGGGAAGGACCGCGCCCGCGCGCGTCCAGCCCGGACCTCCCGGCGCGCGGAAGAGGACTTGGAAGCTGTCGAGCTGGCCCGGAGCGCCGGGGTAGGTCCACGAGACGAACACGCTGTCGCAGAGCGCGTCGCTCGCCTGGACATCGTTCGGCGGATCCGGGTAGCCGAAGATCCGCTCGCCGATCACTTCAGAGCTAAACGATCCGCCGCACCCGTTGAACGCCTCGATCCGATACGCGTGCGCCGTGCCGCTCGCCACCGCAGCGTCCTGATAGAACGTCGTTCCGGGAGGGAGCGTCGCGATCGGCGCGCCGTCTCGGCGGATCCGATATCCTTCTTCGTCCGCGACGTCTTCCCAGGTCAAGAGGATGAAGTGGCAGCTCGTGTCGGACGCGGCCGGGTTCGACGGCGCGAGAGGCGCGTCGGGCGGGCGCGTTCCGGAGTCTGCGGCGCGGGAACTCTCCCCGCAGGAGTTTCTCGCCGCGACCTCGTAGGCGTAGGTCCCCGGGGACGGAACGTCCTCGAATTCCGTTCCGGCGACCGAGGCGATCCGCGCCGAGTTTCTATAGACATCAAACGAATCGGCGTGCGCCGCCGCGGTCCACGAGAGCCGGACGAGGCCGCAGATCGTGTCGGATGCGGAGAGACCGGCCGGCGGCGCGGGCGGAGAGAGAACCGTTCCGCTGTCGACCGCCGCGCCCGACCACCCGCACGCGTTCCCCGCCGAGAGGGCGTATCCGTACCGCCCCGGGGGAGCGGTGTCTTCATAGAAGAGGATCGTCGAGGGGAGCGTCGCGAGGAGGAGGCCGCCGCGCGAGACTCGGTAGCTGTCCGCGTCGGCGGCCGCGTCCCACGAGAGACGAACGAGCGTGCAGGAGGTGTCGCTCGCGAGGAAGCTCGCGGGGGTGTTCGGCACCGCGAGACGCCGGCCGGTCGCGGACGCGCGCTCGCCGGCCCCGTCCGAGTCGATGCCGGCGACCCAGTAGTCCGAGAAGCCCTCGGGCGCGCCGGTGTCGCGGAAGAAGAGGTCGATCGTGTGAAAGACCGTTTCTCCCCGGCGCACCTCGAACGAGTCGGCCCCCGGAAGATCGTCCCACGAGAGGCGCACCCCCCAGCAGGAATCGACCGACGCATCGAGCCCGGTTGGCGGCGGAAGAACGGCACCGGCGGATCCGGCCGCCAGAATCGCCGCGAGAACGCCAAGAGCGGCACCCCGAAGGGCATGCCCTCTGTCGCATTCTCTCTTTCCTCGTGCGAGCATGGACCAGGCTCTTCCGCGGGGGCTCGGGACTCGACGGACCGGAGATCGAGTTCACGTTGTCCGATAACAGGTTATCAGAATCGAACCCGCGGGTCAATCGAAGGTCAGTCGGTCACCACGAGGAGGCCGTTCGTCATGTCGGTCACCGTGATGTCGGCGCTCCCGGACGGCGTCGAGAAGAAGACCTCCTCGAGCGTGAGGCGCGCCGTGTTCGGAAGAACCGGATGCCCGCGGCTCACGCCGACGAGAAGAAAGAAGAGAAGATCGTTCCCCGCGGGGATCGGACGGAGCGAGCCGCCGAGCGACCAGGGGTCTCTCGAACTCCGCTCGGGAGGGTCTTCCGTGTTCCTGGACGCCGCGTCCAAGCCCGTAGGCACTCACGGCGGCGTTCTGTCTGTCTGATGGAAGATGGGACGGCGTCCCCGGATTCTATCGCCCGCTGCCGGCGTTTCTGAGAGTCTCTAGCTCCATGTCGAGCCTCTCTCCGATTATGGGCCAGCCGTATTTGTCCTCAACGAGTCTCCTCGCGTTAGTAGAAATCCTCTCTCTCATCTTCTTGTCGCGGAGCAAACGCACCACTTGATCCGCAAACGACTCGGGCGTATCCCCGATCAGGATGTTTTCTCCAGGCGTCACCTCTATTCCCTCACAACCCAGAGATGTAGACACAACCGCCTTCCCGCAAGAAAACGCGTCAAGGATCTTCAGACGGGTGCCTCCTCCCACGGTAAGGGGAACAACGTACACGGAAGACCGCCCTACGACTTCTCGGATGTCGGGAAGAAAGCCGTGCAGCCTGATCGCCGAGTCCTGCAGTGAACACTCCTGAACCGCCCGAGGAGGAGACCGCCCGATTATGTTCATGACTACATTGGGAACCTCTGCCTTGATCAGAGGAAAGATCTTTCTGCAGTAATAGGACATCCCTGCAGCATTAGGATACCACGTCATCCCTCCTACGAAGACCAGCTCCTTGGAATCGCCGGGATCGCAGGCTCGGAAGTAGTCTGTGTCCGTTCCACTGGGGATGACAGTGAAACGAGCGCCCGGAATGAAGCTTTCGAACAAAGCCTTGTCGACTTCCGAAACGGCGAGGTTGAGATCGAATCGGGGCGCATGAACCGTCTCGTATCGTCTGATCTTGAGCCCTTGAATCCTAAGATAGAGCCTTAATAGCGGATTGCGTTCACTTGCACTGCGTCTTAGAGCAAGACCGGACTCGACGTTGTGATGATTCATGACGGTTGGCGTATCCAACCCCGCCGGCAAGTACTGCGCCAAGTCAATGGTATCGAAGTACAACACATCATAAGCATAACCGTTGAGGAACCGCTTTATCTCTGAAGCCATCTGTTTCGAGCGGAATCGCCATACCGAATAGGGTGTCGGCGAGAGAAGATTGAGCAGCAACAGCAAGTACCATTGAAGTCGACTTGAGTCGCTGGGGATATCGACTGCCTTGACGTGCGGACAGTGCTCCTTCAAGGCTTCGATACTTCGAGCGAGCGAGTTCTTGTCCGGATGAAGCGCCTTCTGGGAAAGGGAAACAAGATGAACCTGGTGGCGTTTCGCCATCTGTTTGAGGATATTGTAGCTTCTCTGAAGGCTGCCGCCTTGCGGAGGGAAAGGAAGGAAGTGTGTGATCATCAGGATTCGCATGTGGGGCTCTTGACTCCGAACGTCTCGCCGCAACAGCAGCGGCTGGCCTTGCGAGCAACGTGCGGGTGGGTGTGACCGACCCCGTGCACCGTTTGGGACGTTCGAAACACACGTCTCCAGATTCGGCCGTCCTTCTTTCGACTGCCATTCTAGCCTTCATGGAACCCGCCCCGTCAAGCGGCATCTCTTTTCGGTCGCGCGACCCTCCGTGCGCCCTTCCTCGGGAAGAGATCGAGAAGCGGACGCGGGCCTTCTGGAGAGGTCTCCCAACTGCCAACCTCATCCAACGTTCCTGCGTCGAAATCCGCATGAGGACATGCCCGATCGGCCCGTTTGTAGATTCTAGCCTGGAGAGAATCGCCGATGCCGTCACGGTCGACCTAAGCAACAAATGGGAGAGAACCCCTCGCAGAGAATATGCGCAGAAGTCTTGACACGACCTCAGTCGGTCACCACGACGAGACCGTTCGTCGTGTCGGTCACCGTGATGTCGGCGCTCCCGGACGGCGTCGAGAAGAAGACCTCATCGAGCGTGAGACGCACGGTGTCCGGAAGGACCGGATGCCCGCGGCTCACGCCGACGAGAAGGAAGAAGAGAAGATCGTTCCCCGCGGGGATCGGACGAATCGAGCCGCCGAGCGAGTCCCCATCGAGCGGGCCGAGATCGACGGTGAGAACCCGAAGCGTCGAGTCGGTCGGCTGCGCGTAGCGCGTGCCGATGAGCGTATCCCCCGTTGCGCCCGCGTAAAGACGGCTCGACGGATCGACCTCGATCCCGAACACGGTGTCGAGCGCGCTCTTGTCGAATCGAACTTGGAACTTTTAAGCCCGCCGATCGGACTTCCGTTCCGAAGAACGATCGGGATGCCGTGCCGCGCCCCGGGAGAGGCGGTGCTTCGGGCGATCGAGAGGCCGTACTCGCCGCTCGCCGGACGCTTCGCGTCCGCCATCACCATCTGAATGCTCTTCCGGTCGCCCGGACGGAGCGCGATCGTCCTTTGTCCCGCGATCGCTTCACGTGTCGAGTTTTCACCGAACGAGAAGCGGACCACCACGCGGAACACCCTCTCCTCGAGAAGCTCGACCTCGAGGCGCGAAAGCAGATGGCGGCCGGTCGCGTCCTCGCGCTCCGTGTAGGCGGTCGCCTCGGCGGCGACGGGGAAGCTCTCCGGCGCGTCGGTGTGGGGGAACCCGGTGACGTCGTGGAGAACGACGCGAAGCGTGTCCGGGACGTCGGTCTTTCCGAGGGACCCGTCCCGGACCGCCGTGATGTGGACCGCGAGGCTCGCGCCTCCCGCGCCGGGACCGAGCGGATCCGCGTCGAGACAGCCGAGAAGGCGGACGAGAAAGAGAACGGCGAGCGCGACAGGAAGCGCGCTCGCGAGGCTCGGCATGCGCGGGGCGTTCATCGCGTCTCCTCCCGGCGGGCTCTCCCCCGCCCGCCTGATCCTACCACCCCCGGGGGGAAACGGGGACGGGGAAACGCGAGGACGATCCGACCCCGGGATCCGCGACGCATCCGCCCGGGAATCGCCGGATGGACCGGGCTCGGGTGGCCTCACATCAAGAGCACCGCGACGCATCCGCCCGGGAATCGCCGGATGGACCGGGCTCGGGTGGCCTCACATCAAGAGCACGACCTTTCGCGTGATCTCCCGCTCGCCCGCGCGGAGGCGCACGAAGTAGACGCCGGACGGGAGCGCGCGTCCCGCATCGTCGCGTCCGTCCCAGACAACGCTCCCTTGGACCAGTCCCCCCTTTCCCACCAGCGTTCGCACGAGCGCACCGGAGACGTCGTGGATGAGGATCCGCGCTCCTTCACCGGGTGGAACGCGATACGAGATCTCGCCCCGCGGATTGAAAGGATTGGGCGACGCGGTGAGACTCCATGCTGTGCTGCGCGGAACGTCCGCCTCGTGTTCCGACGCCATCACGTCCGTCGAGACCACGGGGCATCCCAGGACGAGAAACTCGTCATAGTGCGCGTTCATGTAGTCCCCGGCGGTCAGCGGGTCCTCGAAGCTGAGCGCAGACACAGGCACCAGCCCTGCGTCATAGACGGCGGTCCCAACGTAGTTCCCAGAGACAATGACTGTGTACGCGTGCGAAGCGGGATCGACTTCGACAGTTACCAACCCC
>Ga0194127_10007407_pt1 | contig 12120 bp, 9 predicted proteins | sample TA2KigC100mmetaG_FD_148624 | JGI IMG/M metagenome (GOLD analysis project Ga0194127, IMG submission 148624) | Freshwater microbial communities from Lake Tanganyika, Tanzania - TA2015036 Kigoma Deep Cast 100m | ecosystem: Environmental > Aquatic > Freshwater > Lake | place: Tanzania: Lake...
AGTAGTCGCCGCCGACCTCCTGCGCCGGCACGTTCACGGCGGCGAAATCGGCGCGGTCGGACGCCGGCACCTCGCGCGGCAGCAGCATCTGCTGGATGCGGCGCGCGACGGCGAGGTCGTGATCGAGCCGGCGCTTGGCATCGAGTTCCTCCCGCAGCAGCGCGTAGTAGAGCGAGACGGACGCCTGGTCGGCCAGGGCCTGCAGGAGGTTCAGGTCGCTCGGGCTGTAGGGCCGGCCGTCGATGCGGTTGGCGGCCACGAGCACGCCCATGACCCGGTGGCGGAACCGCATCGGCACGGCGACGACCGACCGGACGCGGAGGAACGAGGGGCCGTGGACGGGGATCCTCGCGTCGCGTTCGGCGTCCCGCGCCAGCACGGGCACGCCCAGGTCGGCCACCTCGCCGACGATCCCCCGCCCCTTCGTCACGATCTCGGTGCGGACGGCCTTCTCGACCACCTGCGACTTGCTGACCGCATGCTCGATGTCCTCCGAGAGCGGCGCGACGAGCGGCGGGAAGATCCCGGACACGGCGCGCGCGCGAAGCGTGGCGTCGCCGGAGTCGTACAGGTAGACGGCCCCCGACGCGCCCCCGGTGGTGCGCAGGGCGTAGTAGAGGACCTTCTCCAGCAGCGGCTCGATCTCGACGATGTCCGTGTCGGAGAAGACCTCCGCGACGTCGTGGACGAACCCGAACATGACCTCCTTCTCGTGCCGGAGGGCGTCGGACTCGCGCCGGCACCGGCGGTAGCGGCGCCACAGCGCGGCGAGCAGGGCGGTGGCCCCCGCCACCGCCGCGATCGGCACGGCGACCGGCAGCCAGTGCAGCATGTCGGCAGCGTTCATGGCACCGCGGGGTCCCCGCCCTGGCGTCGCGCGACGCTGTCGCGCATGAACTCGATCACGTCGCGGAAGCGCGGAAGGTTGTCCGACGACGCGGCCACGAGGTCCTCGTGGGCCTCGAGGATGGTCTCGTCGGCCGGGCGGGCGGCCGCGTCGCGGTCCAGGGCCTGCAACGGCCGGGCGGGACCCGCGGGAGCGGGCGCCGGCTCGACCACGACCATCTGATCGAGGCCGAGCGTCCGGAAGAGCCCGAGCGTCTTCGGGGAGAGCCCCGCGACGCGGACGGAGCCCCCGCCCCGCCGCAACCGCATGGCGAGCCCCGCCAGGATGCCGAGGAAGGTGCTGTCGAGCGTCTCGCACGGCGAGAGGTCGACCGAGGCGCCCCGGATGCCGCGGGCCTCCGCCGCGGCGAGGAACTCGCGGAAGGCGGGGCCCATCTTGAGCGTGCCGCGGCCGGCGATGCGGACGAACGCCGTCTCCCCCTCCACCGCCACCAGGATCCTGTCCGCCGGAAGTTCCACGCCTGTTCTCGCCCCGCATCACCGCCCGCGCGCGGGTTCGCGCACCGTACCACCGCGCCCGCGGCGGTGTCAAAAGGCTTCCGCCCGCAGGGCCGACGCAGCTTGTTCCTGTCGAAACCGGGCCGTGTGCTCGGGGTCCTCAGGATTCCCCTTCCATCGCCGGAAAAGGGAGATCCCAGCCGAACGATCCTTGAATCAAGGCCAAGGCGATGCCGCGGCGCGCACCGGGTGGCCCCGAGCCCGCGAGGGGCCCGGCCGGGAACGCGGCAGACCGCCCCGGATGCAAGGCGACGAAGGGGGCGCTGGACTCGTGTCCGCGCCCCCTTCGGCAACGCCGCAGGCGGGGCGGGATCCCGCGCGATCCGGCCGGCCTGGTGCGCGTCGCACCCCCGCAACCGCAAGCGCTCCAGCGTCCGCCAGCCACTCCGCGCCCCGCCGACCGAAAGGCGCCACGACCTCGAGGAAGATGCGTCTGCCCCGCTTCCGCCCGTCCGCACCGTTGACACCCGCGGAGGCGGACGGCTATCATCCCGCCGCATCGCGAGATGGGAGACGGCTTTTGACGGCGAACGACGACTATGTCGTGGAGATCCTGACCGGGGTTGGCATGATCAACCACCGGCAGGGCGAAGAGGCTTTGAAGGCGGCCCGCAAGGAGGACAAGGCGGTCATCGATGTCCTCATCCGCGACACAGCCCTGACGAAGATCGACATCCTCAAGACCCTGGCCAGCCAGTTCGGCATGGAGACGGTCAGCCTGACCGGCCTGGCCATCCAGAAGGAGGTCGTCGACTCCGTCCCGGGCAAGGTGGCCCGGCGGTACAAGATCGTCCCGCTGAGCCGGGACGACGGCTCGCTGCGCGTCGCGCTGAGCGATCCGTTCGACGTCGAGACGCTGGACAGCCTCCGCTACATCCTCAAGACCAACGTCGAGGGCGCCGTCGCGCTGCCGGAGGAGATCGAGATCGCGCTCGATCACTACTACCCGCAGGCGAGCGAGGACATGGCGAACATGCTCCAGGAGCTCACCGACGGGACCTCCGCGGTCCCCGGCGACGACTCCCCCCTGTCGATGAGGGAGGAGCGCACGGAGGCCGACGAGCCGATCATCAAGCTCGTCAACCTGATCATCCTCGAGGCGTTCCGCCGCCGCGCGTCGGACATCCACCTCGAACCGCTGGAGAAGAAGTTCCGCGTCCGGTACCGGATCGACGGCGTGCTCCACGAGGTCGAAAGCCCGCCCCGCCGCCTCCAGGCCGCGATCATCAGCCGCGTGAAGATCATGTCCAACATGAGCATCGCGGAGAAGCGGCAGACGCAGGACGGCCGCATCCAGATCAACGTGCTCAACCGCGACCTCGACCTGCGCGTCTCCGTGATGCCCGCCAACCACGGCGAAACGGTGGTCATGCGTATCCTCGACAAGTCGAGCCTCCTGCTCGGCCTCTCGCAGCTCGGGTTCTTCTCCGACGACCAGGCGACGTTCGAGCGCCTCATCGGCCTCTCCGACGGCATCATCCTCGTCACCGGTCCGACCGGCTCGGGCAAGACGACGACGCTCTACGCCGTGCTCAACCAGATCAACAAGCCCGACCGCAAGATCATCACGGTCGAGGATCCGGTCGAGTACCAGATGAGCGGCATCAACCAGGTGCAGGTCAGCCACGACATCGGCATGACCTTCGGCGCCGCGCTCCGCGCGATCCTCCGCCAGGCCCCGAACATCATCATGATCGGTGAAATCCGCGACCTGGAGACCGCCGAGATCGCCGTCAACGCGTCGCTGACCGGCCACCTCGTCTTCAGCACGCTGCACACGAACGACGCTCCCAGCGCCGTGACCCGTCTCATCGACATCGGCGTGAAGCCGTTCCTGGTCGCCTCCTCGACGCGCTCGATCATGGCCCAGCGCCTCGTCCGCCGCATCTGCCCGAAGTGCAAGGAGGAGTACAAGCCGACGGAACACGAGCTACACCTTCTCGGGCCGGCGGCCGCGCAGGTGCAGGGGGCCGCCCTCTTCCGCGGCAAGGGCTGCGCGGACTGCTCCGGCACCGGCTACCGCGGCCGGCTCGGCATCTACGAGATCTTCGTGCTCAACGACGAGGTCCGCCACATGATCAACGACCAGGTCGGCGCCGGCGAACTCCGCGGCGCGGCCCGGCGGCTGGGCATGCGCACGCTTCGCGAGGACGGCCTGCGCAAGGTCGTCGCGGGCATGACGACGCTGGAAGAGGTCTTCCGCATCACGATGGGAGACAAGGACTGATGGCCACCCTCCGCACGGCCGACCTGCAGATGGACGACCTCCTCGGCCTGGTGGTCGACGAGGGCGCTTCGGACCTCCACCTCGCCGTCAACTCCCCGCCGGTCCTCCGCGTCCACGGGGGGCTGCATCCGCTCGACTCCGACCCGCTCCAGCCCGAGGACACCGAGCGCCTCATGCGCGCGATCACCTCGGAGGAGAACGTCCAGAAGGTGCGCGAGAACGGCGGCTGCGACTTCGGTTTCGGCTTCGGCGACCGCGCCCGCTTCCGCGTCAGCGTCTTCAAGCAGAAGGGGAACTTCGGCCTCGTGCTGCGCCAGATCCCCTCGAAGCTTCTCTCGCTCGAGCAGATCGGCCTCCCCGGGCAGATCCGCGAACTCCTCTTCATGCCCCGCGGCCTCATCCTGGTCACCGGCCCGACCGGCTCCGGCAAGACCACGACGCTTGCGAGCATGCTGAACATCATCAACGAGACGCGCGACTGCCACATCATCACCGTCGAGGACCCGATCGAGTACTACCACGGCCACCGCAAGTGCATCGTGACGCAGCGCGAGCTGGGCGTCGACGTGCCCTCCTTCCGCGAGGCCCTCAGGCGGGCGCTGCGCCAGGACCCGGACGTGATCCTCGTCGGCGAGATGCGCGACCTCGAGACCATGGAGGCCGCCATCACCGCGGCGGAAACCGGCCACCTCGTCTTCGCGACCCTGCACACGACCGGCGCCGCCCGGACCGTCGACCGCATCGTGGACGCGTTCCCCACCGACCAGCAGGAGCAGATCCGCACGCAGCTGGCCTCGACCCTCAAGGCCGTCATCTCCCAGGTGCTGCTGCCCCGCGCCGACCGCCCGGGCCGCATCGCCGCCTTCGAGGTCATGATCAGCACGCCCGCCATCGAGGCGCTGATCCGCGACAACAAGACCTTCCGCATCAAGTCCGACATCCAGACCGGCGGACGCCTCGGGATGTTCACGCTCGACGACAACCTGCTCTCGCATTACCAGCAGGGCCACATCACCTACGAGGACCTCGTCACCAAGTGCGACGACCGCGACGCGGTCCTCCAGCGGCTGTCCGAGATCGAAGGGCGCAAGAAGCGCTAGGAGCGGCCATGGCCGACGAAACCACCGACATCAAGGACTACCTCCTGCACCAGGTCATGGAGGAGGGCCTCATCACGGCCGACATGGCCGCCGAGATCATGGACGAGCACAAGCGCACCGGCAACCCCGTGCGCGAACTGCTCGTCGACATGGAGGTGATGAACGAGGACATGCTCCTCGACTTCATCGCCCGGCAGCTGGGCAGCTACGTCGTCGACCTGGCCGCCACCACGATCCCCCGCGACGTCGCCCGCGTCGTCCCCGCCAGCTCCGTCCGCATGTACAACGTCGTGCCGATCGAGGTGCAGGGCAACTCCGTCACGATGGCCACCTCCGAGCTGCTCAGCCCGGAGGTCATCGACGAGCTGAACTTCGTCCTCGCGCGCGACGTCACCTACGTCGTCGCCCGCGGCGACGACATCCGCAAGCTGATCACCGATCTCTACGGCAACATCAGCGACTCCGTCGGCGACATGCTCTCCCAGCTCGAGGCCGAGCTGCAGGACGCCGGCGACATCCTGACCTCCACCAAGGAGGGCAGCGTCGTCGACATCGAGCAGATGGCCAACCAGGCCCCGATCATCCGCTTCGTGAACCTCGTGCTCTACCAGGCCGTCCAGGACCGCGCCTCGGACATCCACTTCGAGCCCTTCGAACACGAGTTCAAGATCCGCTACCGCGTCGACGGCGCGCTCTACGAGATGGCCCCCCCGCCCCGCCAGCTCGCCCTGCCCGTGATCTCGCGCGTCAAGGTCATCTCGGGCCTGAACATCGCCGAGCGCCGCGTGCCCCAGGACGGACGCATCAAGCTGACCATCGCCGGGCGCCCGGTCGATTTCCGCGTCTCGACCCTCCCCACCCAGCACGGCGAGAGCGTCGTGCTCCGCATCCTGGACCAGACCACCGTCCAGCTCGACATCGAGAACGTCGGGATGCCGGAGGACATCTACGAGACCTTCGTCTACGACATCAGCAAGCCGAACGGCATCATCATCGTCACCGGCCCGACCGGCTCCGGCAAGACCACGACCCTCTACGCCGCGCTCAAGCGGCTCAACACGATCGAGGACAAGCTCCTCACCGCCGAGGACCCCGTCGAGTACGATGTCGAGGGCATCATCCAGATCCCCATCAACGAGACCGTCGGCCTGACCTTCGCGCGCGTCCTCCGCTCGTTCCTCCGCCAGGACCCCGACGTCATCCTCGTCGGCGAGATCCGCGACAAGGAAACCGCCGAGATCGCGATCCAGGCCTCCCTCACCGGCCACCTGGTGTTCAGCACGCTGCACACCAACGACGCCTCCGGCGCCGTCACGCGCCTCATCGACATGGGCGTCGAGCCGTTCCTGATCTCCTCGACGCTCGAGGCCGTCCTGGGCCAGCGGCTCGTGCGGACCATCTGCCCCCACTGCAAGACGCCGTACCAGCCCGAGCAGCACCACCTCGACCAGCTGAACCTCACGCGGGAGCAGGTCGGCGACCGCCCGTTCTACTTCGGCGCCGGCTGCAAGGAATGCAACCAGACCGGCTACCGCGGACGCCGCGGCATCTTCGAGTACCTCCGCGTCACCGAGCCGGTCCAGAACCTGATCAACCAGCGCAAGCCGACCCTCATCATCCGCGACAAGGCCATCGAGATGGGCATGCGCACCCTCCGCGACGACGGCGTGCGCTGCATCCTCGACGGCTACACCACGATGGAAGAAGTGCTGAAATACACATGAGGTTCGAGGGTTCAGAGGTTCACAGGTTCGGAGGTTCGACGATGCGGGGTGCCGTGCGTTCGATGCACCGGCCCCGTGACGTCGTCCGGGAACCCCGCTAGGAGACTGCCATGCCAACGTACGCTTACGCCGCCCTCGACTCCAAGGGCAAGGAAACCAAGGGCACCATCGAGGCGGACAACCAGAACGCCGCCGTCGGCCGCATCCGGGAGCAGGGCTTCTTCCCGACGCAGATCGTCGAAGTCGGCGCGGCGGGCAAGGGCTCGCCCGCCGCCGGACGCGCCCCGAAGGCCAAGAAGTCCGCCATGAAGGCCGAGATCAAGATGCCGGCCTTCATGGAGGGCAAGGTCAAGCCGAAGCACCTGATGGTGATGACCCGCCAGCTCGCGACGCTGATCGACGCGGGCCTCCCGCTGCTCCGCGGCCTCCAGGTCCTCCAGCGCCAGGAGCGCCATCCCAAGCTCAAGCGCATCATGGGCAACCTCGGCGAGTCGATCCAGTCCGGCAGCACCCTGGCCGAGGCGATGGCCCAGCACCCGAAGGTCTACAACCGGCTGTACGTGAACATGGTCAAGGCCGGCGAGATCGGCGGCGTGCTCGACGTCGTGCTCGTCCGCCTCGCCGAGTTCATGGAGAAGGTCGCCAAGATCCGAAACAAGGTCATCAGCGCCATGACCTACCCGGTCGTGGTCCTCTGCGTCGCGCTGCTGATCATGTTCTTCCTGATGACCAAGATCGTGCCGAAGTTCAAGGAGATCTTCGACGACCTGCTCGAGGGCGCGCAGCTCCCCGGCCTGACCACCATGGTCATGGGCGTCAGCAACGCCCTCGTCCAGAAGGCCCCCCTGGTCATCGCGGGCATCATCGTCCTGGTCGCGCTCATCAAGCTGCTGGGCAAGACCAAGGGCGGCCGGCACATCCTCGATAAGCTGAAGCTGAAGATGCCGGTCTTCGGCACCCTGATCGAGAAGACCGCGATCGGCCGCATGACCCGCACCCTGGGCACCCTTCTCCAGTCCGGCGTGCCCATCCTGCAGGCGCTCACGATCGTGCGCGACACCTCGGGCAACGAGGTGATCGCCCGCGGCATCCAGCTCGTCCACGACAGCGTCAAGGAGGGCGAGAACATCGCCCCGCCGATGGAGTCCTCCGGCATCTTCCCGCCCATGGTCATCGGCATGGTCGAGGTCGGCGAGGAGACGGGCAAGCTCCCCGACATGCTGATGCGCGTCGCCGACACCTACGACGACGAGGTCGACAACACCGTCGCCGCCCTCAGCTCCATCATCGAACCGCTGCTCATCGTCGGCCTCGCGGTGATCGTCGGCACGATCGTCATTGCGCTCTTCCTGCCGATGCTCTCGATCATCGGGAAGCTGAGCTAGTGGAGCCGGGGAACCGAAAGACGGGAGTGGGGAGTCGGGAACCGGGAGCCGGGTGCCGGGTAGCGGGAACAAGAGACCGGCGGGTGCCGTGCGGCATCCGCCGGGTTGCGGTGAGGGTACGGAGATGAGTTCGACATGGCGGTCGTTTGAGGACTTGGAATGCTGGCAGGCGTGCCGGGACCTTCGCCTTCACGTCCAGCGCGATATCGTCCCCCGCTTGCCCCGCGAAGAGGCGTTCCGTTTGAAGGACCAGATCCTGCGGTCCTCGCGCTCGTCCACGGCGAACATCGCCGAGGGCTACGGCCGCTATCACTACATGGACAAGGCCCGGTTCTTCGGAAACGCACGCGGTTCCTGCTGCGAAACACTTGACCACGCCATCGTGGCGGCGGATAATTCCTTCGTGGGGCCGGACGTGCTGGCCCGTACGCGCGGGCTGGTCGAACGCTCGGTTCTGCTGATCAACGGCTATATGCGCTACCTGCGGCAATCGGCAGACGACTCTGCGGTCCGCAAGACCGGCACGGGTAGCGGGCTTTTCACCCGTGAACCGGGGTCTGTTTCGTGGGGCGATTTCATTGAATTCCAGCTTGTTGCGTCGGAACCGGCGTGCCGCTCCGCATCGCCGTCCGAGCCGTGCGCTACTCCCGACTCCGCGCTCCCGTCTCCCCGCTCCCGTCCCCCCGCTCCCGAATCCCGGCTCCCTGTTCCCGATTCCCGACTCCCTGTTCCCGATTCCCGACTCCCTACTCCCAAATCCCGACTCCCTACTCCCAAATCCCGATCTTCCACTCCCGCCCCGAAGTCCCGCAATTCGATGCCAAGCGCCAAAGGAAGTCGCTCCATGCACCGTCCTACCCGCGCCTTCACCCTCATCGAGATGCTCGTCGTGATGGGCATCATCGGCGTGCTCGTCGCCCTGCTCTTCCCTGCGATCCGCGGCGCCCAACGGGCCGCCGAGCGGGCCGATGCCGAGCGGCTGGCCGTCTCCGTGGAAGGAGCCATGAAGGCCTACTACAACGAGTACGGCCGTTTCCCGCTCCAGAACGCGGCGTCCAGCCTCGACAAGTACTACCTGATGACCGATGCGGAATACACGAACGTCGTCGCGGCGCTCCGGGGCCTGAACCTGACGGAGAACCCGAAGAACATCCCGTTCCTGGACGTGTCGGAGAAGAAGCTGGGCGACTACCTCACCCACAAGAAGGTTCTGCTGGACCCGTGGGACACCCCATTCCGGATCTGCGGCGACTGGAGCAACAACAACGAGATCGACACCCTGATTTCCGGCACCACCTACGGCCTGGTCCGCGGCCGCCAGGTCATCGTCTGGTCCGCCGGCCCGGATCGCAAGGACGGCGACACGACACCGACCGGCCTGACCAACCGGCAGGACAACGTCACCTCATGGGGCGAGTAGCATCATGACCGGCTACACAGACATGCGTCGAACAGGTGCAGCGGCAGCCGCCGATCCGCGGCCGGCCGCCGGGCCCGCCTCCCCGCTCCCCACTCCCGGCTCCCGGATCTCCGTCCCCGCCCCCCGCCGTCGGCGCCGGGCCTTCACCCTCGTCGAACTGCTGGTCGTCGTCGGCATCATGGGGCTCCTCCTCGGCGTCACCGTCACGGCCTTCGACTCGATCGGCAAGGGCGCCAAGATGCGCTCCGCGCTGATGCAGATTAAGTCTTCGCTCTCCCTCGCCCGGCAGTACGCCATCACGGACCGGCGCGCGACATACATCATCTTCCCCGACCAGTACCGCGATGACTGGAAGAAGGACGTGCCCAACCCCGCAGACTATGGCTACATCGAGGAGGCGCGGTACCAGAGTTACTACATCATGAATCAAGACAGTCTTGAGGATAAAGACCTCTCAACCGAGGGCAGGAAGTACTACCGCCGCGTCCAATACCGGCTGGGGCGGTGGCAGCACCTGCCCAAGGGCGTCATTTTCGACCGCGAATCGCGTCCGCAGGATCTCGAGTTCTCGCCGCCCCCGTATGATGATCTGATCGTCTTCGCCAACATCTTTCACCGGCCGCTGGCCCAGGAGTCGCAGCTATCCAACAACGTGTTCGTCCTGCCGTTCCCGGGACTCACGAACACAAGCATGACCTGTACGCAGAGCGTCGTCGCCCTGGGATTCAGCGCCAACGGCCGGCTGATCCAGAACGTCCCCTCCGTGCGATGGACGCCCATGATGATTCTCTCCGAGGGCGTCGTCGACACCGGCGCGGACGGGGTGGAGAAGCGCTATTTCATGCAGCCGGGCTCATCGAAGTTCTCCATCGAGATCCTTCCGCTGACGGGCCGCATCAAGATCCGGGAGATCTACGCCAAATGAAGAGGCTGCTCCGCCGGCGCCGCGGGTTCACGCTGGTCGAGGTGTCGCTCGCCCTGCTGGTCATGGCCGTGGGCGTCCTCGGCGCCTTCGCCCTGTTTCCCCACGCCCTGGCCGAAAGCCAGCGCGCCAGCGCGGAGACGCAGGCCTCCATGTTCGCCGAGACCGTGTTCCAGACCCTTCGCGCCCGGGCGCAGTACAAGTGGAGCGAGGTCGGCATGTCCTTCGTAACCTACGGTCCGGGAAGCCGGGGGGATGCCAAGGTCTGGATGGTGGAAAGCCCCATCCGGGCGAGCGGCAACGTGGAGTACTACACGAACTCCGTTGTGGTATCGGGAAGGGCCATGACCGAGACCGGCCTCCGATACAGGCTGGAGATCACCGCCCAGAGCGAGTTCGTCAAGATCGCCACGCTGATCATCTGGCCGGGCATGTTCGGCGACACGCCGATCCCCTCGCAGTACGGCATCCCGGACGTCCCCACGTACGTCTACGTCACGGGCCTGTACAGGGAGTACTACGACCCATGAGTGATCCCCGCCACTCGGCCGGACCCCGCGCGCGGGCGCGATCCGCCTTCTCCCTGATCGAGGTGCTGGCGGCGATGACGATCCTCGCCATCCTCGTGCTGATGGCGGCCCAGCTCTTCGCCGGTTCGGCGCAGTTCTGGAAGCTCGGGAGCCGGCGCATCGAGCAGGATATGAGCGCCCGCGCGGCGCTGGAGCTGATCGGACGCCAGATCGTCATGGCCCTCGGCGACGAGGAACTTCTCACGTTCCGGCTGGACGACGGCGACGCGAATATCCTCGACGGCGGCGGCAGGTACACGGTGATCAGCATGGTGACGATGGATCACCAGGCCCGCCGCATCCGGACCAGCCCGACATCCAGCGAGTACGCGTACTTCCGCGACGTCCAGCAGACGCAGTACCGCGTCTTGCGAACCGCCACGAACGCGGTTCTGATGCGAATGGGCGTCTACCGCGAGTACCCCATGAACGATCCCCTGACCGGGACCCCGCGCTACATGAAGTGCTACCAGGATCCCATGTGGGCCGACGCCTCGTGGCCCGAGCCTCAGGTTCTGGCGGAGAACGTCATCATGTTCACGGCGCGCGTCGTGACCCAGGCACGGACCGGCGGGACGATCTCGGCCACCCCCGTCGCCCCCCCCTACATCTCGTTCAACAGCCCGGATCGTCCCCTCTGGGTCGACCTCACGATCGCCCTCGTCGACGACGATGACATGATCAAGGGCATGTCCCTGCGCGGGGTCGCACGCACCAATCTGTTCAACCGGACCATGCGGCGCTATACCCACCGCGCCTTCCTCCAGAACGCCCGAGGGATGGACGAGAAATGACACCCGCACCCGCACTGTCCAGGGACAACCGGCGCGGCATCGCGCTGGTCATCGTACTCAGCCTGATGGCGGCCCTGATGATCCTCGCCGTCAGTTTCGCCGTGTCCATGCGCACGGAACACAAGGCGGCGAAGATGTCCGGGACACAGATCCAGGCGATCCAGATGTGCTACTACGGCCTGGCCCAGGCCCTCGAGCACATCGAGTCCGATGCACGGAGCAGCACGTGGTGGCCCGCGACGGCCGGTCCCTCCGCCCCGCCGATCGGAGGGTCCATTCCCCCGGGGTGGTACTACCCCGGCTGGTCCAACCACTGCCTTCACTCCGGCATGCGCCCCGATGCCAAGGGGGATATCGCCACGTGGTTTCCCGACGACCGCGCCATCCGCTTCGTTCCGCAGGCGCTTTTCGGCCCGTCCGGCACCGTTCACACGTTGAACAACGAAACGAACCGCATCGTCTGCCCCGGACGCACGGTCCGTTTCGTCGATGTCGACGCGCCCACGGCCAATGGCCGCACGGTCGGCCGGTATGCCTACATCGTGGTCGATTGCTCGGGCATGGTCGATGTCAAC
>Ga0194127_10007408_pt1 | contig 12119 bp, 12 predicted proteins | sample TA2KigC100mmetaG_FD_148624 | JGI IMG/M metagenome (GOLD analysis project Ga0194127, IMG submission 148624) | Freshwater microbial communities from Lake Tanganyika, Tanzania - TA2015036 Kigoma Deep Cast 100m | ecosystem: Environmental > Aquatic > Freshwater > Lake | place: Tanzania: Lake...
CGCGCGGTTCGGCGTGGGCTCCTGGGCGCGCGCGCCGGTGAGGGCGAGGATGGCGGCGGCGACGAGAGCGTGGGCAAGGCGGAGCATCGGGGAACGCGCAGTATGGCACGGCGCGGCGGCGGCGGCAGGTCCCCGGCGGCGGGTTGCGGCCGATCGCAAGCGGGCCGCTGTGCGCGCGGTCAGCGCAGACTCTCGGCGACGAGCACCTGCAGCACGACCTCGGCTTCGCCGCGGCGGACCCGCACGGGCACCTTCCTGCCGATCCGCAGGCCGCCGAGCACCGCGACGTAGCTCTCCATGTCGGCGACCGGCCGGCCCGCGAGTTCGAGGATCACGTCGCCGGGCTCGATGCCGGCCAGGTCGGCGGGGCCGCCCGCGCGCACCGAGTCGACGACGACGGCCGGGGCGTTGTAGTCCGGCCGGATGCCGAGCCCCGGGCGCGGACCTTCCGGGTCGGTCGCGGCACCGGCCGCCGGTGCTTGCCGTTCGGTGGCAACGGCCGGTCCACCCGGCGCGGTGGGCGCCGCGGGCGCGGCCGGGGGCCGCGGCTGCGGCAACGGCGGCGGCACTGCCGCAGCGGGCGGCTGTTCGACGACGACGACGTAGTCGGCGACCGAACGGCTCGCGCCGTAGAGGCCCGCGTCGAGATCGGCGACCGCCTCGGCCGAGACCGTGCGCACGTCGAGTTCGGGCATCCGCTGCACGATGCGCGCGACCGCGCCGCGGCGGTGGTCGCTGTGGAACTGCCCGACGATCAGCACGACGAGCGGCCGCCTGCCCCTGGCCAGCTGCGCGCGCAGGTGGTCGACGACGGTCTCCGCCATCGTGTCGTCCTTGAGGCACTGCGCCGCGTAGTGGCGCTGCATCGCCGCGTCGCCGTCCACGCCGACGTGCGCGCGCATCGAATCGACGAACGCGTCCCAGTACTCGTCCTCGGGTGCTTCCGTCTGCCGCGCGACGTGGGGATCGCCGAGCACGCTGGCGACGCCCTGCCGGCTCGCCGACACGGCCAGCGCGTGCGGCGCGTTCGCGGCCAGCACGACGAGGCGCTGCTCCTTCGCGAACTCGACCACCGGCCGGTAGTCGGTCGCGTAGCCACGCCACGGCCGCGCCGCGGCGAGGAACTCCGCCTCCGCGGTGAGGCCGGCCAGGTAGGCGAGCAGGTGGTTCTGCACGTCGCGATCGAACATCTCCATCGCGATCGTGAGGTCGGGCCGGCGCGCGTGCAGGTGCCGCAGCAGTTCGAGGTGCAGGCGGTGCACGGCGGCCACGCCGTGTTGTTCGCCGAGCACGACGACGTCGGCCGCCGCGAGCTCGGCGGCGGCGTCCGCCGGCGAACGGGCGCGGTCGTCGGCGGTGCGCACGAGGGTGGCCGGCGCGGCGCAGGCGGCGAGCAGCAGCGGGAACAGGGTCCGGAGCGGGCGCATGGCGCAATCAGACGGGCGGCGGCCGGCCCCGGCAAGCGGCGGCGGCGGCCGTTTTGTCGCGCGGCGCGCTTCCGCCGGGCGCGCCGCGCGCTTGAATGCGCGACCCGGCGCACCGGCCCGGGCGAGCGGCATGAAGATCACCACCTGGAACGTGAACGGCCTGCGCGCGCGACTGACCCATGTCGTCGACTTCCTGCGCAGCGAAGCCCCCGACGTGCTGTGCCTGCAGGAGACCAAGGTCGAGGATCCGCTGTTTCCGCGCGCCGTACTCGAGGACGAAGGCTACGAGGTCTGCTGCTTCGGCCAGAAGGGCTACCACGGCGTCGCGATCCTCGCCCGGGAACCGCTCGAGGCGGTCGTGCGCGGCCTGCCCGACGACCCGCCCGGAGCCGATCGCCGCGTGCTCGGCGCCACCGTGCGCGGCGTGCGCGTGCTCGACCTCTACGTGCCCAACGGCCAGGACGTCGGCACCGACAAGTACCGCTGCAAGCTCGACTGGCTGGCCCGGCTGCGCGGTTTCCTCGACGCGCGCTGCGCCGCGCGCGAGCCGCTGGCCGTGGTCGGCGACTTCAACGTCACGCTCGACGACCGCGACGTGCACGACCCCGAGTGGTGGCGCGGCAGGATCCTGTGCTCCGATCCGGAACGGCAGGCGCTGCGCGAAGTGCTGGCCTTCGGCCTCGAGGACCCGCTGCGGCGCTTCCACCCACAGGGCGGCATCTACACGTGGTGGCACTACCGCGCGAACGCGGCGGCGGCCGACGACGGCCTGCGCATCGACCACGTGTTCTGCTCCGGGCCGCTCGCGGCGCGGTGCACGGGCGTCACCGTGCACCGGGAACTGCGGCTGCAGAAGAGCCCGAGCGACCACGCGCCGGTGACGGCCGAGTTCACCGATTGAGGCGACGATGGCGGCAACCGCGCTGATCGAGACGTGCGACCTCGGCCGCGCCTACGGCGGCAAGTGGGCCGTGCGCCACCTCGGGCTGCAGGTCGCGCGCGGCGAGATCTACGGCTTCCTCGGCCAGAACGGCGCCGGCAAGACGACGACGATCCGCATGCTCGCGGCCCTGCTGCGGCCGAGCGAGGGCTCGCTGCGCATCGACGGCATCGACCCCAGGGTGGCGCCGCGCGCGCTGAAGCAGCGGGTCGGCCTCGTGCCCGACACGCCGCCGCTGCACGACTACCTGACCGGCCGCCAGTACGTGGGTCTCGTCGCGAGCCTGTGGCACGTCGGCCGGCGCGAGCGCGACGCGCGCGCCGAACGGCTGTTCGCGTTGCTGCAGCTCGAGGAGGCCGCCGACGAACTCTGCAAGGGCTACTCGCACGGCATGCGCAAGAAGGTGCACCTTGCCGCCGTGCTGGCCACGGCGCCGCCGGTGCTGCTGCTCGACGAAGCGACCACCGGCCTCGACCCGATCGGCGTGCGGCGGCTCAAGGACCTGCTGCTCGAGGAGAGTGCCCGCGGCACGACGATCCTGTTCAGCACGCACGTGCTGGAGACCGCCGAGCAGATCTGCCACCGCGTCGGCATCCTGGTGCGCGGCACGCTGCGCGCCGAGGGCACCGTCGCGGACCTGCGCGCGGCGCACGGCGGCGCTTCGCTCGAGGACGTGTTCCTGGCCACGGCCACCGGCGCCGCGGCGGGAGGCGGCGATGGGCCTGCTCGCGACTGACCTGCGCGCGTTGGCGAACCTGCCCGGCACGAGGGCCGGCCGGCGCATCGTCGCCGGCACCGGGATCGGGCTCGGCCTGCTCGCGCTGATGTCCTGGTGGGGCACCGGCGAGCTGCTCGCGCACCCGCGGCTCCTGCAGATGGTCCTGCCGGCGACCGGCGAACCGCTGGTCGGGCTGCTCGGCTTCGGGCTCGGCGCGTGCCCGGTCGCCGCTTCGTGGATCGGCCTCGCGCTGGCGCAGCGCCAGCTGTTCGAGTCGCCCGAACTGAACCTGTGGCTCGCCGCGCCGCTGCCGAGGTGGCGCCCCGCGCTGCAGGTGCTGCTGCGCGCTTCGTTCCTGGCGCTCCTGTGGGGCACGGCGCTCGCCGGGCCCGTGGTCGGCGGGCTCCTGGCGAGCAAGCAGGCGCCGTGGCCCGCCTACGCGCTGGCGCCGCTGGCGCTGCTGGTCTGCACGGTGCCGCTGCTGGCCGCGCTGCTCGGCGTGCAGCTCGTGCTGGTGCGGTTCTTCGCGGGCCGCGTGCTGCGCCTCGTGCTCACGCTCGTCTCGGCGCTCGCGTCGGCCGGCTTCTCGACCTGGCTCCTGGTCGGCCTGTTCACGGCGGCCGAGGAACGGCTGCCGCAGCTCGCCGCCGCGGGTGCCGGCGCGGGCCGGCTGCCGTGGACGATCGACAGCGCGGCCCACCTGCTCGCCGCGGCGGCCGGCGGCCGGTGCGATGTCAGCGCGCTGGCCTCGGCGCTGGGCTGGCTCGCGGCCGCACTCGCCGGTTTCGTCGCGCTGGGCCACCTGCACCCGCGCGCGGTCGAGAAGCACCTGGAGAGCCAGCCGCCGCTGCGCCGCCGCCGTTCGGGCTGGCCGTCGTCGGTCGCCGGCGCGATCCGCCGCAAGGAGTTCGCGCAGGTGCTGCAGCAGCCGGGCGCGCTGCTCGGGTTCCTCGCGTTCGCCGTGCTGGTCGTCGCGCTCGCGCGCCAGCGCGTGCTCGTCGGCGGCCTGCTCGACGCGAGCCGACTGCCGCCCGACCTCGCCTCGGTCGCGGCGATGCTCGTGCTGTGGTTCGTCGCGGTGCTGCTCGTGCTCTACGCGCACATGGGACGGCTCGCGATGTGGGACGGCCCGCAGTGGCCGCTCTACCTCGCCGCGCCGGCGCGGCCGGTGGCGATCCTGTGGGGCAAGCTGCAGGCGGTCGCGCTGTTCCTGCTGTGGCCGCTCGTGGTCGTCGGCGCCGCCGGCTCGCAGATGCTCGGCGCCGGGCCGGCCGCGGTCGGGCTGTTCGCGGCGGTCGCGCTGGCGGGCACCGTCGCGGCGCTCGGCGTGCTGGCCGCGGTCGGCACCTGGCCGCGGCTGATGCGGCCCGACGACGCCGGGCAGATCGTGCAGGGCGGGCGCAGCTTCCTCGCCGCGCTGGTGCTCGTGGTCGCCTTCGAACTCGTGGCCGCGCCGGTCTACTTCGGCTGGCCCCTGCTCGTCGATGCGCCGCAGCAACGGTTGGCCGGCGGTGCCGGGCCCGCGTCGCTGCACGGCTGGGCCGTGCCCGCCATCTGGTTGTTCGCGCTGCTCGCCGGCGCTTCGGGTTTCGGCCTCGGCGTGCGCAACTACGGCCGGCTGCTGCGCGCGCGCTGACCGGCCAGGGCTCGCCGGTCCGCCGGCCCGCCCGGCGCGGCGGCCGGCTACAATGCGGCCGGCTGCCTGTCCCCCCCGATCCGAGGAACCATGCACACCCTCGCCAGACTGCTGCCCCTGTTCGCCAGCGCCGCGCTCGCGGCGCAGACCACCAACACCGGCGTGCAAGACGTCGGCCTCACGCTGTCGATGGGCCCGACCGGCTCGACGAACGCCTACGCCGGCCAGATCTGCGGGCCGTTCACCTGCGTGCCGTTCAGGCTCACGCCGGGGCCGATCGCCACGCCCCAGCGCACCGTGCGGGTCTACGGCGACGCGAACTCGCTCTACGTGCTGCTGATGAGCTTCGCGCCGACGCCGACGCCGTGCGTCACGATCCCCGGCATCGGCAACGCGCTGATCCTCGGCCAGCCGCTGCACACGCTCGCCTTCGGCGTGACCGGCCCCTACGTGCCGAGCCCGTCGGTCGCCTGCCGCCAGGGCGTGGGCACCGTCACGCTGCAGCTGCCGCCCGTCAGCACGGCCGCGATCACCTACCGGCTGCAGGCGCTGACGTTCAGCTACACGACCCAAGGGCCCGCGTTCACGGTCGCGGTCCAGGGCCGCTGACGCGCCCGCATGCCGCGCCCCCGCACCGCGCTGCTCGCCGCCCTGCTGCACGCCGCCGCGGTCGCGCCGATGCTGGCACAGGACGACCTGCGCGACACGGTGACCCGCGCCGACGGCAAGGTCTTCACGGGGCGCCTGCTGACGCCGCACTCGCCCGACGAACTGCTGCTGCTGCAGGGCGGCAAACGGGTCCGCCTCGCGCGCGCCGACCTCGCGTCGACCGATCTGCTCGCCGACCGGATCCGCGAGTCCTGCGCGCGGCGGCTGCGCCTGAAGGACTCGCCGAAGGCGCAGTGGTTCCTCGTCGAGTGGGCGGAGGCCCAGGGCCTGCCCGGGCTCGCGCGCGCGCAGGCGATGCTGCTGGTGCTCGACGACGACGGCAACGCGCCGGCGCACGAGTTCCTGGGCCACAAGAAGGGGCCGAAGGGCTGGCTGTGGGAACTCGACGGCCGGTGGCTCGCGCGCGAGCAGCTCGAGAACGCGATCCTCGAGAAGCCCTACGAGATCGCCGGCGAGCGCTTCGCCGTGGTCTGCGACGGCGGCCTGCGCACGAACGTCGCGGCGCTGCTCGACCTCGAGCACCTCGCCGTCGTGTGCCACGACCGGCTCGGCGCGGGGCTGCAGCTGCGCGAGTCGCTGGCGCCGATGCGCATCGTCTGCAGCCGGTCGGTGCAGACGTTCCCGAAGTGGGGTTTCCGGCCGGTGCCCTACTACGTGCCCGCCCCGCACGGCGACGTCGGCCGCACGTTCTACGCGGGTGCGGGCCCGGTGCGGCCCGAGAAGCTGTTCTTCGTCGGCACGCAGGCGCTGCTGCACCACTGCCTGATCGGCGAGGTCGCGCGCGCCAACGACCGCGACCGCACGTGCCCGTGGCTCGAGGTCGGTTTCGGCATGTACCTCGAGAACCTGATGGCCGGGCCGGCCGGCTTCGCCGCGCCGGGCGAGCTGCGCGCGCAGGACCTGCAGGCGCTGTCGGCGCTGGGCCGCGACTTCCGGCTGTCGCAGCTGCTGCACCTGCCGATGTACGGCGGCTTCTACCTGATGGACGACACCGCGACGGCGCTGCACTGGAGCGCGTCGACGATGTTCGTCGCGTGGCTGCTCGACCCCGGCAACGATCCGCAGACGCGCGAGCCGTTCCTCGCCTACGCGGCCCAGGCGCTCGGCGAGAAGAAGGGCGACAGCAGTTCGCTGTTCGACCGCGCGATGGGCCGCCGCGTCGAGGAGTTCGAGGCGCCGTTCACGAAGTGGCTGGCGAAGCAGGCGGGGTTCTGAGCTACCGAACGCCGCCGTGCCTGCCGCTCAACCGCCCCCCGCCATGCGCAGCAGCGCGTCGCCGTCGAGCCGGCAGACCCGCCAGTCGTGCAGCAGCTTCGCCCCGCGCTTCTCGTAGAAGCCGATCGCGGACTCGTTCCAGTCGAGCACCGCCCAGTCGAGCCGCGGGCAGCCGCGGCGCACCGCCTCCGCCGCGAGCGCGCGCAGCAGCGCGAGCCCGGCGCCAGCACCGCGATGTTCGGGCGCGACGAACAGGTCCTCCAGGTACAGGCAGGGCCGCGTGCGGAACGTCGAGTAGTTCGTGAAGTAGAGCGCGAAGCCGACCGGTGCCCCGTCGATCTCCGCGAGCAGCGCCGCGCAGGCCGGCCGCTCGCCGAACAGGTGCTCGCAGAGCCGTCCCTCGTCGACGTCGAGCTGGTGCTCGAGGCGCTCGTAGCGCGCCAGCTCGCCGATGAAGCGCGCGACGTGCGGCACGTCCCCGGGCGCCGCCGAGCGCACGATGACCCGATCCCGCGATCGTGCGGGAACGGTCACGCGCGGTAGGTGATGCGGCCGCGCGTCAGGTCGTACGGCGACAGTTCGACGGTCACGCGGTCGCCCGGGATGATGCGGATGTAGTGCTTGCGCATCTTGCCGGAGATGTGGGCGAGCACGATGTGGCCGCCCTCGATCTGGATCCGGAACTTGGTGTTGGCGAGGGTCTCGACGACCGTGCCTTCGAGGACGATGGCTTCTTCTTTGGGCACAAGAACTCCGTGAGCACCCGGGGCGGACGCGGTGGAAAGGCCTGGAGCGAAGATCCACCCCGAGCGGGGCGGAGGATTCTAGAGGGCGTGCGAACGCGCGATCAAGCAGGCATCTGGCCGCAGCCCGGCCCGGAGCCCTGCGGTGCGGGCAGGAGGCCATGGATGGTGCAGCGCCGCGCGAACCCTGCTGCCCGGGGGCGGGCGGCCCCCGTCACCGGCCACGACGTCAGTCATCAGTCCGGTCACGGCGCTTGCCAACCCGAGCGGCCGGGCCGAGAGTTCCGCCCCAGGTCCTGGGCATGGCAGCGCGGTCGCACGCAACGGGTCGGAACACACGGGCAGGTGCAGCGCCGGAGTTCGACGCCGCCTACTACCGGCGGTTCTACGCCGATCCGCGCACGCGGGTCGGCGACGCCGCGGCGACCGGCAGGCTCGCCGCGTTCGTCGCCGCCTACCTGCGCTACCTCGACGTGCCGGTGCGCACGATCCTCGACGTCGGCTGCGGCGTCGGCCACTGGCGGACGGCGGCGCGGCGGCTGTGGCCGCGCGCGCGCTACTTCGGCGTCGAACACAGCGAGCACCTGTGCGCCGTGCACGGCTGGATCCGCGGCTCGGTCGTCGACCTCGACGCGCGGGCGCTCGCGCCGGCCGGCACGTTCGACCTCGTCGTCTGCCAGGGCGTGCTGCAGTACCTCGACGACCGCGCGGCGGCGCGCGCGCTGCGGAACCTCGGCCGCTGGAGCGGCTCTGCCCTCTACCTCGAGGCGCTGACGGCGCTCGACTGGCGACAGAACGTCGACCGCACGCGCACCGACGGCGACGTGCACCTGCGCGACGGCGCGTGGTACCGGGCCCGGCTGCGGCGCCGCTTCGTCGCCTGCGGCGGCGGCGTGTTCGCGAGCCGGCGGGCGGGCGTGGCCTTGTTCGAACTCGAGGGCGCGTGACGGACGAGGGAGGGCAATCGGACACATGAGCGGCATGGACTTCTTCGGCCACCAGGAACGCGCGCGGGCTTCGTCGCGCCGGCTGGTGCTGTTGTTCGTCGCCGCCGTCGCGGCGATCGTCGCCTGCATCTACGCGGTCGCCGCGGCGCTGTTCGCCGCCGCCGAGGACGAAGGCCTCTGGCAGCCGCAGATCCTGCTCGCGGTGACCGCGGGCACGCTGCTGGTCGTCGGCCTCGCGAGCGCGTTCAAGACCATGCAGCTGCGGAGCGGCGGCCGCAAGGTCGCGGAACTGCTCGGCGGCGAGGCCGTCGACCCGGGCACGTCCGACCCGCGCGAACGCATGCTGCGCAACGTCGTCGAGGAGATGGCGATCGCCTCGGGCGTGCCGGTGCCCGACGTCTACGTGCTCGACGGCGAGCCCGGCATCAACGCCTTCGCGGCCGGTTGGAGCCCCGCCGACGCGGCCGTCGCGGTGACGCGCGGCGCGCTCGAGAACCTCGACCGCGACGAACTGCAGGGCGTGATCGCGCACGAGTTCAGCCACGTGTTCCACGGCGACATGCGGCTCAACATCCGCCTGATGGGCGTGCTGTTCGGCATCGTCTGCATCGCGACGATCGGCCGCATCGTCGTGCGCGCGGTCGGCCGCGGCGGCGGCGGCTCGGGCCGGGGCAAGGGCGGCGCCGCCGCGGTGCTGCTGTTCGGCCTCGCGCTGGTCCTGATCGGCTGGCTCGGCGTGCTGTTCGCGCGGCTGATCCAGGCCGCGGTGTCGCGCCAGCGCGAGTTCCTGGCCGACGCGAGCGCGGTCCAGTACACGCGCAATCCGCGCGGCATCGGGCTGGCGCTGGCGAAGATCGGCGGCATCGGCGGCACGCTGCAGAGCGCGCACACGGAGGAGGCGAGCCACCTGCTGTTCGCCGACGGGCTGCGGCGCGCGTTCGGCGGCGGCTTCGCCACGCACCCCCCGCTCGAGGCTCGTGTCGAACGCATCCTGCCGGGCTTCCGCCGCCAGCTCGCGAGCTCTGGCTCGATGGTCGCCGCGGTGCAGGCGACACCGCTGCCGCCCGGCCTCTACGGGCTCGCCGCTGCGGGCCCCGCACCCGCGCGCACCGTGGCCGCGGCCGAACTCGTGCGCACCGTCGGCGCGCCGGAGCCGCGCCACGTGGTCGCGGCGCGCGATCTGCTGCGCGACCTGCCGCTCGACCTCGCCGCCGCCGCGCGCGCACCGGGCCGGGCGCATCCGCTGGTGCTGGCGCTGCTGCTCGACCGGCAGCCCGCGCGCCGGCAGGAGCAGCTCGCGTCGATCGCCGCGCGCGACCCGGCGCTGGCCCACGAGGCGACCGTGCTGTTCCAGGCGCGCACGCTGGCGTCGCCGCGCGCGCTGCTGCCGCTGCTCGGGCTCGCGCTGCCGGCGCTGCGCGCGCTGCCGCCGGCGGGCCGCGCGCAGGTGCGCGGCGACGCGCGCGCGCTCGCGCTGTTCGACGGCGCGTTGTCGCCGTTCGAGTTCGCGCTGCTGAAGGGCCTCGAGCGGCATCTGCGCGCTCCCGGCGACGCCCCACCGCGGCCGCCGGGCCGGCCGACGGCGCTGCTGGAGCACCCGCGGGAGGCCGCGATCGTGCTGTCGGTGCTCGCGCGCGCCGGCGCGCGCGGCGAGGAAGTCGCCGCGAACCGCGCGTTCGCGCAGGGTCTGCTGGCGCTCGGCACGCCGGGCCAGGCCGCGCTGCTGCCGGCCGAGGCCTGCCCGATCACGGCGCTCGAGGCCGCCGTCGACGCGCTGGCCGCGGTGTCGCCGCTCGGCAAGCGCAACCTGCTCGAGGCCTGCGCGGCCGCCGCCGGCGCCGACGGTCAGCTCGCCGACGACGAGGCCGACCTGCTGCGCGCGCTCGCCGAGCTGTGGGACTGTCCGGTGCCGCTGGTGACCACGCCCGAGGGCGCGCCGGTCGCCGCGCCGGTCACAGGCTGAGCCGTTCGCCCGGCTCGGCCACGGCGAAGCCCGCCGCCGCGATGCGCGCGCGCAGCGCGGGGTCGTGCAGCGCCGGATTCGTGTGGTTCATGTGCAGGAACCGGATCGAGCCGGGCCGCGCGGCCGCGCGCGCGGCGAGCCGTGCCATCGTGCGCACCATCAGCGGGTGGCGGATCTCGGCGAGGTTGCGCCCGGGCAGCTCGCTGCCGTCGAAGAACGTGCCGTCGAGGTAGGCGACGTCGACGCCGTCGAGCAGCCGTTCGAGCAGGCCGGGCTCGCGCTCCCAGCCGTCGACGTCGGGCACGAACAGCACGGTCCGCTGCGGGCCGCGCAGCACGAAGCCGACCGTGTCCGAGTATTCGTCGCGGTGCGGCACCGCGAGCGCCGTCACGGTGACGCCGGGCCAGGGTTCGAACGGCGCGCCGATCGTGAACTCCCGCAGCTCGATCTGCCGCAGGTCGACGAGTTGCCGCCACGGCCCGTTGCCGCGCAGGAAGCCGCCGAGGCGGGCCGAGCAGTGCACCGGCAGGTCCTGGGTCGCGGCGACCTCGCGGCCGAACCACGCGAGCCCGAGGTAGTGGCCGACGTGCGCGTGGCTGACGAGCACCGCGTCGACGGGGCGCCGGCCGCGGCCGGTCACGCCCGCGAGCCCGTGCAGCATCGCCACCTGCTGCTCGACGGCCGGCGTCGCCTCGACGAGCAGCAGCTTGCCGGCGCGGCGGTCGACGAGGCCGAGGCACGCGGGGTGCAGCACGCGGCCCGTGGCGCGCGCCCCGGCACAGCACGGTTTCTCGCAGCCGAGGTGCGGCAGGCCGCCGTCCTGCGCGGTGCCGAGCACGAACAGTTCGCAGGCGGGTGGGGCGGGCGCCGGGACAGGCGGAGCCGCGCAGGCCACGAGCCAGGCGAGCAGGAACGGCAGGATCCGCAGCGGCGAGGGTCGCATGGACCGATCGTCGGGTCCGGCACCGGACCGGGCAATCCCACGGCGGGACGAAGCCGCCGAGCCCGTTCGCCGCGTGCTGCGCACGCGCCGATAGCGCGGCCGGCAAAGGAGGAGGCGGTGCGGATCGAAGGACTTCGGTGGGCCGTGTTCGGCGGGGCGGCAGCGGCCGTCGCGGCGTTCGCGGGCGGTGTGATCTGGTCGGCGGCGCTCGCGACGGCAACCGTGTTCGCAGCATGGCGGAAGGCGCCTGCGCGGCGACTGCGGGAACCCCTGGGCCTCGCCGTGGCGTGCCTCGGGCTCGTGCGCGAGGGCTACGCGAACGGCAGCGCGGAGGTCGCGGCCTGCCTCGACAGCGCGCTGGCCGCCGCGGCGCGCCTCGGCGCCGGCACCGGCGACGTCGACCTCGCCGCGGCGCGCGCGGTCGCGCAGCTCCCGCTGCACCGCGGATCCCACCGCGTCGACGGCCTGTTCGCGGCGGCGCGGCGGCTGCTCGGGCCGCGGGCGCGGGCGCGCCGGATCGGGCTCGACTTCGCCGGCGACGCCGGTCTTGCCGTGCACACGGATGCTCGCCGCTTCCTGCAGGTCGTGGCCCACCTCGCCAGCCGCGGCCTCGCGGCGGCCGGTGCGGGCGGCAGCGTGCGGATCGCGGCGGTCGCGCGCGGGCCCGTGGTCCGGTTCCGCGTCGCGAGCCGGAGCCATGCGCAACCTGCCCGGCCGACCGGAGAGGCGCCGTGCGACGCGGTCGGGCGCTGCGTGCTGCGCCGGCTCGTCGAGCGGCTCGGCGGCCGGCTCGGTCGCGGCGCCGGGCGCGGGCCCGGCGCGGCGCAGTGGTTCGAGCTGCCGCGCGGCGACCCGGCGGTTGCACCGGCCGGACCCGGCATCATGATGCGCGGATGATGCGCACCTGCACCGGCGCCC
>Ga0194127_10007411_pt1 | contig 12118 bp, 9 predicted proteins | sample TA2KigC100mmetaG_FD_148624 | JGI IMG/M metagenome (GOLD analysis project Ga0194127, IMG submission 148624) | Freshwater microbial communities from Lake Tanganyika, Tanzania - TA2015036 Kigoma Deep Cast 100m | ecosystem: Environmental > Aquatic > Freshwater > Lake | place: Tanzania: Lake...
CGCCGTGCCGTTCCAGGCGGCGATGCCGTTCGCCACCTGTCCTCCGGCGCGGTCGAAGCCGCCACCCACGAAAAGGCGATCGTCGTACCAAGCTACAGCCCAGCCCCATCCGAGACTGCCGCCGGACCACAGCCCATTGCCGACGAACTCCGTCGACCAGCTTCCCTCGGCCTGGCTTCGCCCGGTCAGAACTGCGGCCGACAGGAGAGCGCACAGCGTTACCCTCAAGGGTTCTCTCCAACGCATCGCCGCCTCCTTATCGCAGGAGGGTGAACTTCCGCGAGGCTACCGTCCCATCAGTATAGCGCACCCGGGCGAAGTAGACACCTGCCGCGGCAGCCCCGCCCGCATCCGTGCAGCCGTCCCAGAGGGCCGTCGCCCCCTCTCCGCTGCCCGCGCTGAGGCTCTTCACCAGGTCGCGCACGTGCCGGCCCTGGAGGTCGTAGACCTGGGCGGTCTGGATTCCCTCGCGGGCCGCCGCGAATCGGAGGCTGATAGTCGGCCCGCCGGGGTTCGGGTAGACATCGAAGCGGGGATCCAGCCGCTTCGCCCCCTCGCCGAAGGTCTCGCCGCTGGCCGGCATACCCATGATCGCGAACTGCCCGCCGGCCCCGGCCTCCAACAGGTCGAGGCTCCCAACGGCGAGGCTCCAGGCCTCTCCGGCCTTGGCCAGCGAGCCCCTGAGCAGCACTTGTTCGCCCCCAGGGATCGCCAGGAGTGGAGCTCCAGGCTCAGCGCTTCCAAGCAGCAGCAGCCAGTCGCCCTCCTCGAGAACGGCAGCCACCGTTGTGTTGGCGGCCTTCTCGTAGCCCTCGCTCAGCAACAGACCATCCAGGCTGCCGTGCAGCGCAAGCGCAGTGAGCTGCTCGGCCTGCCCAAGACGCACCTCGAAGCGGATATGAATTAGCCATTCGCGAGGGGACCGACACCCGGGGCCGGCTGTCCCGACCGTGAGCAACCCGGCCTATGCTAGCTGTCGGGGTGTTCCACGCTGCCCGCCGATGCAGTAGCTAGGAACTTGGCTGCGGCCGGGAGAACTGTCCTTGTCGGCTGAAAGCCACGGGGGCGGCGTACTGCAATCGACCGGTGAGGACGCGTTAGGGCGCTTGCCGGTCTCGCGCCCAGCCCCTAGACTTCAGGCATCCCAAGCCCGGAGGCACCGTGCGCCCTGTTCTCGCCTGCCTGGCCGCGCTCGTTGTTGGGCTCCTGCTCGACGCCCCGCCGGCCGGCGCCACGCTCTTTCGCGAGGTGGCGGCCAGCCCGGAGCCGGACGGTGCGCCGAGCTTTTCGCCGGACGGCCAGCGGGTCGCCTTCTCCTCGCCCTTGAGCGGCGACTGGGAGATCTACACCGTGGGTGCCTGGGGCGGCCCGCTCACGAACTTCACCGACAGCCCCGGCGTGGACATCTACGCCAACTGGAGCCACGCCGGCCCCTGGATCGTCTTCACCTCGCGCCGCGACAACGGCCAGGGCAACGAGGACATGGACCTCTGGCTCAAAAGCACCGAGGACGAGACCGAGATCAACCTGACGACCTGGCCCGGCTACGACAACTTCGGCGCCCTCGACCCGGCGGGCGAGCGCGTGGCCTTCTCCAGCGACCGCGGCGGCGCGACCGAGATCTGGGTGCTGACCGTGGCCGACCCGAGCCAGGCCACGCGGCTTTGCACGGGGCCCATCGAGTGCTTCCACGCCTGCTGGAGCCCGGACGGCCAGTGGGTCGCCTTCGACGCCCAGGCGCCGGGCGACCCCGGCCGTACGCGGCTCTACCGCGTGCCGGCCGCCGGCGGCCAGGCCGAGGAGATCCCCATCGGCATGCTGGTGGGCGGCGACCCGGGCTGGTCGCCGGATGGTCGCTACCTGGCCTACGCCGGCGGCGACGACCCCATCGACTGGGACCTCTGGGTCTGGGACTTCCAGGCCGGCGCCCCGATCCAGCTCACCGACACGCGCTTCCCCGAGCAGTCGCCGGCCTGGAACGCCGCGGGCACGGAGATCGTCTACGCCGCCTTTCCGCAGGGCAACAAGGACATCTGGGTGGCCTACCAGCTGCCCTTCACGACCGGGGTCGCCCGGCAGTCGGTCAGCGGCCTCAAGTCCCTCTTCCGCTGAGCCCCGCCTTTCTCCGCTTGACGCGGCTGGCTGGCCCTGCTATGATCTAACCGGTTAACTAAAACATCCGGTCAAAAGAGACCACCGATGACCGAAGCCACCCGCCGCCGCCTGCTCGACGCGGGCCGCGAGGCCTTCGCCCGTCTGGGCTTCGCGGGTGCCCGGGTGGAGGCCATCGCCCGGGAGGCCGGGGTCAACAAAGCCCTGATCAGCTACCACTTTCGCGGCAAGCGGGGGCTCTACCGGGAGGTGCTCGTCGAGGAGATGGCCGCAGCCACGGAGGCGCTCGCCGGACGGCTCGCGGCCGAGGCGGACCCCCTGCGGCGTCTCGCCGCCTGGCCCGGCGCCCTGGCCGCGCTCCTCGCCGAGCGGCCCGAACTGGGACCCCTGCTGCTCGGGGAGCGCCTGCGGGGCGGGGAGCAACTGGGGACCGAGAGCGCGCCCGGCGAGGCCCTGCTGGCGGCCACGCTGGCCGCAGGCGCGGCCTCCGGACGCCTCGAGCGCGTGGAGCCGCGCGCCCTGCAGGAGCTGATCCTGGGCGCCCTGCTGCTGGCCGGACTGGGCGAAGAACGCGAGCGCACCGCGGCGCTCCTGGCCGACCTGATCGTGGGCGGCCTCATCCGCGGCGGGCCGGTGGATTCGGGGATCGCTGACGCAGGAGGGTGAGAGCGAATCGCGGCGATCTCCCAGGCCGGGGGCCGGCGTCCCAGGCGCCGGCCCCGCGCCCGACCCGCCTTGACCTGCGCAAAACCTTTCCTATCATACGTCTGGCCTAGCCCCCACCGAATGACCTCCGGTCGACGGCGTCTTTCCTTTCTGCCTGCGGAGCACCAGCATGCGCCAGCTCATCGGCATCCGCCGGGAAGACAAGAACCGCTGGGAGCGCCGCACTCCGCTCACCCCCGCCGACCTCGACCGCCTCATTCGCGAGCAGGGCCTGGGCTTCGTCGTCCAGCCCTCGCCGATCCGCACCTACAAGGACGAGCACTACGCGGCCATCGGCGCCGAACTGGATCCCGACCTCGGCCGCGCTGGGGTGATCTTCGCGATCAAGGAGATCCCGCTCGACCTGCTCGAGCCCGACAAGGCCTACGTGTTCTTCGCCCACGTCATCAAGGGTCAGGCGCACAACATGCCGCTCCTGCAGCGGCTGCTCGACCTGAACTGCACCTTGATCGACTACGAGCGCATCGTGGACGAGAAGAACCGGCGCCTCGTCTTCTTCGGCAAGCAGGCGGGCCAGGCCGGCATGATCGAGACCCTCTTCGCCCTCGACCGCCGCCTGCGCTGGGAGGGTTTCGACTCGCCATTCGCCGGCGTCAAGGCGGCCTACGCCTACCAGGACCTCGCCGAAGCCAAGGCCTCCCTGCGCGAAATTGGCCTGTCGGTGCGCGGCGGTCTCGATCCGGACCTCTGTCCCTTCGTCGTCGGCTTCGCCGGCTACGGCAATGTCAGCCAGGGCGCGCAGGAGGTATTCGACCTCTTCCCCCACGAGGAGATCGCCCCCGCCGAGCTGGCGGCGCTGGCCGGCCGCAAGCCGCCGCGCGATCGCCTCTTCAAGGTGGTCTTCAAGGAGGAGGACCTCGCCGTTCCGCTCGACGCGGACGCCGACTTCGAACTGCAGGACTACTACGCGCGCCCTGAGCGCTATCGCGGCCGCTTCACCGACTACCTGCCCCAGCTGACGGCGCTGGTCAACTGCATCTACTGGACGAGTCGCTATCCGCGCCTCGTCACGCGCGCGGCCGCTCGCCGCCTCTGGAGCGCCGGCGAGCGCGGCCTGCGCGTCATCGGTGACATCAGCTGCGATATCGACGGCAGCATCGAGTTCACCTACAAGACCACCGAGCCCGATCGGGCGAGCTTCGTCTACGACCCGATCGCGGACAGCTACAAGGACGGCGTCGAAGGCCGCGGCATCGTGGTGGTGGCGGTGGACAACTTGCCCTGCGAGCTGCCGCGCGATGCCTCGGACGCCTTCAGCGCCACCTTGATCCGCTACGCCCCGCTGCTCGCCGCCGCCGATTTCAGCAAGCCCCTCGCCGAGATCGGTCTGCCGCCCGAGCTGATGCGCGCGGTGATCACGCATCAGGGGGCGCTGACCCCCGATTACCGATACCTGGAGGAGTACCTCCAGGGCACTTGAGTCCGCGCCGCCAGGGCGGACACCTCATGCAGTGTGGAGGGAGGATTGCGATGAATGCCAGCAAGCGCGTGCTCGTCCTGGGCGCCGGCTTGGTCACCCGACCGATGGTCAGCTATCTGCTCGAGCAGCCGGACATCCGCCTGACCGTCGCCACCCGCACCGTCGACAAGGCCCAGCGCATGATCGCCGGGCACGCGCGCGGCAAGGCGGTGGCGCTCGACGTCGCCGACGAGGCCGCCCTGGACGCAATCGTCGCCGAGCACGATCTCATCGTCAGCCTGCTGCCCTACATCCACCACGTCAAGGTCGCCAAGCTCTGCCTGGCGCACCGGCGCCACCTGGTGACCACCTCCTACGTCAGTGCCGAGATGCGCGAGCTGGACGGCGCCGCCCGCGAGGCCGGCGTGCTCCTCCTCAACGAGATCGGCCTCGATCCTGGCATCGACCACATGTCGGCGATGCGCATCATCAACGGCGTCGCCGCGCGCGGCGGTCAGGTGACGGGCTTCATCTCCAACTGCGGCGGTCTGCCCGCGCCCGAGGCGAACACGAATCCCTGGGGCTACAAGTTCAGCTGGAGCCCGCGTGGAGTCGTGCTGGCCGGCCGCAACGCGGCCCGCTATCTCTGGGAGGGCGACCTGCGCCAGGTGCCGGGCCCGGACCTCTTCGGCGACATGCACCACCTCACGGTCGAGGGCCTCGGCCAGCTCGAGGTCTATCCGAACCGCGACAGCCTCGGCTACCGCGAGATCTACGGCCTGCACCAGGCGAGGACCCTCTTCCGCGGCACCTTCCGCTACCCCGGCCACTGCGCCACCTGGAAGGCGCTGGCCGACTGCGGCTGGCTCGATCTCAACGCGCTGCCCGTCGAGGGGATGAGCTACGGCAAGCTCTTCTGCACGCTGGTCGGCTGCGAGGGCCGCAAGCCGAAGGAGGCGGTGGCCCGCTTCCTCGACGTCGCGCCCCGCGCGGAGCCGCTCCGCCGCTTCGAGTGGCTGGGCCTGTTCAGCGACGAGCCGATTCCCGGCCCCGCCGAGCAGAGCCCGCTGGACGTCCTCGCCGAGCGCCTGCTGCTCAAGCTGCCCTATGCGTCCGGCGAACGGGACATGATCGTCCTCCAGCATCGCGTGACGGCCGAGCATCCGGGAGGCGAGACCGAGAAGATCGTTTCCTCGCTGATCGACTTCGGCCAGCCGGGCGGCGATTCGGCGATGTCGCGCACGGTGAGCCTGCCGGCGGCCATCGCCGTGCGGCGCATCCTGGACGGAACGATCAGGGAGACCGGGGTGCTGGTGCCGGTGCTGCCGGCGGTCTACGACCCCGTGCTCGACGAACTCGCGACTCTGGGCATCGCCTTCGAGGAGACGGTGAGCCGCTAGGACTATTTGAGGAGCATCAGCTTCTGGCTGCCGAGCAGGCCCTGCTCACCGACGAGCTGCGCCAGGTAGAGCCCGGAAGGTAAGGGGCGGCCGGCGTCGTCGCGACCGTCCCAGACCACGCTGTGCTGACCCGCGGCGAAGCGGCCCGCGGCGAGTTCGCGCTGCCGGCGGCCGGCGCCGTCCACGATCACCAGGCGCAGCGCGCCCTCGACGGCATTCTCGAACTTGAGCGTCGTGCTCGGATTGAAGGGGTTCGGGTAGGCGGGCGCGAGCTGAGTACCCGCGGCCAGGGGCGGCGCGTCCGTGTTCTGGACGAAGCGCACGATGGGCGATAGTGCGTCCCAGCCGTTGACGATGATCTCCTCGCCGCTCTCCGTGAGCTCCCCGAACCAACCGTCGCCGTTGGTGGTCATCGCCGAGATCTGCGTGGCGCGGATCGTGTAGGTGATGGTCAGCACGTCGCCCGGCCCGAGCGTGTCTCGCCCGCCCGGTGCCGAGGGGTTGTCGATCACCCAGCGATGCGAACGCTTGCCGGCCACGATGACGTCGCCGTATTCGTAGGTGAAGGCCACCACCAGACCGTTGATGCGCACCTGCCCTGCCTGGACGCTCAGCCAGGAGGGGTACTGCTCCGAGTAGTAGAGCCCGCTCAGGAAGCCACCCTCGTTGTTGGTGAGCGTGACGTTCACCGCCGCCGGGATCCCGATCGGGATGTAGCCGGCCGGGAACTGGCGGGAGAAGCTGATCGCCGTGCCCGCGGGGTAGACGGCCGCCGCCGCCGTGGCGGCAAAGGCGATGAGGGCCGATAGCACGAGCAGGCGCAGGAGTCGGTTCATGCTGTGGTCCTCAGTTGCTGGCGCAGGCGCTGGGCGAAAAACCGGCTCCCCGAGCCTCGCGGAGCCGCGGTGCCGGCCTCCCCAGGTCGGAGCCCCCCCAGTCAGCGGCCGAACGGGGGACAGTATAGCACGCCGGATGGTAGTTCCCCATACCTTCCTGGCGATTTTCCTGGATATTGCCGGGATTCCCGGAGCCCCTGCTCCGGATTTCCGCGCCCCGTCTGGGTTCAGCGGTTCGAGCGTTGCATGGCCCCGGCCGCAGGCTGATAGCACTGCTGCAGGTAGTCGCGGACCATGCGGTTGGCGCTGAAGCGCCAGGCCAGCGTGGCGATGCTGTTCTTCATCATCTCCACCCAGCCGAGCGGTACGCCCTCGGGGTTGCGGTCGAAGTAGAGCGGCACGACGGTTTCCTCGAGGAGCTGGAAGAGCGCCTCGCGATCCTGGGCGTCCTGGAGCTCGGGGCTGCTGTGGTGCCGGTTGGCGCCGATCGCGAAGCCGTTCGTGCCGTCGTAGGCCTCGGCCCACCAGCCGTCCAGGATGGAGCAGTTGATCCCGCCGTTGATGACGACCTTCATGCCGCTGGTGCCGCTCGCCTCCAGCGGCCGGCGCGGCGTGTTCAGCCAGAGGTCGACGCCCTGCACCATGTGGCGGGCGACGTTGATGTCGTAGTCCTCGAGCACCACCAGCCGGCCCTTGAAGCGCGGGTCGCGGCTGAGCTGGAAGAGCCGCTGCAGCTTGGCCTTGCCCGGCTCGTCGGCCGGGTGCGCCTTGCCGGCGAAGACGAGCTGCACGGGGCGGGTCTCGTCGCTGATCAGGTGCAGCAGGCGCTCCTCGTCGTCGAGCATGAGGTCCGCGCGCTTGTAGGTGGCGAAGCGCCGCGCGAAGCCGATCGTGAGCGCCCGCGTCGAGAGGGCGCGCGAGACATCGGCAACCGCTTCCTTGCCCTCGCGGCGCCGCGTCACCTGGGCGACGAGGCGCCGGCGGGCGAAGCCGATCAGGCGCGAGTTGAGGAGCTGGTGGGCCTCCCACAGCTCGTCCGGATTCAGGCGGTAGACGCGCCGCCAGGTCTCCGGCTCGTGCATGCGCTCCTTCCAGTCCGCGCCGATGCGCTGCTCGTAGAGCTTGGCCATCGTCGGCGCGATCCAGGTGGGCACGTGCACGCCGTTCGTGATGTGGCCGATGGGCACCTCGGCTTCGGCTCGCTGCGGCCAGAGTCGGCGCCACATGCGGCGGCTGACGCGGCCGTGCAGACCCGAGACGCCGTTGCAGCGGTCCGCCGAGCGCAGCGAGAGGGTGGTCATGCAGAAGGGCGAGGCCTGGTCGCCCGGATTGATCCGCCCGAGGGCGAGGATCTCCTCGATGGACTTGCCCATCCGTGCCGCGAGCGGCGAAAGCGCCTCGTCCACCAGTTCGGGCGCGAAGCGATCGTGGCCGGCTTCGACGGGCGTGTGCGTTGTGAAGACGGTCATGCGCGAGACCTCGGCGCGGGCATCGTCCCAGCTCATGCCGTCGCGCTCCATGAAGCGGCGCGCCTGCTCGAGCAGCACGAAGGCGCTGTGGCCCTCGTTGAGGTGCAGCACGCCCGGCTCGATGCCCAGCGCGCTCAGCGCGCGCAGGCCGCCGACGCCGAGCAGCAGCTCCTGGCGGATGCGCGTGCGCCGATCGCCGCCGTAGAGTGTGCTCGTGAGCTGACGGTTGAACTCGTCGTTCGCCTCCACGTTGCTGTCCAGCAAGAGCAGCATGCAGCGGCCGACCTCGGCCTTCCAGACCCGCGCGTGGATGATGCTGTCGCGCGTCTCGACGGCGATCGTCAGCGGCTGGCCGCCCTTGGCCAGGGCGGGCGCCATCGCCAGGGTCTCCAGGTCCGCCTCGCCGTAGGACTCCTGCTGGCGGCCCTCGGCGTCGAGGTGCTGGCGGAAGTAGCCGTGGAAGTAGAAGAGCCCGACGCCGACCAGGGGCACGCCGAGATCGGAGGCGCTCTTGATGTGGTCGCCGGCGAGGATGCCCAGGCCGCCCGAGTAGATGGGCAGCGACTCGTGCAGGCCGAACTCCGCGCTGAAGTAGGCGACAGGCTGCGCGAGCAGGGAGCCGGGGCCGCCGATGTCGCGCAGGCCGGGCTCGGCCAGGTATTCCTCGAGCCGGTGGAAGGCGTAGTTGATCCGGCTGTCGATGGCCATTTCCTCGGCCCGCGGCAGCAGCTCCCACTCCTCGAAGTGCTCGAGGAAGGCCAGCGGATTGTGGTGGGTGCCGCGCCAGCGCGCCGGATTGAGATCGCGGTAGATCGCGATCACCTCGGGGTGCCAGGTCCACCAAAGATTGCGGGACAGCTTGCGCAGCTTGTCGAGGTAGCTGGTCATGGCCATGGCGCCGGATACCATGCCCCCGGGGGGCTGTCAAGGTTGCTCGAGGTGGGGAAAGTCTTGCCGCACCTGCAGATCCGGCCAGCAACCTTCCGGCTGCCGCACCTAGCGAATCAGCACGATGCGCACCGCTCGCGAGCGGTCGCCCCCCGACGATTCCAGCCGTGCAAAGTAGATGCCGCTGGCGGCGGGTTCGCCCCCGTCGTCCCGGCCGTCCCAGGCGAGCTGGCTGATGCCGGCCAGGAGGCGACCCCGGGCGAGCTGGCGGACGCGCCGTCCCGCGAGGTCGTAGATGACGAGCGCCCCGCGCTGGTCCGCCCTCAGCTCGAAACGCAGGGTCGCGGTCCCCGCCGCGGGACGGAAGGGATTGGGGTAGCTCAGTCCCACGACGAGGAAGTCGGCGTCCGGGCGATAGCTGAGGACCTCGCCGGCGAAGTCCCCGTTCGCCGCCAGCGCATAGCCCTGCGGACCGAGAGGCACGCGCCGGGCGCGCACGCGGATCTCCCAGGACCCCGGCTGCGGCGCGGCGATCAGCGCCCGCTCGAGCGTGTTCACCGGATCGGCGTCGCCACCCAGCGCGGACTCGCCCCTCTCGGCGTCGAAGACGTTGCCCAGATAGAGCTGTCCCGACGGCGAGCGCAGCTCCAGATCGAGGTCGTTGACCACGGGCTCGGCGACGAAGGGCTCGCCCGGGGGATCCGTGAAGGCCAGGGTGACCGCCAGCGGCTCCGCGGCCGACTCCACCGTCATGCGGTACAGGGTGAGCTCGCCGCTCTCGAGCCCTTCGCCATTGCGTTTTTCGTCCAGCCAGAGCTCGCGGCTGTCGCCCGCGAAGTAGAGCGCCTCCTCCAGGCGCAGGCGGCCCCAGCCCTCGAGGTCGTTCGGGTAGCCCGCCGGCAGGCTGTCCATGGGCAGCGTGCTGTTGACGAGCAGCGCGCGCAGCAGCGCGCCGCTGGGGATCAGCGAGTCCCCGGCCACCGGCGCGCCGCTGGGCCACCAGCCCTCGACGAGATACTGCCGCGCCAGCGCGGCGGCGGCCGCGACCGCGGGAGAGGCCATCGAGGTGCCGCTCATGACCGTATTGCCGCAGGGCAGCGCGTTGGCGGAGCGGATGCCGTAGCCCGGCGCGTGCAGCTCCGGCTTGCGCCGGCCGTCCACCGTGGGGCCGAGGCCGCCGCTGTAGTGCTGATGGAAGCCGCGGTAGATGCCGCCGAGCGTGTCGTTCGTGTAGCTGCCCGCCACGGCAAGCGTGCTCTTGGCGTTCTCCGGCGTGTAGAGCACCGCCTGATTGGTCACCGCCCAGACGACCAACCCCTCTTCCCGGTCGTGACTGTACGCGTCGATGTCTGCGCAGTACTCCGTGTAGTTGGTGACGAAGTCCTGCCCCCAGCTGTTCGTGTGCACACGAGCGCCCACCAGGTGGTGGGCGAGCAGGTCCGCGTAGAGATCGCGCTCGCCGGCCGCGTCGTAGTTGGAGTGCGCGAGGCGCGCCGCCCAGGCCCCGCCCCGCAGCTCCGTGCCGACCCCCGGATCCACCGGCGCCGCATCGCCGGCCGCGGTGCCGGCCGTGTGCGTACCGTGGCTGCCGCCCCAGCCCGGGTATTCGCCGAGGAAGACCACCTTGCGGTGCGTGGGGCCGATGGGCGCGCCCCCCGGATCCGCGAAGAAGCAGCTCTCGGGGAAGAAGTTCGAGTCGATGTGGCCGATGATCTGCCCCTCGCCGTGCAGACCGCGGTCCCAGATCGGACGCAGGCCGAGCGTCCCGCTCTGGACGATCCAGCTGCTGTCGTTGTTGCGGTCGCTCGCCGGGAGCGTGGGCGAGATCCAGAGCAGATCGGGCAGCGCCGCGAGCGCGGGCAGCAGCGCCGCCGGCGCGGAGAGCCAGAGCCGCGGCCGCGCGGCGCGTTCGCTGGTTCGGGATAGCGCAGCGCCGAGCGCGACGGCCTGATCGGCGCGCAGCGCGATCGGCGTGTCCGGCGCGAAGCTGAGCGTGAGCGGCAGCGGCGCGTTCCCCGCGCGCGCGGCGCCCTCCGTCAACTCGGGCGCGAGGCGCCACTCGGGCCGGTAGTCGACGAGGAGGTCGACGCCGGCCAGCGTGGCCAGGCGCGTCGCGGCCGCGGCATCGACGCGCAGCAGGTAGGCGTTCTCGGGCACATAGGCGAGGATCTCGCCGCCGGCCGCCGCGATCGCGGCGCGCTCGGCCGCTCCCGGCGCGCGATCGAAGTGGAGAATGCGCAGACCATCGCCTGCCTCGCTGCCCCGCGCCGCCGGCAGCGGCTCGCCTGGACGCAGCGTGACGGCGCGCAGCTGCACGGCTCCGGGCGCCGCTGCCGCCCGGAGCGCGGCGAGAGCGATGAGCAGGACCGCGGGCAGGATCGGGCGGCGCGCGGACATGGGGACTCCCCTCAGTGGCTGGTCGGCTTGAAGAAGCTGATCAGGTTGCCCTCGGGGTCCCGAACGTGCAGGAAGAGCGCGGAGTCGGTGAGCTCCTCCTTGAAGATCTCGACGCCGCGCACGGCGAGCACCGAGCGCAGGGTGATCGGATCGTCGATCTCCACGTCGAGGAAGGTGGAATCCCCCGTCGGCGCGTCCCAGCCCCCGGGCTCGGCGGCCACCAAGCCGAGCGTGAGGCCGCCCGTGTCCAGGTAGCAGAAGTTCGGCCCCTCCTCGCTCACGTCCCAGCCCAGCACGCGGGTGTAGAAGCGCTTCATCTTCCGGAGATTCCTACAGCGGTAGGTCACGCTGACTGCACGCATGGGCACCTCGAAGGGCGGTGGCAGCCCGCGCGGCCGCTCGCCGCCCGGGCTGCCTGGAGTCAAGCGGGCGCGAGGGCCAAAGTCAAGGGCGCCCCTACTTGAGCAGCACTGCGCGCAGGCGCCGGCTCGCATCGTCCGCGCGCAGCTCGATCAGGTAGAGACCCGCCGGGAGCGGCCGACCCCGATCGTCGAGCGCTTCCCAGTCGAGCCGCTGCGCTCCCGCAGGCAAGTCCCGGGCCGGAATCGCCGCCACGCGCCGGCCGCGGGCGTCGTAGATGCCAGCGCTCACGCGCGCCGGCGCGGCCAGCGTGAAGTGCAGCGCCGTTCTCGGGTTGAAGGGATTGGGCGCCAGCGCGGCCGCGAGCAGCGGGCCGGTCGCGGGCGCCGGTCGGGGCTCGAGCTCGAGCAGGAGGACCTCGCCCCCGTCCGGCGCCAGCCCGTAGAGCGCGTAGCGCCAGTCGCCGGCGGGCGGGGTGTCGCGGAACGCGTAGTCCCAGGCTCCGCTCGCTCCTGCCCGCGGCAGGAGCGG
>Ga0194127_10007419_pt1 | contig 12110 bp, 15 predicted proteins | sample TA2KigC100mmetaG_FD_148624 | JGI IMG/M metagenome (GOLD analysis project Ga0194127, IMG submission 148624) | Freshwater microbial communities from Lake Tanganyika, Tanzania - TA2015036 Kigoma Deep Cast 100m | ecosystem: Environmental > Aquatic > Freshwater > Lake | place: Tanzania: Lake...
TTTACTGGTCAACCAAGATTTAGAATTTATATTCCTGATCAAGTCCTTTTAACAGCACCATTCCTTCCTGGTGAAACCGTTAACCTATACAACTCATTAGATCAAGGTACTGGTGTTATTTCAATTAGTGCAGTAGAAGTAAACAACGATCCAGCTGATCCTTTCAATAATTTTACAATTATCACAGGAACTCTGACAACTGGTAATTTCACTGGTGCAGTTGCAATTGGTTCGGCAAGTAATAAGAGAATATTTAAAGACTTTACTATTTCATATCTTGATAGTAATGCTGATGGTATTCCAGATGGTTCTTTTGTTGCTGCTACAATTGAGAGTGATGGTGGAACTGCTAACCTAAGACTTGGTAGAAAAGATGGGCAAGCTTCATCTCCTGGAATATACTTCAACTCTTCAACTCTAGCTTCTGCCTTTAACGCTGCTATTGTTTCTACTGGTGGTAATGCTTCCACAGCAAGTGGTTCTCTTGATGTCAAGGTAGTAAATGCAAATGGATTTACTCTAAATGGAAATACAATTTGGAATGCTGGTAATGTAGTATTCAACAGCACAAACGTTCCTTCTACTGCTTCACTAATTTCTGCTGTTATTCGTGATACTGCTGGTAACTTTAGTGCAAATACTATTACTGCAAATCTTACAGGTGCTGCTTCAGCAAACGTTCTGAAAGCTGGCGATACGATGACTGGTTCGCTAACACTTACTGGTACTGGAAGTAACTTCAGCGTATCTGGAACTTCTGGATTTACTGGCAACGTTACGATGTCTGCCAACTTGACGGTGGATACAAATATTTTATTTGTTGATGCTACTAACGATAGAGTTGGCATAAAAACATCATCACCTGTTTCTGGATCTGCTTTAGATATCAGGGGTGATATCTATATGGAATCGGCAAATCCAACAATTTATTTTAATGGAACATCCGATAGTACAGGTGCAGTTGCAAATTCAGATTTTGCCATTAGATGTGATGGCGAAGATCTTGTTTTCTTCGAACCAGAAGATAGTAATGTTGTTCAGGTAAGATTTAAAGATGATGCTGGTATTGATTCACGTTATGGTTATTGGGTTAATGGTACTCGTATTTTAGAGGAAAATAGAAATCTAAGTAATATAACATCTCTTACTATTGATACCGCCAACGATAACTCTGGAGCGCCAATATACTTCCTTGGTGCTAGTACCAGAAGAAACTTTAGAATTGGTAACCAAATACAACTAGATGGTGGATTTGAAATTACTGCATCGACCGCAAATGGTGGGCAATCTTGGAAGACAACCCCAGTATTAGCATTAGAAGGAGAAAATAATAGAGTTGCTATCAATACAAGTTCATATGGTGGAACTGATACAACTGTAAGTCCGAATGTTGCTAGAACCTATCAATTGAATGTTCAAGGTGATATCAACATCAATGGTCAAGTATTCCAAAATAATGCTGCATTTGTTACTTCACGTTGGACACAATCAACAAACCAAGTGGATATCCACAGACTATCTCGTGTTGGTATCAATAAGGCAAATCCACAATATACACTTCATACATCTGGAAGTGTCAATTTTGAAGGTTCTTCGTTCAGTTCACAAGCAAATACAAATGTGCTTTATGTGAATGGAGATAGACAATATATTGATACTTATGGAGTTTTCAAAGCAAACAGAAACACGGTTGCTGAAAGTATAACTATTCCAACAAGTATGAACTGCATGAGTGCTGGTCCAATCTCTATAAATAATGGAGTAACAATTACCATAAGCTCTGGTGCTGCATGGTCGGTAATTTAATTCCTATAAAGTTATGAGTGCCATATACGTAAATACAATCCAACCAACAGTTGGTAATAGTATCTCAATTCCCTCTGGTAATAATTTATCTCTCGGTGGAGTAATTGTTTCTTCAGCAAGTGTTTTGCCATCAGCAGCTGGACAAGGTGGAAAAGCTGTTCAGTCTAGTGGAACTGGATTTCAGTATTCTACATACGGAGCAACTGGCATTCAAGTTTTTACTTCAGGTGGTACTTGGGTAAGACCTGCGGGTGTTGGCGTCATTTTAGTAAAATTGGTTGGCGCTGGTGGAGGTGGTTCTGGACATTGCGAATCAGGTGGAGCAGGTGGTTATGCAGAAAGAATTATTAATGTTACTAGTGTTTCTTCCGTATCAGTAACTGTTGGTAATGGAGGAAGTGCAACTTTCTATTCTGGATCTGCTGGACAGGGTGGAACATCATCATTTGGATCATTTTTATCTGCCACTGGAGGAAATGGTGCAAACTCTAATAACCAACACCATGGAGGTCTTCCTGGTTTAGGATCTGGAGGAGATTTCAATAACTATGGAGGTGGCGGTACAAATCACGGACAATATAATGGCAGAGGTGGATCTTCCTATTTTGGAGGTTCTGGAGCAGCTGGACATCCCCAAGGTGGAAATTATAATGGAAATCACCAAGATAGAGCTGCTCCTGGAGCTGGAGGAACTAATGGATGGCATGGTTCTTATGCAGGTAATGTGGGAAAAAATGGAATTGTTATTGTGTGGGAGTTTAAGTAGATGTCAATTCTAAGAGTAAACGAAATTCGACCAGTATCTGGTAATACTGTTTCTATTCCATCTGGTTATAATTTATCCCTTGCTGGTATTATATTGAGTGCATCATCTATGATGCCAAATCCAGCTGGTCAGACTGGGAAAATTTTGGTTAGCGATGGAACTAATACAGCATGGCAATCAGTTGGACCAACAAGTATGCAAGTATTTACTTCGGGTGGTACTTGGACAAGACCACCTAATATTAGAAGAATATTGGTCAGATTAGTTGGTGCTGGTGGTGGTGGTTCTGGTCACGGAGAAGGAGGAGGAGCTGGTGGTTATGCAGAAAAAATTATTGATGTAGCAAGTGTCAGTTCAGTATCAGTACAAGTTGGAACTGGAGGCGGTGGAACATTCTATGCAAATGCAGGGCAAACAGGCGGAGCTACTTCATTTGGATCATTTTTATCTGCTGGACCTGGCGGTGGCGCTAATACTACTAATCAACATTGTGGAGGTCTTCCTGGCATTGGATCTGGAGGAGATATAAATCACTATGGTGGTGGTGGATCTGGACATGAATATTATTCTGGTCCAGTTTCTGGAGGATCATTTTTTGGAGGTGCTGCTGCAACTGGACACCCAAATGGTGGTTCTTTTGCTGTAAATCATCAAACTAGAGTTGCTCCTGGTTCAGGTGGATCTCCTGCTTATGCTGGATCATATGCTGGATGTCGAGGAGCAAATGGTATTGTAGTTGTATGGGAGTTTAGGTAAATGTCAACTCTAAATGTAAATCAGATTGAAGCATCAACTGGCTCTAGTATTTTAATTCCATCTGGATTTAATTTATCATTAGCTGGAAATATTATGAACGCTGCCAGTATTCCTCCATCTCCAAATTCTGGCAATATCAATAATTTTTTATACAGTAACGGATCAAATGCTTCATATGTTGCATCTACTGGAATTAGTAGTATGCAAGTATTTACGAGCAGTAGTACTTGGACAAGACCTGCTGGAATTAGTAAAATTTTAGTTAGGTTATGTGGCGGCGGCGGTGGTGGTTCTGGTCATGGGGAATCAGGTGGAGCAGGTGGTTATGCAGAAAAAATTATTGATGTAACAAGTATTAGTAGTGTATCAGTGACTGTTGGCTCTGGGTCTAGTAGTGGTACATATTATTCTGGTAATGGTGGAGCTGGTGGAACTACTTCTTTTGGTAGCTTTGTAAGTGCTACTGGGGGAAATGGTGCCAACAGCTCTCATCAACATTGTGGTGGATTGGCTGGTCAAGGGTCTGGCGGGGATTTGAATTTATTTGGTGGTGGTGGATCTGGACATTACAATCACCAAGGAACTCCAGGGGTATCTTTTTTTGGTGGTGGATCAACTGGAGGTTGGCCAAACGGTGGAGAATTTACCCATAACAACAGTTTCAGAGCATCTGTTGGAGGTGGTGGGATGTCAGGGCACCAAGCTAGCTATAGAGGTGCTAATGGAAGAAGCGGAGTGGTAATTGTCTGGGAATATAAATAGACCGTAGATATAATTCAATCACATGAAAAGGGTATTATTAGACTTCAGAGGAGTTATCAACGACATCGTTGAAGTTGGAGATGAATTTGAAATTTATGATGGTCCAGATTCTGCAATCAAATGGTGCTTGTGTCCACATGACGATGTAGAAGATACTTGGCATCTAATCCAAGGAAAGTGGATTAGACCAGAAGATAAACTTGATACAGATCAAAATATGCGTAGAAAAATCGCATATGGAAATATTGAAGAACAGCTTGGAATGTTGTATTGGGATATTGTAAATAACAATTTAGAAAACGGTTCTTGGGTCAATAAGTGTAGAGAAGTAAAAGAAAGTGTTATGTCCCAAAGAGAATGGGAAGCAGATCCAAGTAATATTGAAGGGAAGATTAAATTAGAATTCCATACTGAAAAAGATCCATGTTGGAATTATTTACCAGCGGAATTAATTCCAAGAATAACCAAATTTAAAAATTCTACTGTGTACGAAACGGAAGTAAAAACGCAAGAATAAAGCATTTTATTATTATGAAAATCAATTCGATATGTATCGTTGGTGGTGGATCATCTGGATGGATGACAGCCTCAGCATTATCAAAAAAATTTAATAATATCCAGATAACATTAGTTGAATCTAAAAACATAAAAACTGTCGGTGTTGGAGAATCTACTCTCGGGCACATCAATAGATTTATGGTGGCATTAGGATTGGAAGATAAAGACTGGATGCCAGCATGTAATGCTACATATAAAGTTTCTATTCAATTTACAGATTGGAAAAAAGAAGGAACAAGATACCAATATCCATTTGGAAAGCATGATTATACTAATAAATCTGAATTGAATGGTTTGAGTGATTGGTATTATCTTAGATGTATAGATGATTCTTTTACTGATGAAACCTATGCAGAATTTTATAATCCAATTACATTCTTGGCAAATGAAAATAAAATGGTTTCTGATAATAATATCATCAGGAACTTCAATTTTAAATGGGATACTGCATATCATATGGATGCAGAATTATTTGGTAAATACTTAAGAGATAACATTTGCATTCCAAATGGTGTAATTCATATTCAAGATACAGTTCTAAGTACTATCAAAGATTCTGATGGTAATATCAAATCCTTAGTTACAGAAGAACATGGAAATATAACATCTGATTTGTACATTGATTGTACTGGATTTAGATCAGTCCTATTAGAACAAGAAATGGGATCTAAATTTATAAGCTTTGGAGATTATTTGTATAATGATTCTGCACTAGCATGTAGAATACCATACATTGATCGAGAGAATGAGATGAATAATGTGACCGACTGTTTTGCTATGCCAAATGGTTGGGTTTGGAATATTCCTCTGTGGAATAGAATTGGAACTGGATATTGTTATTCAAGTAAGTTTGTTTCCAGAGAACAAGCAGCAAACGAGTTCAGATCACATTTAGCAAAAACTGACAAAAAACGAGCAGAAGAAGCAGAATTTTTTGACATCAATATAAGGCATGGAAAAAGAGAAAGATCTTGGGTAAAGAATGTAATTGGAATTGGATTATCATATGGATTTTTAGAACCATTAGAATCTACTGGATTACTTACTACTCACGAAAATATTCTGCGGTTAGTTGATGTTCTTGAAAGAAGAGATGCTTATGTAACAAAAGTGGATGTTGATGGATTTAATTATGCGGTAGATTTTGATTTAGAAGCATTCAAATCTTTTGTTGGGTTACATTACATTTTATCTCAAAGAGATGATACAGAATATTGGAAAGAAATTAAGTATAATCTAAATATGATTCCACAAGATTGGATTACAGATGGTTTTGTAAGAACTCCAAGATTGTATATGGAATTTATTCATTGCTCAAATTATACCAATAAGTTTCCAGATCTCTCAGGAACTTTGTACATTGCTGCTGGAATGGGTTATAATCCTATTAGTAAAACTCAATTGGAATATGAATTTAGCAGGAACACGCTTGATATTGAAAATCTAAAACAGATTGCACATTCACACAATCGATATAAAAAACAAGTACTAAAATATTTGAAACAAGCACCATCACATTTTGAGTTTTTACGAGATAACATTTATGAAACTTCTGAATATATTTTCCAAGGCAAAACCAAAAATTAGATTTTATTCTTTAATTTCTGCGGTACAAACTTTATATCCAATTACTCCATCTAAAGATTTGAAGCGAGAATGGATATCAGAAGAAAAAAAAGATTTCAAAGTAAGGCAATCAAAATGTCCCCTTAGTAAATTAACAGAGTTTTCAATCAATAAATGCCCAGCTATTCATAACGTAATGAATGTTGGATATGTAATATACGCTCCAGCAGATTTTAAAGTTCATACTAATGGAGATGAAAAAACAATAATTTTTACAGCAACAAAAATAATGCCTCACGCAGAATATGTAACCACACATGATGAAGAGGTAGCACAGTGGTTGATGAGAAATCCATCTCAATATACATTTCCAAAAGTTGTAAAAGTAAATACACCATGGAGAGTATCTACAGATGATGATATTGTTTTTTTGCAAGTTCCAGTAACTTTTAATTCTGAAAATAGATTTAGCGCAGTTACGGGAATATATGATCCAATGATGACACACGAATTTAATGTGCAACTATTTTGGCATATTAAAGAAGGAGATGAGATTATCAAAGCTGGAACTCCTTTATGTCAATATATTCCGATGTCAAGATCTGTATTATATTCTATGGATTATATTGTAGATAATCTAACACAGAAAGACATACAACTGGAGGATGAGTATCTTTATCTGAGAAGTACTATGTTCCGAGAAACCGCAGACTTCCAAACAAGAGTTTCTAGAATGATGAAAATAATCAAAAAATTCAGTGAGAGATGATTAAATTATTTTCTGTTCCTTTATACAAAGGAACTATCGTGCCATCAAAATCTCAAGAGCAAGAAGCATTATTAAAATTAGAAGAAATATTTTCTAATTGCAAGAAATCTTCTTGGCCTGGAGAAAGTCATATTTCTACTGGGCAGATACATACTCAATTACACACACTAAAAGAGTTTGATTGGTTGACAAATTCTTTATTTTATTATGTGCAAGATTATTGGTATAATGGTCTTGAGTATGCTTCTATGGATATCCGATTGAGAGATTCTTGGGCAAATCTGCATTTACTTGGAGATACTACAGCAGAACATTCTCATAATGATGGATATCATGGCAACTGTCATATTTCATCCGTTTACTATTTAAAAAAACCAAAAGATTGTGGACATATAGAATTTTGTGATCCATTAGATTACATTAGAAGATTGACTCCGTATCGCCAATTACAAGGGATTGATACCATCTCATCAGAAGTAAAAACAGAACAATATGATTTTATTTTATTTCCATCTTGGTTGAGGCATAGAGTTTCTCCACATCCAGTTAAAGAAGAGCGTTTAGCATTATCATTTAATTATATTGGATATGATTACATCAATAAATGACTTCAAAATATTATCACCAAATATAACAAATTTCAAAAATATTATCAAGATAAAATCTTTAGATGATTGGAATTGTGAATACTTTCCTTTAGAAAATGGAACGGGATATTGGATAGCGGAATCTCCTTTTTATGGAGATGGATTTGAAATATACAAAAATTTTGTATCTCAATGTCCTGTTTGGAAATTGAATAATGAGCAATCTCTGGAGGACCCTAACCCTATGGCTACAATACATCTTCCTCCATGGTCAACAAAAGATATTATTAATTTACTAAAAGAATTTTATTCTACTCATTTGACAGATAAACAAAATTTTATAGATGAGTGTTATGAAGAATGGGGAAATATCTATGATGCATCTATTGTGCGTCCACATGATTGTTGGAGATTACCTCATATAGATTACCAAGCTGGCATCATAGGAAACTTGTGGTTTACCTCACATACTCCCACAGAAACTGGAACAGTTCTATACAAGTATTTGGGAAAATTTTATGGCAATTATTATGATTTTCATGTAGACGATCAGCATCCACTACACAAAGAATGGAAAGAGCTTGACAAAATGAAAAGAACAAATGGATGGAAAAATTTATCTGATGACGAATTAGAAAAGTGGGGATTTATAAAACTTGCTGTAATCCCAACACAACAATCTAAAATGACTATATACCAATCGAATATTCCGCATTCTGTTTACATAGAAGATTCTTGTAAATTTAGATGGTCACATAGTTTTGCATTCTCTCACAAACCACCACTAAAAAATCTTGATACGTTCAATCTTCAGGGTATGTTATTATGAATTTAAGTTATATTTTTCCAACTCCAATTTGGCAAGATACTTTATCTTGTGATTTATATTCTATAGGAACATTTATAAATTCAACAAAAAATAGTGATGCTGGTACGATTATTTCAAATATAAATGGATGGCAATCTAAATCATATTCTTCCGAAGAATTAATGGAAAGTCCTATCTGTCAATTCATAACTATTTTACAGAAAAAAATAAAAGTTTGTTTTGAAGATTTTGGATCAAATAAAAATCCAGCGATCAGTAATCTATGGTTCAATATCAATCCGCCAGGATCTTGTAATTCATCCCATATTCACACAGACTCTTTTTTATCTGGAGTATTTTATGTAAAATCTCCATCTAATTGTGGGGATATTATTTTTGAACGTCAACCACATGAGCAGTATATTTTAGGATCTTATATTAGAAATTCGACAAATATTTCTTCAGCAGCGCAATGGAAATTTACACCTAAACCAAATATGCTTTTAGTTTTTCCATCATGGCTATCTCATCATGTTGGGATAAATAATTCACAGTTGACAAGAATATCGATATCGTTTAATATTCTACAAATATGATTATTGAATTGCCGAACTATCTGCCAAAATCTTTACAAGATTATTTAGAAAATTACCTGACATCAAATGATTTTCAGTGGCATTTTTTGAAGGACGTAACTACAGAACAATCTAATAATGTTCCTGGATTTCATCATACACCATTCAAAGATGGAGTGCCAAATTCTATCCATTATGATAGTATACTATTTTTATCTCATTATATTAGAAATACTTTAAATTTAGATAATTTAGTTTTGCATAGAGTTAGATATGGAATGAATATTAAATCATCGACACAGCTGGAGTATAATACTCCACATTTAGATTTCCCTGATGATTTTCCACACAAACATTATACTGCTTTATATTATGTAAATAATTCAGATGGAGATACATTTATTTTCAATGAGAAAAAACGATCAAAAAATTATAGTGTTTTAGAAAAAATTTCTCCAGAAAAAGGAAAGATGTGTATTTTTGATGGGGAACATTTCCATGCTAGTTCATGTCCAAAAAAATCTAATTATAGAATTGTAATAACTTTGAATTTATATGACCCAACATAATTGGCCTGCTGCTCTAAGGCATATTAGATATAAAGATGAACCCATTGTTTTGAAAAATTTTTTAAATAATCCTTCCCAATATGTAACTTGGAAAGATATTGAAGATGTCATCAATAAAGATTGTTGTTACATTGAACTAATAAGAGATCAAGTAAAGGTTGATATTCCAGGATTTAAGTATTTTTGGTTTGGGAAACATACCCACCACAAGAAATTTATTTTTGATGGCATAAATTCTGGAGACACTTTTATAATTAATCAATACACAAATTATAAAAAAGATATTAGTGATTTATGTGCATCAATTGAAGAGTGTTATGATGTTGTTGTTGATGCTCATGTATATGGTGGATTGATGAGTAATTGTAAATCATTTAAACCACATGTAGATATTCCAGCTAACTTTATTTGTCAAATAGAAGGAATAACTCACTGGCAGGTTTATAAAAATAGATCATCGGCACTACTAAATCATTATCAAACAAATACATTTGCTATCCCCGATAATACACTAGAAGTAGAATTTGATGTAATGCTTGAACCAGGAGACGTAATTTACTTACCATCAAGAACTTTTCATGGCGCATTTCCATCTGGAAAAAGATTATCAATAAGCATATCTTGTAAATCTAAAGAAGCGACCCCTGATTATATACCTTTAGATAGAAATTATTACAAAATCAATCATGAGCAATATCAATAACATAAAGTTTGATGAGCATAATGAACCTTATGTTCCATCTGGAAAAGATTATCCTCCTGTCTTAAAGTTTGTAAAGGGTGCAATTCCATTAGAAGTAATCAAAATAATGGATATTGAATTTACAATGATGAAAGATTGTATGAAAACTCTTGGGTCAACAGAAGGATTTAATGATACATCTGTGCCAGATTCATTTGCTTGGTATTGTCCATTATGTTTTGAAGCTCTTAGTTATTATATCAAACCTCTCGTAGAAAAAGAAGTTGGATCTGAATTATATCAAACATATTCATATGCAAGAATTTATATGAATGGCAGTGAACTTACTAGACATACAGATAGAAAAAGTTCTCAAATTAGTGCAAGTTGTTGTATTAGAAAAGAAGAAGGAATGTATTGGCCTCTATGTTTTGAAACACAAGAGGGAGTAAAAGAATTTGATATGCAACCAGGAGATTTGGTAATTTCTTCTGGAACAAAAATTCCACACTGGAGAACAAAGTATGCAGGTAAAGAGCATATGCAAGCATTTCTTCAATATGTTTATGCTGACGGAAAACATCAAAATCTAAAATACGATACGCGCCCATACTTAGCTACTGTGTATGAACTAACAGAGCAATTTATAAAAGATGAAGTTGAGCGCAGAAAGTATCATCCGATAGTAAGATAAATAGAGCAGTCACATTATTCATAATTATGGAAGAAACAGACGCATCGAAACTTTTATCTATTGATGATGTTTGGGATAATTTTTGTGCCCAACTTCAAGAGGCGAAGCAAAATTTAAAACTAAAAGAAGACGAGTTAGAACAAGAAGCAGCTAACTTGACAAGAATCGATCTAACAGAATATAATAATCATAAAATTATTGTTAGTAAATTAGAAGCGGCAGTGGAAACTCTTGATATTGTAAGAGTTAGTGTATTTGGACAACCATCAAAAATTGAAATTAAGTGAGGAAATAAAATGGACACATCAACACTCAAAAAGAACTTTGAAGAGCAACTTGCTACTACCGAAAAGCAAATTGTTGAACTTGAAGAAAATATTGTTAAGGCAAAAGAGTACAAACTCAAACTACAAGGTGGTCTAGAAACTCTAACTCTTCTAGAACCAGAAACTGAAGAAACTGAAGGAGCAGAAGTAGCACCAACTGAAGTTGTAGAATGAGCTTAGAGTTTAATACCAAACAATTTTATTATGATGCTATCTGGTACTATACAAAATTACCAGATAGCATTATCAATGAAATGGAATTAATACTGACAGATACAAAACTAGAATCCGCAAAAGTTGGCAATCAACTTAGTTCTTCACAAGAAGATACCAAGATAAGAAAAAATAAAGTTTCTTTTTTTCCAGCAACTTCTTGGATTTCATCTTATTGTTATTATTATATAACAAGAGCAAACACTGAAAATTTTCAGTATAAGTTATCAGATTTTTACTCTGGTGATAGTCTTCAATATACTGTATATTCAGAAGGAGAATATTATGATTGGCATGTAGATTCTGTTGGTCCTGAAAATGGTTATACAAGAAAATTATCTTTTTCTTTACAACTCTCAAATGAATCTGATTATACTGGGGGAGAACTCCAACTCCTAGATACATACAGTAATTCTAGTTATTTTGCTCCAAAAGAAAAAGGAACCATAATAATCTTTGATAGTAGAGTAAAACACAGGGTAAGAAAAATAAAAAGTGGTCAAAGAAAAAGTATTGTTGGTTGGGTAATGGGTCCGAAATTTGAGTAGATCCCTTCTTACTAAATATGTAAGAAGGGTTTTTTGTGGCTAATGGCATCTCCAAATAGTAGAGCTAGTCTTATCACATATTGTAAGAGGCAGCTTGGCGAACCTGTCCTTCAAGTCAATATTGA
>Ga0194127_10007424_pt1 | contig 12105 bp, 9 predicted proteins | sample TA2KigC100mmetaG_FD_148624 | JGI IMG/M metagenome (GOLD analysis project Ga0194127, IMG submission 148624) | Freshwater microbial communities from Lake Tanganyika, Tanzania - TA2015036 Kigoma Deep Cast 100m | ecosystem: Environmental > Aquatic > Freshwater > Lake | place: Tanzania: Lake...
GGGGGACGCGACCGGGTGGGGCAAACGAGGGATCCTTCCCGGTTCGCTCGACCCCGGAGCCGGGCTGGGAATACTGCGCGCGCCGGTCCGTCGTGGCGCCACTTCGTTCGCCGCATCGTTCGCCGCCCGCTCATGAAGCCACTCCTGCTCGCCGTCGTCGTCCTCGCCCTCGGGTTCCTCGCCTGGCTCGGTCTGCGCGGCGGTGGCGACACGGCGCCCGTGCCCGTGCCGACCCAGGAGACCGCGGCGGACAATGCGAAGACCGGTGCTGCGGCGCAGACCGACCTCGCGCCGGGCCACCCGGGCCGCAGTGCGGATGCACAGGCGGCCGTCGAGCGCTCGGCGGCACCGGTGGCGAGCGGTGCTGGCGCGGCGAGTGCCGTGAAGGTGCGCGGCCGGCTCGTCGACGCGGGCAAGGCCGGGCGTGCTGGTGTGAAGGTCGAGATGGAGACGTGGCGCAACCCCGACGGCATCGAGATCGACGGCCCGATCGGCTGGCCGGGCAGGGGCGGCGATCGCGCGAGCGACACCACGCGCGCCGACGGTCGGTTCGAGTTCGTGCTCGGCCCGGGCCGCAACGGCTCGATCGACCTGCCCGACGACGAACTGGTGTTCGCGGCGCCGCCGCCGTTCGTGCGCGCCGGCCAGGAGGACCAGGACCTCGGCGACCTCGTCGTCGTGCGCTGCTCGCAACTCGGCGGCAAGGTGCAGGACGAGCGCGGGCTGCCCGTGCCCGGCGTCAAGGTCGCGGCGAGCCTGGGCGCGTTCGGCTTCGGCACGACCAGCAGTGCGACCACCGACGCCGAGGGGCGCTTCTCGGTCGGCAAACTGCGGCCCGGCACGTGGACCTTGCGCACCGCGTCGGGGCAGTTCCTGCCCACGGTCGAGGAGTTCACGCTTGCGGCCGAGGAACGGCGCGCCGACCTCGTGCTCGTCGTGAAGCCGGGCCAGGCGATCGCCGGCCAGGTGCTCGACGACCGCGGTCTGCCGGTCGCGGGCCTCAAGGTCGGCAGCAAGCGCAAGGAAGCGCGCGGCGGCCTGGACATCGAGCGCTTCACGCCCGACGAGGCGGCGGTCACCGACCGCGGCGGCTGGTTCACGCTGTCGGGCCTCGAGGGCGAGAGCGCCACGGTGCGCGCGTTCGGCCAGGGCCACACGGCCGCGGTCGCGCGCGACGTGCCGGTGGGCACGGGCAACCTCGTGCTGCGCGTCGATCGCCTCGCGACGATCGTTGGGGTGCTGGTCGGCGCGGACGGCACACCGATCGAAGGCAGCCGCGTGCGCGCGGTCGCCGACCGCGGGACTGCGGGCCAGCACGAGGAGTCGTTCGACTTCGACTCGGTCGATGGCTTGCCGATGGGCGGGCCACGCTCGCTGGCGGTCACCGCGGCAGACGGCAGCTTCCGCCTCGAGAACGTCAAGCCCGGCACGGCCGCGGTCACCGCCGAGGGCAAGACGCACCGGCCGGCGCGGCACGGTGGCGTGAACGTGCTGCCCGCGCAGACGATCCAGGGCGTGCGGCTCGTCGCCGACCTCGGCGCCACCGCGCGCGTGAAGGTCGTCGACGAGAAGGGCGAGCCGGTCGCCGGGGCTCGGGTGCGGGCGCAGAAGCCCTCGCCGGGCGGCGCCCTCGATGGCCTCGGCGGGATTCTGCGCGCCAGGGGCGTCGCGATCAGCGACGAAGGCGGCGACGTGCACGTTGAAGACGGCCGCGAGGGACTCGGCAACGCGGTCACCGATGCGAAGGGCATCGCGCTGGTCACCGGCCTGCCGGCGGGCGCCGCGGAACTGCGCGCCAAGCACGGGGACTTCGCGCCGGCGACCCCGGCCATCGTGAGCTTGCCGAAGGTCGGCACCGTCGACGCGACGCTGACCCTCGGCACGCCGGGACACGTGCAGGTGCGCGTGCTCGGCGCCGACGGCGCACCGGCGGCCGGGTGCAGCATCCGCGTCGACGGGCCGCTGGGCCCCGGGCTCGAGCCGCGGCAGGCGAACGGCACCAGCGACGAACAGGGACTCGCCAAGATCGGTCCACTCGCGCCGGGCAGCTACCAGGCCGAGCTCGTGCGCGCGATGGGCGGCATCCGCGTCGGTGGCGCCCGCATGGTGATCGACGGCGGCGAGGGCGGCGCGATCGCAGGCACGAAGCAGCCGTTCACGGTCGTCGCCGGCGAGACCGCGCTCGTCGACCTGCGGCGTCCGCAGTTGACGAAGATCACGGGCACCGTGACCGGCGCTGGCGGGCCGGTGGCCGACTGCACGGTGGAGATCGAGAAGGACAGCGAGGACCGCGCCGCGTTCCCGCCCGGCCTGCCCGGCATGGACTCGCTGCGCAGCGTCACGTCGGATGCCAGCGGCGTCTACACGATCGACGACGTCGAGCCCGGCGACTACGTGCTGCGCTTCGGCAAGACCGAGCAGGTCGTGAAGGGCAAGCAGCCGATCCACGTCGCGGGCGACCGCGCCGAGCAGCGGCAGGACCTCGCGCTGCGCACCGGCAAACTGCGCGTGCAGGCGCTGCGCAAGGGTTCGGGCGAACCGATCGCGGGCGCCGAGGTCACGCTGCAGGAGGCGGTGCCCGCTGGGGCCGGCGCGCCGCGGCGCGAGCAGCGCGTGATGATGTTCGCGATCGCGACGGTCGGCGACGAAGGCGAGAGCACGACGATGACGATGGGCGGCCAGCGCGCGCGCACCGGCGCCGACGGCTGGGCCGAAGTCGACGACGTGCCGGAGGGCAGCTACGACGTGCGCCTCGAGCACGAGCAGCACGTGCCCGCGAGCGTGGTGGAGCAGGCCGTCGCCGAGGGCAAGACCACCGACTGCGGCCGCGTCGAGATGGCCCAGGCCGGGCGCGTGCGCGGCACGGTGCTGGCTGCCGACGGCAAGCCGGCGCGCATGGCGCTCGTGCATCGGCGCGCGGCCGGCAGCGACGTGCCCGGCGAGCCGGCGCACGCGATGGGCGGCAGCTTCCGCATCGACGCGCTGGCGCCCGGCAAGTACCTGCTCGAGGCCCAGGAACTGGCGATGGGGCAGGGTGGCCCGGGTCCCGCCGGCCCGCAGGTCGAGGTCGAGGTGAAGGCGGGCGAGACCGCGGTGGTCGAGGTCCGGCTGCCGGCGAAGTGACCCGGCGGAGGCGCTCGGGGACGGTCCCCGCGTCACGAAGGGGACCACGAGTCGTTCCCCGAGGACGAACTCCTGCGTCGGATCGGCGAGATCGAGAAGTCGATCCACGCGGCGCCGAACGAGGTGCGCCACGAGATGAACCGGGCGTTGATCGCGATCGGCGGACGCAGCCCGGTTCTGCGCAAGGCCGTGATTGCGGCCGCCAGGCGCATCGGGACGGTGAAGGTCGACCACGGCGACACCAGCTGCAAGACGGCGGACGCGGTCGCAACCGTCGAGAAGATGTGGGAGCGCTCGGGGGAGAGGTTCCCTTCACCCGCGGCGCACGAGCGCGCGCGTGGGTCGATGCGCCGCCGCTGCTGATGCGGACGCGGCCAGAGGGATCGCCCCGCGGTGGCGGCGTGCCACGCGACGGAATCGTCGGCCCGGACCGGGCTGCCTCGCGCGTCAACCGATCCCGCGCTCGAGCAGGCGCCCGAGCCGCCGCAGGAGCCAGCCCTTCATCCCGACCGGATCCGCTCCGGCCTTGGCGCCGAGATACTGGCCCCAGTTCTGCCAGCGCACGTAGGCCCGCGTCCAGCGCACCGCCTCGGCCTTGGCCGTCGGCTCGAGGTCCAGGCCTTGCACGTAGCGGACCTGCCCCTCGATGCCGGCCCGGGTCGCGCTGCGCATCGTGCGCCAGTCGGGGATGGTCACGAGCCCGAAGAGCTTGACCAGGTTGCGGTGGTCGCAGAACGTGCGGCGGCCCTCGGCGAACGGCGTGCGCGAGTGACTGTGGACCACGGCGGCGCCGCCCTGGTGCGCCAACGAGAGTCCGGCCTCGATGGCGCGCACACCGAACCAGACGTCTTCGCCGAACTTCCGCGGCCCCAACGGGAACCGCTCCCACGCCGACCGCCGCACGGCCGAGGCGACGTTGTCGAAGGCGCAGCGCATCAGCCGTTCCATCGGCGGCAGCGACGAGAGGGCCTCCCCCGGCTGCAGCCGCTGCACGCGCACGCCATTGCCCCAGCCGGGCCAGCCGCGGATGCGCTGCGCCAGGATCGGCTGGCAACCCGGCCGTGGCTCCTGCCGGCACCAGACGCCGGCGACCTGCGGGTCCTCGAACGGCGCCAGCATGGCCTGCAGCCAGTCGGTGCCGACGGGCGTCGCGTCCTGCGTCAGCAGGACGATCACTTCGCCGCGGCTCGCGGCGATGGCGCGGTCCCTGGTGGTGCCGTGGTCGAACTCACTCTGCGGGATGTGCAGGACGCGGAAGCCGGCGCCTTGCAGCCGCTCCACGGTCCCGTCTTTCGAGCCGCTGTCGATGGCCACGCATTCGAGACCCGTCCGGCGCTGCCGGGCGATGCCCGCGAGGACCTCCTCCAGCAGGACGCCGGCATTGAGGGTCGGCATGACGAGCGAAGCTTGCACCGCGGGATTCTGCCCGGTGGCGATGTGCCGCGCCAGCTGCGCGATGCCGGCGAGCCACTGCAGCGGTGTCCGAGCCCGTGGATCGGGTCCAGCGGACCTGCCGGCGGCATGCCGCCGCTCGCCACGCACCGCCCAACGGCATCGGCGTGTTCGTCGCAGTCCGGCAACGCGGCCCTGGGACGGCGCCGCTTCCTGGCGGTCTTCTTACAACTTCGCGACGGTGGCCGCCGAAATGGGAATTGCGCGCCGCGGACCCGCGCGCGAAGCTCCTTCTGGTCCGGTGGGTCGCCTGCACCCAACGGGCCGACCGACTCTGCCACACCAACGACTCTGCCACACCAGCGAAGCCCCGACATCACCTTTGGCCACCCGCCCGACGGCGTGACTCGAAGACAAGATGCACACCGGGCGTTCGGGCAGGCATTGGAACGAAGAGAACGGAACGAACAGGACGGAACGAACAGAACACCCACTCGAGCGGACAGCCTGTGATGAAACCCCAACCCAATAGGAAGGTCGTTCTTCACATAGGTATGCCGAAGACCGGCACGACGACCATCCAGTTCTTCCTGGCGAACAATGCGGAGGCTCTCGCCGCCAATGGCTGCCTCTATCCCAGCACCGGCCAATTGCACCACGCACATCACCCCCTCGCAGCCCTCCTCCTCGACCGTCGGCCAGGGCTCGGATGGGTCGACTCCCTGGTTCCGGCCGTGGATCCTGCCTTGCTGCAACAGCTGAAGCGGGAGATCAGGGGAAGTGCCTGCAGCACCGTCGTGATCAGCACGGAACTCTTCTCGTTCATGCGCGACACGAGGAAGGCCATCGAGAGCTTCTCGGAGTACGATCTGCGGATCCTGTTCTTCATTCGACGCCAGGACTACTGGTTGGAGTCCCTTTGTCGTCAGGAGATGAAGACGGGCACGTACTCTCAAGCGGACCCGCAGGAGTTCATCGAGACCAGGTTGTGGGAGGCGGACTACCTCGAGTATCTCGAAAGATGGGGAAAGTACCTGGACGAAGCCAAACTGAAGGTAGTCCTGCTGGACCGAAGGCTGGCTTCCGCGCCGGTACAACAGCGGTTCCTGTCGGCATGCGATATCGATTGGAGCGACGCGTACTCGATCAACCGCGACGAGAACACCAAGTTGACCCAGGAGTGCCTGCACTTCCTGATCAACTCCCCGCAGAAGGACCGGATCGATGAGTTCCACGCTCATGTGGACGAGGCCCTCGAGCGGTATTCGCAGAAACACCCGGATCCTCCCGAGTACGGTTGGCTGTTGTCTCCGGAACAACGGCGAGGGATCTTGGAGCGAGTGCACGAACGCAATGCCCTGCTCGCGAAGAGGTTCCTGGACGATGAGGAGGCGAAGTTGTTCCTGGATATCGACGTCGACACGGAGACTCCCTGGGTGAAGTACCCCGGCCTCACCGTCGAGAAGGCCGTGGAGATAGGGTATTCCGTCATGCGGATGATGGACTTCTGGCGCGAGAAGGAGCGCCGTATTGGCTGAGGTTCCCACTGGCGCTACGCGGCGACCTGCAACAGACGGAACCGCGCACGCGGGCGAGGACGGACTTGCTGCCCCCGTCGGTGGTGCAGAGCCAAGGCTGGACGGGTATCGGAGGTGCCGGCGGATCGTGCGCGCGACCTGCCGTCGGGGTCGGGTCCCGAGCGCCTGGCCTCGGGCACGTTCGCGAGCGGGGCATGGTAGGAGCAGACGACGCGCTCCTCCTCGTCGAACAGGCCGGTGCGGCACGTGCCCGCGAAGGCGGCAGGATGCCGTCGCAGGGCGGCGCCCGGCCTGCTGCTCGGGCCAGAGGGGCATGGCATCGCCTCCGCCGCGGGCCACCTGCTGGCGCGCTTGGCGTTCGACGGTGCGAAGACGCGAGCAGAGACGAAGGAGAGGAAGAGGAGTGCCCTGGCCCGCGTGTCCAGGAACGGGCGCAGGAGGCTCGCGCTGCAGTTCCGGACCATCCGAGGATGCCCCCGGCGCGATCCCCCTCGCCGCCCGGGCGAAGGGGCTCCCGGGCTGGAAGACCCGCGTTCTCCGGGGACTCGGGCGTGTTCCTCGCCGATCCGCCCATCCGGGCCACCCATACCGAAGCCTGGAGCGCCGGCGCAGTTCGACGCCGGCCTGCTCGCGCAGGCGTTCCTCGAGCCGCGCGAACCGGTGGTCGAGGTCCGAACGGCCCGTGCGATGGAGGGTGACCGGGCCGTTGACGCCGCAGGCGGGGAAGGGGAAGGTATCGCACCCGGTTCCGGGTGGTTCGGAACCGCATCTCGTACTTCCCACACCCCGGGTCCTCGTAGCTCGGAACTCCGCTGCGGGCGTCATCGAACCGCCCGCGCCGGCGGGTCCCGTCGGATCGACGGCAGCATCCTCGAACGGACGTTCCCCTTCGCGCAGGCCACATGACCAGTCCTACTGCAGCCCCTCCCGGGAAACCCCCGGACGCTTCCAAACTGGCCGCCTCGGTAGTCGTGTGCACGCACAACGGCGGCCACCTGATCGCGAACGCGGTCGAGTCCCTGCTGGCGCAGCGTTTGCCCGCCAAGGACTTCGAGGTCGTGCTGGTCGACAATGCCTCCACGGACTCGACGCCCCAGGTGCTCGAAGACCTCGCCAGGCGCTCTCCGGACCGGGTGCGCGCCGTGCGCGAGCCGGTGCTCGGCCTGTCCAGCGGCCGCAACCGGGGCGTGCTCGCCTCGCGGGGCGAGGTCATCGCCTTCACCGACGACGACTCGCGCGTCGCGCCCGACTGGCTGTCGTTGTTGGTCGATGCATGTTCGCGCGGGGACGTCTGGTGCGCCGGCGGTCCCGCGCTGCCGAAGCTCGAAGGGGAACTCCCGGACTGGGTGACGCCGCGCCTGCAGTGCTACCTGTCCATCTGGGACAAGGGGGACAAGGAGGTCGAACTGCACTACAACGAGTATCCGCGCGGCAACAACATGGCCTACGCGCGTGCGGCCTTCGAGGCCGTCGGTCTGTTCCTGACCTGTTTCGGGCGGCGAGGGCGCTCGCTGATGTCCTACGAGGAGATCGAGCTGGGCTGGCGGATCGAGCGGCTCGGCAAGCGGATCCTGTTCGTGCCCGGGGCGTCGGTCCGGCACATCATCGAGACCAGGCGCATCAGCCCCGAGTGGTTCGAACGGCGTTTCTACTGGCAGGGGCGCTCGGAGGCCTACTTCGACCTGATCCACCGCGGGCTGCGCTTCGTTCTCGGCAGGTGCCGCGAGCACAAGCGCTCCGCAGCGGAAGAAGCCAGGCGAGCCGCCGCGGCTCGAGGTGGCGACGACCTGTTCGCGCGTTGTTACGACAGATTCCGCGCCGGTTACTCGGTCGGCGCTGCCCGTGGCTGGTTCACGGCGCTGCCGCTGCGTGCGCGGCCGCGGCCGTACCGGCGTCCGACACCTGCTTCCGCGTGAAATGGCCGCCGATCCCGAGCCCGAAGTCTCCGTGATCATCCCCGCCAAGAACGGGGGAGCCTTGTTCGGCAAGGTCCTGGAGAAGATCTTCGTCCAGAAGGTGCCCTTCCCCTTCGAGGTCCTGGTCGTCGACTCGGGATCGCGCGAGGAGGACCTGCGGATGATCCGCTCCCACCCCGTGCGCCTGCACCAGATCCCTGCCAGGGAGTTCAATCACGGGCTGACGCGCGACCTCGGCGCCAGCATCGCGCTCGGCAAGTATCTGGTGTTCCTCAATCAGGATGCCGTCCCCTGCAACGAGCACTGGCTCGCCCGGGTGGTCGAGCCACTGCAGGCGAGCGACGAGTTCGCGGCCGTCCAGGGCGGCCAGCGCGAGATCGACGACGGCCCGCGCTTCTTCTGGCACTCCATGGGGGCGCGCTTCTACTTCACGCGGGAGTCCGAAGGCTGGATCAAGCGCTATCACGGCATCGGGTTCTCGACCGTGAACGCCGCGATCCGCCGCTCCGCCTGGGAGGCCTGTCCGTTCGGCGAGACGGTGATGATGGAGGACAAGAAGTGGCAGCGGGCAGCGACGGAGCGCGGTCTCAAGATCGCGGACCGACCCGACGCCACCGTCTACCACACGCACGTCTACGACTTCCGCGGCCTGTCCAGACGCTGCCAACAGGAGGGATTCGGCTGGCGCCTGGTCGGCGAGCGCTACCGCCTGTGGGACATGATCCGTGACACCGCGTCCTGGCCGAAGTACCGCGAGCTGCTGCGCGGGCTCCGGGCACGCCAGGTCCGGACCTTGGCCGAGTTCCTGTTCCCGTTCCTGCGGCCCTGGTTGGTCTTCAAGGGGGGCCGGTTGAACCGCCGGTTCACTTCCTGAAGCCTGCCTTCCGATACCACGCGCATGCGCGTTCTCTGCGTCAGTTCGCACCTCCCGGTCCAAGGCGTGCACGCCGGCGGCGCCAGGGTGTTCCAGATCCTGCGCGGCCTCGCCAGGCACCACGAGATCGACATCGTCTCGTTCATCAGTCGCGAGATCGAGCGGGAGAGCATCCCGGAACTGAAGGGCATCTGTCCGCGCGTGGACGTGGTGTTGCGCGGCCAGACACACGGCCTGCCGAACCCGTTCGGTCTGAAGCCGCCGTCGTTCCTGCGCGAGTGGGGCAATCCGCAACTCAAGGCGGCCGTCGCGACGGCGCTCGGCGGCGGTCGTTACGACGTGCTGCTCGTCGAGTACCTCGAGGCGACCTGCGCGCTGCCCCGCGTCCTGCCGATTCCGGCGATATTCACGCACCACGAGGTGCAGTACGCTGCATCCCACCGGGCGGCCGGCCAGTACGGGATCTTCGACCGGAGACGCTGGAAGACCCTGTTGAACGCCCTGCGCATGGTCCGCTACGAGCGGGAGACCTGCGCGCGCTTCGAGCGGGTTTTCACGGTGAGCCCGCAGGACGCCTCGGCGCTGCGCCGGTACGGTCCCCGCCTGCCGATCGACGTCAGCAGCATGGGCGTCGACACCGAGTACTTCCGGGCGGCCGAAGGCGAGCCCGAGCCCGCCACGCTGGTGTACATCGGCTATTACGAACACAGCCCGAACACCGACGCCGCGGTCTGGTTCGTGCGGGAGATCCTGCCGCTGATCCGACGGGAGGTGCCGGAATGCCAGCTCTATCTGGTCGGCAGCTATCCCACGCCCCCCGTCCTCGAACTGGGGAAGGTCCCCGGAGTCACGGTCACCGGCCGCGTTCCGGACCTCAGGCCCTGGCTGGCGCGGGCGACGTCGTTCGTCGCGCCGATACGCCTCGGCACCGGCATGCGGGGCAAGGTCGTCGAGGCGCTGGCCTCGGGGCGCGCCGTCGTGAGCACGCGGGTCGGCGCGGCCGGCCTCGAGGCCGAGGACGGTCGCCACCTGCTGCTCGCCGACGAGCCGGCCGAGTTCGCGGCGAAGACCGTGCAGGTGCTGCGCAACCCGGACTTCCGCAGACGGCTCGGCGCCGCAGCGAGTGCCCTGGTCCGCGAGCGCTATGACTGGAGCATCCAGGTCGACAAGTACCACAGGGCGATCCTGGAGCTGGCGGCGGATGGCGATCGGATCCGCCGCGAGCGCCAGATCGCCGCAGCGCTGCACCCTGACGCGTGGCCGGAGCGCGGGGGATGGCGCGACGCGAAGGCTCTGTGGCCCGCGGGTGTGGCCTGGCTCGTCGGCAAGGCTCTCGGCTATCGATTCTGGCCCGGTCCGGGCAGGAGCCACAGCCGCCCGGATCCGACAGCAGTGTGACTTTCCGCTTTGGTGAAACTCGTCTACGTCGTCCACCAGTGGTTCCCGGAGTCCTACACGGGAACGGAGCAGTACGCTCGCGCCGTGGCCCTCGAGGCGAAGCGGCGGGGTGACGAGGTCACGATCGTCTCGCTGGTGCCCTGGTTCCACGAGGCCCGTCCCGCGGTCTGGCTCTACGAGGAGAGCTACGAGGGCCTGCGCGTGTTCCGGATCCGGTACTGGCAGGAAACCGCGCGCAACCAGGCGCTGCGCGACTACCGCAATCCGCTGGTCGCCGCCGCGTTCCGCCGCGTGATATGGATGGTCGCGCCCGACGTCTGCCACTTCTTCCACGTCCGCAACCTCGGTGCGGACCTGGTGCACGTGGTGGTCGACCGCTGGGTGCGGACCGTGGTGCACCTGACCGACTTCTGGTACCTGTGCCCGCGCTTCACGCTGCTGCGCAGCGACGGCGGGCTCTGTGCCGGACCGCCCGATGGCGGAATGGGCTGCATCCCCTGCCATCGCCCGGACCTGCTGCCGCTCGTCGGACCGGACCTCGGCGCCGCGGTGCGGTCGTTCGCCACCAGCGTGCACTGCCCAGGGGCGAGCGGGGGCCCGGCCGAGGAGGTCGCCGCGCTGCTGCAGCGCCCTGCGTATCTGCGCGCGACGCTCGAACGGGCGGACGAGATCATCGCGCCCTCGTTGTTCCTGCGCGACATGTTCGAGCAGAACGGGGTCGGCAAGGGTCGGATCGGCGTCATCCCCTACGGGCTGGAGCCGGGCATCGTCCGGCGACCCAGACCGCGCCGTCGGAGTCGGCGGGTCCGGCTGGGCTTCATCGGCAATCTGTCGCCGTGGAAGGCGCCACACGTCGCCATCGACGCGGTCCGCGCCGTGCGTGGCGACATCACCCTCAGGCTCTACGGGCGGCGGAACGACAAGTCCTTCGGCGACTATGACGAAGGCCTGGTGTCGCGCGCCGAGGACGATCCACGGATCCGGTTCGCCGGACAGTTCGACCACGCCCGGATCGCCGAGGTTCTGGCCAAGATCGATCTCCTCGTGGTCCCCTCGGTCTGGTACGAGAACACGCCCTTCGTGATCCTGGAAGCTCGCCAGGCAGGTGTTCCGGTGATCGCTTCCAGGCTCGGAGGGCTCGCCGAGGCAGTGGAGGAAGGTCGCGACGGCTGGCTGTTCGAGCCAGGCAATGCCGCCGACCTCGCTGCACGGCTGCAGGCCTGCGTCGACGCGCCGGAGACACTCGCGGCGCTGGACACGCGACCGCCGCCGGGCATCGCCGAGAACTACGATCGCATCCTCGAGTGTTACCGGAGGACAGCTTGTTCGGCATGAAGGCATTGCTGGCGCGGCTCGAGCGGGTCGAGGGTTCGCTGCTCTGGATTGCCCGCGAGTTGGGCGGTGACCATGGGCTCGCCGCGCTCTCGCGCGAGCTGGCCAGCCAGCGGGCGCGGGCCGCGGAACTCGGCGAGGCGCTGGTTGCGCAGCGTCGCGAGCTGGAAGCCCAGCGGCAGCAGATCGCGAAGTTCGCCGAGGCAGTCGCAGCGCAGGGTCGCGAACTGGCGCAGGGTCCGCTGGCGCAGGGCCTCGGCAAGGCGAACGCGGCGATCGACCGGGTCGCCGAGGCGGTTGCAGCGCAGGGTCGCGAACTGGCGCAGGGTCCGCTGGCGCAGGGCCTCGGCAAGGCGAACGCGGCGATCGACCGGGTCGCCGAGGCGGTCGCAGCGCAGGGTCGCGAACTGGCGCAGGGTCCGCTGGTGCAGGGCCTCGGCAGGGCGAACGCGGCGATCGACCGGGTCGCCGAGGCGGTTGCAGCGCAGGGTCGCGAACTGGCGCAGGGTCCGCTGGTGCAGGGCCTCGGCAA
>Ga0194127_10007425_pt1 | contig 12104 bp, 9 predicted proteins | sample TA2KigC100mmetaG_FD_148624 | JGI IMG/M metagenome (GOLD analysis project Ga0194127, IMG submission 148624) | Freshwater microbial communities from Lake Tanganyika, Tanzania - TA2015036 Kigoma Deep Cast 100m | ecosystem: Environmental > Aquatic > Freshwater > Lake | place: Tanzania: Lake...
AAAAATGTTTTTAAATAGAAAGATTATTGTAAGTAGTTCCGGATTAAGAGAAATTTTTATCATAAAGTACAATTCTCTAAAGATCATATTATTACTAATTATTTTTTAGTTTATTAGATCATTTAAAAAACAAAAACCCGAATTTCTTCTGGCTTTTCAGCGGAGAGTCAGGGATTCTCTGTTGTCTGCTAAAAAGATTCGTTTCTAATTCGTAAACTTAACTTCTTTATTTTGATATCCTAAAAGTGTCCTTCTTTAGTAAACTGATCCAATAAAATAATTGCTAAAAAGTAAAATAAAACTTAATTTCACGTCAACTTTTGAATAAAAATGACAAACAAGAATATTAATAGTGCAGCATTCTATTTAGTAGCTCTTCTATATTTGAGTTATTATCTAATATCTCCCTTTTTTCATTTTCATGATGAATTTGATCTTCATGGCGAAGAGGAAAAATATCATTCGCATCTATTAGAAGAAACATTACAAGGAAATGCCCAATCAGAATGCCACAATACTATAGACCAAAATGATGAGCATACACACAACTCAGTACTTAATTATATAGTAAGCACCTTCTCGTCCCGTTTTACAGATATACCAAGTAATACCTTATCATATAATGAAATTAATTATTTAGAATTAACAAATACCCCGGAAGAAAAATTTTATTCAAATGATTTTCATTTAGAAAAAACTTTCAAGGATAGGTGTATCCATACCGCAAGTAATGTTTCTCCCCCTTCGAATTTCATATCATAATTTTTAGTTCCATTTAATAACAATAACATTTTTTAGTGGAGGTAACGTGAGACTCATCCGTCTCTCTTTTATATTACTGCTGCTATGTATTATGAATATACAAGCTCAGAATTCAATTTCGATTAATGACGCCGTCCGTTCAGCAATCGAAAACAATATAGAATTGCAGAAACGAAAAAACGAATTGAACAAAAACGAATCTATCCTCTCTGAAGCCGGAAGGATTCCAAATCCTACTTTCAGTTATTCCAGAGAAGATCTCAAACTGAACAACTCAAAATTCGGTGAATGGATTGCAAGCGGCTCAGTCCCATTAAATTTTCTTTGGGAACGATGGAGTAATGTTGAATCAAATGCACAATCTCTTGAAGCGGCTAAACTATTACTAGAAAACTCTATTCAGACCGTATCGGTTCAAGTAATGAACTCATATCTCAATTACCATTTTCTATCATTGCTTACGGAAGAACTTAATTCTGTGCTGGATAAAATTAACAAGGTGGCAGAAACTGCCAGGCAAAGAGTAAAACAAGGCGATATTCCGGAGTATGAACTTCAAAGAATTCTGCTGGAAGTAGCCAAGTTTAATGCGGAAATAAAAAGGGTTGAGATTGATAAAGCCAATTCTCATAGCGAACTAAAGCTGCTAACCGGATTAAAGAAAATGAATATATCAACAGAAGGATTTTCAATAACTCCCGTTTCACTTAGCTCAGATGAATTGATTAAATCTGCATATCAGAATCGAAAAGACTTAAAAGCTATGGATATGCTGATTGAAAGCGAAAAAGCATTTCTTGCTCATAATAAACTGAAAATTATTCCGAACATCAGTCTAACAGCCGGATATAAAAAGCAAGCAGATAATTTTTCCGGTTCAGTAATGCTATTGAGTTTTGAAATACCACTCTTCAAAAGGAATCAGCTCGAAATTGAATTGTCTGAAAATGAGTTGAATACATTAATCTTTCAAAGAAAATATTTGACTGAACAGATACAAGAAGAAGTCCGCAATTCTCTAACGAAATATTTACAGTATAAAGAACTCTATGAGAATAATAAATTTTTGCAGCCGCTATTACTTTTTTCATCCTCCGCATATTCCTACGAACAAGGAGAGAAATCACTCGTTGAATTTTTAGATGGGCTTAACGCGTATATAGACGCTCTTATGCTTAGCAAGGACTTAGAACTAAACTACTTAAAGAGCTTTTTCGAACTTCAAAAGGCCGCCGCTCTTAATCCGGTAAATGAAATTAAATAAAGGTGACAAAATGATAAACAAAACAATAACATCTATTTTTTTACTCTTGGTTATAACTTTCTTTGGCTGCTCTCATGAACATAACGAAACAGAAGTGCATGAGCATCAGAGTAATTCAATTACACAATTCAATGATAACACAGAAATATTTATGGAATATCCTCAGTTAGCAGTTGGGATTGATGCGGATTTTCTAATACATCTTAACGATTTGAAAGTATTCAAGCCGGTTACTGAAGGGACATTAGCAATAGAGTTTGTAAGCAGTTCCGGCAGTAAGGTAATTTCGAACCTTGACAAACCGGCGCGAGCCGGAATATTCATTCCAACAATAAAGTTCGATAACCCTGGCACCTACTCAATGAAGATTGCTTTGACGAGCAGCCGGGTATCGGATAAATTTACGATTAACAATATTGTCGTTTACGCAAGCGAAAAAGATATTCCTCATCAAGAAGAAGAAAAATCAAATCTTATAAGTTTCTTAAAAGAGCAGCAATGGAAAATTGATTTTGCTACAGAAGCGGTTTCCAAAAAGACGCTTCAGCAGTCTGTTCCCGCTACAGGAGAAATCATTGCCAAACCGGAATTATATTCTAAGGTTGTTTCACCAGTTGCCGGGATTCTTTTACCCAAAAACAATTCAAACTTCCCTAAACTTGGAGCTTATATAACAAAAGGAACTGCGCTTCTCAATATCTCCCCTTCGTCAGATGCGAGCACCAGCATTCAGAAAATCAAAACAGATTATCTGCTTGCAAAATCGGAATATGAGAGAGTTCAAAACTTATTTGAAAATAAAGCTGTAGCTCAAAAAAGGTTGGATGAATCAAGATTTGATTATGAATCCAAGCAAGCGGTTTATAATTCACTTATAGATCAAATTAAATTTACAGATAACGGCTACTCTATTGTAGCCCCAATAGACGGCTACATTGAAAACATTTCGATCAATCTGGGAAGTCAAATATCAAGCGGACAAGAGCTAATGACATTTGTCAACCCAACAAGGTTAATTCTAAAAGTAAATGTTCCGGCGGCAAAGTTTGAAGACGCGAATAATTCGAAAGACGCATCATTCAAAGTTGAAGGACATCAGACCGAACTAATAATTAGCAAATTAAATGGCAGAAAAATATCCGCAGCATCCTCGCTTAATGCTCAGAACAGAACTGTTCCCGTTTACTTCGAATTTGGCAATCCGCAAAACCAAATTAAAGTTGGAATGTATGCCGAAGTGTTTATTAAAAATGGAAAAATGAGCGAAGTGCTTTCAATACCAGAAAGCGCTATTGTAGATGAAGATGGAATGCATACTGTATATGTTGAAGTTGAGGGAGAAGGTTTTGAAAAGAGAATTATCAAAACCGGTGTTACAGATAACGGTTACGTTCAAGTTTTAGAGGGACTAAAAGAAGGTGAACGAGTTGTAACAAAGGGCGCTTATCAAGTTCGCCTTGCCGCGCTTTCACCGGAATCCGCAATCGGTCATGGTCATGTTCATTAATTAATGATGAGGAAAAAATGTTTGATAAATTAATTCAGTTTTCACTTCACAAAAGGTTGATAGTTCTTGTGTCGGCAGTTATTCTTCTTATCGTCGGAACTTTCATAGCTGTAGATATGCCGGTTGATGTTTTCCCGGATCTCACAGCACCGACTGTAACTATTATGACCGAAGCACACGGAATGGCGGCTGAAGAAGTTGAGAACCTTGTCACATTTCCAATTGAAACGGCAGTTAACGGCGCAACTGATGTTAGAAGAGTTCGTTCCTCAAGCGCTGCCGGTTTTTCTATTGTATGGGTTGAGTTTGACTGGGGCACGGATATTTTTCTGGCGCGGCAAATTGTAAATGAAAAAATTCAAGCCGCCGCTGCTTCTCTTCCTAAAGGCGTAGACAATCCCGTACTTGCCCCAATCTCTTCAATAATGGGTGAGATAATGTTAATCAGTCTCACAATTGATGAGAAAAATAATACGCAGAATCAAAATGAAATGGACTTAAGAACACTTGCTGATTTTGAAGTTAGAAGAAGGCTGCTCTCAATCAGCGGAGTATCGCAAGTAATCCCAATCGGCGGTTCGGTAAAGCAATATCAAATATTAATCTCGCCGGAAAAGCTAGCTGCATACAATATTTCACTTAATGAAGTTATGAAAGCCGCAGAACAATCCAACGAAAATTCTTCCGGTGGTTCTTATATGGATTCCGGCAGCGAATATTTAATTCGCGGTATTGGGCGAGTAGAGAAAATAGAGGATATTAAAAACAGCGTTGTAGCGTTAAGAGATAATAATCCAATTCTTATGAAAGATATTGCCGATATAAAAATCGGTCCCGCAATAAAATTTGGCGATGGATCAAAGAATGCGAAACCGGCAGTTATTCTCACACTTCAAAAACAACCGCAAACAAATACTCTTGAGTTGACAAGAAAAATTGAATCAACCCTTGAAGAGATTCGCAAAACTATTCCAAAAGGAATTGAAATTAATTCCAACATATTCAGACAATCGGATTTCATCCAAGTATCAATCGAAAATGTACTTAGCGCGTTAAGAGACGGAGCGTTTCTTGTAATCGTTGTTATCTTTTTATTTCTTTGGAATTTCAGAACAACATTTATTTCAGTTTTAGCAATACCTCTTTCAATTATTATAACGATTATTATTTTCAAGTTCTTCAACATAATGATAAATACAATGTCTCTTGGCGGAATTGCAATTGCAATAGGTGCGCTTGTAGATGACGCGATTATTGATGTTGAAAATGTGTTCAGAAGGTTGAAGGAAAATAATTCGCTAAACGAATCACAAAAGAAAACAGCTTTGCAAGTTATCTATGAAGCATCGAAAGAAATCCGTGCGCCGATGGTTAATGCTACTTTGATTATTGTGATAGTATTTCTTCCATTATTTTTCTTAAGCGGTGTTGAAGGAAGATTATTGCGCCCGATGGGATATGCTTACGTAACTTCTATTTTTGCTTCGTTGTTTGTCGCTCTTACCGTAACGCCGGTTTTGTCTTACTATCTTCTTCCCAAAGCTAACTTTATGAAAAAAGAAGGAGATACATGGTTAGTTGAAAAATTAAAAACTCTCTATTATAGAACACTTAATTTTACACTGAAGCACCCTAAAACAATTCTTAGCTCTTCTCTTGTTGTTTTTGTTTTAACAATTGCAATTATTCCATTTCTAGGAAGATCATTTCTGCCGGAATTTAATGAAGGCTCGTTAACATTAAGTCTTGTTACGCTTCCGGGTACATCACTTGAAGAATCAAACAAGATTGGAAATCTAGCTGAAGAAATTATTCTTTCGCATACGGAAATTAAATCCACAGCAAGAAGAACAGGTAGAGCAGAACTTGATGAACACGCTCAAGGCGTTAACGGCGCCGAACTTGACGTTCGATTCGAGCTTAATGGAGAATCCAAAGAAGAATTTATTACACGTTTAAGAAATTCTCTCGCAGCACTTCCCGGGACAAATGTTACAATAGGTCAGCCAATTGGACACCGAATAGATCACATGCTTTCGGGGACGCGCGCCAACATTGCTGTTAAAATATTCGGCAAAGATTTACAACAGCTCCGTTCTTATTCTCAAATGGTAAAATCTGAAATGCAAAAAGTTCAAGGCGCAGTTGATATTGCTGTTGATCAAGAAATGGAAGTCCCGCAAACAAAAATTAAATTCAACAGAAGTGCGATGGCACGTTATGGAATAACTGTTGGAGAATTAGCAGAAGCAATCGATATTGGCTTTAATGGAGAAACCGCATCGCAAATACGTGAAGGACAAAACACATTTGATTTGGTGGTTCGTTTTGATGAGAATAACCGTGGTAAGATAGAAAAGATTCAGAATGCACTATTCGATACTCCTTCCGGCGCTAAAGTACCTCTTATTCAATTAGCAGAAGTTGTAAATGAAAAGGGACCGAATAGAATCAGCCGGGAAAATGTTCAACGTAAAATTGTAGTTCAAGCAAATGTTTCTGATAGAGATTTGCGGAGTGTTGTAGATGAAATGAAAGCCAACATTGACAAGAATATAAAATTCGATCAAGGTTACTTTGTAGAATTCGGCGGACAATTTGAAAGTGAGCAAGAAGCTACTAAAATCATTACACTGCTAAGTTTTGTTTCACTCTGTATAATATTTTTGATTCTCTTTTTCCAGTTTGGTAAAATTAAACCGGCACTATTTATTTTAATAAATCTACCGCTTGCTTTAATCGGTGGAGTTTGGTCCGTGTATTTATCGGATGGAATAATCAGCGTTGCATCTTTAGTTGGTTTTATTACTCTGTTTGGTATTGCAACAAGAAATGGAATATTGATGATTTCACACTTTCAGCATCTGCTTAATGAAGGGAAGGAATTTACACAGGCTATAATTCAAGGTTCGCTGGAAAGGTTAAATCCAATTCTTATGACTGCGATTACAGCTGGATTAGCGTTAGTTCCACTTGTGTTAGGAAGCGGCGAACCGGGAAAAGAAATTGAAGCGCCGATGGCTATTGTAATACTTGGCGGCTTGATTACTTCAACAGCATTAAACATGATTGTTCTTCCGGCTCTATATCATAAATTTGGTAAGGTGATTTAATATGCTTTTGTAATTAAGCTGCCCCAATAAGAGTCAGCCCTCTTTGGTAATATCCTCGATATAACTTCGCATGAAAGCCGGGATTAACACCTTGGCTTTTTTTATCTGGAAAAGTGCTTCACATTTTTTTCGGCATTTCTACAAACAAAAAAGTCCCGATTTCTCTGGACTTATCAGCGGACTTGTCCGCCATGTGCGGAGAGTAAGAGATTCTCTTCATTTTCAAAATTACTGCGCTTTCAATTTGTTCTCGAAGTTTTTCAAAATGTTGTGGCGAAAAAGTGACCAACTCATTTACAAATAGACAGACTACAACGGTCACACAGAATACATCAACTTCAAAACTTAAACTTGCATATTTTTAATAGAAATACTGCCTAATTAATTTCTAAAAATTATTCTTCTTAAAAAGTCTCACCTGACCGACCAACTTCTTTGCCTACTCTATCATTTTTTCACCTTCATATGAACGATTGAGTGAGAAAGTCAATTAATCATACTAGATAGAGATTTTGGGTAACTAGTTGTTTCTTATGCTAATTTTCATCAAAATTTGCTTGGAATGAATTTTGAGTAGGGACATATGTATCCGGCTACACCAGTTATGCCAAATTTTTTCAAGCCTGATCCTTGAGTTTATCAATTTTTAAAAAATAATTTCAGATTCAAGTTGAAACAAATAGAATAATAAATATCATTTCTCATTAACCCGCTAAGATCACTTCTTGAAATCTATAACGAATTCTGTTTTTTAACATGCTTTCTTTGTGTATAGAAGACATTGGTTCAATCAAATAGTAAATAAACAAAGTTCTAACCTACTTTAGATTATTTGTATGCTATTTGGAGAGGGTGATACCAATATCTTCTCTAAATAAAGAGGAATAGAGTAAGCACTGTTACTTAATTATTGCACTAAGTTGTTCATTTCCAAAAGTTTTAAGTCATCGCAAATTCTATTGATTAAGTTGTTGAGGTATTCGTTGGGCCGCAATTTTCTGTTAGCACGTTCAATTTTTATTACAACGGATTGAATTGCAGTTTTAGGCAAATTATTATTGAAAAAATTCGGATTGAGTTTGATGATCGGAAAACCACCCTTATCTACAAGTCCGGAAATCCTATCCTTCCTTCCAATATTAATATTAAGTATTTTTTCTCCCGTAGAATCATCCTCAGCATAACCCCACTCGCGGTATAGTGCCGGCGATTTTTTTTCTTTATCAGAAAGAGTTGAGAGCTCATTCTCAAGCTCGTTTAGTAACCATTTTTGATTATTCAGACCTTCATTTCTCTCTTTATCAATATTTTCTGAATTACCTTTTAATTGAGCAGGAGTTTCTCGTTTAGAATTTTCAAAATCACGCTTCATAGTTCGAGCTAATTCAGGATTTTGTTTTTCTATATCACGGATTGCTTTTGCCATATCTGCTTCAATACTTTCAAGTTCTTTTTTGCCAGTTTCATAGGCTGTTGAAGAAAACAATTTTTCCACCTCAATTAATTCTTTTTTAGCTACACGGATTGCTTCGGAAAGATATTCCTCTTGCGTAACATTAATTCCAAAAGGTTTATTAATCTTCGAAAGAAAAATAAAATCTGCTTGTTCGGTAATCTCAGCAGGAAATTCTAAAAATTTTTCTTCAAGCCTTGGCGCGATAAACCATCTTTCATAAATAGAACTCGGCTGTTTATTGATATCATTTTTATATGGAGCAATTGTTAATAAGGAAGTTAGTTCGTTTACTGTTATTGTTAGAATTCTATCGGCTTCGCTCGCCAGATAAACTTTGCACGTATCACAATCCTTAAACAACTGTCTTTCCAGCAATGCAATTGAAAATGAGCGAGGAGAGTTTTGAGAAGGAAGTTCCAGCTGGAAACTTCCTTCACCATAAAAATATACAGCCGAACCCATTGGAGGTTTTAAGGCTTTATTTTTTTTAAATATTTCTGTTATCCTAAGAATATTATTCTGTATATCGGCATTTTCATTTCTTGTAGGGTGAACAATATCAAAATCCTTTTTTAATCTGTTAAACAAATTATATTGAAAAATAAGTGACTGATTATCTTTCCAATATCCGGTTAGTGAATCGCTGGGTACTTGAGAAAACATCAACGATGAACCTAACAAGAAAACGACGGATGCAAATATTTTATACTTCATAATGAATTAAATGCTGTTATTGTTGATTCGCGCAGTTCGTGCAAATTAGCTATTACCTTTAGGACTCCATCTGCGGTTTCAATAAGTTGTTTATTATACCAATTGTGTTCATACTGTGCATTTCTATCTAGTCGAGTTATAGAATTGGATTCCTCAATAAGCACTTTATAATATTTTTTTATTGAAGAGATGTAATCGTCAAATTCTTTATTTATTTTTTTAAGAATAGAATTGGTAGTATCAACAGCAATATTATCTCTATCCCTTGCGGCTTTTTTCGTGCATTCGACTATAGAATTTACATTTTTCGTTCCTTCGCCAATTTCACCACATTGGTTGATTTTTCTTTTACCATCGTCAATAATTTTTTGATTAGTCCGATGGAGCTGTTCAGTAATTCCAATTATTCTTTTGGAAAATGCATCGGATAATTGGACATATTTTATTACATCACCAGAAGCATTTCTTTTTGCCATTATTATAGTTGCTTGAGGCGAGCCTCGCCGATTAGAATTTTCTGAATCATTTTCCACATCTTCTCGTAATGCTTCCAACTCTTCTAACTTTTTACTATACAGTGAATTTTCATCCTGATAACTGACAGCATTTCTATTTTTCAATTCTTCGTATGTCAAAGAAAATTTTGGAAGAGGAAGATCATTTAAAAATAATTCAAGCTTAGTTTGATTGACCTGACAAATAATAGAACAAGTACTAATAACGAATAAGAAAAATATTTTTTTCATGTAAAACCTCTCATTAATAATAATTATTCTGGTCTTTCAAATAGATATTTTCCATACCATTCGTTACATGTATCAATTAAATAAACACTAACAATTAAATTGAAAACGGTCTGAGCATTTGACTCGACCGCAAACTTAACAGCCTTATCATTAGGAAATCTTAGAGCTCTAACCAAAGAGGCATAATAATCGTACACTCTTTTTGCAGCCAAAACGTAGCGATTAGTTACAGGGAGTAAAAGTTCAAAGTACTTTTGAGCGGTTTTGATATTCTTTCCAATTAAGAAACTATATTTTCCATCAAGGCATGCCTTTTCTGCTGCTGGAGTAGGACTTTCATCGCATTTATATTTTTCTTCAGCATCTTTTTGATTTTGCTCAAATTCAGCTATAGCATTAGCCGGAATATTATCCAAGTCCCGCATGAAATCATTTTGCTTAGCTAAATAACGTTGGTAAACTTCTGAAGATCCAAAAGTAGTAAGCCCTAAATATGCTTGATCAGTATAAAGCTGAAGGTTTGGTTGAGCTTGGGGGTTCTGTTGTGTAGAAGAGCCGTATGCATTCACATTTCTAATCATTGCATCAATAACTTCATTTTTTAGCCTCTCTTTATGTTGGTTGTATTTCGGATTATCCTTTGGCAATAGAAATTTTGTCTTTGCTACTTCAAATGAACTTGGTAAAGCAAATAATGTGAAAAATTCAATCCACTTAGTTAGATATCTTTGATAAAGCGCCGCATCAACTCTTGCGACTGATTCCGAATTGGAATTCGAATTATTGAATAATGTTTTTATATCACCAGCCATTCCGATAGATGATAATAGCAAGGTGAAGACTAGAATTTTTTTCATTTTTATAATCCTTTTTTATTTATTAATTATTATTGTGCAATTGAAATGTCATCAACTATAAAATATGTGCCCTCATGCCAATCTTGTCCGGTAGTAGGACCGATTATTGACACGGTTATAATAATTCTATTTGCTCTTGCATATTCTTTTTTCCATTTATTTTTCAGATTCAGTTGAAGCATATTATATGTTGTCATCCTATCATTAATAATCAAGGCATCTTCCCCCAATTCAGTATCACCATTCATTAATACTGCACCGAAGACAAGTTTATCTCCTCCATTTGGTAGAAATTTGAACCACCCAGTTACAATTGTAGGAACACTCGTAATAGGAAATCCTTTACCATCCTCACCAGATTGTATTGCAGCAGGGGTCAAAACTTTTGGCATGCCTTGGAATTCAATTTTTATTACCTGACCTTTTAATGCATATTGACCTGAATGTTTATCATTTGTTTTGGTAACAGGTTTAAAATCATCGGAGTTTGGAGTTCCCCATTTTACAGGTTTGCCATCCGACCAGCTTTCAAAACTATGATTTGGAACCGTCTGTGCAAAAATTGCACTTGCAATAAAAATCAAAAAGAAAAATTTATATGGTGCTTTCATCCTAACTCCTTTTTTGTTATTTAAAAAAAATATTAATGAACAACTAGCATTAGTTTCTTTATTCTCTTTAAAATGGATTTACATATGAATCAATACTACCAAATGTAAATCTTGTTACTATCCAACCGGTAATTGCGTATACAATTATTGTTACTATTAATACGGTTACGAAGTATCCAACAAGTTTATCCTGAGAAACTTGTTTTACTATTTTCATTCCTTGATACAACAAAACCAAAGAATAAATTCCGGCAATCGCTCCAAGAATGGATAAACTTGGAATGAGATTAAATATTCCGCCGACCCATGCTGCGGTTGAAGAGTAAGCAACAATTTTAAAGCAAGAAACATAATCTTTGCATGAACCAAAATTTGTTGCTAATACATCCATTATAAATGCAACAACGTAAACTGCAATAACATTAAGTATATATGTTGTAACTGCCCATTTAATGCAGAATCCTAAAGTTGGACTTATTGAGACAAGCCCCCAGGATATTCCAAAAATGTAGAATCCAATGAATCCAGCTACTGCAGGAATTGCTGCAAGTAATACAACATAATTCATAAGCAAATCTTTAACAGTAGTTTGTTCGGATTTTATTGCTTCCCATTCTTTCGATGGATTAAATAAAATATTTTTTGCTCTATCAACTAAGCTCATAAGAACTCCTTTTTAATGATTATGAAAAATTATTTTACTAGAACAAATTCTACTCTTCTGTTATTTGCCTTTCCTTCGGGTGTTGTGTTGTTATCTATCGGTTTACTTTCACCAAGACCTTTAGTTTGCAAACGTACAGCATCTATTCCTTGATCAATTAAAGCTTTCTTAACTGATTCAGCACGTTGTTCAGAAAGTTTTTGATTAAGTTTATCATCACCGTCACTATCTGTGTGTCCTTCGATGCTTAGTTTAATTTTTGAATCTTGTTTTAAGGCTTTAACAATTTCGTTTATGGTTCCCATGGATTGAGGTTTAATAGTAGCTTTATTTACATCAAAGAGAATTCCATGAGAAACAATCCTTCCATCTTTGTAAAGTTTATCCAACATGTTCATTCCACCGCCAAG
>Ga0194127_10007428_pt1 | contig 12102 bp, 7 predicted proteins | sample TA2KigC100mmetaG_FD_148624 | JGI IMG/M metagenome (GOLD analysis project Ga0194127, IMG submission 148624) | Freshwater microbial communities from Lake Tanganyika, Tanzania - TA2015036 Kigoma Deep Cast 100m | ecosystem: Environmental > Aquatic > Freshwater > Lake | place: Tanzania: Lake...
GTGGCGACCGCCAACGACGTGAGCCAGTTGCCGCCGGAGTTACTGCGGAAGGGCCGGTTCGACGAGGCGTTCTTCGTGGACCTGCCCAACCCGGACGAGAGGGAAGCCATCTGGACGATTCAGATCGCACGGCATGGCCGGAAGGCCGCGTCGTTCGATCTCAAGGCCCTGGCAAAGGGGGCGGACGGCATGACCGGCGCTGAAATCGAGCAGGCGTTCATCGACTCTATGTACGCCGCTTTCGCCGACGGCAAGGAGCCCGGGATGCTGACCATCGGCCGGGTGCTGGCCGAAACGGTGCCGTTGAGCCGGCTGATGGCGGAGCAGATCGACGGCCTCCGGCGCTGGGCGCAGGGCCGTGCGCGGTTCGCAACCTCGCGGGAGGAGGCGAAAGCGGGGAGGAAGATCGCAGCGTAGCAGCTGCGGTAGTGGTCGGGGAAGGCGCCCGGGTGGTCGCCTTTCTCTAGATATCAAGTCTCACCCCAGCATCTTGGCTATCGAGCCGCCTGATTGACAGTACGACACACCATGGTGCATCATAATTGTCCTTGGATGTCATCCGTGTAACGGAGGAGCCGTAATGAAAGAGGAAGAAAGCCGCCATTGCCCAAGGTGCCGATCCCTCGTGGCGCCGCAGGCCGTCTTCTGCACTTGCTGCGGCTGTGAAATGCGCGCCGTCGACAGGGGGAATGCGTCAGCTTCCGCCCACAGGACTATCGCGCCGATCATCATCGCTCTGCTTATGGCATTCACAGCGGGTGGCGCTTTCTACTTCTGGCGAAAGGCCGGAGCGTCGCCTACACCTCGCCCGGTTGCCGATGCATCAGTCACCAATGCGCCCAGACCGGCCGTACCTCGCGAGTCCTGGGGCGAGTTCAAGTCGCGTTCCGGCTTCTCGGGAAGTCTATACGACCTTCTCGTCCACCTTTGCCTTCGCGATTCTAAGACGCTATCCATCGACCCTGCCGTCCAGTCTGTGCTTGCTTCAACATCCGTGACGTTGACCGATTACGACCTTGCTCAAGACTCATCGAACTTAGTGAGTCGACTTTGCGGATCCTCACGGTTAGTGATCGTCACATCCCTTGTTTCTAGCAATGAAGTAGACGTTATAACCACGTCGTCCTTTGTCACGTATTCCCGCGCGCTTGCTGCAATACAGAACAACCAGCTATCTCAAGCCCTAACCGTTCTTAACTCGAGGACTCCCGATGGGAGCGACTACGACAGACACTGCGACGAGCTGAAGCCTGCAGTCAGGGCCCTGCTTGAGATGGAAGCGCGGTTCCAGATCTTCGAGCGGATTCTTGACACTTCAAGCCGCAACTACACTGGCGCCAGAGAGGAGAGCAAGAAGGTCCTGAGCGAACTGCTCTCCAAGCAGATTGTTGCATTCTGGGAAGCATTTGGAACACGCCAGCACCACATCCTTAAGAGGCTTCATACATCCATCCAAGAAGGACTGACAGGCGAGAGCGCAATCCTGGCGGGACGTATCACTCGGCTCCTAGACTGGTCGGCCCGTGTTGAGCGAAAACTGGTAGCCGCTGGGTTGGTTAATCGCGAGACATGGGCAAGCACTACAGAGGCTGCGGGGCTTTTTGGCGAAATGCACACCCGCGAGCGGGCGGCCGTTGCAAGAGCATCGAGCGCGACGCTAGCAGCGGTCTCCGCTTTCCCGAAGGTCGATCGCTCAGGCCTCCAGCGGCTTGCCGGTGCAACCAGCATGGACCCCACCCTTCCGCAGGCACGAATAGCCTTGGGCTATGCGACGCACAACGAACATGTCGCCGGCCTACGTGCCCTCTTCCGGGAATCTGCGGGACGATCGCTCGCGACCATTCGATCTGAGTATGCCGGGCCGGAGGGCTCCCTCTGGACTACAGTGATTGATCAACGCGACCGCGCGACAGGCCAAGCGGCATACAACCCGCCTCGTCTTATTGGTTCAGTGAGGGCCGCTATCGTTGATGATGGCGAGGGAAAGGTCGTTCCCCTGATAGTGTCGGCAGAGCGAATGGAACCGACCAAGATCACGTACTCAAGGACGCTTCGCACTGGGTTCATGGTTGCCGCGTGGGATGGCATGGTCTATGCCGACGAAACCAGACGTGCGGAGATTGAAACGTGGACGAAGACGCCCATGTTTCAGCTTGCACAGTTTCGCGGTGAACCCGGGGATGGAACTTGGGAAGCCGCCTATCAGGCATGCCTCTGGCTTAAGCGGGAAGCGCAGGACCAGTATCCGGACAACAAGAGCCTGCGCATCCAGCAGCGCGGTTTTCATCTTGCCGAGGATGATGACTCGCTAGGGCTCGCGATTGGGATCGCGGGGGAGTCGGCCCTCCTCAACGCTCCTGTTCGACAGGACATCGCGGTTACGGGCGCCGTGCGGCCTGATGGTACCATTGGCAGGTCCGGCGATATGGGGGCAAGAGCCCTTGGCGCCTTGTTGGCTGTGGATGTTCCGATCCTGATTGCTCCCGCCGACAACGAGTCAGATCTTGCAATGCTCTCTTCCGGCCACTTGTGTCGGCAAGTGATTATCCTCGCCGGGTGCATGGCCGACGTCAGGAAGTTCGCCTTGAACCCAAGTGACAACAACGGACTCATCGACATGGCTGAGGCGATAGTTGACCTAAAACGCGGCGAATGGGGTGCCGCGTACGAACGTCTTCAGGTCATCTCCGATAAGCACCCTCAGATCTACAACGCACGCAGACTGCTGTGGATGCTACGACAATATGGCAAAGGGCTGCCGTCCGGGCGTGGCGCGGGTTTGGCTACCACAACAACCTGGGGCAGTCCGCTGCGCAGCGCCTCCGACACCGCGAAGATCGCCTCCTTTGGCGTCTGCCAATCTTGCGCGGGGAAAGGGTTCAGCGGGTGTACGAAGTGTAGCGGGCGGGGCTCTCTTGACCTTGTCGTACAATTCATGTGTCCGAACTGCAATGGGGAAGGCTACATTCGCGTGAGCGACAGCATTAGGAGCCCCTGCCTTCGATGCTCTTCAAGGGCTCGGATATCGGAGACCGTGCTTTCCTCCTGTGATGCTTGTGGCGGAGCAGGCGTGCTGGTCTGTCCGGGCTGCCACGGAATGGGCGTACGCGAGTAGGCCGCTGAAGACGAACATCTGAACCGAACACGTTCCGCTGCGACATAATGGAGCGATCTCGATGAGCAGTCCGAGTGCGAGCGTTAACGTGAGGTGCAGCAGTTGCGCCAAGTCGTTCAAGGTGCCGCGTTCTTGTCTCGACCGCCGTATCACCTGCCCCTACTGCTTCAAGGATGCACACACACCCCACCCGCAAGATGCTGGGACGAATGGATTCCCCATACCAACGTCCAACGCGCCGCACTCGTCGATGGCCTCTCCCCAAGTGGCTGAAAGAGTCGTCAAGATCAACTGCGAGTCTTGCGGGGCTACCCTAGAGGTGCCGGAACGCGAATACGAGAGCATGGCCGGGAAGACGTATCCCTGCCCGTCATGCAAGCTTCCATGCACCCTGCCTCGATTGTGCCCAAAGTGTGGGGCGACGTGTGCCGCGAACGCGGGCTTCTGCCCGACCTGTGGATGCAATCTCTTGTCGAAGCTGCAGTTGCTGCCGTCTACCCAACCACCGGCGGCATCCGGATTCGTTCCATGCCCTCGCTGTCAGGCGGCAATGCCCCCGAACGCCGTCTTCTGCCCGGCGTGCGGATTCAACTACCAGTTCGGCGGGACGGGACCGATGCCCATGCGCCCCGTCGCTCCGCCCGAACCCGCCGATCATCCAGGCATCGGTCGTGCAGCATACTTCGGGTTGTCTCTTCTCGTCGGCCTGGTTGCAGTCTTCTTCCTGGGCCTTCTCGGCCTTCAAGACCCCGCGGTCGGCGGCTTCGTAATCGCGGCCGCCTCCATTGCGCTCGCGGCGAACCGCTTTCGAAACATGGGAATGAGCGGATGGTGGTCGCTTCTGATCTTCCTCCCCCTGGTGAATGTCGTAGTGCAGGTCATGCTCTTGGTCTGCCAGCCCGGCTATACACAAACGAATCGACTCGACGCCCATGGGAAGCTGGTTCTGTGGATTCTTGTTGGCTCGATCTTGGTTGGAGTGTTGATCTTTGTAGCATTCATGAATGAGATCATCAGCGCGCTCTAGATATCGGAGGCGACTCCGAGATAAGGTTGGAAAGTAGAAGTATGGGCCCTCCACAGCAGATCTACAGGCTACAACCGGATTCCGAACTGGGCAGGGGAGAAACCCCAAGTCAGACGGGAGCGCGTCATCAGGGGCCTGCCCCCCGTGGTCCAGGAACGGAGCCAGCGCGGCCTGATGGGGCCGGGCCCATGGTGATCAAGATCGTTATCATCGTCCTCACCCTCGCCGGGATGATTCTAGCGGTTCGGGCATGTAACAGGAGTTCCCCGCCCGAATCGGAGACCGAGAACACGGAGCAACCCGCTCCCTCCGGAACAGGGGGCGCGCAAGCCGCGACCGGCGAGGAAGGGACAAACGCTACGGTAACGGGAGCCGAACCGGGCGCGTCCACCGGGACTGGCGCGGATTCGGCAGGCAGTGGCGCTCCGCAGGGAGCGCCAGCCGATGTCGGCCCAAAGAGCGGAGGCGCGAGCCCGCAGCCGTCGTCAGCAGGCGCAGGTGTTGCAGACGGCTCGATTCCGCAGGAGATGCGCGAGGCGGCCCGCCAAGCGAGACCACCCGATGGGCTTTCCGATCAACCGACAACCGATGCCGTCTCGGTCTTTGAGGCACTACTTCGGGAGACCCTGTGGGAAGCGCGCACCCTGCACGCAATGGCGGTCCCGTACATGTCGGCCGAAGATCGCAGTACAGCAGAGGCGTGGGAGCGACGTATCGATATTGCGAAGGGCTTCGGGCCCCACTACGAGGATGCCATTACGCTGTCGGCTCGCCTGTCGGCGGATTCCGCATGCCATCTCATTGCGGGATTAGCCACAAGTCGCGCCGTCGCCGCGAAGGTCCTCGCGTGCAGACCAGACGACAATGACCCGTTCAGGGTCGGCTATCCGGCGGTGCTTGGGCACTACTCCGAGCTGCAGGTACGGGCATGGTGTCTCCTCCTCCGGGAGAGCGGCGCCGGCGGCCTGTCCCTGGCGCAGCGACTTGAGGCGGAGCTCAGCTCGCTCCCTCCCGGCCCTTCGATCGACCGATCCATGGCGGCAATGAATCTTCTGGTTCAAACTCTGGCCGGCGTTGGGCAGACGATGAAGAAATGGAATGCTTCCCGTTCCACACTTGCCGCAATCGAGAACACCATGCAGAACGATCTTCGCTCCGCTCGCGGCGTCTTCCCCCGATGCCTGATTCTAACCAGGGGTAGGGCCGCCTCCCTGCGGCATCTCGCGACAGGCGAGTCGCCCTGACACGACCGGGTCTACATGGCGTCGTCTGGAGTTCCTCGCACGAAGAAATAGGGCGGGCACTGCACGCTGAACATGTATCGGTATCCCCTCGATACCAGCAGTTCCTTGATGTAGTTGAACTCCGCAAAGGAATCGGGATCCACCATGAACCGAATCACGTGCCGTTGCGGGGCGATCTTCGCGAGGAGCGCCGCAAGCACGCCAGCCCGTTCGCAACCAGCCCGGATGGGTTGCCCTCCTCCCGGCGGTAGCTCGACAACCCATGAATCCGGTTCGTGATGGACGCGCACGGCAGGATCAAACTCCACACCCAGCAAGGCCTTTGAAGTGTGCTCAATGGGATCTATCATGTGAAACCGTCCCCTGTGAACGGCCACCCAGCGAGTCATATAGGTTCCGGCAACCTTGCCCACCCTGGGGAGGCGGCGGACCGCCACCGGGGCCGTCTCCCTTGAGGCAGGCACCGCCAACTCGTCGATCTTTCGCCGTATCAACGCGACATCTCGATCCTTCTCGGAGTCCTTCAATCGCTCTGCCCCGAGAGACGACTTGACTGCGGCAACCGCGGCCTCTTTCGCTTCGACCTCGGCGCGAAGGAGAGCATTCGTGGCCATCGCCTGAGCCAAGTCGCTTGCCGCCGTGTTCGTTGCCAAGGCCGGGGGGGAAGAGCTCTTCTGCAGCTTCTTCTCAAGGGCGTGAACCGACGCCGTCAGCTCCTCTACCTGCTGCTGTCGTCTCGTGTTCTCAAGTCGCCGTCTTTCGGCGGTCGTATCAACCTTGGCTGTCTCGCCAGCGGCCTGGGCGAGAATCGCCAAGAGAAGGGCAATGAACACGATGCCGCCAAATGTGTTGCAAATGGTGTCAAGCAGAAGGTCAAGGCTGCTGATGTCGCCGGCGCCGCCCCGTCTCACGTGCCGTCTCCCTGCGAAACGCCAGCATCTTCTTCTAGGGCATCGTAGCCGGCTTCAAAGGCACCGCGTTTCGCCGCGAAATAGAGGTCCATACCAATCGGCACACCGGAAGGCTTGAGCATGAATACGAAGAACTCGCGCGATGGCGAGCACGACGTCAATAGCGCAACGAATGCGCCCCTTGCCTCCGCAGTCTTCCATTCAACGTCACGGCGCGGCATGGCCAGCGAGATGAGCCTAACCGTGTTGGATCCGCACTCGACGAGGTGCGCCGTCTTGGACGTGCCCGCTTCGGGAATGAAGGCGATTGGGCGGACCGCGCGCCGCGCGGCCTCCGCTTCCGCCTGAGCCAGCTTGCGCTTGATCTCCTCCAACTTCGTACTCTTCGGCCCGGACGCCGAGGAGAGACGTGCCAACTCCGCGTCTAGTTCCTGTTTCTCCACGCCGAGGTCGGCCAAGCGTCGCATTCGTACTTCGACTTCCCGCCGAGTCATCTGAAGCTCGCGGGCGGCCTCAAGCGGGGTGCGCACCTGCGCAGAGGCGATCGCCAGTTCGCGCGCCTGCAAGTCACGCCGCAGCTCCGCCTGTCGTGCTTCGAGCTTCTCGAGGCTTTCCTTAAGCACCGCCGCGTCCGGGGCTGCCTGAACTTCCATTACCGTGGAGCGGGCCACGGTCTCGAGGGCGAGCATGAGCACCAACAGGATCATGACGCCGGTCAGGCAGGTAATGATGTCCTGCAGCGAGAACAGCGAGACCGGGCTTTCGTTGCTGCGCCTGCCGCGCATTACGGGACCTCCCCGGTAGCGGCCTCCGGAGGCAAGGAGGGCGCAACCGGCAGATCGGACAGGTCGTCCGACTGGAGATGGGCCAGCCTCAGCTTCCCGACCACATAGGCCTGACAGTACTCCTTGCACTCGTCGAGGAAGGTCTCCTCTTTCTTCTTGAGTGCCGTCATTAGCAACTGGGTGACCAATGCCGCAAGGAGAGCGATCAGTGTCGTATCGAAGGCCGTGGCCAGACCCCCGGTTACGCTTTGCAGGCCGACCTTGATATCATCAAGCGATGCGCTTCCGGAAAGCATGCCGCCGAAATTCCCGATCGCCTGGGAAAGGCCAAGGACCGTTCCGATGAATCCAAGGATCGGGATACACCAGATGAATCCCCGGATTAGCGCATAGCTGGATTCCATCTGCCCCTCGTCATTCTCGCCTTGCGCACGCAGGATCTCCGAGACATCCGAGATGACGCCGATATTGCTGAGGTTGGACAGGGCCCGCTCGATGCGGTTGAGAAGCACGAAGTTCCGGGGGTCGTCGACAAGTCCGTACATGCGGTCGAGGATGTCCTTGGCCGTCGCTGGCGCGAGCGTGAAGTCTTGCGAGTGCGGTACGACCATCAATCCCAGCGCTCGCCGCTGGAGGCCAAGCTTGCCGAACTTGACGACAAGGATTGCCATGGCCCAACAGAAGAACAGGACGGTGAAGAAGGGGGTCGGCCCCCGATCGAGGAAGAACTTCGCCCAAGGATGCGCCCGGAGATGGGGCGGAAGAAGGAACAGCGGCCCGTAGATAAGTAGCCACAAGATCATCCCAAAAGCGAAGGTCAGGAACGGGTTGGTATCCGTGAACTTTGCGCCCTTGAATCCGAACCGCTGCTCGACATCGCTCTTTCGCCAGTCAAGGACCCGAACAAGCCGCTCACGCGCCATGGGACACTCCCTTTCGATGCTCTTCGGTACGCCAACCCCGATGGAAGGTTCGCAAGACCCCGCCCCCCTGTCGAGTACCATCCGCCAGGACGAAGAGGATGATGACGACGCACGCCGCCGTAATGATCCCGCCCATTCCGCCGACGAGTGAGTTGTAGAGCCCATGTAGGAGGGCAGCCCCCATCCATCCCGCCAGCAAGACCCACCACCTGCCGTTAAGATATGCGAACGCCGCCGCCGAGCCCGCGATGGCGGCAAATCCCCCGTGCAACATGGGCAGAGTGAGAAACCGAGTCTGCTGGGCCATGAATGCCTCCCAGCAACGGATCATCATATCGCCGATGACCGCGCTCTCCTGAGCTCCGGCCGCCGTGCCCTGAGAGAGGATCGCGATCTGGTCGACGACGGAACTGCCCCAGTACGTAGCGGTGTAGTTGACGCCCTCGGCCCATGCGAACCCAAGCCCTGACATGATGCCCAACCATAGTCCGTCGGCGGGACTGCGGATCCCCCCACGGCGCATGCCGATGAAGATGAGAGGGAGAAGTTTGCACCCCTCTTCTAGAAGTCCGGCGGATACGGTAAAGCCGACGAACTGCCCAGCCCACGATGTCGAGGTCTCAAGCAACTCAGCATAGGGCCTCAGAATGGGGAGATTGTGCCATAGATAGAGAACCGGTATTCCCACGAACGCCGTGAACAGCGCATACCCTAAACCCGTGCGCCAGCGACGGCCGTCGACGCGAAGTACGAACCGGATCAGAAGTGCAAAGAACGTGCAGTAGTACCCGCTTGCAAGCCAGACGGTCTGGCCGATCGTCACCCCTGCCACGTTCACCGCCCACAGGAGCATCAGTGGGAATGTTACCAGAGTAACCGCCCATGTCAGCGTGCTCCAGGACAAGAGCGAAGCCGCGCCCGGGCCCGTGTCGAGGATCCAGACATTGGCTGTCTGAACTCGAAACCCGTCCCCAGCGTCCGCCGTGCCCTCGTCATGTCGACAGTGCGACTGGTGGCGGTCTGTCCCGTCGAAATGGCATGTAGTTTCTGGCGCCTTCGGGACCGTTCTGGGCGGATAGATCGCCGTTGAGACCGGGATCCAGCGCTTGCGATCCGCAGACACCTTGCAGCCCGGCGGCAGACGCCCGCCTTCATGCAGCCTCCGGATCCGCTCGAGTTCCAAGGGGCCGCGGACAGATGTGCCGACGCTCAGGTACAACCTGATGTCCATGGACCTCCTTCGCTAATCAGTCTGAGTAGTTCAACGGCCAAGCAGGATCGGCTAGGATGTCCGCCGTTGTGATCTTGACTCCCCCCTTGCGAAGGGTGGCGATCACGTCCCGGGTGAGAAGTCCATCCATCGGAGCGAAGATCGGCTCGCCCGGCTCGAGCTGCAGACGCTGTCGCGTCGTCCCATCCGCACCTGGATCCGCCAGAATGTGGATCCTAGGCTTCCCCCCGACCAACCTGACAACCCACAACTCCCTTCCCGCAGCCTTCCCCTTCATCTGAATCCCGGGCCCGTCGATGCCCGCACAGGCAATCCACTGAGGGTTCCGCAGGAACGCCGCGGTGTCCACTGTCTTCCACTCGCGAAGACGAAGGAGGCTTCCCACGGCAGCGCGCGCCGATGCTATGGACGCCAGCGCCGACTTGGCGGTCATCGCGTACTGCGGATGCCCCCGACATAACCAGTGGATCGTATCCCCGACAACCTCAAGGGCTGATCGGGCAGACTCCAGTGACGCGGCAGAATCAGCGGGCGCGATCTCCTTCGCCGCGGCCAGCAGCTCCGCCCCCACCCCGGCCCTGAGGATGGGGGAGATATCATCCTGCGACAGCCAGATGTCGACCTGATGCAGGAGCACCTCGATGCCGTTCTCCGGCTTGGCAAAGCGCACCTCGGCTATGAGCTTGTCGATAGCAGCACAATGGGGCATGCGAACTAGACGCCTGGTATACGCCGTGTTCCACGGCTGCATGGCGAAGCTGGGTTCCTTGTCCCTCGTTCCGGCCGTCACCGCATAGCACATGACTTGCATGCTCCCGTTCGCCCCGGGCGCCGGTTGGCCTTGAATGTAGAAGATGTTCGTAGTTCCCGGAAGGGGGGACATCTGGAACTCATGGAGGCTGACAAGCCGATCATCCTCCTCCATCTCCAGAATCTGATCCCGGACTGTCGTCCACTTGGTCGAATCCGAAGCCAGACCGGCCTGTCGGGCCTTCGCCTTGCTCCAGAACGGATTGGACGCGGCGGACGCCGATGGGGCCTCCAACAGTGCCTCCATCGGATGGCGAAGCTCCAACAGCCTTCTCATGGCTGGCACCCGCGCATCCTTCTCATAAGCCTTCGCGAACACTTCCACCGCATCGAGGTAGGCGGAAAGGCTTGCTGCCGTTCGGATCCGGGTCAACTGATCCCCGGCTTCCTGGCCAAGAGACTCCACCCTACTGATCCGCTCGCTGAACTGGCCTACACAATTCGAATCCGCCGATTCCGGCATCGTCGGCGCACGCTGCAACTCAACCCGGGCTGCCGCAATCGCGTTCGATATCGCTGCGGGGGCGCCACCGGACTGCGCTGCATCCATGGCGCCAAGTAGTCGGTTCATCGCGACCATCCACTCATCCCACCGCTCTTGAACCTCTCGGCGACGGTCCGCCTTCCGCTTCGCCCACGACGAGGCAAGATCCGCCAGACGGGCAACCTCGCCCCCCTCCGTGGCCAACTTCTCCGCCTCTTGGAAGACCGCATCGGCGTCGTCCGACGGTTTTTCCGCAACAACCTCTTCGCTGAGGCGCGCGACTAAAGTCTCGAATTTCGTGCGGCGTTCGCCGATCAGCCGGGCCATCTCGTTTGTCCGCCCGACCAAGGGGATCACATCGGGATGCACGAGCAGCCCTGGCTCCTCCGCCTTGACGCGACTCAGTCTCCGGCCATACGTATCAAGATCCAGTTTCCCGAATAGGTCGTTTAAGTCCCGGACAAGCAGCGCTGCGCGGTTGCGCAACTGCACCTCGCGCCAGACGAACAGCGCCCCGGCCGCCGCCAGCATCAACCCGACAACAATGGCGACATTCAACCGCCGACGCGCTCGCTCCCGCGCAAGCTGCCATGCGCCGACCAAGGTCTCGGCGCGTTCGCCCAGCGTGTCCGGCAGCGGGCGGTCGTGCCGCGCCAGTTCGTTGAGGATGGAATCCGCCGCGGCCGCATCGCTGCATTCCACTGCAGCGGTCAGATCTGAGACCTTGCGAGTGAAATGCGCCTCGTCGTCGCGCCGTTTCTCTTCCTGCCGGCACCAGTCACGCGCATCTGCAAACTGCCGGGCAAGATCTGTCGGAAGATCGATCCCCGAAGCTTTTAGCAGTGCCTCAACCCGGCCCATCAGAGGGATTCCCGCGTCGAGGTCCATTGCCGAGTAGGCCGCCGCAAGCTTGTCCAAGAGATCCTTCGCGTCCGTCATCGCTTGTTTCGCGTCCAGCACCGCGAGGGCCGCCTCGACGGCGCTCTTCAGATCGAGCGGCACGGGAATCGACCAGTCCGGCGACAAGATCTCCCCCGCAAGTCTCCGCACCGACGCCTCGTCAGAGCGTGCCGAGGCCGCTTGAAACTCTCGCCGGAGATCCTCCATCCGGCGGATCTCGAACTCCTTCAGATCTCGCTCGTGTGCCCCATTCCCCGGCTCCGCTCGCTTCAACTGGCGCAAGAGCCAGATGCAGGACCGCAGGTCCTTTTGCCGCGCTGCCGTCCGATACTCCTTCAACAGGGCGGCGGGCTGATGGCCCGCCTCCACCGCCGCCGCGAGACGGTCGACTGCCTTCGTGTCGATGACGGCGGCTTGCGGCCATCCGCGCTGCATGCACAGATCCCGCCACACCGCAGCGCCCTCAAAGGCTAGATCCCGGCATTGCGCCAGCAGAGGGGGCACCTCGTCCGCCAGCATCATCGCTTCGACGAGCTTGCCGGCCTCGATGTGGACCAGCGCCTGCGTCACGCGCGTTATCGTTTCTTCGCAGAGCCGCGCATAGGTGCCGCCCAGTTCGGCCCCGTTTGCGACCTCGGAGTCCGGCTGGCTGGCCGCGGCCAACGATTGGAC
>Ga0194127_10007430_pt1 | contig 12099 bp, 10 predicted proteins | sample TA2KigC100mmetaG_FD_148624 | JGI IMG/M metagenome (GOLD analysis project Ga0194127, IMG submission 148624) | Freshwater microbial communities from Lake Tanganyika, Tanzania - TA2015036 Kigoma Deep Cast 100m | ecosystem: Environmental > Aquatic > Freshwater > Lake | place: Tanzania: Lake...
CCCCACACCCCGGAAGGGACGGTGCGCGCGGTTAACGGAATTTCGTTTCATTTGAACGAAGGTGAAACCCTCGCAGTCGTCGGGGAGAGCGGTTGCGGTAAATCCGTTTCGATGTTGTCCGTTCTCCGCCTGATTCCCATCCCGCCGGGCGAAATTTCACGGGGAATCGTAGATTACCGCAATCGGAATCTGCTTACGTTACCCGAGGAGATCATGCAGGTCGACATCCGCGGCCGGGAAATCGCAATGGTCTTCCAGGATCCGATGACCTCGCTCAATCCCGTCCTGACGATCGGAAGACAATTAACAGAACCCCTGCGCATCCATTTGGGCATGAGTCGGGAACAAGGCATCCGTCGCGCGACCGAATTGCTCGAACTGGTCGGAATACCGGATGCCGGCCGGCGACTGGACAGTTACCCGCATGAATATTCAGGGGGGATGCGGCAGCGGGTGATGATCGCCATGGCTCTCGCCGGTAATCCCAGCCTGCTGATTGCAGACGAACCCACGACCGCCCTCGATGTGACCATCCAGGCACAAATTCTTGATCTGGTAAAGGAGTTGCGTGCAAAAATTGGTCTGAGCATCATTTGGATTACGCACGACCTCGGGGTTGTGGCCGGTCTGGCTCAGCGCGTGATCGTCATGTATGCAGGATATATCGTCGAAACGGCGGATGTGGATGCCCTATTTGAAGAAGCGCGCCACCCCTATACGCTCGCCTTGATGGCAGCACTCCCACACGTGGAACGCCGTCGGGAGGGTAGGTTAAAGGCGATTCCCGGCGCGCCGCCCAATCTGTTGGCGGAGATCGACGGCTGCCCTTTTGCGCCAAGGTGCGAGTATGCCGTGAGCCGCTGTCGGATCGAAAATCCGCCTCTGAAAAAAGCCCAAGAAGGTCATTCCGTAGCCTGTTGGGTGGATGTCAAGTCTGGAACGCTGAAATGATCAACACCCAGTCCCTTGTGAAAGTAAAAAACCTTACCAAGCATTTCCCTCTAAGGCGAGGCTTTCTTTTCCAGAAGCAGGCGGGTTTGGTGCGCGCAGTGGATGGAATATCCTTTGACATCGGACTCGGTGAAACCCTCGGTCTGGTGGGCGAAAGCGGTTGCGGCAAGACAACGGCCGGCCGCACCCTGCTCGGATTGTATCCACCGACAGAGGGGGAGGTTCGCATCGATGGACACAACCTGGGTACCGCACGCCGCTCGGAGATGATGACCATCCGCCGCAAAGCGCAGATCATCTTTCAGGATCCATATGCCTCCCTCAACCCAAGGTGGACAATCAGCGCCATCATCGGGGAACCGCTTCGAGTTCACCGAATTCTTCCCAATGAAAGCGAGCGTACGGAGCGCGTACGGGAACTGCTGAAGTTGGTGGGATTGAGCCCTTCGCATCTCAATCGCTTCCCGCATGAGTTTTCGGGCGGCCAACGCCAGCGGATCGGCGTGGCACGTGCGCTGGCTTCCGATCCCAAATTCATCGTCTGTGATGAACCGATTTCCGCCTTGGATGTATCCATTCAGGCACAGGTTGTAAATCTATTGGAGGACTTGCAGGACCGATTCGGATTGACCTACCTGTTCATCGCCCACGATTTGAGCATGGTACGACACATTTGCGACCGCGTCGCCGTTATGTATCTGGGTGTGATCGTGGAATTGGCTGACCGGGATGAACTCTACGAAAACCCCCTGCATCCGTATACCCAGGCCTTGTTGACCTCGGTTCCGATTCCCAATCCTCGAAAGGATCGAGCCCGTCGTCGGAAAATATTGCAGGGTGAAATACCCAGTCCACTCGATCCGCCATCCGGATGCCGTTTCCATCCTCGCTGCCCAATCGTAAAGAGTCACTGTTCCAAACAAACTCCCGAATGGAGGGAAATTCACGGCGGCCACTGGGTGGCCTGTCATGAAGTTGGATCGCTGCCGGGCAGCGGGCAACAGAAGGCTTGAACTCCAAGCGATTTAACCGACCTGAAACGGCTCGTATTCCGGTGCTGATGTGGATATCGCCAGTCTTCAAAACCCAAGGGTAAAACAACTGGTTAGGCTCAGGGAACATAAACGCCAGCGTCTGGTGGACGGATTGTTCATTGTAGAAGGCTTGAACGAGCTCAAGGCCGCAATCGATTCAGGGCTGAAACCCGTTTCAATCTATACGGCTCCAGATCTTGCCCTGGGGACTCTGACAGGTGAGGTGGGGGAGAAGTTGACCGTCAGCCGGGAAGTGTTTCAAAAAATCTCTTATCGTGAGAATCCCGATGGATGGCTTGGCGTCCTTCCAATTCCACGCTGTGAACTTGCTGACCTGGGATTGTCCGAAAATCCCTTCCTGCTCATAGCCGAATCGATTGAGAAACCCGGCAACCTGGGAGCAATCCTGCGCACGGCGGATGCGGCCGGAGTGGATGCCGTCATCGTATGCGACCCGCGCGTGGATCTGTGGAATCCCAATGTCGTGCGCGCCAGCCGCGGGACCTTATTCACTATTCCAATCCTGGCCGTGGAAAACCAGATAGCGCTTGATTGGCTCCGGTCCAAACAGTTGCACATTCTGGCCTCCTCTCCTGTGGGGGAAAAAGGATTCACGCAGGTAGATATGCGGAGACCGATTGCAATTGTCGTTGGCACGGAAGACACGGGATTGTCGGATTTCTGGCTGAAGAACGCAGATGAATGCGCAACCATCCCCATGAAGGGCAGGGTGAATTCGTTAAACGTTTCAATCGCCGCGGCGCTATTTGCCTACGAAGCTGTGCGACAGCGAGGGTCTGCCAGTCCCAAAGGAAACCCTATCCAAGGAAAGAGTTGAAAAACTGCCAGAGCAAATACAGGAACGGGAAACCGACCAAACCCAGGGAAAGGATCGAAAGCGGCTTAGAGTCGTCACGTGTAACCAGACCCATTATTGCAAGTATCCCCGCAATCGGAGTTACGATGCAATAGGACAGGGTGATCACGTTGTTCATCTGAAAGAATATCGCCGGCGTGATCTTCAGCAAGGTGATCAGATAATACGCCCCGAACAGGATCACCGATACGACTCCCATGAACAGGGAACTCAACCCGTAATAGGACCTTCGGTGCGGGATCATCGAAGACATTATAAACCCTCCCTTGGGCCTGTTTCACTGGCACGCCTGGATTCAATCGGCAGGCAGCGGCTGCGGTTGGTCAGCGGTTTCCGGCAGACCGACAGCATCCGCGAAGCCATACCGGGTTTCCAGTTCGTGACGGAATTGCTGGGTGTACAAGCGGTAATAATGGCCCTTCAATTTTAGAAGTTCCGAGTGGGTACCCTTTTCGGTGATCTTCCCGTTCTCGATCACCAGGATGCGGTCCGCCCTTCGAATGGTGGACAGACGGTGGGCGATCACGAAGGATGTTCTCCCTTTCATCAAGGCCTCCATGCCGCGCTGAATCAGGGATTCGGTCAACGTATCCACACTGGAGGTGGCCTCATCCATGATGAACAATTCCGGACGGGCAAGTACGGCGCGCGCCAGGCTGATCAATTGCTTCTGGCCAACAGAAAGCAGGTTGCCGCCTTCCCCCACATTGTGCTCGTACCCCTTCTCCAGAGTAACTATGAAATCGTGCGCCCCTGCGACCTTCGCCGCCTGCTCCACTTCTTCGTTCGATGCCTCCAGGCGTCCATAACGGATGTTTTCCCGCACGGTGCCTGAGAACAGATGAGGGGTCTGCAACACGATGCCGATCTTCGAGTGGATCGATTCCAGCGTGAAATCCGTGTAATCGCGCCCATGGATTCGAATTTGACCCTGACGTGGTTCATAGAAACGGCAGAGCAGGTTCACGATCGTGGATTTCCCGCCACCTGTCGGACCGACCAGCGCGATCATCTCACCCGGTTTCACCTCCAAGGTGAAGTCGGTCAACACCGGTTTGCGATCCTCATAGTGGAAATCCACATGATCGAATTCGATCTCTCCCAGCAAGGTGGACGCGGGAACAGCCCCCGGCCGGTCGTGAACCTCCGGTGGTGTATCCGCCAAATTAAAAATCCTTTCCGCGGAGGCAATCGAGTGCTGCATTTCGGCGTAGACGCGCGCCAAATCCTGGACCGGCCACATCATGAAGGTCAGGTAGGATACAAAGGCTTGAATGCCTCCAATGGTCATTAATCCGGCCTCGATTTGCAGGCCTCCATACCCCACAAGCATGCCCAAAGCGATCGCCGCGATGACTTGCACCGTTGGAAGGAACAGCGCGGAAAGCCAGGCTGCCCGATACGAAGCCCGATACATCATGGTGGTCAGGCTTTGAAATTCGCGCGTGTTGGAATCCTCCCTCCCCAGCGCCTTGACCACGCGCACACCCTGAAAGTTCTCGTTGAACGCGCCGGTGATCTTGCTGTTGGTCCGCCGTGAAACACGGAATTCCGCCAGGATGCGCTTTCGAAATTCGATCGCGATCACGACCATCACGGGGATGATCGTCAGCACGATCAACGCAAGCCGCCAGTTGATGATCGCCATGAACACTGTGGAAGAAATGATGTTCATCAACGCCCAGGTAGTGTCCACGATACCCCAGGTCAGCAGATCGGAGACTCTTCCAGTGTCCGAGGTTACGCGTGCGATCAGGCGGCCGACCGCGTTCTGTGCGTAGTAGGAAAGGGACAGGTCCTGCAGATGATTGAACAGCAATTTTCGCAGATCGTATTGAATGCGCTCGCCCAGGACGCCGGCCAGGTATATGAAAGTGAACACCGCGCCGGCCTGGAACAGGATGAAGGTTCCATAGATGGCGGCAATCTCAAACACGCGCTCCCTGTCCTGCAGGGCGATTCCCTGATCGATGATCTGCTTGTTCAGGTAGGTGAAGTAGGCATCCAATCCAGAGACAAGGGCAATGGTTACAAAGAACCCGAACACCCATATGCTGTGCGGCTTGAGCAAGCCCATAATGCGCCGAAGGACGGGTGCGGTCAGTTGGGAGGTGTACTCTTCCTCTTCCAGTTCGATAAGTTCATCAGACATGCTTGAAACTCCACAGATCGCTAGTCGACGCGCGCGATCTCGCGTTGCAGCTCTTCGTCGATGCGGGTTTGTATGTCATAGATGCGGCGATACATCCCCAGATCATCCTGGATCAAGTCGGCGTGCGTTCCCATTTGCACCACGCGACCCTTATCCAGCACAAGGATGGTATCCGCGCCCATGACCGATTGAATTCTATGTGCGATGATGAAGGTCGTACGATCCTTCATCAATTCCGTCAATGCCTCCCGGATCTCAGCCTCCGTCTCGGTATCCACTGAAGAGGTGGAATCATCCAGGATCAGGATACGCGGATCCTTCAATAATGTGCGCGCAATCGCCACCCGCTGCTTCTGACCGCCGGATAGCGTCACACCCTTCTCGCCGACGAGCGTGAGGTATCCATCCGGGAAGGATGCGATCACCTCATGCACAGCTGCGGCTATCGCCGCCCGTTCCACTTCCTGCTGCGAAACTTCGCGACCGACGCCATAGGTGATGTTCTCGCGAATCGAGCGGCTGAACAGAAACGGCTCCTGTTCCACAATGCCGATCTGGCTGCGCAGGTAGGCGCGTGAATACTCCTTCAACTCCAGGCCATCCAGCAGGATGCTCCCGGAGGTGTACTCGTGGAACCTCGGCAGCAGGTTGACCAGCGAAGTCTTCCCGGAACCCGTGGAACCAAGCAGTGCGATGGCCTGGCCCGGACGCGCGTGGAAGGTGACATTTTGCAGCACCTCCGTCTTTCCATCCGAATAGATAAAGGAGACATTGTCGAACTTCAAATCGCCTCGCAGGGGACCCTGGGGATGATGCCGGCCATCGTGCAAAGGCTCACGCTGTTGCCGCACCACATCCATCAGGCGCCCATAGGACACCATGCCGGTGGAGGTCGAGACGATGATCCTGCCAAGGTTTCGGATCGGCCAGATCAGCCAGACCACCAGGCCTACATAGGCCAGGTACGTCCCGGGCGTGATCTCACTTGCGATGGCCATCAACGCTCCATAGACAAACCCGAAGAGCATCTGAAAACCGAGCACGATGTCTGAGAGCGGCCAGAACATGGAATGCATGAAGAGCAGGAGCTTGCCCTTGAGAAACTTGCCCCAGTTGTCCTTCTCGAACTTGTCCTTTTCGTAATCCTGGCGTGCAAAAGCTTTCACCACGCGCACGCCGGTCAGGTTTTCCTGCAAGGTCGTGGAGAGTACCGCCTCCTGCGCTTGATAAGCCTCGTACGCCTTGGTGACCTTCTTGAAGAACCACAGCGAAACCAGCAGGATCAAGGGGATGACCACCACGGAGACGAGCGCCAGCTCGACGTTCAGGTTGAGGATGGCAGTGAAGTTGATCACGAACAGGAGCACGATCCTTCCCACGCCGATCGCCTGCTCGCTGAAGAATCGACGCAGGGCGTCCACGTCTGAGGTGACGCGTTCGATCAAGTCGCCGGTGGGCGTGGTGGCATGGTAGGAAAAACTCAGCCGCTGGATGTGATCGAAGAGAAAATCGCGCAGGCGGCGCGTGATCCCTTCGGCGGTGAAGGCGGCCAATCGTCCAGAGAGAAACGAGAAGCACCCTTCCACCACTGCCAGGCCGACAAACCCGAGCGCGATCCAGACGAATGTGGAAAATAGCGTCTCTCCGATGAATCGCCTCCGAGTCAGGACTTCGTCCGCAAAGAAGCGCAGGAGGAGATATGTGCCGGTCTTGGCCAGCGCCGAAAACGCAAGCGAAACCGTGGCAACGACGTACGGCACGCGGTAGTCCACCATCATCTTCCATAGACCCTTGAGGCGGTTGGCATCCAGGGAATGACGGAAATCGAAGGTGATGGAGGGTTCGTAAATTGTTTGCAATGTGGTCATCGAACGATCTCCAATAAATGGTGAAAAAAAAGGCTGTGGCACGTGCGCCACAGCCCGATTTTGAGGACAGAAAAAGACCTAGGAACAGTCAACAGGCGCACTCCGAAAAGGCAAATCATCGCCGACAAAGGCAGGGATCATCAAAACTGCGGGATTCATAAAGAGTGCGCTCCTTTCTTATGGATTATTGCGGCAATAATTTCTTGCGGCAACGGATTGCAGTGTATCACGGTGGGGGAGGGGTGTCAAGAAATGACCCAACGAGTCCTCAGACCGCGCGCGCCAGATTGTTGATCCACTTGCGCGAGCGCCAGCGACCGACTCCGAGAACCCACTTGACAATCTCTTCGCTCATGGCGCACAGGTACACCAGATGCACGGGGAAATGAAAATGGAATGCGCCCACCGCAGCCAGGGGAACGCCGATGATCCAGATGATCATCCCATCCAGGAACATCGAGAAGCGCGTGTCCCCGCCGGCTCGCAAAATCCCGACCACCACGGTCATGTTATTGATGCGCATCCATAGGAATACAACCACAATCGTAACCAGATTCGCTGCATTACGGATCACTTCTGGCGAGACCTGATAAAGGGAAAGGATTCGGAATATCAACGATTGCAGGATCACTCCGAAGAGGAGTCCGCCCAGAATGCCCAGGCCGAGGGAGCGCCCGGCAAATTGTTGCGCCCGATCCTCCTCACCGGCGCCGATGCGGTTTCCAACGTTCACCGAAGTGGCGTGGCTGATTGCGATGAACAAGGTGAACGCCACCTGTTCGATCGAGGCGACGATGTTGATGGCCGCGAAGGCTTCTGTTCCCAGCCGGCCGTAGATCACATTGTAGGTGGTGATCCCCAGCGACCAGAGCAATTCATTTATTATGACCGGCATAAGTGGCTTGAATACCCGCTTGATAAAACTCAGGTCGAAATCGAACAACTCCCTCAGTGGAGCCGCCACCGGCGAACCGGAGCGGTAAGCGACGATCAATAATCCGGAACACTCAAGAGCCCGCGCGATCACGGCGGAGACCGCTGCGCCGATGACGCCCAGTTCAGGGAGACCAAACTGGCCGAAGATCAGTGCGTAGGCTAGGAAAGTGCTGAACAGCAGCGCGCTTACGCTCACTGCGGTGGGAAGCCTGACATTTCCCGTTGACCTCATGACCATGCCGAAGCTGGTCGTTATGCCAAGGAACAGGAAAGTCCATGCGAAGGTGCGGATGTACTCCGACCCGAGAGCGATGACGGCTTCGTCGCGGGAATAGATGCGCAGAATGGCTTGCGGGAGGAACTGCGAAAGGAGCAGGAAGATCACGCTAACGGTCATCGCCAGGATGAGACATAGGCCGAGCACGCGGCGAAGATTGGGAATATCCCTGCTTCCCCAGAACTGCGCCGTGAACATGGCCGCGCCGCTGACGATCCCGAAGTGGACCAGATTTACGAGGAAAGCCACCTGACCGGCAAGTCCCACGGCGGCAATAGCCGTTTCGCCTTTCTGACCGACGAACACCACTCCCAGCATGTTCAGGGCGGCAAAGGACAACTGCTGCAAGGCGATCGGCCACGCGATCCGAAAGATGGCAGCAAAATATTCCCGATCGTCCAAGACAGCCTTGATTTTTTCGATCATTCAATCTCCTGGCGGGCGATTATATAATACCCGCGGTATAGCAGTAAGACCCGCTCAAGGATGTCCGTCCAATTTCCAGGGTTCGGCGCATGTCTAAAGGATTTACCACCGTTACGCAGAGCGGGCTGAGAGAAACAAGGTGGTATTTCACACTTAAGGAGAGCTCTGAGGTGAAATGACGCCGATCCACCTTGTCCACCATTTATCAATGACATTACAGCGTGCTGCTTTACTATCTAAACTGGAGTCCCAATTTCCTACCTTGTATTGGACTCATCCCGTTCAGAGATTTATGCAAGAAGCAGTAGGAGCAATCATGAACCGAACATTGATCGTACTCGCATTGGTTTTAGGCGCATGTTCCCCGAGTAGAGCCCAAACAAGTTACCCTGCCATGACTGCTACAAATTACATTCCACAAAACCCATCCTCTGTTGAAACGCCGACAACCGGCCCGGAAACGTTTCCGCAGGCGGCCGATCCATTCGCCAAATTGGGTGAGCCGCTGTGCACCGGCTTGACGCCGGAGAACGCGGAGGGTCCCTATTACAAGGCAGGATCTCCCGAAAGGAATTCCCTCCTGGGCGAGGGACTGGTTGGCGATCGAATGATCCTGATCGGGTACGTCCTGGATTCGGATTGCACTCCAATCCCAAAAGCCTGGCTGGATTTCTGGCAAGCGGACTCCAACGGAAATTATGACAACAGCGGTTTCATCCTGCGAGGGCACCAGTACACCGATGAACAGGGTCGTTACCTTCTGGAGACGGTCCTACCCGGCTTGTATGCCTCACGCCCGATACAGCACATCCATGTGAAAGTCCAGGCGCCGGGCGGGGGAATCCTGACCACGCAGTTGTACTTTCCGGATCAGGCGGTGCAGGGATTGACCGTGCAAGTGGAATCGATGGAAAAATACCAACTGGTGATCTTCAACTTCGTGCTTGACCAATGAGAATTTGCCCGAGCTTATAATTCAACCATGACCATCAAGGGTTTTCGGATCAAGGGATCAGGGATTCCATCATTAATCGACTCCGCCGAATCATTGGATGAATGGACCCGCGGACTGCCGCAGGGTTTCTATACGACCTTCATCACGAACTCGGGCGGGACGAAGGTGCTGGGTTTGAAAAGCCATCTGGACCGATTGTATGTGCCGGCAGTTAGAACCGGCATCCGTCCCTCGATCGATCGTGAAAATCTGTGCACATTCATCGCCAGAATCGTCGTAGACAACCTGCCCTACGAATCCCGGGTTCGATTAATCCTAGGCAGGGTTAGCGGAGAGGTCTTTATCGGGATCCAACCGTTCCATGCGTTGAACGATTCGGTTTATTCAAATGGCGTTCACGTCCACACGACCGAGATGGCACGGCAGGACCCGCGCCTTAAAGAGACCACCTTCATTGCGGAGAGCGCGGCGCAGAGGAAGTTGTTGAACAGTGAAGTATTCGAGATCCTGATGACAAGAAACGGAGGGATCCTCGAAGGCTTGACGTCAAATTTTTATGCAATTAAAGGGAGACTTTTGATCACCGCCCGGCGCGGCGTGCTGCTTGGGGTGACGCGCATGGCGGTCCTCCGACTTGCAAGAGGGCAGGGGATGTCCATTGCCTCTCGCTCGCCGAGGTTGAACGAGCCATTCGACGAGGCATTTCTCACCTCAAGTTCTCGCGGGATCGTACCGATCGTGTCCATTGATGACCACCCGGTGGGGGAGGGCAGGGTGGGGGCGTGGACGAAGCGACTCTCGAAGGCCTATCAGTTCTATGTCGAGGAAAGAAGCGAAAGACTTGCAGACGCCGAGTAAACGATGGAATCCCTTCTAATTGAACATTTCGTCGTACCGATCATTCAGGAATTCTTCCCGCTTTTCCTCCTGCTCGCTCATTGGAGTTGAATCCCTCCCGGGTTTCATGGTATTCGTTAAGTTCTCGATCATCCTGCCTCTGATTGAATATCTCATCATACGCCGCATCGGTTTCTCCGCCAAAGTGGGCGTAGCGATTGGTGGTGGAGATGCTTTCATGCCGCGCAAGAATTTGTGAGAGCTTCAAATCCTTTTTTGCCAGATAGGTCATGGTGACGAAGTAGTGTCTGAAATCATGAATACGAACCTGGCGTCTATCGATGCCAGCTTCCGTCATGCGGTCTTTGATCGCCTTCCACATTCCTCCGGCTGTGATCGGTCGGACCTTCTTGCTGGCGCGGATATCATGGCGGGCAAAAAGCGGTTGCGAGGCAAGGGGGATGCGGGAGTTGGGGTCAACAGTGGACCTTGCGTGTAGGTAACCCTTCAGCGCCTGAATGGATCGGTTCGAGAAACGCACAACGGCCTGTTTATCTCCTTTCCCAACGATGACAGCCCGGCCTTCCAGCCAGTCGATATCGCCGCGCTTGAGCGAGCAGGCTTCGGAAATCCTCAAACCGGTGTCGGCAAGTGTCAGGATGAATGCGCGGTCACGCAGGCTGGGCAGGTCGCCACTCAAAGCGTCACAATGACGGATGACTTGCTCCAGGGCCTCTCGGTTGAAATTCACGATGCGTTTGCCGGCCTTGCGGGTGAAATGCGTCGTGGCATCCTTCAATTCCGCCCAATTTCCAGATTTGTTGAAGGCATAGAATTTCAGGACGGCTGTCGAATAAACCTTCTGTGTGGAGGGGGATTTACGCTTCAGGGAGGTGAGGAACTTGACATAGTTTTCCACGTTCAACTCAGCCTGCTCACCGACGACCTTAAGAAATTGTTCAAGGGCATTTCGGTAGGTGAAGATCGTCCTGGGAGAGCGGCCGAAGGAGGCCAGGAAATCATCGATTTTCGTTTTCATATCATTCCATGTAATAGGAATTATATCGAATAATATGTGAAATTGTCAATACTGCAAAACACTGCTACGCGCAGACCTCCCCCTCAGGCGATGGGAGCCTGGGAACCCAGGCAACAAATGAATTCTCCGATGCATAAGTAAGCCGATGTTCTCCGCGCCAAAAATCGACCGGAGGCACCTCCCGGGCTTTCCTCCCCCACCCCAACCCGGCGCATCGTCTGATGCCTCTTCTCCTCTTGCAGAAGGTTTGCAGAGCGAATATTCCATACAACTGCATCCGAGTATCGAAGCACCGGCCATGATATAATTCACTTTACAATATCCGTTCGATCAAGGAGATGTAAGAAATGGAAAGGTTGACCACGATCTCATCCAAATATCAAATCGTCATCCCACGTGAGGTCCGGGAAAAGTTCAATTTAAAACCCGGGCAAAAGTTGATGTTCATTCCCTATCGGAACACAATCCGGCTTGTCATTGTGCCGCCCGTCAAAGACGCCCTGGGAATTTTCAAAGGAATCAATACCGACAATCTTCGTGAAGAAGTTGATGAGGGACGATAATGAACGTTGTGGATTCTTCGGGCTGGATCGAGTATTTCACACGCGGAGAAAACGCGCATTTTTTCATTCCACCCGTTCGGGATTTGGACAACCTGCTTGTGCCCGCAATCTGCATTTACGAGGTTTTCAAACGCCTGCTCGAGGAGCGGGATGAAGATGCCGCTCTGCTGTCGGTTGGATTGAT
>Ga0194127_10007431_pt1 | contig 12099 bp, 4 predicted proteins | sample TA2KigC100mmetaG_FD_148624 | JGI IMG/M metagenome (GOLD analysis project Ga0194127, IMG submission 148624) | Freshwater microbial communities from Lake Tanganyika, Tanzania - TA2015036 Kigoma Deep Cast 100m | ecosystem: Environmental > Aquatic > Freshwater > Lake | place: Tanzania: Lake...
CCGGCGCCGAACGGCGATGACGACGGCCGTCGCGGCCGTCGCGGCCGTCAGCGCCAGGGCCGTCGCCACCGCCGGCGGCCGCCGCGCGGGGCGGGCGCCGGGCGCCATGACGCTGCCGTCGCCCACGAGCACGAACTCCGCCCCGGTCGCCTGCCACCCGTCCGCATCCTGCCGCGCCAGGGCGGCGCGCTGCGCCGACTGCAACGCCGCGGCCGCCGGCAGGCCGCCGCGCCAGGCGCGGTAGAAGGCCAGCAGGAGGCGTCGCGCGGCGGCGTCCGGCACATCGGCCTGGGCGGCCAGCACGCAGTCGGCGCCGGCGTGGAGGAAGGCCTGGGTCAATCCGGTCACGCCTTCGCCGCGCGCCAGTTCGCCCCCGGCCGAACGGCACGAAGCCAACGTCACCAGCGTCGCGCGCAGCGGCAGCGAAACGGCCTCGTGCCACTGCAGCAAACCGTCATCGGCGCCCCCCGCGTCCGGCGCGACCGCGGGCGGGTTGAGCACCAGGTACGACCGGCGGGGGTCGGCGTCGTCCGCGTGCCCGTGGGCCGCGAAGTGCACGACCTGGGCGCTCGCCAGCAGCGCCCGCAGCCCGGATCCCTCCGTGGCGTCCGCGTCCCGCAGCAGTCGCGCGCCGGGGAAGAGGTCCGCGACCATGGCCGCTTCGCGTTCGGCGTGGTGCAGTCGGGGCAGGGGTGCGCCGGTGAACGGATGCACCCGCCCCCGCGCCGCGGCGCCGCGCTTGCGGTCGCCTTCGCAGCCGACCGCCAGCAGCGGCAGGGGCGACGGGTCGACCATCTCCTGCCGCGCCGCGCCGCGCGCGCGCAGCGCCCGCAGCGTGCCGAGCGAAGGCGCGACGAAGACGGCGTGACCCTCGCCCAGGGGGCCGTCGGCCGAGCGCAGGACGCCGAAGGGCAGCCTGTGCAACAGGCCGTCCGGGACGACGACGAGGGTCTCGCCGGGACGCAGTTCCGCGGCCGCCGGCGCGACCAGCCCCTCGTGCAGCCCCCGGGCGGCCATGGTCGGCACCGGAGGGGGTGCGTCACCGCGGAGGCGGAGCCGCAGGTACAGGTCGACGCGGGTCTCGATCTCGTCGCGCGGCGGCAGCGCGTGGGCGCACACGGCGTCGCGGGTCGCGCTGAACAGCCAGGAGCCTTCGGCGCCCAGCACGTAGTACAGGAGCCGTTCGCCCGGGCGCAGCGCCGCCAGCAGGGAATCGGGAGACTCGGGCGCGGCGTAGAGTTCGCGCGCGTGCGGGGCGCCGCTGGCCGCCAGGCGCAGACCCAGCAGCCCGTGCTCACGCTCCAGGTCGCGGGCGCGCTGCCCCAGATCGCGGCGCGTCAGCGTGTCCAGGCCGCCGTCCTGAAGCCGGGCCTGCACGTGCGCCAGGCGGGAGACGAGATCCCGTTCCCGCCGGGCCGATTCCGGCGACGGCCCCTCGCCGCCGCGGGCCAGCGCTTCGCGCAGACGGTCGGCCAGCACCCCGGCGCGGGCGCGATCGGCGGTCGCCAGCGCCATCGGCGCGCCGCGCCCGCCGCGCCGGGCCTGCAAGGCGATCAGGCTCTCGTAGGGAGCGGCGGCCGGCGCCGGCAGGTGACGACGCAGTTCGTCGACGCCCACGCGCCGCCGCAGCGATTCGCTCGCGGTCACCGATTCGGTCAGCAGCCGCTCGGCCGCCGCCGTGTCGCCCCGCGCCAGGGCGAGGCCGCCGAGGTCCGCCAGGCACTGCCACTCCAACTCGCTGAGGCCGCCCTCGCGCGCCAGCGCCAGCGCGCGCGCGGCCAGGGCGCTGGCGCTGTCCGGCTCGCCGTGAGCCCGCGAGCGCAGCAGCAGCGTCCGCGCGCGCGCCGGCCACTCGCCGTCGTCGGCCAGGAGCGCGGAGGCATCGGCCAGCAGGCGGCGAGCGTCAGCGCGGCGACCCTGCGCCAGGTGGAGCGCAGCCAGGTCGTCCAGCGCGTCGATCATGGCCACCTTGTCCCGCCAGCGACGGGCGATGGTCAGCGCGCGGCGGGCGTGGAGCTCCGCGAGCGCCGGATTCCCCGCCGCCGCGTACACGGCCTGGAGCGCCCCCATCGCTTCCCGGGCGATCTCCTCGGAACGCGCCGCCTCCGCCAGGGTCAGCGCCCGCTCGCCCTCGTCGCGGGCGGATTCGAGGTCGCCCAACTGGAGGTGGACCCAGGCGATGCTCACGCGGGTCCGGGCTTCACCCGCGCCGTCGTCGATGGCCGCGCAGGTCTCCAGGGCCCGGTGATGGTCCACCAGCGCCCGCCGGTAGTCGCCCTGCAGGGCGGCGAGCTGCCCCAGCGAATTGAGACACCAGGCGGCGCTCATGCGGTCGCCGAGTTCCTCGTTCAGCGCCAGGGCTCGCCGATAGGCGGCGGCGGCGCGGTCCAGGTCACCCAGGTAGTGGCAGGCCAGGGCCAGGCCGCCCTCGACCCAATTGCGGATGTGCGGCGTCCGCAGGCGTTCACAGATCAGGCGGCAACGTTCGTAGTGGGACACGGCCTGGGCGTACTCGCCGGTCTGCAGCAGCACGTAGGCCAGGCGCTGGCGGGCGGCCAGTTCGCCGCGCTCGTGGCCCCCGGCCACGAGAACGTCGCAGGCCTGGCGGAAGTGCTCGGCGGCGGCATCGCGGCGTCCTTCGGCATCGGCCGCGGCGCCGAGGCCGGTCTGGACGGCGCCCAGCAGGGACGGGCGTCCGCAGGCAAGGGCGATCTTGTGCGCCCGGGCCAGATGGCCTCGGGCCGCGGCCACGTCTCGTGCTTCGGTCTCCTGGTAGGCCAGGTTGGCCAGGCACATCGCCGCCCGGCCGCTGTCGCCCAATGCGGTCGCCATGTCCACGGCTCGCGCGTAGAAGGCCAGCGATTCGGCGAAGCGCCGCTGGCGGCTCTTGACGGCGCCCAGTCCGTTGAGCGCGTCGCAGGCGATCTGCCGCCAGCCCCGGGCCTGGGCTTCGTCCAACGCCAGGCGATAGAGGCTGTCGGCCTCGGCGTGTCCACCCGCAAGGTAGGCGATGCCGGCCGCCAGCGTCCGCGCGTCCGCCCGCAGGCGACCGCCGGCGGCGGCCGACAGCCGCAGGACGGCGACCCGCGCGCAGGCCGTCCGCGCGGAGTCGGGCTCCTCGGCGCGCAGGCGGGCGCGCGCACAGGCGAGCCAGGCGATGGCGGCGCCCGCGGTGTCGCCGCGGGCGGAGGCCCGCGCCGCGAGTCGGGCCCAGGCCGCCGCCGCCGCGCCGTGTCGTTCGGCCGCGCGCTGGCGCGCCGCCTCGAGGTGGAGGCGGGCGTCGTCCCCGCGGAGTCGGCCGGCGAGCGCCGCCAGGGCGCTGTCCTCGCGGCAGAGGCGGTTCGCCGCTTCGAGCGCTCCCTCGACATGCGGCAGGACATAGCCGTCGGCGAGCAGGCTAAGGTAGTGCGCGCCGGCGGCCGTGGCGGCGCCTCCGTCCAGCAGCGACTGCCCCGCTTCCCAGGTGGCCAGCTGCACCCGCGCCGGCGCAACGGGTGCGGCGGCGGCATGTCCCCACGCCGCCGCGCCCAGCAGGAGCGCCGCCACGGGGACGGTCGCCCGGCCATTCCGCCCTGCACCCAAGGCCGAATCCCCTCCGTCGGCTCCGCCGGCCGGTCGGCCGATCGCCGCCTTCAGCATAGCACGCCGATCCGGACGACCCGAGCGGTCGTTGCCGCGACCCGGGGCGGACCGCCGCAGTGGCCGCTGGCAGGGTTCGCCGTCATCCCCTAGGATGTCCGCCATGCACCCCGATCCCGTCGCCCGCGCCGCCGGCGCGCCCCCCGAGTTCCGGGGGTTCGGGCATCTGATGCCCTACCGCGTCCAGGAGATACTCCTGGTCGCTTCGGAGTACGACGCCTACACGCTGGAGGAGGGCGGGCGGCTGACCGAGCTGCTGCTGAACGAGTATCGCGAGCTGAACCTCAGCTACCCGCCCCATGTGGCGCGCGCGGCGAGCGGAGACGAGGCCGTCAAGCTGCTGGAGGCGCACCGCTACGATCTGGTGGTGACCATGACGCGCCTGGGCGACATGTCGGCCGCCGAGCTGGCGCGACGCATCCGCAGCCGCACGGCCGAGGTGCCGATCTACACGCTGGCCTTCAGCCCCCGCGAACTGCAGCACCTCCAGGAATCCGACAACCAGGGCAGCATCGACCGCTGCTTCCTGTGGAACGGCGACGTGCGGCTGCTGCTGGCGATCATCAAGGTCTGCGAGGACGAGCGCAACGTGGCGCACGACACGCGCTACGGCGAGGTGCGCTGCATCCTGCTGGTCGAGGATTCCGTGCGCTTCTACTCCGCCTTCCTGCCGCTTCTCTACGGGGAGGTGCTGGAACAGACGCAGTCGCTGATGGCCGAGGGCATCAACCTGAGCCATCGCCTGCTGCGGCTGCGGGCGCGGCCGAAGGTCCTGCTGGCCCGCACGTTCGAGGAGGCGTGGGACCTCTACTCCAGCTACAAGGACTCGCTGCTGGGAGTGATCGCCGACGGGCGCTTCCCGCGGCAGGGGGTCCCGCGCGACGATGCGGGCGTGGAGTTCATCCGGCGGGTCAAGTACGTCGATCCGCACACGCCGGCGGTGCTGCAGTCGACCGACGGCGACCTGGAGGCCGTGGCGCACCAGGTCGGGGCCGGATTCGTCCGCAAGCGGTCGCGGACGCTGCTGCAGGACCTGCGGCGGTTCATGCTCGACAACTTCGGCTTCGGCGAGTTCGTGTTCCGCCTGCCGGACGGGACCGAGGTCGGTCGCGCCGCGGATCTCAAGGGCCTGGCCCGGCAGCTGCGCACGGTGCCGGCGGCGTCGGTCCGGCACCACGCCTCGCACGACCACTTCTCCAACTGGCTGCGGGCGCGCACGGAGTTCCAGTTGGCGGCGGCCATCCGGCCGCGCAAGGTGACGGAGTTCGAGCACGTTGAGGACCTGCGCGAGTTCCTGGTGCAGACGATCAATCGCTTCCGCAGCGAGGCGCAGCGCGGCGTGGTCGCCGATTTCTCGCGGCGCCACTTCGACACCCTCAGCGCCTTCGTGCGCATCGGCGGCGGCTCCCTGGGCGGCAAGGGGCGGGGGCTGGCGTTCGTCAACTCGATCCTGCACGGCTACGGCATCCACGATCGCTTCCCGGGCACCGTCATCCGCGTGCCGACCACGGCGGTCATCGGCACGAACGTCTTCGACACCTTCTTCGATCAGGGCGAGCTGCGCGCGCGGGTGCAGGCGGATCTGGACGACGAGCAGGTGGTCGCCGCCTGCCTGGCGCACAAGCTGCCGCCGGAGATCTACGGCGACCTGGAGGCGTTCCTGGACCAGGTGCGCTACCCGCTGGCGGTGCGCTCGTCGAGCCTGCTGGAGGACAGCCAGTTCCAGCCGTTCGCCGGCGTCTACGCCACCTACATGCTGGCCAACAACCACCCCGACCTGAAGGTGCGCCTGGACCAGCTCTGCGACGCGATCAAGCTGGTCTACGCCTCGACCTACTCGCGGGCGGCCAAGAGCTACGTCGAGGCCACCGCCAACCGGATCGAGGAGGAGAAGATGGCGGTGATCGTGCAGCAGGTCGTGGGCCGGCGGCACGGACACTACGACTATCCGCACTTCTCCGGGGTGGGGCTGTCGGCCAACTACTATCCGGCCGGCGATCTGAAGCCCGAGGACGGCGTCGTCACCGTGGCGCTGGGACTCGGGCGCACGGTGGTCGGGGGCGGCAAGGCGCTGCGCTTCAGCCCCGCGCGGCCGCTGGCCCTGCCGCAGTTCAACACGCTGAACGACTGGCTGCGCGAGAGCCAGCGCGAGTTCTACGCCGTGGACGTCAGCCGCCCCGACCAGTACCCCGGTCCGCGCGACGACTACAACCTGGCCTTGCTGGATCTGGCCGCGGCCGAAGCGCACGGCACGCTGGCGCCTGTCGGTTCGGTGCACGTGCCGGCCGACAACATGATCTACGACGGACTCGGGCGCGCAGGGGAGCGCCTGGTCTCGTTCGCCGGCGTGCTGAAGGCGCGAGCCTTCCCGCTGGCGGAGATCACCGCGCTGCTGTTGGATCTCGGCCGGCGCACGATGAGCGCCGAGGTCGAGATCGAGTTCGCCGTCGTGCTGGGCGACGGCCAGGACGTGCCGCACCAGTTCGGCTTCCTGCAGATACGGCCGCTGGCCGCCGGGCTGGTGGCGCCGGCGGTGCCGCCGGAACTGCTGGCGGCGCCCGACGCGCTGGTCGCCACCACCACGGCCCTCGGCAACGGCCGTTCCGCGGACATCCGCGACATCCTCTATGTGCCGCGGGCGGGCTTCGACCGCGCGCGCTCGCCGGAGGCGGCGGCGGAGATCGCCGCCTTCAATCGGCAGTTGGCCGCCGAGGGGCGGCCGTACCTGCTGGCCGGCCCGGGGCGCTGGGGCTCGTCGGACCGCTGGCTGGGCATCCCGGTCCGCTGGGACCAGATTTCCGGGGCGCGCGTGATCGTGGAGGCCCCGCTGGACGGGTTCGCGGTCACCCCCAGCCAGGGCTCCCATTTCTTCCAGAATCTGACCTGTTTCCAGGTGGGCTACCTGACCGTCGGCGGCAACGAGGGGCCGGACCGTCTGGATTGGGACTGGCTGGACGCGCAGGCGGCGCTGGCGACCGGCCGCCACGCCCGGCTGCTGCGGCTGCCCGAGCCGTTGACGGTGCTCATCGACGGGCGCTCGCGGCGCGGCCTGGTGCTGAGGCCTGAGGCCGGGGCGGGGGCGCCGCGCGAGGGGAGCGCGCGCGACGGGAGCGCGCGCGACGGGGCGGCCGGGGCGACGGCCGGGACCGGAATCCCCGCGCAGGAAGGTTGATTCTCCTTGCCCGCGCCGCGGCGGCCCGCGATTTTTCGGCCACCAAGGCACCGGGCGCGGCCTGATGCGCCCAGGCTTCAACACGGGGTGACGAGGATGGCTCACGACGCTTCCTTCAATCCGTTCCAGATGGCCCGCGCCCAGTTCGACAAGAGCGCCGACCTGATCGGCCTGGACCAGGGCACGCGCGAGCTGCTGCGCAGCCCGCTGCGCGAGTTCCACTTCAGCATTCCGGTGCGCATGGATGACGGCACCGTGAAGGTGTTCCAGGGCTTCCGCGTGCAGCACAACGACGCCCGCGGCCCGGCCAAGGGCGGCATCCGCTTCCATCCGCAGGAGACGGCCGACACCGTCCGCGCGCTGGCGATGTGGATGACCTGGAAGTGCGCGGTGGCCGACATCCCGCTGGGCGGCGGCAAGGGCGGCGTCATCTGCGATCCGCACCACCTGAGCGCCCGCGAGCAGGAGGCGATCTGCCGCGGCTGGGTGCGCCAGATGAACAAGAACGTCGGTCCCGTCGAGGACGTGCCGGCGCCCGATGTGATGACCAACCCGCAGCACATGCTGTGGATGCTCGACGAGTTCGAGGTCATCCGCGGCGGCCACTACCCGGGCATGATCACCGGCAAGCCGGTGGGCATGGGCGGCTCGCTGGGCCGCACCGAGGCGACCGGCTACGGCTGCGTCTACTGCCTGCGCGAGGCGCTGGCCGAGCTCGGCATCGACGTCAAGGCGACGACCGCCAGCGTGCAGGGCTTCGGCAACGTGGCGCAGTACGCGATCGAGCTGTACCACCGCATGGGCGGCAAGACGAAAAGCGTCTCGAGCTGGAATCACGCCGAGCAGAAGTCCGTCAGCTACCAGAAGGCGTCGGGCATCGACCTCGAGCAACTGCGCGGCATCACCGACCGCTTCGGCGGCATCGACCCCGCCAAGGCCCGCGAACTGGGCTACGAGATCCTGCCGGGCGACGCCTGGCTGGACCGCGAGGTCGACATCCTGATCCCGGCCGCCATCGAGAACCAGATCACCGGGGCGAACGCCGAGAAGATCAGCAAGCGCGTGAAGGTCGTCGTCGAGGGCGCCAACGGCCCGACGACGCCCGAGGCCGACGCCATCCTGTTCAAGCGCGGCATCTTCAACATCCCGGATTTCCTGGCCAACGCCGGCGGCGTGACCTGCAGCTACTTCGAGCAGGTCCAGTGCAACACGAACTTCTTCTGGGACCGCGACGACGTGCTGGGCAAACTGGACGCCAAGATGAAAACGGCGTACCACTCGGTCAGCGACCTGGCGCGCAAGAAGAAGCTCTACATGCGCGATGCCGCCTACGTGGTGGCGGTCAACCGGGTGGCGGCGGCCTGCCGCGACCGGGGCTGGGCCTGAGCATGGACCGCGCGCGCGGCGGGCAGCCTGACGACTCCCGCCGCGCGTTCGCGGCCGTCCCGTGGCGCGAACTGCTGGACGTGATCCGCCAGGGTCGCGGCCGGCAGTTCGTTCGCGTTTCCCGCAAGATGCTCAACCACCTCTGCTCGATCGGACTGAGCGAGGCGCAGGTCATGCTGGCGGAGGTGGACACCGGTCCCGCCGGGGCGGCCCGCCGCGAGGGCCGACTCGACGCCGGCCGGCCCGGTTCCGCGCGCCCGAGCCAGACCAAGGTGCCGGGAACCCGCCTGCCGCTGGAGCAATCCCCCCTGATGACCGGCGCTCCGTTCGAGCTGGCCGCCCGCTACCTGCCCGACGAGGAGATCTCCGAACGCTTGCAGCGCTGGCTGAAGGAGGACGAGGCCAGCTTCTTCGGCACCGTGGTGGCCGATCCCCGCAGCACGATGCCGGAGATCGCCGAGGCCATCCGCCGCTACAACGACGTCCTGCTCGGGCGCAGCGGCCTGGCGCCCAGCACGCTCAAGAGCCTGCGCGTCTCGCTCATCCAGCGCTTCCTGACCGAACAGCTCGACTACATCAACGTGGCGAAGGAGGTGGCGCGGATCACCGACTTCCACGGCCTGCTCGACCGCGTGATCATGACGCGGGGCTGCTACGGCAAGCTGGGCGGCAAGGCCGCCGGCCTGCTCCTGGCCGGCTGGATCCTGGAGCGGCCCGAGGCCGCGGAGATGGGCGTGGGCACCGTCAAGACGCCGCGGACCTGGTACGTCGTCTCCGACGTGATCATGGACTTCATCCGCCTGAACGATCTTGACGACGTCATGGACCAGAAGTTCAAGGACATCACGCAGGTCCGCCGCGAGTACCCCAACCTGGTCCAGCTGTTCAAGAACAGCCCGTTCCCGCCCGATCTGGTGGAAGGGCTCTCGCGCGCGCTGGACTACTTCGGCGACGTGCCGCTGATCATCCGCAGCTCGAGCCTTCTGGAGGATCGCTTCGGCACCGCCTTCTCGGGCAAGTACAAGAGCCTGTTCCTGCCCAACCGCGGGTCCCGCGCCGACCGCCTGGCGGCGCTGCAGGACGCGGTCGCGGAGGTGTGGGCCTCGATCCTCGGTCCCGACCCGATCGAGTATCGGCGCGAGCGGGGACTGCAGGAGTTCGTCGAGGAGATGGGCATCCTGATCCAGGAGGTCGTGGGCACGCGCGTGGGCCGCTACTGGCTGCCCGCCTTCGCGGGCGTGGCCTTCAGCCTGAACGAGTTCCGCTGGTCGCCGCGCATCCGGCGCGAGGACGGATTGCTGCGCCTGGTGCCGGGGCTGGGCACGCGCGCGGTCGACCGCGTCGGCGACGACTTCCCGGTGCTGGCGGTGCCCGGCCAACGCGGACTGCGCGCGCACGCCTCGCTGCAGGAGACCCTGCGCTACAGCCCGCGGCAGGCCGACGTCATCAACCTCGAGACGGCGAGCTTCGAGACGGTGCCGCTGGCCGATCTCCTGAAGGAGGCCGGCGCGGACTACCCGCTCGTCGAACGCGTCTTCTCCGTTCTGCGCGGCGGGCATCTGCAGCAGGTGCAGAGGCTGATGCTGGATCCCGAGCACGACGATCTGGTCGCCGATCTGCGGGGCCTGCTGGACGGCACCGACTTCGTGACCCGCATCCAGGCCCTGCTCAAGACGCTGGCGATGTACCTGCAGTCGCCCGTGGACATCGAGTTCGCCCACGACGGCAAGGATTTCTACCTGGTGCAATGCCGCCCGCAGGCGATGTCGGGCGACAACGCGCCGTCGCCGATCCCCCACGACCTGCGTCCGGAGGACGTGTTGTTCACGGCCGACCGCTTCGTCTCCAACGGCCAGGTGCCGGACATCACGCATGTCGTGTACGTGGTGCCGGAGGCGTACGCCGAGTTGCCCGACCGGGAGACCATGGCCTCGGTCGGTCGTGTCGTGGGGGCGCTGAACGGGCTGCTGCGCAAGCGCTCGTTCATCCTGGTGGGGCCGGGGCGCTGGGGCAGCCGCGGCGACATCAAGCTGGGCGTGGCGGTGACCTACGCCGACATCAACAACACGGCCATGCTGGTCGAGGTGGCGCGGCGCCGGGGCGACTACGTGCCGGACCTGAGCTTCGGAACCCACTTCTTCCAGGACCTGGTGGAGGCCGGCATCCGCTACCTGCCGCTCTACCCGGACGACGCAGGCATCGTCTTCCGGGAGGACTTCCTGCTGGGCGCGCCCAACCGCCTGGCGGAGCTGCTGCCCGACCACGCGCCGCTGGAGCACTGCGTGCGGGTGGTCGACGTGCCGGCGGCCTCGCGCGGGCGCGTGCTGCGGATCTACCAGAACGCGGAACTGGACCATGCGGTGGCCGTCCTCGAAGCGCCTGGCGACCGGCGCGCGACGGGCGCCGCGCGCGCGACGGCGGCGGCGGCCGACTCGCCGCTGAGACACGCCCGCTGGCGCCGACAGGTGGCCGAGGAACTGGCGCGGTCGCTGGACCCGGACACGAGCGGAGTGGTGGCCGTGCACCTGCGCGGATCGGTCGCGGACGGTCGCGCCACCGCCGAGAGCGACATCGACCTGGTGGTCCGCTTCGGCGGCGACGACGGCCAGCGCGCGCGCCTGGAAGTCTGGCTGGACGGCTGGAACCGGGCGCTGGCGGTGCTCAACCAGCAGAGCACGGGCGTGCGCGTCGAGCGCCTGCTGGACGCGGTCATCGTCGCCGCCGACGATCACGAGGTGGCGGGCGGCCCCCGCCTGCCGCTCAAGGACGAGCTCTGACGCGACCGGATCCGGGCGCGCGGCCGGGCCGGCGTCGGCCGCGCGACGGCGGCCCGGTCGTTCCGGCCGCGCCCCCGCGCGCAGGATCTCAGCGGCTCGAGGCGAGCCGCCGCAGCTTGCGCTTGCGCCGGTGAATCGCCTTGCGCGCGGCCTGCAGGGCCTCGCGGTCGCCGCTCGTCAGCGCGTCCAGGCGCGCGACCTTCAGACGGCGGATCTCCGCCTTGATGGCGCGCTTGCCGAGTCCGGGTTCGATGTGGCGGTGCGGCCGCTCGATGTGCAGCCGCTGCGCCAGGAGATCGACCAGCTCGTCCTTGCGCAGCCCGATCACGCCCTTGACGTCCGGGCACTTCTCCTTCGCCATCTCCCGCAGGTCGGCGACGCGCGTTTTCTGGAGCTCGTGGAAATCCATGTGACGCCCTCCGCGTGCGTGGGGAAGCAGGTCCGGGGACCGATTCCGGCGGCGGGCGCGGCCCGCCGCGCCGTCCGATCCTAGCGCAGCGCCCGGGCCCCGGGCAAGGGCGGTCCGCGATGCGTGTCCGCGATCCGCCGGACGCCGGCCGTCGCGGCGACGGGCGGGCGACGGGCTGGCGGCGGCGGCCCGTCCGTGTCATGTTGCGGCCGTCCCGCGCCCGGCCGGCGGCCCGCGACCGTCCCGCCGCGCCACCGGCCGGGCGCGCCGCGCCCCACCTTCAGCCCGCGAGGATTCCGATGAGCGCTGCCGCCCGTCCCAGCCTGACCCGCCGCCTGGCCGAGTACGCCGTGGGCCTCCACTACGAGGACCTGCCCGCCGCCGACGTCAAGGAGGCCAAGCGCTTCCTGCTCGATTCGGTCGGCTGCGCGCTGGCGGCCGTCCGCAATGCGGACATGGCGGCCATGTACCGCTTCATCCGGCGGCAGGGGGGCACGCCCGAGGCCACGCTCATCGGATCGGGCGAGCGCACCAACGCGGCGAACGCGGCGCTGATGAACAGCCTGCTGATCCGGGCGCTGGACTACAACGACATCTTCTGGGAGCAGGACCCGAGCCACCCGTCCGACATCATCTTCGCCGCGATCTCGCCCGCCGAGGCCCGCGGGCTGGACGGGAGGGACGCGCTGGTCGGCATCATGATCGCCTACGAGCTC
>Ga0194127_10007432_pt1 | contig 12098 bp, 9 predicted proteins | sample TA2KigC100mmetaG_FD_148624 | JGI IMG/M metagenome (GOLD analysis project Ga0194127, IMG submission 148624) | Freshwater microbial communities from Lake Tanganyika, Tanzania - TA2015036 Kigoma Deep Cast 100m | ecosystem: Environmental > Aquatic > Freshwater > Lake | place: Tanzania: Lake...
CGACTTCGCGCGCGCGTTCCGCCGCGGCGGCCTCGCAGGCGTCGTGGTCAAGCTCCGCCAGGCCCGCTGGAAGCACGTGGTCCGTGCGTGGAACGCGCTGATCCGGGCCATCGGATCGAGATAGGCTCACGCGTGCGGGCCGCGCTCGGCCAGCACCTGCGCCGCGGTCCCGACGCGAAGGCCGTCGAGGAGGCGCCGCATGCGCGACGCGCCGTCCGCGATCCCGTGGTAGTGGCGGAAGCGGCGCAGCGGGCTCAGACCCGGGACGTCGGGAACTTCGGGTCCCAGCTCGTACGGGTGGATGTAGATCATGCAGGGCCGGCCAGCCGCGTTCTCGCGCAGGATCAGCCACCGCGTCACCGCGACCGGGTAGAGCCTGAAATAGCCCCCGCCGCCGAACGGCACCCTGCGCCCGAGCACCTCGACCGTGGACATCGGGAACTCGACCAGCCCGTTCGGCAGCCGGTGGATGTCGCGCGGCGCGCCCGCGATCCCGTAGACGTCGTGGAGCGACGTCGGGTAGACGCTGGAATCGTATCGGAACCCCGCCTCCAGGAGGACGTCGAACGCCCACGCGGACGCGGCGGTGATCGAGAAGTCCGGCGCACGGAAGCCGGTAACCGGGCATCCGGCCGCGTCCTCGAGCCGCAGCCGGGCTGCGCGGACCGCCTCGCCGAACGCGGCAGGCGAGAGGTTGAAGACCCGGCGGTGCTCCTCGCCGTGGCACCCGATCTCGTGCCCGGCGTCCGCGACCGCCCGGACCAGCGCGGGGTCGTCGCGTGCAATCCTGCCGAGGAAGAACATCGTGGCGCGCGTGCGGGTCGAGGCGAACAGGTCGAGGACGGCGCGGGTGTTGCGGGCGACCTCGCGATCGCGGCAGCCCGGGTCGAGGAGGTGCCCGGGAATCCGGAAGCTCTCCTCGTTCGACTCCGCGAAACCCTCCACGTCCACGGAGATCGCGTTCCGCAGGCTCATCGCGCCGGCCTCACGTGGGGCCGCGCCCATTCTACGCGAGTTGACACGGGGCGGTGCATCGGCCAGCATGCGGTCCGGCTGCCGCCGAGGTAGGTCCTTGCCGTCCGAACGACGCTGGGTGATGCGCGACTGGGCGCCCGGAGACGAACGCGCGATCATCGCGCTGTACGAGCGCGTGTTCGGCAAGGCCATGGGTCCGACCGAGAGCCTCCGCCACTGGCAGTGGGAGTTCCGCGACAACCCGGTCCCCCCCATCGCGATCAAGCTCGCGTGGGACGGGGATCGGCTGGTCGCGCAGTACACGGTGAGCCCGCTCCGCCTGGCCGTCGAGGGGCGCGAGGTCACGGCCTGCCTGTCGCACGACACGATGACCGACCCCGACTACCAGGGACAGGGGCTGTTCGTCGCGACCGCGACCGCGCTGTACGAGGACCTGGCGCGCCAGGGTGTCGCGTTCGTCTTCGGGTTCCCGAACGCGAACTCGATCGCCGGGTTCGTGCGCCGGCTCGGCTGGACCGAGGTGATGCCGACCCCCGTCCTCGTGAGACCCGTCCGGGTCGGGAAGCTGCTGCGCGACCGGACGGGGTCGCGCGTCCTCGCGGCGGCCGGTGACGCGCTCGCGCGCGCCGGGCTGGCGGTGGCAGGCGCCGGGGCGCGCCTCGCGGGCTCGGGCTGGGAAGTCCGTGTCGAGTCCGGGTTCGGCGAGTGGGCTGACGCCGTATGGGCCCGCTGCTCGCGCCAGCACCGCGTGTGGGTCGTGCGGGACCGCGCGTACCTGAACTGGCGCTACGTGACCCGCCCGGAGTCCGGGTACGTCGTCCGGTCGGCCTGGGACGGGGGGACCTGCGCCGGGTGGGCGATCACCACGGACCGGGTTTCCGAGCAGGGCAAGGTCCGGTTCGTGATGGACGCGATCGCCGCGAGCGACGCCCGCGGGGCCCTCGACGCACTGCTGGCCTCGGTGGTCGCGGACGCATCGCGGGACGGCGTCGAGATGATCAGCGCGATCGTGGGCCCGGGCTCGCCGCACCGGGCGACGTACCTGAGGCACCTGTTCGTGCCGCTGCCGGAGAAGTACTTCCCGAAGGAGCTGCACTTCGGCTGCCGCCCGCTGACGGACGACGTCGGGACGGGGGTGCTGAACGACCCTTCGGCATGGGGGCTGGCGTGGGGCGACGACGACGTGATGTGATCGGCGGACCTGCTGGGCCGCGCGAGCCGGACCGGCCGGACGTCTCGATCGTGATCGCCACCTTCAACGAGGAGGCGCACGTCGAGGGCTGCCTCCGGTCGATCTTCGAGGCCGAGCCGTTCACGGACTCGTTCGAGGTGCTGGTCGCGGACGGCGGCAGCACCGACCGCACCCGCGAGAGGATCGCGGCGTTCGCGATGGACCACCCCGAGGTGCGGCTCCTGGACAACCCGGGGCGGTACGCGCCGCACGGGTTCAACACCGGGATTCGAGCGGCCCGCGGCGACTGGATCTTCATCCTGGGTGCGCATTCGAGCTACGACCGGTCGTACTTCCGCCTGTGCCTGGAGACCGCGAGGCGGACGGGCGCGGAGAACGCAGGCGGGCGGGTCGAGTTCCGGACGCGGTCGGACGGCCTCCAGGCGCGGATCACGCGCGCGGTCGGCACGAGCCCGTTCGGGATCGCGTCCTCGCCCCACCGGCGGCAGGCCCCGCCCGAGGGGCCCGCCTCCACCTCGTCGTTCGGCTGCTTCCCGAGAGCCGTGTTCGAGCGGTTCGGCATGTACGACGAGCGGCTCGTGCTGAACCAGGACTGGGAGCTGAACCAACGCATCATCGCGGGCGGCGGGACCGTGTGGATGAACCCGGCGATCCGCATCTCGTACTTCGGGCGCGACGAGATCGGCCGCATGCTGCCGCACCTGTGGCGGACGGGCCGCTGGAACGCGTACATGTGGGCCATCGCGCCGCACTCGTTCACGATCCGCCACGCGATCCCGGCCGCGTTCGCGGCAGCCCTCGCCGTCCCCGGGATGGGACTGCTGGCGCTCGCGTCGCACCAGGCCGCCGCGGTCGCGGCCGCCGCGATCGAGGCCGCCCGGGCGCGGGACCTGCGGCTCCTTCCGCTGCTCCCGGTCGTCTTCCTGGCGGTCCACGCATCCTACGGCGCCGGCACGATCGCGGGCGCATGGGACGTGCTGCGGCGACGCTCGCCGGTGCAGAAGCCGCGCCGCATCGAGTTCCTCGCCCCCCGCACGGCCGCGCCGGTCGCAGAGGGCCGCCGATGAGGCGCCTCGCCTGGCTCGCGACGGCCCCGTTGCGGATCCGGGACGACCCTCGACCGGGATACGCCGCCGCGCTCGCGGCGCGGCTCCGGTCGCCGCACGTCGAGCTGACCTGGATGGGGCGTACGGGCCTCCACGCCGTGTGTCGCGCACTCGGGATCGGCCCGGGCGACGAGGTCGTGGTGTCCGCCTACACGTGCGTCGTCGTCGTGCGGTCGTTCGCGCTCCTGGGCGCGAGCCCGGTGTACTGCGACATCGACCCGGCCACGTTCAACACGCCGGTGCAGGCCGTGCTCGACGCGATCACGTCGAGGACGCGGGTCGTCGTGCTGCAGCACACGTACGGGCTCCCGGTGCGGGTCGAGCCGATCCTGGCCGCCTGCCGTCCGCGCGGGATCACCGTCGTCGAAGACGCGTGCCACGCGTTCGGCACGACGATCGACGGCAGGCCCGCCGGGACGCTGGCGGACGCCGGGTTCTTCTCGACGCAGTGGAACAAGCCGTTCTCGACCGGGTTCGGCGGCTTCCTCGCGATCTCGAACCCGGACCTGGCCGGCAAGGTGGCCGCGGCGATGCGCGGAGCGGCCCGGGCCCCCGCGGTCCGGACGCTCCAGCTCCGGGCGCAGCTCCTGGCCCACGAGGCCATCGTCACGCCCAGGACGCACGGCCTGGCCCAGGCGGCCTACCGCTGGCTGTACTCCCACGGCCTCATCCTGGGGTCCGGGACGCCGACCGAGGCGGCGGGCGGCCGCTACCACGGCGTGCCGGACGAGTATTTCCAGGGGATGTCGCGCCCGCAGGCCGAGGCCGGCCTGTTCGAGGCAGCCCGCTTCGATGCGGGGATCGAGCGCCGCCGCGCCGTCTCGGCCGTCTATGCCGAGGGCCTCGCCCGCGCGGGGATCGAGCCCGCACCGAGCCCCCCTGGGACGGTCTACTCGCGCTACCCCGTCAGGGTGCGGAACAAGCAGGATCTGGCCAGGGAGGCGATGCTCGCCGGGATCCCCATCGGGACGTGGTTCGAGACCCCCCTCCACCCCATTCCCCTCGCCCGGCACCCGGACTTCGGGATGGACCCGGACCGCTTCCCCGCCTCGCTGGCCGCCTGCCGGGAGGTCGTGAACCTGCCGGCTACGCTCGCGACGACGGACGCGGACGCGGAGCGGGCGCTGGCGTTCGTGCTGCGGAAGGGCCGGCTCGCGTGACCGGGGCGCCCGCCGCCCCCGCGGCCTCCCGGGACGTCAGGCGCGCCGCCACGACGGTCAAGCCGACCCAGAAGAGCAGGTGGCGCGCCGAGATCAGGCTGTAGGCGGTGGTGGACGACACGAGCGCGAGCAGGAGGAGGGCGGGTGCGGGCATGGACAGCCACTCGGCGCGACCCGCCGCCCGGGACGTGCGCCTGGCCAGCCACAGTCCGATTGCCGCGGTGACCATGCCGAAGAACAGCAGGAACCCGACCCCGCCGAACGAGTGAAGCACCTCGAGCATCAGGCTGTGCGGCTGGAGGTCGAGACGCATCTCCATGTAGCCGACCCCGTGGCCGAACCACACCTCGCGCGACCACGTGTCGAGCGCGAGCAGCCACGCGGCGGTCCGGTACTGGTACCCGTGGCTCGCCTCGGTGGCGTCCGGAGACGCGATCGAGGCCACGCGCTGGAGCGCCGGATCCTCGGGGAACGCAAGGTAGAAGCCGACCAGCGCGATCGCCAGCACCAGGACCACCGCGAGCTGCCGGAAGGCGACCTTCGCGCGCACGACCACCAGCACCAGCAGGGTGATCCCGAGGTGCAGCATCGGGCCGCGCGAACCGGAGTACAGCATCCCGGCGAGCGCGATCGGGACGACGGGCACGATCCAGGCCCGCCGGACCGGAGCGTGGCGGGTCCACTCCGGCCACAGCGTCGCCAGGATGAGCAGGGCGAACGAACAGTACCGCGCGGTAGTGATCGCGTTGCTCTCGAGGAACGCCGACCTCGCCTCGGCGCTGGTCGGCGGCATGATGATGGCGCCGAAGGCGACCACGACGCCCACCGCGACGAGCGACACCCAGTGGGCCGAGAGGTCGGCGGTCCGCCGGACGAGCAGGAAGGGGGCGAACAGCGCCACGGTGTTGAACCCGACGTGCTGGAGGAGCATGCGCCGGACGGAGGCGTTCTGGATCTCGGCACCCGCGACCACGAGGGCCGTGAACAGCACGTAGAGGAGGACCAGCAGGAGCGGCGGCATGGTCGGGACCGTGCGCCGGAACCGGAACGCGAACAGCGCCCCGACGAGCACGACGAGGACCGTGACGACGGTCAGGTCCACGCCGGCGAACAGCGGGATGTTCTGCTCGGCCCAGCGCTTCACGAGGCCGGACGTGAGGAACGGGACTGCCAGGAGGATGGGGTAGCGCCACGACCCGGCGAGGGCCGCGAGGTAGACGGCCAGGATGAGAAGGGCGCCGATCGGGAGGCTGCCGGTCACGTCGGCACCGCGCCCGCGGCGGCGGCGGCGGGGGCGCGGTCGCCGGGACCCGCGGACGCGGGGAAGGCACCGCCCGTGTCGGGCGCCCGGAGCCCGATGTCCAGCTCGGCCAGGAGAGCGCGGACGTCGGACGGGGCCGCGGTGCGCGCCCGCTCGATCAGGCGGTCCACGGCGCGGCCGAACTCGTCGAATTCGCGCAAGTCGGGCCGCGAGATGAAAACCTTGTCGATCGGGGTCTGCATCAGGGCGTCGCGGTCCAGCAGCAGCTCCTCGTACAGCTTCTCGCCGGGCCTCAGGCCGGTGAACCGGATGGGAATGTCGTCCGGCCGGAACCCGGACAGGCGGATCATGTCGCGGGCGAGGTCCACGATCCGGATCGGCTGGCCCATGTCCAGCACGAAGACCTCGCCCTTGTCCGCCAGCGTGCCGGCCTTGATCACGAGCTGGGACGCCTCCGGGATGGTCATGAAGAACCGTGTCACGTCGGGGTGGGTGACGGTGACGGGACCGCCGTGCTCGATCTGCTCGCGGAAGATCGGGATGACGGATCCGCGCGAACCGAGCACGTTCCCGAACCGCACGCTCGCGAACCGCGTCGCCCCGCTGCGCTCCGCGAGCTGGCGCACGATCAGCTCGGCCACGCGCTTCGTCGCCCCCATCACCGAGCTGGGGTTCACCGCCTTGTCGGTCGAGATCATGACGAACGTCTCGACGCCGTGCGCGAGCGCCAGCTCGGCCACGTTGCGGCTGCCCAGCACGTTGTTCTCGACCGCCTCGGACGGGTTCTCCTCCATCAGGGGGACGTGCTTGTAGGCGGCCGCGTGCAGCACGACCTGGGGCCGCAACCCGGCGAACGCGCGGTCGATCCGGTCGCGGAACCGGACGTCCAGCACGCGCGCCTCGACGCGCAGGTCGGGGAACCTCCACGCCAGCTCGCCCCGGACCAGGAACAGGTTGTTCTCGTCCTTGTCGACCAGGATGAGCGACTCCGGCCCGAGCGTCGCGATCTGCCGGCACAGCTCGGACCCGATCGAGCCGCCCGCGCCGCTGATCAGGACCCGCCGGCCGCCGTAGACGGGCCGGAGCATGGGGTCGTCGCGCGTCAGCTCCTCGACCGGCCTCCCCAGGAGGTCCTCGATCCGGACGTCGCGCACGGCCGCGACCTGGGCGCGACCCGAGATCAGCTCCGGGGTGCCCGGCAGCACGCGGGCCTTCACGCCGACGTCCATGCAGGTCTGGACCAGCTCGCGCTTGCGCTGCAGCGGCAGGTCCGAGATCGCGAGCAGCACCTGCGAGAAGCCGTGCTTCCGCTGGAGTTCCGCGATGTCGTCGAGCGTGCCCAGGACCTTCCGGCCCTCGATCTCGCCGCCCCGCTTGGCCGGGTCGTCGTCCACGAACCCGACCAGGGACATGCCCAGCTCGCGGCGGAGACGAAGCTCGCGCGCGACCTGCCGGCCGTTGTCGCCCGCGCCGACCACGAGCACCTTCTCCACGTCGGGCGGCACCGCGGCCCCCGAGCCGGACGGCGAGGTCTCGTGCAGCCACCGCCGCAGGAACCGGAGCCCGACCATGCCGAGGAAGCTCAGCACCGCCTCGAGCAGGATGATGCTGACCGGCACGCGGAAGTACGGGTTGTGGTGCGGGTAGAAGAAGCGGAACGCCAGGAACACCGCGGACACGAGGCCGATGGCGCGCACGAAGCGCAGGACCTCGTACAGCGACACGTACCGCCAGAGGATCCGGTACACGCCGAAGACGAAGTTCATCGAGACCCGGGCCAGCACCGCGTACGGGAGAAGCAGGACCATCTGCTTCCAGTGCTGGGACGGGACGTCGCCCTCGAAGCGAAGCTCATACGCGGACACGAACGCGAGCGTGACGACGGCCGCGTCCAGCAGCATCTGCCCGGGCCGCCCCGCGCGCGCGACCACGCCCTGGAGCGCGAGATAGACGGTCGCGAGGATGATCCGGACGTCCTCGACGAGGCTGCGCTTCCGGAGGTACGAGAGGTTCATCTCGAGCTTCCGGGGCATCACCTCCTCGACGTAGGTGCGCTCCGGGTCCGGCGACCGCGCGAAAAGCGTGTTCTCGTCGAAGTAGGTGATCGAGGCGTAGTCGGTGATGCCGGGCCGGACCGTCAGGACCTCCCGCTGGCGATCGTCGTAAAGCGCGACGTACTTCGGGACCTCCGGCCGCGGCCCGACCAGCGACATCTCGCCGGCCACCACGTTCAGGAGCTGCGGCAGCTCGTCGAGCTTGCTGCGGCGCAGCAGGCGGCCGAGCCGGGTGATGCGCGGATCGCCCCCCACCGTGATCTGGGCGCCGCGGCTCGGCGCGTCGGGGACCATGGTGCGGAACTTCAGGATCCGGAACTCGCGACCGCCGCGGCCGACGCGGACCTGCCGGAAGAAGACCGGCCCCGGGCTGCCGGCCTTGATCGCGAGGGCCACGAGCGCGAGCAGGGGGGACAGGAGCAGGAGGCCGATCGCCGCGGCGACGAGGTCGAACGCGCGCTTGAAGACCATCCCCGACCCCCGGACTGGGTCGCGACGGGCGACCGCACCGCCCCGCAGCGACGGGGATCCGTACCACTTTTGGACGGTCGATTCCACCGCCGCGGAACCCGAGCCCTCCGCCTTCCTTGATCCCTCCGGTTCCCCCGACTACGATGCGGGCGGTTCGGTCGCCGGAGGCCGTCGTGGACAAGCCCTTCCTCCCGTTCGCGCTCCCGGACATCGGGGAGCCGGAGATCGCGGGCGTGGTCGAGGCCCTGCGGAGCGGCTGGGTCACCACGGGGAAGCGCGCGCTCGAGTTCGAGGCGGCGTTCGCGGCGCGGATCGGCGCGCGGCACGCGGTGGCGGTGAACTCGTGCACGGCCGCCCTGCACCTGGCCCTTGAGGCGCTCGGGGTCGGGCCGGGCGATCGCGTGATCACGACGCCCTACACCTTCACGGCCACCGCGGAGGTCGTTCGCTACCTCGGCGCGGACGTCCTGCTCGCGGACGTCGAGGAGGCCACGTCGAACCTGGACCCCGCCGCCGTCGAGGCGCTGCTCGCGCGGCTCGCCGCCGAGGACCCGGCGACGCTCGAGCGCGTGAAGGCGCTGGTCCCCGTCCACTTCGCCGGCCAGGCGTGCGACATGGACGCGCTCTCGGCGATCGCGGCGCGGCACGGGCTGCGCGTGGTCGAGGACGCGGCGCACGCGCTTCCGTGCACCTCTGGGGGGCGCACGATCGGGACGATCGGCGACGTCACCGCCTTCAGCTTCTACGCGACGAAGACCATCACGACCGGCGAGGGCGGGATGGCCACGACGGACGACGACGCGATCGCCGCCCGGATGCGCCTGATGCGCCTGCACGGCATCAACCGCGAGGTCTGGGACCGCTACACCAGCGACAAGCCGCAGTGGTACTACGAGGTCGTCGCGCCGGGCTTCAAGTACAACCTGACCGACCCCGCGGCCGCGATCGGGCTCGGCCAGCTCGCCCGGTGCGACGCGATGCGGGACCGGCGCGAGGCGATCGCGCGCCGCTACCTCGACGCGTTCGCCGGCGACGACCGGCTCGTCCTGCCGCACCCCGTGCGGCCGGCCGAAGTCCATGCGTGGCACCTGTTCGTGCTGCGCCTCGTCCCCCGTTCCCCGGCCGCGACCGCGGACCGCGACGCCTTCATCCGCGAGATGTCCGCCCGCGGGATCGGCACCTCGGTCCACTTCATCCCGCTGCACGTCCACCCGTTCTGGCGCGACCGGTACGGCTTCCGCCCCGAGGACTTCCCGGTCGCGTGGCGGAGCTACCGGCGGTCCGTGTCGCTCCCGATCTACACGCGGATGACCGACGGCGACGTGGAGCGCGTTCGCGACGCGGTGCGCGAGTCGCTGGACGCGGTCACGGGGTAGGCACGGGGGCGCCCGCGACCGCGCACTCCCGGGCGATCCGGTCCATCGCGGCCAGCGCCTCGACCCGGGCGAACGGGACCGGGGCCAGGCGGTGCAGCAGCAGCAGGCGGCCCCAGCGATCGGCGCCGGATCGGGCCGCGAGGCGCGCCGCGGGCGAGAGGACGAGCCGCAGCGGGCAGAAGACCTTGCGCCAGCCCATCCTCAGCAGGAAGTCCTGGTAGCGGGTGTCGTGGGCGACCGTGCGCGACCCGTCGGTCACGTAGCGCATCCGCCGGTCGCGCAGGTAGTGGCGCGCCAGCTCGTACGCGATCGCGTTGTTGGGCATCGCCTTCAGGTGCGCGGGGTCGCTCTTGGCGGACGCGAGGAGCACGACGTCGTCCACCACGATGCAGCTCGCCCACGCGACCATGCGGCCGTCCGCGAACGCGCCCCAGGACTCGCGGCCGGGGTAGGCGGCGTTGCGGCGCACCTCGGCGGCGAATCCCTCCGCCGTCAGGGCGGTCACGTGGACGTCGTAGCGCTCGAACGCGGCCCGGTAGACCGCGAAGCCGCCCTCGGCCAGCTCCGCGGGCTCGACGCGGCGGACCTCGCACCGGCGGAGGCCGGCGCGCACGTCGCGACGCGCGTTCCTCGGCAGGCCCTCGACGTCGTACCCGGGGTCGTCGCAGCACACCCACCACCAGGGCAGCGGCGGCGTGTCCCACCCGTCGTTCCAGGACGCGACCAGGGCCCCGGTCCCGGCGAGCGCGCGCCGGACGGCTTCGGCGGACGCCGCGGGGGGGCGGTGCGGCGGGGCCAGGGGGCCCAGCCGGCGGCCCGAGAGCTGCCACGGCTCGCCCGCGACCTGGACGACGGTGGACGTGGCGCCCGCGTGGGCGACGAAGGCGTCGAGCGTCATCCGCGCCCCTCCGCCGGCTCCCCCGCGGGCCGCGCGCCGGCCCCGCGCGCGCGCACGAACGCGGCCAAGGTCCCGGCGACCTCCCCGATCACCGGGCGGTCCAGGACCGCGAGCGCCCCGACGTACGCGGCGGCCGCGGCCGCGCCGGACGCGGCGACCTGCGCCAGGACCATCCCGCCCTCGCCGGGCACGACCCACTCGACGCCGTGCACCGCGGCCACGGCCGCGACGAACGCGACGAGCACGCGCCAGACCTGCGCGACGAAGTCCGCGAGCGTGAACGGGATGACCCGCTCGACCAGCCACTGCTCGAACAGCGCGGCGCCCGCGTTGAACACGGCCACCGCCGCGCACGTCGGCAGGAGCCCGAACGGCACGCCCGCTGCCAGGAACGGCGGCAGGAGCAGCACGCTGACCGCGGCCGACAGGAACGCGAGGTCCGACCGGCCGCGGCTGCCGAGCGCGAGCGGCCCGAGGAGCTGGCCGAGCCCCTGCCACGCGACCGCGAACGCGAGCACCCGGGCGACCGGGGTCACGTCCAGCCACTGGTCCCCGAGCACGACCGGCAGGGCCGGGACGATCGCGTAGGCGGCGAGCACCGGGAGCAGCGAGGTCGCCGCGAGCAGGCGGATCGAGCGCAGGTAGGCCGACGCCAGCCGCGCCGGCTCCGCCTGCATCCGGCTGAAGCTCGAGAACAGGACGTTGCCGACGACCGCGCCGATCTGGTTCACGGCCACGACGCCCAGCCGGTACCCGAGGCTGTAGAGGCCGGCCGCGCGGTCGCCCAGGAACGCGCCGACGACCAGCACGTCCACGCCGCGGGTCAGGGCGCGCATCAGCTTGGCGAACGCGACGTACATGCTGAACGAGACCATGCCCCAGAGCGCGCCCGGGTCGAACCGGAGGCGGGGACGCCAGCCGGACCCGAACCAGAACACGAGGGCCTGGACGGCGTAGTTCGCGTAGTAGCCGGCGAGGATCGCATGGACCCCGGCGCCGGCCAGCGCGAGCCCGACCGACAGCCCGATGTTCGCGAGGATCCCGGCCGACGTGGCGAGCGTCTGGAGGCGGTACTGGAGGCGGCGCGTCAGCAGGGCCCGCTGGACGTGGCCGAGCGCCGACACGACCGGCAGGAACAGGACCCACCGGAGCACGTCCAGGAACTCCGTCCGGCCGGCCGCGGCGGACCACGCCTCCACGGCCCCGAACCCGAGCAGCGACACGGCCGCGGCCAGTCCCAGGTTCATCACGAACGCGGTGTCGAGGTGCCGGTCCTCGAGGTCCTCGCGCTGGATGACCGCCGCCGCGAACCCGAACTCGGACATCTGGTCCAGGATGAGCGCGACCGCGATCACCTGGGCCGCGAGCCCGAACGTGTCCGGCCCGAGGATGCCGGCGAGCAGGAACTGGAGGACCAGGTGGCCCGCCTGGGAGACGCCGTTCAGCAGCGTGGCCCACTTCGCGGCGCCGAGCGTCCTCTCGCGCAGGCTGGACAGTCGCACCTCCGTTCAGGCGACCGCGACGGCTACGGCCGACCCGCGAGGCCCGGCGGGAGCGGTATCCCCTCGGCCGCCCGCTCCGGGCCGATCCGGAACTCGCGGCCCC
>Ga0194127_10007434_pt1 | contig 12095 bp, 11 predicted proteins | sample TA2KigC100mmetaG_FD_148624 | JGI IMG/M metagenome (GOLD analysis project Ga0194127, IMG submission 148624) | Freshwater microbial communities from Lake Tanganyika, Tanzania - TA2015036 Kigoma Deep Cast 100m | ecosystem: Environmental > Aquatic > Freshwater > Lake | place: Tanzania: Lake...
GGGGGCGGAGGTAGATGCGGGCCGAGCTGGCGGGATGGTCCGGCGGGGCCGGCGGAGAGGCTTGCATCGACGCGGCGGGGGGCTGAAATCAGGGCAGGGATGCTACCACGGCGCTGCTGGCGCGGCCCTGGCGCCGTCCGGCGCGAGCAGGATCTCGCGGTCCAGCCAGTCGCGCTCGCCTTCGATGCCTTCCATGCGGCGCAGGTTGCGCGCGCGCCAGAACGGACTGAGGGCCTTGCGATGCACCCGTACGTCGGAAATGTCGATGAGCCCCAGGCGATCGTCGGGGGTCAGCACCACGTTGCCGAGGTGCAGCGAGCGGAAATACAGGCCTTGGTCGTGTAGTCCCCGGACGAAGGCGTTGAAGCGTTCGCGCAGGCGGGCGGTCTGTTCCGTTGAGAGGCCGCCACGCACCAATTCACGCAAGGTGATGCCGGGTAGCGGGTGGTAATGCACCCCGTCCCGCTTCAGTTCGGTCACCCGGAACACGGCGATCACCCGCGGACAGGGAATGCCGCGCGCGGCCAAAACCGCCGCGTTGTGGGCGAAGCGTTCCGCATAGGGGAACACGGCGGCGGAGGAAATCAGCCGCTTGCGGCGGAACAGTTTGAGAAAGGTGCCGTCGGCCAGGCGCAACACCTTGTCGCCGAGCTTGTCGGCTTCGATGACTTGCGCCCCCGACCGCAGGGTCTGGTAGGCCTGAAGATCCAGCTTGTGCATGAGGGTGGTCCAGCGTGCCGCACAGCCGATCGCGGCGTCCCGCGCATGCTAGCACGGGCGGCGTAGCGGGGACCGCGCCGCGCCGGTATCAGGGCTGCACGGGCATGCGATAGCGTTGCTCCCGGTACAGCCAGGCCGGCATTGCGACATGGGCCAGGGCGCGCTGTTCCAGCTCGGCGCCGTCCGCCGGGGCCGCGTTCGGCGTCAGCACCTTGCGGGCGGGGTCGTAGCGCGCGTGCGCCGGTGCTTTCTCCGGGCGCAGCACCACCACCCGGTCGCCCTCCATCCAGGCGTAATGCTGCTCGTACTGCATCATCGCCCGCCCCGGCAGATCGGGGGGCTCGCGCGTGAGGTCGCGACCGATCATGGGATGCGTGGCGTCGATGCCCATCAGGGAGAGCAGGGTGGGGGCGAGGTCGATCTGGCTCGCCACCGTGCGGACCCGGCGCGGCTCGATGTCCGCGCCCAGGATCAGGCCGGGGATGTGATAGCGCTCGATGGGCACCAGGCTGTCGCCGCGCACGCGGATGTCGTGGTCGGCCACCACCAGGAACACGGTGTCCTTCCAGTAGGCGCTGGCGCGCGCCTTGTCGAAGAAGCGGCCGAGGGCGTAGTCGGCGTATTTGACCGCGTTGTTCTCGGTGCCCTTGGGCGAGTCGTACAGGCTGATGCGGCCGTCCGGGAATTCGAACGGGGCGTGGTTCGACGAGGTGAACACCAAACTGAAGAAGGGTTTTCCGCTGGAGTGATGGCCTTGCAGGCTGTCGTGGGCCCTGGCGAACAGGTCCTCGTCGGAGACGCCCCAGCTGCCCTTGAACACGGGCTTGGCATAGTCATTCTGGTCGATCACGCGCTGAAAACCGTTGGCCAGGAAGAAGGCGCGCATGTTGTCGAAATGGGATTCGCCGCCGTAGATGAATTCGGTGGCGTAGCCCCGGGCGGCCAGCTCGGCGGCGAGGTTGTAGAAGCCCTGTTGGGCCAGCGACAGCTTGACGATGCTCTGCGCCGGCGTCGGCGGGAATCCTGTCACCACCGCCTCGATGCCGCGGATGGAGCGGGTGCCGGTGGCGTAGAGCTGCTCGAACCACCAGCCCCGGTCCTTCAGTTTCTCCAGCTCGGGCGTGACCGGCACGCCGCCCAGGGATTTGACGAAAGTGGCGCCCAGGCTTTCCTCCAGGATGATCACCAGGTTCAGGGGCTTTTGCCGCGGGTGGGCGGCGGCCTGGCGCACCAAGGTGGGCAGTTGGTCGGTACCGATGGCGGGACGGGTGTCGCCCAGCAGGTTCCGGGTGGCGCGCAACTGGGCGAGGATGTCCGCCGGTTTCATGTCGCCGTAGATCTCGCTGGACCGGTTCTCGTGGCGCATGCCATAGATGGCGTGAGTGACCGACCAGGCGGAGTTGAGGATGAGGGTGTTGACCAGGGTGTCGCCGGTGATGGCGAACAGGGCCGGATTGGCCGGCCGGTGGTCCAGGGTGGAGCGCACGCCGAGTACGGCCAGAAGCAGCACCAGCGGCCAGGTCAGCAACACGCGGAGGTAGGGCCAGGCGAGCGCCTGATGCCGCCACGGACGCATCAGCCGGCGCATCGCCCAGACCGCCAGCGCGAGGAAGCCGAGGCCCAGGAAGACGTGCACGCGGAAGCCCTGCCAGAGCATGGTGAAGACTTCGCGCGGGTACTTCAGGTATTCCACGAACAGACGGTTGGGACGCACGTCGTACTCGGCGATGAAGCCGGGTGTCACCGCTTCCAGGAAAACCAGCAGGGTGACGCAGGCGATCACCCAGACCGCGGTGAAGCGTCGCCAGGCGGTCCAGGCGAAGCGATGCGCCAGCAGGGGTGTGAGCAGGAGCGGGACGAGGCTGAGCAGGCTGAGCTGGATGACGTCCGCGCGCACCCCCTGCACCAGCATCTCCGGCCAGACGCCGGTGGCGGCCACCCGCTGCCACTGCCACAGCATGAGGCCGGCGCGGGACAGGGAGAGCAACGCCAGGCCCACGGCGAACAGGGCGAGGAAAGGGGCGTAGGGGCCGGCCCAGGCCAGCCCTTGCCACAGGCGGTCGAGCCTGGAAGTCTCGGGAAAGTCGCCGCGCGGGCGTAAGGATGGCCTGGCGGCCGCATCGGGTCGTCTGTACATGGCGGGAAAAGGGGGAGTCAGGAAGCCGTGTCGGCCGGGGGGTCCCAGGACAAGCTGGCAATGAAGCCGCGTTCGGCTTGGTTGTGGAAAGAGGCCCGCGCCTCGTGCAGCTCGGCGATGCGGCGCACGATGGCGAGGCCCAGTCCGCTGCCCTCGCCGCGTGGATCGAGGCCGCGATAAAAGCGTTCACCCAGGCGCTGCATTGCCTCGTCCGGCACCCCGGGTCCGTCGTCCCGCACCGAGAGTCGCACGCCCCCGCCCTCGATCGCGACCCGCACCGTCACGTGGCAGCCGGCGGGCGTATGGCGCAGGGCGTTGTCGATGAGGTTGCGCAGGGCCACGGCGAGCAGGTCGGCGTCGCCTTGCACCCATGCCGGGCCGGCGTCGGCCTGGAGTTCGAGAACGTGTCCGCCGGTGACCGCGTCGTCCAACCGCTCGGCGATGCCGGCTTCCGCCAGTGCGGTCAGATCGACGGGACGCGCGTCCGGCAGGCTGGCCAGAGGGTCGAGCCGGGCCAGGCGCAGCAACTGGTCGACCAGGCGGCCGGCCCGGTCGGCGCCCGCCAGGAGCTGGCGCAGGGCATGCCCGCGCGCGGCCTCGTCGCGGCTCAACAGGGCCACCTCGGCCTGGGTCTTCACCCCCGCCAGGGGCGTGCGCAGCTCGTGCGCCGCGTCGGCGGTGAAACGGCGCTCGTTGTCCAGGGTTTCCCCCAGGCGGAACATGAGGCGGTTGACGGCGGCCACCAGGGGCATGGCCTCGCGCGGGGCGGAGCGGCTGGCGAGAGCCGCAAGGTTGTCGGGTGTGCGCGCGGAGACCTCGTCCGCCAGTTCCTCCAGAGGTTTGAGCCCACGGCGCACGGAGAGATACAGCAGCAACAGCAGCAGGGGCAGGAGGGCGCCGACCGGTAGGATGGTCTGCATAGCCACTTCCAGGGCGGCGCGCTCGCGCAGATCCATGGCCTGGGCTACCTGGACGCGCAAGTCGCCTTCCTCGGGCACCAGGTTGTACAGACGCCAGGCCTGGCCCTCGCGCTGGATGTCCAGGAAGCCGGCGACGCCGCGCAGGGGAAGATCGGGCGCGTTGCCGGAACGGAACAGGGGGCTGCCGTCGCCGCGGCCGATCTGGAATTCCAGGGTGGGTTCATAGATGCCGCGCGGCTGCCGGCGCAGGGCATCCAGACCCGCCAGCAGTTCTGGGAGGCGGTCCGGGTCCTGGCGCGCCACCGCCAGCAGGGTGCGGGCGGACAGGGCCAGGTGGCCGTCGAGGAATTCCTCGGCCTCGTGCCGGGCCTGGTAGTAGCTGAGCACGCCGGTGATCAGCCAGAGCGCCAGGCTGACCGCGCCCACCGTCCACAGCAGGCGGCCGCGCAGGGAGGGGATGGATTCCGGGCGCAGCGCCTTCATGGCGATTCGCCCCCCAGGCAATAGCCGAAACCGCGCACCGTGCGGATGAAGTCCGCGCCCAGCTTGCGCCGCAGGTGGTGGACGTAGACCTCGACGGTGTTGCTGCCGGCTTCCTCACCCCAGGCGTAGAGGCTCTCTTCCAACTGCGCGCGGCTGCGGGTCTGCCGGGGATGCAGCAGCAGGTCGTGCAGCAGGGCGTATTCCCGCGCCGACAATTGCACCGGCCGGCCGCGCAGGGTGACGCGTTTATCGGCGGGGTCCAGTACCACTTCGCCATGGCGCAGGACCGGATGGGCGGCGCCGCCGGCTCGGCGCAGCAGGGCGCGCAGGCGGGCCTGCAATTCGGCCAGGTCGAAGGGCTTGGTGAGGTAGTCGTCGGCACCGCTGTCGAGACCGGCGATCTTGTCCGTGCTGGTATCGCGGGCCGTGAGGATCAGCACCGGCAACGCGTTGCCGCGCTCGCGCAGGGCCTTCAATACTGACAACCCGTCCCGGCGCGGCAGTCCAAGGTCCAGCACGCAGGCGTCATAGACGTTGTCCCGCAGGGCCAGGTGGGCCATCTCGCCGTCCCGCACCCAGTCGACGGCGTAATCCGCCAGCTTCAGGCCGGCGCGTATGCCGTCGCCCAGCAGGGCATCGTCCTCGGCCAGCAGTACTCGCACTTAGCGGGCCTCCTTTTCGATCCTGCTCAATAGTGCATGAATTTCCTGGCGGCGTCCCTTGTCCGCCAATTCCCGGCCCGGGCGGGCGGGGGCCTTGAGGGCGGCATCCAGATAGGGCCGCGCCTCGCTGAAACGGTCCTGGTCGACGAGGAACTCGGCATAGAAGAAGTTGGGGTCGATGCCGGACGGGTTGATGGCCAGGGATTTGCGGAAGAAGGTCTCGGCACGCTTCTTGTCGCCGAAGCCGATGGGCCAGCCCGGAACCTTGGCGTACAGGGTGGCCAGGCTGGTGTAGGCCGAACCATTGAGGGCCTTTTCGTCCAGCTTCAGGCTTTCCTCCAGCAGGTTCCTGGCCTGCTTGGCCAGGGACAGGGCGCCGATCCCGCCGCGGGCGCCGGCCTGGCTGGAGACAACGATGCCTTCCCAGACCAGGAGTTCCGCCATGTTGGGATGGGCTTCGGCGAGCTTGTGGGCCTGCTGGGCCAGGGTTTCATACAGGTCCGCATGCTGCTTGGCCGGCTGGCGGTACTTGATCTCGGCCCACTGGTCCTGGATCGGTCGGATCAATTCTTCCGGGGAGGCGGCCAGCAGTGGTCCGGCCAGGAGCATGAAAAAGATCGCGGCGAGGTTCTTGGTGTAATGCATGGAGATTCCCTTCATTCGGTGGTTGTCGCGTGTTTCTTGATGGTGGCGAGCTTGCCCGCCAGGCCTTGGTCGACGAGGTGTGGCATGACGCCGTTCAGCCAGGCGAACAGGCTTTCCGGAAAGCCGATATGACGCTCCCGGTCGCCGCGTTTGAGGATTTCGACGATCTTCTTCGCCGCGGCTTCCGGGGTGTCGCTGCGGTTGCCCAGGGCGCGGTTGAGGGCGTTGACCGCCGGCGAATTGAGGGGCGTGTCGATGGCGCGCGGGGCCAGGTGGATGATGTCGACCCGGGAATCCGCCAATTCCCGGCGCAGGGCCTGGGAAAAGCCGCGCAGGCCGGCCTTGGCGGCGGAGTAGGCGGCGAAGCCGGCGAAGGGGATGCTGCCGAAGGTCGAGCCAACGTTGACGATGGCGGCCTGCGGCTGCGCCTTGAGCCATGGCAGCAGGGCCTGGGTCAGGCGGATGGGCGTGAGCAGGTTGGTGCTCAGGGTCCGTTCGACCTCTTCCCAACCCTGGTGATCGAGCAGGCCGAAGCCGCCAACGCCGGCATTGTTGATCAGCACGTTGATGTCGAAATCCCGCGCCGCGCGGGCCACGGCGGCGATCCCTTCCTCGCGGTTGAGATCGGCGACGATCATGTCCGAGCGGGTCCTGAGATGACCGCGCAGGGCATTGAGCTTGCCGGCGTCGCGGCCGGCGAGCAGGAGTTCCGCGCCTGCCCAGGACAGCGATCGGGCCAGAGCGCTGCCCAAGCCACCGCTGGCGCCGGTCAGCAGGATGCGCGCGTTGCCTAGTTCCATGGAGTTTCTCCCGCGGCGGGCAGGGCCCGAAAGAGGTCGCCGTACAGCTTGAAAAACACCTTGGCGCGGCGGATGACCTCGGCCTGGTCTTCAGGAGTCATCCTTTCCAGCAGGTCGGCCAGGTGTCGCGTGTGGCTCTGATCCAGGGTGCCGTGCGAACGCAGGTAGGAAAAGGCGCCGTCGGGCAGGTCCAGGGCCTGCTGGATGCGGTCCGCCGCGGTCAGGGCGAGGGCCACGCTGGTGCCCTCCAGCACGAACACCATGCCGAAGAACCCCGCCGGGTTGCCGCGCTGGATCAGGTCGTAGGCGTAGGCCACCATCACCTCGGCGGGCAAATCCGGGCGGCTGGCGCGCACGGCCTCCGCATCGCCGCCGGCTGCGGCGATGTCGTCCAGGATCCATTCCTCGTGACCGATTTCCTCTTCGATGTATTCGGCCACGGCCCGGCGCATCCAGCCCAGGCGATCCGGCAGGCCTCCCCCCAGCAGCATGAGCAGCGGCGTGGTGTGGCGGACGTGGTGGTAGGCCTGGCCCAGGAAGGCGAGGTAGCTTTCCAGGCTGACGCGACCTTGCAGGCAATCGGCGATGACCGGGGCGGCGAGCAAGAGGTCACTGTCCGCCGCCGTGGCGGCGATCAATTCTTCATAGAACGGCATGGGTGGGTTCCTTGTTGTCATACAGCGCCGCGAGTTGCGCGGCGAAACGATCGAGAATCGCAGCCCGGACCGGACGGCCATTGCCGGTGGCCAGGCCGTTCCGGGGATCGAAGGGCGGCACGCTGAGCCAGGCGCCGATGCGGGCGTAGTCCGGCAAGCCCGCATTGGCGGCGTCGACGGCGCTGGCGATGTCCTCCGGGCGGGCCCCTGGCGCGGGCGCCAGGATGGCGCTCAGATAAGGCCGCTCGTCTCCCGCCACCACGACCTGGCCGATGGCGGGCTGGGCCAGCAGGGCGGACTCGACCCATTCCGGCGAGAGGTTGCGGCCGAAGGAACTGATCAGGAGGTTTGTCCGCCGTCCCGCCAGCCTGAGATGACCTTGCGCGTCGACATCCCCCAGGTCACCGGTGGCGAATTCCACCGCACCCTCGCTGTCAGTGAGCGGTCGCTCGCCGTCGAGATAGCCGAGAAAGGCCCTGGCCCGGACCCGGACCTCGCCACCGTCGATGCGGACTCGGGCATGCTGCAGAGGACGCCCCACGCCGGGCCGGTCATCGCCGGGCCGATTGAGACTGACCACCGACCCGCATTCGGTCAGACCGTAACCCTGGTAGGCGGGCAGGCCGAACGCGCGGGCGCCTTGCAGAAGGGCGGGGTCGACACGGGCGCCGCCGACCGCCACGTAGTCCAGACTGAGCGGTGGACGCTCGGCCGTCTTGGCCAGATACAAAGTCCAGGCCTTGAGCAGTTCGGGCACGAGGATCAGGCTGTCCGGCCGCGCGGCCTCCGCGGCCGTGTGCAGGGCCGCCGGATCGAAGCCCGCCATGCCGTGCCAGCCCAGTTGCTGCAGCGGCGGCAGATGGACGGCGGCACCGCGCAACAGGGGCGTGTATACGCCGGCGACATTCTCCAGCAGCAAGGCCAGGGGCAGGACCGCCAGGTGCCTCTGGATAGGCAGGTCGGCAAGCCGATCCAGCACGGCGCCGGCGGTATCGTGCAGGCCTTCGGCGCTCAGGCAGACGCCCTTGGGGGCGCCCGTGCTGCCGGAGGTGAAGGAGATCTTGGCGGTGCCTGCAGGGATGGCGACCGGTGCCACGACACGCCGCATCAGGGTCATGCCCATCCAGCGATCGGTGATGCTGAAACCCAGATCCAGGGCGCCGATGCGCTCCGGCTGGTCGGTCAGCACCGTATCGGCGGCCGTCCGCGCCAGGGCATGGGCCATCTGGTCAGGGCTGAAGAAACCGGGCAGCGGCAGATGGACCTTGCCCGCATGCATCGCAGCCAGATCGGCCATCACCCAGGCTGGGCCGTTGTCGGCCAGCACGGCCAGCACCCGGCATCCCGCCAACCGTGAGGACAGGGTTTCCACCTGGGCCAGGATGTCCGCCGTGCGCCAGTCTCCGTCCGCGCCGCTGAGCAGCACGGCATGGGGCGACTGCAGCGCCAGTGCCCGCAACAAGGGATTACTCATGGCGCGCGGCGCATTCCAGGGCGATGCGGATCTTGCCGGCCACCACGATGGGCTCGGTTTCGTAGTAGCTGCCCCAGGCGGCGGCGTCGCCTCCGAGCCGGGACGGGTTGGCGTGGGCCAGGGCCAGCAGCGGCAGGCGCAGGCGGGAGAATATCCCCACCAGGGTGCTGGTGGCGGTGAACACCACCCACTTGTAGCCCAGTTGGTCGAGATGGCGCGCCAGGGTGAGAATCAGGTCGAGGCTGGCACCCGGTCTGGCCGTGGCCAGATTGCCGACTTCCACGATCTGTTCGCGCCGCACCGGCTGTCCCGCCAGCCTGGCCATCGCCACCTCGATGGGGGTGTCCAGGTAGTTTTCCAGATAGAGCGGCTCGCTGCCCGCGCAGCGCCAGCCGGTGGCGGCGACGATGCGGCCAGCGTCCTCCATCAGCATCAGGTTGGGCGCGAAGGACGGCACGTCGGCGTTGTAATGGCTGGCGAATGTGGCGCGGATGAAGGATTCGGCCTCCTCCCGGCGCGGCGCGCCGGCGACCGTGTGGACGACGTTGAGCTGCTTGCGCGAGGGGGAGAGGACGGATCGGAGGGCGTTGGCCATGTCTGCGCCTTGAAATGATGTTGCCGCAAGGCTAGGGCCCGGCCCTTAAATCAAGCTTAAAACGGAAGGTTTTTGATTTGGTTGGGCTAATCCCTACAATGACGCACCCACAGTTCATTTTCGGTTCACCATGATCATCATCACCGGTGGCGCAGGCATGATCGGCAGCATGATCGCCTGGCATTTCAACGCGCAAAGCCAACGCGACGACCTCGTCCTGGTCGACCGCATCCTGGAGGCGGATCAGTGGCAGAACTACTGCCGGCGCGACATCGTCGAGTACCTCGACAAGGATGAGCTGTTCCCCTGGCTGGAGGCCCGCCCGAACCTGAAGGTCGAAGCGGTGATCCACATGGGCGCCATCAGCGCCACCACCGAGCGTGATTTCGGCCTCTTGCTGGAGACCAACATCCGTTACAGCCAGCGGCTCTGGCAGTGGTGCGCCGACAAGGGCGTGGCCTATCTGTACGCCAGTTCGGCAGCGACCTATGGCGGCGGCGAGCTGGGCTATGTGGATACGCACGACAACGCCGCCCTGCGACCGCTCAACGGCTACGGCTTCTCCAAGCAGTTCTTCGACCGCTGGGCGCTACGCCAGGCGCACGAGGGCAAGCCGACGCCGCCGTTCTGGTACGGCTTCAAGTTCTTCAACGTCTATGGCCCCAACGAGTACCACAAGGGACGCATGGCCAGCGTGGTCTACCACACCTTCAACCAGACCCGCGCCAGCGGCGGCATGAAGCTGTTCCGCAGCCATCGGCCGGACTACGCCGACGGCATGCAGATGCGCGACTTCGTCTACGTCAAGGACGCGGCGGCGGTGCTGGCGCATTTCGTCGAGCACCGGCCCGCCTCCGGCCTGTACAACATCGGCACCGGCAAGGCCCGCGCCTTCCTCGATCTGGCGCGCGCCACTCAGCGGAGCATGGGCCTGGAGCCGGCCATCGAGTTCATCGAGATGCCCGAGGACCTGCGCGGCAAGTACCAGTATTTCACCCAGGCCGACATGACCAAGCTGCGCGCTGCCGGCTACGACAAGCCCTTCACCGAACTGGAGGACGGCGTGCGCGACTATGTGAGCGGTTACCTGCTGAAGGACGATCCGTATTGCTGAGGCGAGCATGACCCACACCGACGTCATCGACCGCTGCATCGCCGATCATCAGGCCACCATCGCCGCGCTGGCGCCGCTGAAGCCGCGCATCGCCGAGGCGGCGGAGCTGCTGCGCGAATGCCTGGCCGCGGGCGGCACCGTGTTCCTCATGGGCAACGGCGGCAGCGCCGCCGACAGCCAGCACATCGCCGCCGAACTGGTGGGTCGCTTCAAGCGCGAGCGCAAGGGGCTTGCGGCCATCGCCCTGACCACCGACAGTTCCATCCTCACCTCGGTGGGCAACGATTACGGCTTCGACCACGTGTTCGCCCGCCAGGTCGAGGCCCTGTGCAGGCCGGGCGACGTGCTCGTCGGCATTTCCACCTCGGGAAACAGCCGCAACGTCATCGCCGCCATCGAGGCGGGTCGCCGCGCGGGGCTGCGCAGCATCGGCCTGCTGGGCGGTAGCGGCGGCGCCCTGATGGGCCTGTGCGACCTGGTCCTGCTGGCGCCCTCGGCGGAGACCGCGCGCATCCAGGAGGCGCACATCCTGATCGGGCATATCCTGTGTGAACTGGTGGAGGCCGGGGCCTGAGATGTCGCGACCGCTGATCGACCTGGTGCGGCACGGCTTCGCGCCCGCCGGCGGCGAGCCTCCGCGCGTGCTGGTGGTGGGCGACCTCATGCTGGACCGCTACCTGTGGGGCGACGTCGAGCGGATCTCGCCGGAGGCGCCGGTGCCGGTGGTGCGCCTGCACCGCGAAACCGAGCGCATGGGCGGCGCCGCCAACGTTGCCGCCAACCTGGCCGGCCTCGGCCTGCGCGCGGTCCTCGCCGGCTATGTCGGCGATGACGCCAACGGCGAGCGCCTGGCGCGCATGTGCGCGGAGACGGGCATCGACGCGCATGGCCTGGTGGTCAGCGGCAACCATTCCACCATCGCCAAGACCCGGGTGATCGGCGGCCACCAGCAGATGCTGCGCATCGACCGGGAGGAGGTGACCCCCTATCTGGCCGAGGACCGCGCCGCCCTGGCCGAGCGGGTGCTGGGCCTGCTGCGCGAGCGTCCCCCGGCGGCGGTGATCCTGTCCGACTACGCCAAGGGCGTGCTGGATGGCGAGCTGTGCCGGCGGCTGATCGACGCGGCGCGCGCGCGCGGCATTCCGGTGCTGGTCGACCCCAAGGGGCGCGACTACGCGAAGTACGCGGGCGCCACCACCCTGACGCCGAACAAGAAGGAAGCCGCCGAGGCCTGCGGCGTGCCGGCCCGCGACATCGACGCCCTGCTGGCCGGCGCCGGTCGCCTGGCGGCCGAACTGAATCTGACATTCATGACCGTGACCCGGGGCGAGGAGGGCATTTCCCTGATCGGCGCCCAGGGCGTCGAGCATCTGCCCGCCACCGCGCGCCAGGTGTTCGACGTGTCCGGCGCCGGCGACACCGTCATCGCCACCCTGGCGGCGGGACTGGTGGCCGGCCTGGCCCCCGCCGCCGCCTGCGGCCTGGCCAACCTGGCGGCCGGCATCGTCGTCGGCCAGGTGGGCACCGTGCCGATCGCCCGCGACGAGCTGCTGCACGCCATCGAGGTGGAGGACGCGGTGGAACAGGCGGACAAGATCTGCCAGCCCGACGTCCTCATGCGGCGCGCCCGCGCCTGGCGCGCGCGCGGCGAGCGGCTGGTGTTCACCAACGGCTGCTTCGACCTGCTGCACGCCGGCCACGTGACCTATCTGGAACAGGCGCGCAAACAGGGCGACCGGCTCATCGTCGGCCTCAACACCGACCGTTCGGTCAGCGCCCTGAAGGGGCCGAGCCGGCCGGTGATCCACGAGAACGATCGCGCCCGCGTGCTGGCCGCCCTGGAGGCGGTGGACGCGGTGCTGCTGTTCGACGAGGACACGCCCATCGAG
>Ga0194127_10007436_pt1 | contig 12093 bp, 8 predicted proteins | sample TA2KigC100mmetaG_FD_148624 | JGI IMG/M metagenome (GOLD analysis project Ga0194127, IMG submission 148624) | Freshwater microbial communities from Lake Tanganyika, Tanzania - TA2015036 Kigoma Deep Cast 100m | ecosystem: Environmental > Aquatic > Freshwater > Lake | place: Tanzania: Lake...
GTCTGATGCGGCCGGAACCAGAGGTCGCCGTTCTCGTAACACGCGATGATGTTCTGGAAGAGCAGGACGTCGGCGTTCTCGCGGCCAGGGAGCGTTCCCCTTCGAAGGACCAGATTCAGCGTGCTCAGCGCCGGCTCGTCCAGGTAGCCCTGGATCCTGATTCTGAGGTTCCGGACGGCCGCGTCCACGTCCTCCCGGTCCACGGTCCGATGCCCCCGTTCGAACGCGGATTCCGCTGACCACACGAGGATCTCCAGGAACTCGCGGACGATCCCTGAACTGGCAGCGGCCGCGTCGTGAAGGATTTCCTCGGTGAAGACGCCTTCCGGCAGCCCGAGTGCCTGTCGCCGGCGGGTGAAGAGGTCACCAAGGAGGCTGATGCCTTCCGGGTTCTCGCTGACCTCGCCGTTCCTTCGCGTCCATACGGGGACGTTCGGGAGCACTGAAATGACGGGGTCACCCGCCAGCCCCTTGAACGCTGGAAGGTGACGGAGATGGATCGGTCCGGTCAGGACGATCGGGGCGGTGACATCCCTCAGGAGTTGCGCATCCGCGAAGACGGTCTTCACGTCCTGTACGGTTCGACGCTTGTCGAGCCCGTCGGCCAGCACCAGCGGCTGCCGTCCGGCGAGTTCGCGCAGCCGTGCGAGCGCATCGTTCAACGCGCCCACCAATTCGCGGGCCGCCTCGAACTTGTCGGTGGGCAGCGCACCGACAAATGCCCCCGTCGTCAACTCGGTGCTCAACGCGGCGGCCTCGCGGACCCTCTCCCCTGCCGACCGGGCCGTCGCTCCAATCGCGGCCAGCGCCGAGCCGGCGCTCGGCTCGAACACCGTGAGGATGGGGGCAGCGGCCTCCACGAGGCGACCGACGGCACCCGCGGCTGCGCCCATGCGCGCGGCGGCGGCCTCGAACCGCTGCCAGGCCGACGATTGGGCGTCCGCCACGAGGTCGGCGTCCGGGGCCGTCCAATCCCTTGCCAGACGCAGCGTCGCAGCGCCGAGCAGCGCAAGCACGGCCGCGGTCCCGGCCCCTTCGGGCAGCCCGGGAGCAACGTCCACGTGGACCACGGCGAAGTCGGTCGCGAGGTCGCGGTGCAGGCGGGTCAGCTCGGTGGACTTCCCGGACCCTCGCGCCCCGCAGACGACGGCCTTGATGTCGATCGCCGGTTCAGGGATTCGCAGCTTCGTCGCAAGCCGCTTGGACGGGCGGTCCTTCCGCTCGACGTAGAGGGCAGCGACCTCCTCGCGGCCCATGGGCCGCCACGGATCCAGCGCGGTGATGATCGGCCGCCAGTAGGAAACGAGGCCCCCGTCCATGCATCCGCCCTCAGGCGAAATCGAGTATCCGCCGGTGCGGAGGAAGGGTCAAGGAGGCGATGGAGGCGGGTTGCGTCACGCCGAATCGGCTCCTTGCCGCTCGACGGCTCCCACGGGTCTCCAGGGCGCGGGGGTGCGCCCAGGACCTCAACGCCCCACGGTCAGCAGCAGCGCACCCGAGGCGAAGGGCTCGGTCCGCCACTCGTCCGCGATGCCCGTGAACAGGACCCCGGGGCCCCCCGTCGCGGCGAGGGACATCGGGCCCCGGAAGGTCCACGACAGGCCGACCGGCAGGGCCAGCGAGGTGCCCCAGGCGTGCTCGTCCCGCGAGAAGCGGGTCGGGGCGTACGACGAGGCGCGGCCGACCCAGGCGAATCCGCCGAGGTCCCGGAGGGTCAGGCTACCGGCGAGCGGGATGCCCTCCCGGTCCGCCGCGCAGGTGAGGTTCAAGGCGAGGCCGGTCACCTCCGCCGGGGTCTCGACCGGGTCCGTGAGCGTGCTGGCCGGCCCGCTGCACGCGGCGGCTGCGAGGGCCGTAACCGCGGCGGCTGCCGCGGCAATCGCGGCGATGGAGGGAGAAGTGCGGTGGCGAAACATGGCGTCCTCCGGCTCGGGTTGTACGCCCCGACCACCGGCCGATCCGGCGGCCTTCCACCCCGTCGACCCGGGGTCCCCGGATTCGATTCCGGGGTGCGCCGGCGGGTTCCGCTGTGGCATGATCCGGGTCGCCGGCGCGGGGCCGGGGTCGCCCGGCGGCGCCGGACGGAGGGAACCGATGAGCGGGAAGGCGAGGCGTGGCGGGGCGTTCTGGGTCGGGGTCGGTGCGGTCGTCGCGGCCGCGGCCGTCGCCATCTGGTGGCTCGAGAGGTGCCCGTACGTGACGATCCTGCTCGTCGTGCCGCTCGCGGGCTGGCGGATCGAGCGGGCGCGCGCGGGCGCGGTGAAGTGGCTGCGCAGGGCGGGCGGGGCGGTCGCGGCGGGGCTCGCCGTCCTGGCGGTCGCGGACGCGGCGCTGGAGACTGCCGGCGCGCCGCGCGTCGGCGAGATGGTGCACCGCGGAATCCCTGACGAGGCACGCGGGGAAGGCGACGGCCGCGGATGCCCTTCCACCCGGAACCCGCCGGGCGACGGTCGGGACGAGCACGGCTGGATCCGGCACGAGGCGCAGGGGCCGGGCGCACGCCCGTTCACGGTCGCGATCGTCACGGACGACGTCTTCTCGCGCCATCCGGGCGAGCGGCTCGTGCGCGCCTTCGAGGCCGGCGGGATCCGCGCGCAGGTGCGGGACCTCGGAGGGGGGGGATACGACCAGCGGGACCAGGCGTGCGCCTACGGCGAGCTGGCTGCGGAGGTGCGGCCGGACCTCGTGGTCCACACGTTCACCCCGGCCGACTTCGTGCCGGTCATCCTGCGGATGAAGCTCGGCGCGCGGCACCGGGACTACATGGTCGGCGCCCCGCTCCACGAGCACTCCGCGAACCGCCACGCCCTGCCGCTGCTGCTCGAACCCGGCACGGCGTGGGTCGAGGCGAACGAGGAGCGGATCGCGTCCGCCGGCGACGAGGCGCCCGTCGGGTTCGACGACGAGGCCGCGTTCGCGTCGGCGATCGCGTCGGCGCCCGAGCGCGCCGCCGGGCTCGATGCGCTCGCGCGGTCGGCGGAGCGGTACCGGCGGGACGGCGTGCCCGCGGTCTTCGTGGCGCTCCCGTTCAACTACCGGACCGGCATCGGTCCGTGGCGGACCGCGGGGAAGGGGTTCGCGGACGCGCTGCTCGACGAGGCGGTGGCCGCGCTCGACCGCGCCGGCGCCGTCACGCTCGACGCGCGCGACCTCCTGTACCGGTTCGGGAGCGACCAGCTCCGGTCGGAGCCGTCCGCGCAGGCAGGCTGGGACATCCACAACTACACGACGTGGACCACCTCGACCGTGCTCTACCTGGTGATGGGCGTCGTCTACGAGCGGTTCCACATCGAGGAGGCGGTGATCGCCCGCGGCGTGCTCGCCCGCGATCACATGCTGGACATCGAGCCGTGGGAGCGCGAGGATTTGCTGGTGGTTCATCGGCCATGAACAGGAGGGGTGTTTCGTGAAGACTCGCTCCCGTTGAAGCAGGTCGTGATCGGCTGGTTCCTGAGCCAGTACATCCAGGAGAAGAAGCACGACGCGACGAACGCCTCGTACGGGGGGTACAAGGGCCTGACCAAGAACGGCGCGTACGAGGAACTGGGCATCGAGGCGGTGGACGCGACGACCTTCGCGTTCACGTTCCGCCAGGAGTTCGGCGGGCAGATGCGGCTGATGGACGTGCTGCCCGGCACCCCCGGCGCAGACGGCCGCAAGTCGTTCGACCTGGTCGTCGGCCGGATCCCGAACGACGAGATGGACGACCTCGAGACGAACCACGAGTGGTACCGGCGCTCGCCGTGGTCCGCGTTCGACCCGGCCAAGGTCGATGCGTCGCGCCTGGAGACGCTGACGCTGGTCGGGTGGCCGGAGCCGCGCTCGACCGACGCCTGGATCGACTACGCCCGCCTGTTCGCGGACGGGAAGGTCGGCATCTCCGTGCACTTCGGCTGGGACTACCACAACAGCTACCACCTCGTGCACTCGAAGGCGGTCTACGACTGGCTGGTCGGCGAGCAGGGATTCGCGTCGCCGGTGGCCTCGTACGACGACCTGACGCACGTGTCCGGGCCGCTCGCTCGCGAGATCGACGCGAACGGCCGCAAGGTCGTGGTCGAGGTGTCGCTGTTCTGGGGCAAGCCGGGCACGGACACCGATCCGGACACGGACGCGGGGGGGAGGGCGCTGGAGGACGTCGTTCTCGAACGCGTCCACCGCGAACGCGGTCAAGGACTTCCTCGCCGCGATCTTCGCGACCCCCGGCGGCCGCCACCAGCCGAAGACCTGGCTCGAGGTCCTCGACGACCTCGACGGCAACTCGTACTGGTTCGAGACCATGTACGGCGTGCACGGGCTCGACGACAACCCGCACCGCCACCCGTACGCGAACGCGTCGTCGCTCTGCGCGCCGTGCGCCGCGGACGCGGACTGCGCCGGCGCGTACAACCGCTGCACCGCGCTCGCGGGAGGGCGGGCTCGGGTTCGGGGACTGGGGTTACGCCCGGGTGCGGATCTTCCCCACCACGACCCGGCCGATCAGGGACACGACCCAGCCCACCAGGAAGCCGACGATCCCGCCCACGATCGTCGCGCCGATCGCATGCCTGGTGACGTCGTCCGCGTTGAAGTCCCAGTTGAAGAAGATCAGGAACGTCAGGACCACGCCAATCCAGGGGGTCAGGCGCCACTTGTCGGTCTGGTCCTGGAAGCGGCCGTCCACGAACGTCGCGAACAGCAGCAGCAGGATCGCGGTCGCGTACATCACGCCCGGCGGCAGCAGGACCGGGAACAGGCGCACGCGGACCTCGGTCCCGAAGGCCGGGTCGAGCAGCGCGAGCTTGACCGGCATCTCGCCGCCCGGGAGGCCGACCAGCCGCTGCTCGGACAGGTGCCGGACCTCCACCTGGCGCGACGTGTTCTTCCGGCCGCGCATGGTCTGGAAGATGTCGGAGAACGCGCCGGACACCTTCTCGTCGCCGATCGTGACGGCGAAGCGCGCCTGCTTCCCCCCCGCGTTCTCGGTCTCGGCCGCGCGGACCTCGACCGTGTAGAGGCCGCCTCCAAGGGAAGCGGTCTTCGCGTCCACGGTCTCCTTCGAGACGGTCCGGTCGAACGCGGGCGTGCCCGGGTAGACCGCCCGCATGAACGGGAGGCCGACCCCGGCCAGGAACAGGACGCCGCCGGCGATCGCGGTCGTCCGCACCCACCGCGGGAACTCGTTCTGCCACAGGATGATGCCCGCGGCCACAACGGACCCGAGCAGGACGATGCACCCGACCACGAAGCCGACGCCGCGGTCGTCCAGGACCCCGAGCCAGTGGAGCGCGAACAGGATCGCGACGACCCCCACCGGGATCACCAGGCGGCCCCAGTCATCGAGGAACAGCCGCCAGCGGATCCCCTTCCTCACCGTGGCCTCCCGGGGCTTTTCCTGCCCCGTCGCGCCTCGCTTCGCCATCTGCCGCCTCCGGCCTTCCTGGGCCACGAAACCGTGGCGATTCTGCCACAACCGCGCGGGCGCGCAACGCCGGCGCCCGCAAGGCGGGCGCGCAAGGGGGGTGGCCCGCGCCCCGCAACGCGGGGCGGCGGGCAGGGGGGCGAGCCGCGCCCCCCTCCGATCGATGCCCCTGGGGCCTGCCGGGTCGGGGGCGTGGGGTACGGATCTCTACGGGTGTCGATCGGGACCGCCTACCGTGCGGGCCGGGCGACAGCGCGGAGTGCTCTCGCCGTCGGAGATCGTGGCAGGGATCGCCGTCAGGTCTCGTCGGAATCCGGCTCGCCGTCGCCGGCGTCCTGATCCCCCCCGCCCGACGCCGGCACCAGCCCGTACTTGCGGACCAGCTTGCGGAGGTGCTTGCGGTCGATGTCGGCCTCGCGGGCCGCGGCGGACAGGCTCATCCGGTGCCGCTGGAGCAGGGCGGACAGGTAGTCGTGCTCGAACCGCTCGATGCACGCCTCCTTGGCCTCCTTGAACGTCCGGTGGTGCCGCGACGCGGGCAGCGGCTCGGTTTTGTCGGCGGCGCGCCGGTTGCCCCGGCGACCCGGGTCCAGCACGTGGGGGGGGAGGTCGTCGATCTCGACCATGTCCCCGTCCGCGAACGACGTGGCCCGCTCGACCACGTTCAGCAGTTCGCGCACGTTCCCGGGCCAGTGGTACTCCATCAGCGAGACGAGCGCCTCCTCGGAGAACCCCTTGATCCGGGGCTCGCCGTCCGGCCCGCGGTTGAACGGCGCCTGGCGCAGGAAGTGGCGTGCCAGCAGCGGCACGTCCTCGCGCCGGTCCTTCAGCGACGGCAGCGGGATGCGGACCACGGACAGCCGGTAGTACAGGTCCTCGCGGAACCGGCCGTTCCGGACCTCCGCCTCGAGGTTGCGGTTCGTCGCGGCGATCAGGCGCACGTCGACCTTGATCGGGCGGTTCGACCCGACCCGCTTGATCTCCCGGTGCTCGAGCGCGCGCAGCAGCTTCGGCTGCAGCTCCAGCGACAGCTCGCCGATCTCGTCCAGGAACAGGGTGCCGCCGTGCGCGACCTCGAACAGCCCGGCGCGGCTCTGGACCGCCCCGGTGAACGACCCCTTCTCGTGCCCGAACAGCTCGCTCTCGATCAGGTCCTTCGGCACGGCGCCGCAGTCGAAGACCACGAACGGCTCGCCCGCGCGCAGGCTCTTCTGGTGGAGCGCGCGCGCGACCACTTCCTTCCCGGACCCGGTCTCGCCTTCGAGCACGACGGTCGCGCTGGTCGGGGCGATGCGCTCGAGGATCGCGAACACCTCCCGCATCTTGCGGCTGCGGCCCACGACCGACCCGAACGAGTCGCGCGTGGACGGCGTCAGCTCGACGCGCTCCCCGAACGTCTGGAACCGGACGTCGACCCCCCCGACGGTGACCGTGGTCCCGGACTTGACGTAGGCCTCGCGGACCCGAACGCGGTTGACCGAGGTCCCGTTCGTGGACCCGAGATCGACCACAAGGTAGCCGTACGGCTCGTGCACGATCCGGCAGTGCTCGCGGCTGACGCGCGAGTCCTCGATCACCAGGTCGTTCTCGGGCGCGGACCCGATCGTGATGGCGTCCTGGTCGAAGATGTACTCGCGGACGCCGCCCGACTGGTCCTCGACGACGAGCTTGACCTTGCTGACGTGGAGCGTGGCGGGCCGGCCGTCGCGGTAGTCGACGTGGGCCGCGAGCCCGTTGTCCTTTTCGTCGGTGCCCACGGGGAGGGTTGTACCTGGGAGCGGCGGGCGATGTCAATTGCGGATGGAGGGACCGGGCTCGGGCTCGGGTTCGGGGACGGGCAAGCCTTCGGGGTTCAACATGACAACGCAGGTCAACTTAGGTATCCTTGCCGCGCGACCGGGGGACCGGCCCCGGGTCGGGAGGCCGCAGTTGCGACGCCGGATCGCCTTCAAGCTGGTCGTGTCCGTGGCCGTGACGCTGCTCGCGGTCCTCGGCCTGACCGCGTGGCTCGGCCTCCGCGCGCTCGAGGACTTCGCGATGACCGAGGTCCGCGAGGGCGGCGACCGGCTCGCGACGACCATCAAGCGCAGCCTCCGGCACGCGATGCTCCGCGACGACCGCGAGGCCGTCGCCCAGACCGTGCGCGCCATGGCGGACGGGGAAGACCGGCTGGACATCCGCGTGTTCAACAAGGACGGCCGCGTGATGTTCTCGTCCTCCCCTGCCGACTCGGGTCGCCGCGTCGCGCTCGAGGAGGCCGCGTGCCGGGGCTGCCACCAGGGCGGGCGCGCGACCGCGAGCCTCCCGCCCTGGGACCGCTCGGACGTCTATGTGGCCGCCTCGGGCGAGCGCGTGTTCCAGCGGATCGAGCCGATCTACAACGAGCCCGAGTGCGCGACCGCGCCGTGCCACGTACACCCCGCGGAGCAGCGGGTGCTCGGCGTCATGGACGTGGCGCTGCCGCTCGCCCGCTTCGACGCGAACATGGCGCGCTTCCGGGGCACCGCGGCGGTCGCGGCGTGGATCGCGGTCGGGCTGACCGCGATCGTGATCGTGCTGCTCGTGTCGCGGCTCGTGACCCGCCGCATCCGGCTGATGGTGCGCGGGACGCAGCGCGTGTCCGCGGGCGACCTCGACCACCGGATCCAGGCATTCGGGGGGGACGAGATCGGCGTGCTGGCGACGTCGTTCAACGAGATGACCGCGAAGCTCCAGGAGACGCGCGGCTGCCTGCTGATGAGCGAGCGGCTGGCGTCGCTCGGCCGGCTGTCGGCCGGGATCGCCCACGAGATCAACAACCCGCTGACCGGCATCGCGCTGCTCGCCGACTCGACGCGCGAGGCGCTGCCGGATGGCGACCCGCGGCGGCCCGCGCTCGAAACGATCGTCGCCGAGACCATGCGCTGCCGCGAGGTCATCAAGGGGCTGCTCGACTTCGCCCGGCAGAGCCCGCCGTCCAAGCAGGCGGTGCGGATGGCCGTCTTGGTGGCGCGGGCCGTGGCCGTGCTGGAGCCGGCCGCGGCGCGTCGCAGGGTGCGGCTCGACCCCGCCGGGGACGGGGAGCTGGAGGTCGTGGCCGACCCGGCACAGATCCAGCAGGTGCTCCTGAACCTGGTGCTGAACGCCATGGACGCGATGCCCGACGGCGGCGTGGTCGCGCTGCACTGGTCCCGCGAGGGCGCGGACGCGGAGCTGTCGGTGACCGACACCGGCGTCGGTATCCCGGGGGACGCGCTGTCGAAGGTCTTCGAGCCGTTCTTCTCGACCAAGGGGAAGAAGGGCACGGGCCTCGGGCTGGCCGTGAGCTGGGGCATCGTCGAGCAGCACGGGGGGACGATCCGCGTGTCCTCGCAGGTGGGGGTCGGGAGCACGTTCACCGTCGTGCTGCCGGCGGTGGTGGCGGCGATGGGGAACGGGGCGGGGGCAGGGAACGGGGCGGGTACGGGCTCGGGTTCGGGTTCGGGGAATGCCGGGGGGTAGGTGCGACATGACGACGATCCTGGTTGCGGACGACGAGGACAGCATCCTCCAGGGCTTCACGGCGGCCCTCGGCGGACAGGACGCCTACGCGGTGACGACGGTCGGGTCCGGCGAGGAGGCGGTCGCGCGGCTCGCCGCCGAGCCCTTCGACCTCGTGTTCACGGACCTGAGGATGCCGGGGATGACCGGGATCGACGTGATCCGCGAGGGCCGGAAGACCAGGCCCGACGCGGAGTTCGTCCTGATGACGGGCTACGGGTCGGTCGGCACGGCCGTGGACGCGATGAAGCTCGGCGCCGTGGACTACGTCGAGAAGCCGTTCAGGGCAAGCGAACTGGTCCGGCACGTGCGGAAGGCGGAGCGGGCGCGGGCCGAGCGCATCCGCCGCGCCGAGGAGGAGCGGGGGTTCGTGCGGTTCACGCCGGGGATGCGGTTCCAGCACGTCGTGCTGATGCTCACGTTCTTCGTGCTGACCGTGACCGGGGTGCCGCTGATGTTCCCCGACCTGTTCCGGGGGGTGTTCTTCTTCGAGGACAGCTCGCTCCTGCGCTCGATCCTGCACCGGGTCGCCGCGGTCGGGCTGATGCTGGCGTGCGTCCTTCACGTCGTCTGGGCGATCGTCACGGACGAGGGGCACGCGAACATCCGCGCCATCCTGCCGCGGCTCCCGAAGGACCTGTTCGACTTCTTCGAGGACATCGGGTACTGCCTCGGGCTCCGCAAGGAGCGGCCGAAGGTCGGGAAGTACAACTGGGTCGAGAAGTTCGAGTACTTCGCGCTCGTCTGGGGGACCATCGTCAAAATCGTGTCCGGGCTGGTCCTGTGGTTCACGGACGCGGTCCTGCACGTGGCCCCGCTGTGGGTGATCGACCTCGCGAAGGTCGTGCACCGCTACGAGGCGATCCTGGCGATCCTGTCGGTGGTGGTCTGGCACATGTACACGGTGCACCTGAGGCCGGGCACGTTCCCGATGAGCCGGGTGTGGCTCGACGGCAAGATCAGCCGCGAGGACATGCTGCACCACCACCCGCTCGAGTACGAGGCCCTGACCGGGAGGCCGGCGCACGACGAGCACGGCGCGACACACGACGGCGGCGCTGCCCACGGCGGCGGCGCGGCGGCGGACGGCCGGGAGGCGCGGGCATGAGGACGCTGCTCGCCACGATCCCGGTCCTGGTCGCGACCCTGGCGCTCCCCGCGGTCGCCGCGGCCGAGCCGGACTGCATGGACTGCCATTCGGACGCGGTGGACGCGAAGGAGTTCGAGGCGTCGGCGCACCGCCCCAAGGGGGAGCCGCTCGGGAACGCGTGCCGCGCCTGCCACCGCGGCATCACGGTCACCGACGACGGGCACGAGAAGCCGGCTCCGGTCGAGTGCAGGGCGTGCCACAAGCCGGCGGACGAGAAGCTCTCGCGCAGCACGCACGCCGAGGTCGGCTGCGGGGACTGCCACGACGAGCCGCACGCGGTGACGAAGCTCGGCGCGGGCGACCACAAGGCCGAGAAGACCGCCATCTGCGCGAAATGCCACGAGAAGGAGACGGCCGAGTACGGCAGGAGCTTCCACGGCAGGGCGCCGGGCGCGACGGTCGCGACGTGCTCGGACTGCCACGGGTCCCACGACGTGCTCGGGAGGTCGGACCCGCATTCGTCGGTCTACCGGCTGAACCTCGCGGCCACGTGCGCGCACTGCCACACGGACGGGTCGAGGTTCGCGGCCGAGGAGGTGTCGCTGGTCAAGGAGTACTTCCGCAGCGCCCACGGGATCGCGGTCACCAAGGGCGGCCTGCTGGTCGCGGCCACGTGCGAGGACTGCCACGGGGCGCACTCGATCACGCGGCACGACGAGGCCGGGTCCATGGTCATGCGGGCCAGGATTCCGGAGACCTGCGGCCATTGCCACGTCGGCGTGCTCAAGACCTACATGGACAGCTCGCACGGCAAGCCGTTCCGCGAGGGCAACGTGGACGTCCCGGTCTGCACGGACTGCCACAAGAGCCACCGGATCCGGTCGCACTTCGAGCCGTCCTCGTCGGTCTATGCGACGAACGTTTCGCCGACGTGCCTGAAGTGCCACGCGGACGCGCAGTACGTGAACCGCTACAGCTTCCCCGGGCTGCGCGGCGAGACCTACACCGAGTCCTACCACGGCGCCGCGTCCCGCCTGGGCGACCCGAACGTCGCGAACTGCGCGTCCTGCCACGGCGCGCACGACATCCGGCCGTCGACCGACCCGAAGGCGTCCACGAACGCGGCGAACATGGCCGCGACCTGCGGCCAGTGCCACAGGGTCGATGACCCGAGCAGGCCGATGGCCATGGGCAAGATCCACCTGACGCTCGCCGAGGAGAACCACTGGCTGACCGGCGTGGTCCGGAACGTCTACGTGGTGCTCATCGGCGGGACCATGTGCTTCTTCTTCTTCTACATCGTGATCGACTTCCGGCGGCAGCTCGTCGACCGGCGGGCCGCGCGGCGCGCTCACGGCACGGCAAAACCGACCTCGACCGCCTCGTAGGCGATCCGGAACCGGTATCCCTTCACGCCTTCGATGGTCTCCACGGGTGCGAACGCCAGGAAGTCCGACAGCTTCCACGTGCCCGCGCCGCCGGCCGAGACCTGGATGGACTTCGCGGTGTTGACCGGGATCATCGCGTCGAGCACCCCGTGCGCGATCGCGCCGCCGGCGGGCACGAGCGTGCCCGCGAGGTGGCCGTCCCGGAACGCGAGGAAGAGGTCCCCGAACCACACGTCCATGTTGCGGCGCTCGGTCACGAAGCAGGTCGCCGGGACGCCGGGCTCGCACGGGTCGAGGCCGGGGAACAGGGGGCCCGGGAACAGCGCGGGGACCTGGGCCGCGTCGAACGCGCACTCGCCGGACGACCACCCGCACGAGCCCGCGCCGACTTCGAGGAAGGCGCCCGGGTCCGCGGGGTCGAGCGGGGAGAACCTCAGCAGGAGCGCGGTCGAGAGGTCCGGGGGGGCGATGGCGCCGGTCAGCCAGGCGTCCGCGGTCGAGGTCACGTCCATGCACGGGTCCGCGCCCGGGAAGCAGATCGCGGGCTGCCGGATCGCCGCGGTCGTCACGCGGAAGGCGGCAGGGGAGGGGGGAGGAGAGTCGGGCGGTTGGGTCGAATCGTCCCAGGTTTCGTGGGGGGCCGAGTCGGGTACGGGCTCGGGCTCCTGGTCGGGTACGGGCTCGGGCTCGTGGGT
>Ga0194127_10007437_pt1 | contig 12091 bp, 11 predicted proteins | sample TA2KigC100mmetaG_FD_148624 | JGI IMG/M metagenome (GOLD analysis project Ga0194127, IMG submission 148624) | Freshwater microbial communities from Lake Tanganyika, Tanzania - TA2015036 Kigoma Deep Cast 100m | ecosystem: Environmental > Aquatic > Freshwater > Lake | place: Tanzania: Lake...
GAACGCCTCTGCTTCGTCTACATGTTCCAGCACGTTCAGCGCGCCAACGCAGGTGAAGTGTTTTTCGGGGAACGGTAATCGCTTCCCATCGTAGAGCTGGCACCGATCGCAGAACTCCCGCGCTCGTGTGATATTCGGTGCTGATACGTCCACGCCGTAAGCCTCCACGCCGTCGCGGGTCAGTGCGCCCACCACCTGTCCAACGCCGCAGCCTACGTCCAGCACGCGCCCACCCGCACGCTGGGGCCGTAGTGCATCGGTGTATTTGCCGTAAAACGCCGGATCCCAGCCCGTCAGAAACTCTGCGTAAGCCTCGTTGTTCTGGTAAAAGGAATCGTGCTGCGCCATGCCGCCTGACTATCCGGGCGGCATGGGGCCGGCGGCAAGGGCAAGTTGAGGCTTCAAGTCCGGCGGGCTTCCGCCTTCAATCCCCGTGCATGAAGATCTTGGTCATCGGCTCGGGTGGCCGCGAACACGCCCTCGTCTGGAAACTCGCGCAGTCCTCGCTTGTCACTCGGATGTGGTGCGCCCCTGGCAATGCGGGCGTCGGCGAGGAGCGCCTCGTGAAGAACGGGGCGCTAGTCGAGTGCGTCGCGGTCAGTGCGGAGGATCTGCCGGCGTTGCTTGCTCTCGCGCACCGGGAGCGACCGGATTTCACCGTCGTTGGCCCGGACAACCCGCTCGCGGGAGGAGTGGTGGATTTATTTCAGGCAAACGGTTTTAAGATTTGGGGGCCCAATAAGCAGGCCGCGCAATTCGAGGCTAGCAAAGCCTTCTCGCAGGACTTTATGCAGCGTCACGGCATCCCCACTGCGCAGTCCGGCACTTTCATCGAGCCGACGGGAGCGAAGCAGTTCTGCGCCAGCCTCGGGGGCCGCTGTGTGGTAAAGGCGGACGGACTCGCGCTGGGCAAAGGCGTGCTTATTTGTACCACGCTTGCGCAAGCCGAAGCCGCCGTAGACGAAATCATGGTCAGCAAAGCCTTTGGCTCCGCCGGCCAGTGCGTGGTCATCCAGGAACTGCTCGAAGGCATGGAGATTTCCCTGCACGCGCTCTGCGACGGCAAGGTCGCGAAGCTCTTCCCCACGTCGCAGGACCACAAGCGCGCGCTCGACGGCGACGCTGGCCTCAACACCGGCGGCATGGGCACTTACTCGCCCGCACCGTTCCTGAGCGACGCCGAGTTGAAGTCCGTGGGCGACGCCATTCTCCAGCCGTGGCTGCGCGGTTGTGTGGCCGACGGCATTGATTTCCGCGGCCTGCTTTACCCGGGCGTGATGCTCACGAAGTCCGGCCCGAAGGTGCTCGAGTTCAACGCCCGCTTCGGCGATCCCGAGACGCAGGTGTATCTCACACGGCTGAAAAACGACCTCGTCGAACTCCTCCTTGCCAGTTCGGAGGGTCGCCTCGTGAACCATCAACTCCGGTGGAGTGAAAATGCCAGCGTCTGCGTCGTGATGGCTAGCGGTGGTTACCCTGGTAGTTACCCGAAGGGAAAAGTGATCAGTGGCTTACTTGAGGCCAACGCATTACCCAATACTAAGGTTTTTCACGCCGGTACCATATCTAAGGATGGCCAGACCGTAACCAACGGCGGGCGCGTCCTCGGCGTTACCGCTTGGGCGAAAGACCTCACTAACGCACGCAACGCCGCCTATGAAGCCGTTGAAAAAATCCACTTCGATGGCACACATTTCCGTCGGGACATAGCAAAGAAGGGTTTGCAGCGGTAGGGAAGTCAATGACTTCAGGAGTTGCGCTGCGACGTTTCGATTTTCTGCCCCGCTGAGCAGCGCGGGCCTACTTTGCCGGCACTTGCGGCCGGGGCACGCTACGTAATCGCTCGCGAAGCATGTCCGCGCGGAGAATATCGCGCTCCTCGGCGTCGAGCTTTTCCGTGTGTTGCTTTTGCAGGTGCGCGGGCTGGGTGAGCAGAAAAAGTTCGTCTGTCAGCGCGCGCGTGAGCTGCGGTAGGAGGCCCAACTCACCGCCCAATCTTAGGAGCGAAAGCAGGTTCATGGTCTCTTTCGAGGTAATGGTGTGGGCGTTGGCGAGAATACCGTAAGCGCGGCCGATGTGGTTAAAAACGATCTTTGACTTCTGTTCCAGCAGCAACTGCCGGGCGTTCTGCTCCTCCTCGATGATCTGGTGGAGCGCTTTGCCGATACGCTCGATGATCTGCGCCTCCGATTCACCGAGGGTCATCTGATTGGAGACCTGGAAGACGTTGCCCAGCGCCTCGGTGCCTTCGCCGTAAAGGCCGCGCACAGCAAAGCCCAGCTTGTTTGCCGCATTGATGATACGGGTGATGTCTTCGGCCAAGACGAGGCCGGGCAGGTGTAGCATGGCACTGATGCGGATGCCGGTGCCGAGGTTTGTTGGGCAAGCAGTGAGGTAGCCAAGTTCGGACGAGTACGCAAAGTCCAGCTTGGCCTCGAGCGCCGAGTCAACGGCGTCAATTGCTTGCCAGCAGGCCTTGATTTGGAAGCCGGGCCGGAGCGCCTGCATGCGCAGGTGATCTTCCTCGTTGATCATTACGCACAAGCTCTCTTCTTGGTTGATTACCAGGCCGCTCCCCGCGCCCTTGGCCGCGTGCTCGCGGCTGATGAGGTGGCGTTCCACAAGGATTTGACGGTCCAGCGCCGGCAGTTCGTCCATCGCCGCGGAAAAGTGTGGGGCCATCTGCGGCAGGCTTTGCACGGCAGGTTGGAGGGTTTCCAGCACGCGTAGGCGGTCGGGCTTCTTTGCCCATGACGGGAAAGGCTGCTGACATAGATTGCGCGCGAGCCGAACGCGGCTGGACATGACTATGTCGTCCTGCGGCCCGGTGCGCTGGCAAGCGACGGCCGGCGGGGTAAGGAACTCGTGAATGTTCATTAAAAGGCTAGGTTGAGCGATTGGGGTTTATCAACCCTCGGGGACCAGTGAAAAAACCACAAACGCCAGATTCAAATCGCAACACCAAGTTATTTCATTCGCTTGATTTCGTCGCGCAACTGCGCTGCTTCCTCGAAGTTTTCTTCAGCCACGGCCTTGTCCAACCGCTTCTGCAGCTGCTTGATCTTTTGTGCTTCAGCGCGGGATTGCTGGAGCGCGGCGGGCACTTTGCCGGTGTGCTTGATGCCTTTATGCATTGTCTTAAGCATGGGCTCCAAGCCCTCGCCAAACGTTGTATAGCAATCGGAGCAGCCGAAGCGCCCGGCCTTCTTGAAGTCTGCCTGCGTGTAGCCGCAGGTTGGACACTTCACGCTGGCTTCGGCCGGCTCAGCCTCAGTCAGCTCGGCGACCTCCTCTGCGACCTTGCCTAGAAGCACATCGGTCAGGGAGAAGTTTGTGGGATCGTCCACACCCTTTTCCTTCGAGCAATCTTCGCACAGGTCCACCTTTTGCATTTTATCCCCGACTATCTTGGTCAAGTGGACCTTAGCTTCGTTCTGTTTGCAGACGTTGCAGAGCATAGCAAAGAAAAAATACTAGTGGATACGAGTTTACCCCAGTGGGAGAAGCGACCCGCGGCCCCGGCTCGCCTGGGCGTGACAAAACAGTCGATGCAGAATTTGGCTTATCACTGAAATGATCGCCAGTTCGAATACTCGTTGGTGAACCAGTCTGATACAGCTTGTGAAGTACGCTGACTGGCTGCGCGCTTTCGGTCGCTTTCCACAAACACCCTCGCCTAATACGAATTTAGTTTCACCAAACGTAAATTCGCAGCGGGAACCAAGTGTGCTCATGCAGGTCAATTGGTTGTGAAAATTCTATTTTAAATTGGCTCTCCGCTTACTTTCGTCAAGGCGTGATATTTTTCAATCAACTGCTTTGACATCGGCCCGGGCTTGCCGGTGCCGATGACGCGCCCGTCAATCTTCACCACCGGAATGATCTCCGCGCCGGTACCAGTGAGGAAACATTCATCGGCGTTGTAAAGATCGTAGCGGGTGAGGTTCGGCTCGCCCGTCTTTAGCCCCAGTTCGTGGCCGAGTTTTAGCGCCGTAGCGCGGGTGATGCCGTAAAGCGCGCCCGCGGAAAGCGGCGGCGTGTGCAACTCGTTGCCCTTAATGATGAAAATGTTGTCGCCCGTGCATTCGGCCACATATCCGTCGGCGTTGAGCATGATCGCCTCCTCGACGCCTGCGTTGTTAGCCTCAATCTTAGCGAGGATGTTATTTAAGTAGTTAAGCGACTTGATAGCCGGATTGACGGCGTTGTGCAGGTTGCGCGTGGTCGCCACCGTCACGATGTCCATGCCACGCTCGTAGAGTTCTTGTGGGTAAAGCTGAATTTTGCCGGCGATGACGATGACCGAGGGGTTTTTGCAGCGGTTCGGATTCAAGCCCAACGTGCCCACGCCGCGCGTGACCACGAGGCGGATATAGCCGTCGGTAATTTGGTTTTTTCGGCAGGTGGCCACGACAGCCTTGGTCATCTCGGCGGGCGTCATCGGGATCGTGAGCAGAATGGCCTTGGCCGAGCAGTAAAGCCGGTCAATGTGCTCCTTGAGCTTAAAGACCCGCCCGTGGTAGGCGCGGATGCCCTCGAAGATGCCATCGCCGTAAAGCAGCCCGTGGTCGAACACGGACACCTTCGCCTTGGCTTCATCGTAAAACTTGCCGTCAATGTAGACTTTCATGTCAAAACGCAAGGGCAGCGTAGGGGAACGCTTGGAAGCGGCGCAACTCAGGAAATCGTTGTCCTTCGGCTTGCCTTTGCGCGATTTTGTTGGTGTCCTTCCCAAATTCGGTCACCGACATCACGTGAAAACCGCTTTGGTCATAGATGATGATTCCAACGTGCTTACGGAACTCGCGCGCACGCTAGAGGAAGCTGGCTGGCGCGTGCTTAAGGCGGACGACGGCGACCAAGGCATTGAATTGGCCGTTGCCGAGCGGCCGGACGTAATCGTATGCGACCTGCTCATGCCGCGCGTGAACGGTTACCATGTCTGTCGCACCATCCGCGCCAACCAGACCTTCTTTCCGCAGCCGCGCATCGTCGTAATCTCCAGCAGCAACTACGAGGCGGACCGCACCAACTCTCTGGAGGCCGGCGCAGACGACTTCCTCCTTAAACCCATTCAGCCCTCCGAATTGTTACAAATCCTCGAACTCGATGGCGGCACCACCTTCATCCGTAAGGCTCCAGCGATCTTAAAAGGTCCCACGCCGCCGGACACCACTTACTTTCGCCAAGCCGTCGGCACGCCGCCCTCAGTCCACTTTTGGGGCGTGCGCGGCTCCATTGCAACGCCCGGCGACTCCACGCTCAAATACGGCGGGAATACCGCCTGTGTCGAAGTCCGCGCCGACGGCGAACTCATCGTGCTCGATGCTGGCACTGGCATTCGCCACCTCGGCCGCAAACTCGCTACCGAGTTCAAGTCGTACCCCATCGAGTTAAGTATCCTCATCACGCATACGCATTGGGATCATATTCAAGGCTTCCCCTTCTTCATCCCCGCCTACAGCCCGCACAACCAGATCCGTATCAAAGGCTACGAAGGCGCGCGCACCGGCCTACAGAGCGTCCTCAGCAGTCAGATGGAAAGTCCCTTCTTTCCCGTCTCAATGCAGCAAATGCCTGGTTATCTGCGAGTCGAGGAACTCAAGGAAATGCAGTTCAACATCGGCAAGGTCAAGGTTCGCGCCGCTTTCATGAACCATCCCGGCATTTGCGTTGGCTACCGCCTTGAGACCAGCGGCGGTTCCATTGCCTTCCTGCCCGACAATGAGCCGCATTCGCGCCTCCGTATGGCCCCCATCACCGACAGCGCGCAGTCGCAAGAGGTGCTCGCCTTCGCGCAAAAGCAAGACGAGCAGCTCATAGACTTCATCCGTGACTGCGACGTCGTCATCATGGATTCGCAATATGACGCGGAGGAATACAAGTCTCACATCGGTTGGGGACACACCTGCGTGGACGACGCCGTCGCCCTCGCCGTCATCGCGAAGGTCAAGAAGCTTTTCCTCTTCCACCATGACCCCGATCACGATGACGCCAAGGTGGACAGCATGCAGGAATGGGCGCGCGAACTCGCCGCCATCCACGGCAGTAAGCTCGAAGTGGACGCGGCCCGTGAAGGCGTCGAGTTTGTCTTAAATCGCGCCGCGAAGTAACCGCCCCTTTCCCCTTTGTGCGTCACTTTCGCACCAGCCGCATCTTGATGGGGGAGAGATCCAGTACGTAGCGCTTGCCTGCCGGGGCGGGTGGCACACCCACGAGGTATTTCTTTTCAATCAACTCGTCGGCGTCGTTCGGCAGGCGGAAACGGCGGGAATTTTCGGACTCGAAAGTGCTCATAGTAAAAAATCCGGATTAAAAGCATGGAGCTTCGAAAAGTTTTGGTTAAAAATACCGAGTGCGAGCCGAGCAGCTTGCCGATGAGTTTAGATGTTGAGAAGCAATCTGACAGGAAGCGCGTTACTAGTTCCTGAATGCGTGCTAATTGAGGATTGCATAATAAACGTCAACCGGGCAGTTTCCGCCCCTCTAACTTACTTAAATGACCGCAAAAGAAGAGCCAATCACATTCACTGGCACGGTGACACAAGTGTTACCGGGCACGATGTTTCGCGTTGCTCTTCCCAATGGTCACGAGGTGCTCGCGCATATCTCCGGGAAGATGCGTAAGAACTTCATTCGCATCAGCGTAGGCGACAAGGTCGAGGCTGAGATGTCTCCCTACGATTTGAGCAAGGCGCGCATCACCTTCCGGCATCGGTAGGAAGTACCCACTTTCAATTGGTAAGGCGTGGGAACTCCCCGCGCCTTTTGCTTTGTGTGGGGGGCCGGCGTTCAATCTGCCACGCAGTGAACCCGACTCAAGGCAGCAGAGCGCTGGCGTTCGTCACTGCGGCTTACCCGCCAGTGACGCCTTGACCTTGACTGGGTCGCTCGTGGGCGGTCGGCACTCGGTGCCGGTGCAAAGGAAAATGACGGGTGCATCCTTCGCCGTCAGCGTCCTCGCAAACGGTTCCACCGGCCCGCTCGTGCCCAGCACCACCTTGTTGGGCTGATAGACGCCGTGCGCGGCACGTAGCAGCGCAGAGGTCGTTTTTGCCTCTCCCTTCGCCGGCGTGGCCACCACTACGCGGAACGGCTCGTGCAGGTAGAAGTCGAGGGCGAGCAGAAGATTCGGAACGGCCTGCGGCAGGCGCTGCAGTCGCTCAGCGAAGAGGCGTAAGGTTTTTTCCGCTCGTCCGCGCATTTCCTTATTGTCTGTGATAGCGGCGAGTTTAAGCAGCGCGAGCGTCGCCACGTTGTTGCCGCTTGGCTCGGCTCCGTCATAATCCTCCTTAGCGCGGAATAGCAGGTCGACAGAGCCAGCCTTGCTCTGGAAAAATCCGCCATTTGCCGCGTCGTAAAAGTTCGCAGTCATCGCGGACTCCAGCGCGAGGGCGAAATCCAAGTATTTCGGATTGAGCGTGGCCTCGTAGAGATGTATCGCGCCATCGAGCAGGTAGGCGTGCGAATCGAGAAGTTGGACGTTGTCGCGCTCGCCGTCACGCCAGCGGTGGTAAAGCGTCTTGGTCTTCGCATCCCAGAGTTTGGATTGGAGGAAGGCAAGGTTCCGCTCCGCTGCCGCAAGATAAGTTGGCTCATTGAGCACCACGCCTGCGCGCGCCAGTGCCCCCAGCATGAGACCGTTCCACGACGCTAGAATTTTGTCGTCCAAGTGTGGGCGGACACGCCTTACTTGCACCGCGAACATCTTTTGCTTTGCGGACGCGAGCAGCTTGGCCTCGGCCTCGGTGAGTTTCGGGTCAACGATGCTCAGCACGTTCAGCTTCTTGAGCGGCATCGGATGCGAGTGGTCCTCAAAGTTTCCCTCGTCGGTAATGCCGAAGAAGCGCTCGGCTACCTTAAACTCGCCCGCGTTCAAAAGCTGCGTCAGTTCCGTCTTCGTCCAGCAGTAGAATTTGCCCTCGTGCCCTTCGCTGTCGGCGTCCTCGGCGGAGTAGAACCCGCCCTCGGGATGGGTCATGTCGCGCAGCACGTAGCGGATCAGGTCGCGCGCCACCTCGGCGAAGCGTGCCTCGCCGCTGACGAGATGCGCGTCGAGGTAGAGATGCAGCAGTTGGGCGTTGTCGTAGAGCATCTTTTCGAAGTGCGGCACGAGCCACTTCTCATCCACCGAATAGCGGGCAAACCCGCCGCCGAGCTGGTCATACATCCCGCCTGCGGCCATGCGCTCGCAGGTGTGCAAAACCGCTTTCACTGCCGCTTCGTCTTGCGTGCGCACTGCGGCGCGTAGGATGAAGGCTGGCTGCGACGGCCGGGGAAACTTGGGCGCACGCCCGAAGCCCCCGTTGCGCGGGTCGTATTCCGCCGTCATGCGTTTTAGGGCGTTCGTCAGCACCGCTGGCGCGAGCACAGCGTCCCGGTTCGCTTCATGCTCGCCGAGGGACTTGAGTTGCTCGGCAATTTGCCCGGCGCTTTCGCTGATTTCCTTGCGCTTCTCCACCCACAGCTCCGAGATGCGCTCAAGCAACTGGAGAAAGCTGGGCCGCCCAAACTTCGGCTGCGGCGGAAAGTAAGTGCCGCCGTAGAACGGTTTCAGATCTGGCGTGAGGAATACGTTTAGTGGCCAGCCCCCGCCCTGACCCATCGCCTGCACGGCGGTCATGTAAATCTTGTCCACGTCTGGGCGCTCCTCGCGGTCTAGCTTGATGGCCACGAAATGCTTTTTAAGGAACTCGCCGACGGCCTCGTCCTCAAACGACTCCCGCTCCATGACGTGGCACCAATGACACGTCGAATAGCCGATGGAGAGCAGGATGGGCTTGCCCTCGGCTCGCGCTTTTTTGAAGGCTGCCTCGCCCCATGGATACCAGTCCACGGGGTTATGCATGTGCTGCCGGAGGTAGGGTGACTTCTCCTGCGCGAGGCGGTTGGTGTGCTTGTGGGCGGTGGGTGAATTGGTGGACACGGGGGTTTTAGATTTTTCAGCGGCGACCAGCGGTAAACTCGCGGCCAGCAGTAGACCGGCGAGGACACTGGCGCGTTTTACGAGCATTGAGTGGAAGGTCACGTCCGCAGCGTAGCTCACTACTCAGCGGGAGCAAGCGCAGTCACTGCCCGTAGCTTTCTCACTTTCAGGCGGCAGCGTTTCAATCTCTGCCGTTATCTCCCTCGCTAGGAACTTGGGGCTGGCCCGGCAAGGCGTTCTTGCTTTCACCCGAATGACGAATTTTGCGACAGAGGAAATCAGCGGCGAATAGCACGCCAGAAAGCGAAAAGGCTTTTCACCAGTTAGAGAGGTTTGATTGCGGCCAAAACCCGATCACTTTCCCTCCAGCCCGCGCAAGTAGGCGAAAATGAGTTCGGGCAGGTCGTTGCTGTAGCCGCCTTCCAATACGCTCACCAAGGGCACGCCCAGTGCGTGGAAGCTTTGGCCCAAGCCAGTGGAAATCCTCCGCTTCCAACGTCTCCTGCGCGAGCGGATCGCGTGCGTAGGCGTCGAAGCCCGCGCTTACCACGATCACCTCGGGCTTTTGCGCTTTGAGCGCGTCGAGGGCGCGGGTGAGCACCTTGCGGTATTCCTCGCGTGGGGTGCGCGGGGCGATGGGGTAATTGAAGCAGTTTTCGCCCACGTCTTTTGTTCCGGTGCCCGGATAACAGGGATGCTGGTGGATGGAGTAGAAGAATGCGCCGGGCTTTCCGAGCAGGATGGCCTCAGTGCCGTTGCCATGGTGAACATCGAAGTCATAGACCGCCACGCGCTTCGCGCCCGTGGCCAGCGCCTCCAGCGTCACGATGGCGGCCTGGTTCAAGTAACAGAAACCCATCGCGCGCGAGCCGGTGGCGTGATGGCCCGGTGGCCGCAGCAAACTGAAAGACACGCCACCCTTGCGCGCAAGTTCTAGCGAACGCAGCCCGCCACCGATGCTTCGCAGCGCGTGACCGTGGATACCGGCGTGTGCAGGCGTGTCGCCATCGAAATCACTGGTGGCGGCCTGCACGCGGGCATGGTGCTCCTTCGCGTGGGCGCGGAGGATGGCCGCCTCAGTCACCTCGGCGGGCTTGGCCCACTGGATTTGCACGTCCTGCTGGGCGCGAAGTTTTTCCAGTGTGCGCGAAATGCGCTGCGGCCGCTCGGGATGCCCAGCCATGTGATAGTCCACGCAACGTTCGTCCGTGATGAGGTGCAACGGCATGGTCTTGGGATACGGCAGGTCGGGTGGATTTGCAACCGGTCCCATAGTCTGGTTGCGACTCGCCGAATTCACCTCGCCCGCCCCAAAAACCCTTTGACCCGGAGGAAACCGATTCTCTAAGCTATTTACGAAAACCGTTCGACATATACACATAACAAATGAGCACTTACGTTCCCACGATCAGTTCGGGCGTCGCCGGCCCTCTCGGCGCGCTTCACCTCCCCCGTCTTTGGCTCAAGGTCTCCCTCGAAGCCGCCGGCAAGTTGGCCGCCGGTTATCCCGGCCTCGGGAAGGGCTACGATCAGATGACTTGCGACGCGCTTGGCCTGGATGCCGAGGCGGTCAAAACGTTCATCAAGGGCAATAAGCCGACCTATCCTGCCTTCGAAGCGTGGGTCCGCAAGAACGGCAAGAAGCTGACCAAGGCCGATATCCACCGGCATAACCTCGCCATCCTCGGCTATTGCCACGACGACGGAACTCGCAAGGGCATTCTGAGCGCCAGCGGCCTCCCCGACGACGGCAGCGTCCTGCCCGGCGCGGTGGACCTGAACAACCTCGACGACTGGTTCGAGTTCCACGCGGCCGTCTTGAAGTAAGCCGCTTCCACCTTAATCACGCGCCAGCCGGGGAAGGAAACTTCACCGGCTGGTTCGCTTTGTGATGGTGACACTCTTGTCCCCAAGTCCCAGAGCTAACAGTGCGGGACAAGAGTGTCTCGCCCACGCTCATGCCAGCTGCCCGCGCAGCAGTCGCGACATGGAAGGTCGCGCCTGCTGCATGGGAAGCCGCCAAGGCGAGGATTGCATAACAGGAGCGAATCAGACGGTAGTGCATGATCGGTGGTGTAAGGCTATCGGCAGAAGAATGAGGGCAGAGAATAAAGTTCAGATTCTTCTGCCCCCATTCTCCTGCCTACTTCCGGCTATTGAGTTGCCAGCAGCGGCTTCAGTTTTTCCGCATACACCGCGTAGCCGGCGGGCGAAAGATGGATGTTGTCCGGGGTGAAGAGGTTTTTCTTGATCGTGCCATCGGCGTTCGTGAAGTCGCTCCACAGGTTGAGCACGCGCAGTTTCGGATCGCTATCGAGCTTCAGAGGATCGTGCGCGGCGTTGGTCTTCTTGATGTCTTCGTAGAAGCGATTGCCCGGTGCATGAGCAGGCAAAATTTTCGCCACGATAATCGCGGCTTTGGGAAACTTCTCGCGCAGGTTTTTCACGCACATCTGGATGCCGAGCGCGGCGGCCTCGATGCCGGTCTCGGGCGTGAAGAACATGTTGTTGTTGCCGATCATCAGCACGATGGCCCTCGGCTGGAGTCCCTCGACGCCGCCATGGTCGAGTCGCCAAAGCACGTTTTGCGTTTTGTCGCCGCCGATGCCGATGTTCACGGTCTTCAAATCCGGGAAGTGCTTCTTCCAGGAATCGCCCCATTGAATCGTGATGCTGTCGCCCACAAGCAGCACGTCGATGGGGCCTTTGTTCGCCTGCACGGTCTTCACATGCGCCTCGTGCAACTTCAGCCACGCATCGCCACCGAAGTGCCCGGCACTCGGCACGACCGGCCAGAGTTGCGGAAGATGCTTGTTGGCTTCGCGCCCCGGACGACGGTCGTGTTCCGGCTTGTCCACCACGTAGGCGCGCTCCTCCGCCGTGAGCGGCCAGCCGGACTTTTGCGGCTCGGCGGTGACGTGGGGATAATCCACTGCCTGCAGTGCGGCCAGCGGCGCGAGCAGGAGGGAGGTGAGGAGCGTGAGGATGGGTTTCATGCGATTGGCTTTCATTTCAGGTGGAGTTCCACTTTCTCGACCTTCACAGCTTTCTTGAACGGGCCCTTGCGATCGACCGCAATGGCGATGGCATTCTCGCCGCGCTTCAAAACCCTGACGGGCACGGAGAACCCAAGGCGGGTCAGCTTTTGGTCTTTGAGGTCTTTGA
>Ga0194127_10007441_pt1 | contig 12087 bp, 14 predicted proteins | sample TA2KigC100mmetaG_FD_148624 | JGI IMG/M metagenome (GOLD analysis project Ga0194127, IMG submission 148624) | Freshwater microbial communities from Lake Tanganyika, Tanzania - TA2015036 Kigoma Deep Cast 100m | ecosystem: Environmental > Aquatic > Freshwater > Lake | place: Tanzania: Lake...
ACCTTTTTAGGAGGAGTATAGGAGAGGTGGAACGTCCCATGAATGGAGTGCGGAAAATCATAGAAATCGACGATGGGTTGTGTAACGGCTGCGGAGCCTGCATAGTGTCGTGCATCGAAGGAGCGCTGCAAATTGCCGACGGAAAGGCCAAGCTCGTAGCCGACAAATACTGCGATGGGCTTGGGGCTTGCCTTGGTGAATGCCCTACAGGGGCATTGAGAGTCGTTGAGCGGCGAGCGGAAGAATTCGACGAGGAGGCCGTGAAACATCATTTAGCAGAGCACAAGGAAACGGCCCAGCAAATGCCGGATACGCTGCCTTGTGGCTGTCCCTCGACCCATCTCCAGACCTTTGCGCCGAAAATCCCAATCCAAGAGTCGAGTCACCCTTCCAGTTACATGAGAACCGAGTCCGCTCTGAGCCACTGGCCGGTTCAGATTCGTCTGGTCCCTGTAGGAGCTCCCTTTCTCCAGCATGCTGATCTTCTGGTGATTGCTGACTGCACAGCCGTAGCCTATCCGGATTTTCACCAAGATTTCTTGAACGGTAAAGTCGTGCTGATGGGATGCCCGAAGTTCGATGACGTTCAGGGCTATGTCGAGAAATTCACCGACATATTTCGAAGAACAACCATCCGGAGCATCACGGCGCTTGTAATGGAGGTTCCGTGCTGCCAGGGTCTTCCCGTTATTGTGAAGAAAGCCATGGACGATGCAGGAAAGGCCATTCCCATGGAGTACGTTGTGATAAGACTTCAAGGTGGCATCCTCAAGAAGGAGCAGCTCGTGGCATGAAGCATCGGCGTGTCATATGAGCGGACTTTAGGGGCATCGGAAGGGTCATGTGCGTCGGATAGCGGGATTCCCGTCCGCGCAGTCTCTCGCGTTGGGAGGAATTCATGAAAGTAGAGATTCTCAGTGTCGGTTGCGCAAAGTGCAACAAGTTCTACGATACAGTCAACAGCCTTGTCCAAACGAGAGGTATCGTCGCTGAGATCGTGAAAGTGGAAGACATGGCAACCTTCTGCAAGTACGGGGTGTTTATGCTTCCTGCCCTCGTTATCGACGGTGAGGTAAAGGTCGCCGGGAAGTTGCCCAAAGAATCCGAGCTGATGGGCTGGTTGATCTCTGCCTCATCGGAATGAGCCCAGCCCGCTTCTGGGAAGGGAACAGAAACACACAATAGTTCTGGCAGGATACACGGAGCGTCACGGATTCGGCCTGTCCTTATAACGTCGGGATTGCGGAGTAACGATGTCTCGAAAACCGAAAAATGGACTTCTATTCTTGGCTTTGGCAATAACTCTGCCGGTCTTGTCAGGTTGGCCAAGCGCTTACGCAACAGAAACTAAGATCGAGATGGCTTCCGTGTTTGCTGCGAGAGTGCCGGTGATGCTTCAATTCGGCAAGAGCTGGTGTCCCCGGTGCAAATCGAGCAAGCCTATTCTCGATAGCGTGGCTCGTGCTTATGCCGGGAAGGCTCTGGTCATACCTGTGGACGTAGAAGTCAACAAGGGTCTTGTACGGGACTTCAGTATACGGCTCATTCCCACGCAGATTTTTTTGCTGCCGGATCGGACCCAATTCTTCAGACACGAAGGGATTCTCCAGGAACACCAGATCCGTGATGTTTTCGGGAGAATGGGTGTTCAGTGAACAGCGTTCGTTCGGCCGCGGCGAAGCTTGAGCCTCTAATCGTGATGCCTGTTGTTTCTTGGGCCACCTCATCTCAAGGATATGTTCAATGGAATCGGTTTTGGCAATAATTCAGCAGTGGGTTTCGTCGAGCGGTTTGATACCTGCGGCGACCGGCGCCTTCATCGGCGGGGTCATGACCGCAATGAGCCCTTGCATCATTGCAATGGTACCGCTCTTGATCGGGTTCATCGCCGGGATGGAAGGACAAGTGACAACTCTGCGGTCTTTCGTTCTTACCGTGGCTTTTGTACTCGGCTTCAGTCTGGAATTGGCGCTTCTCTTCACGGTTGGATTTGCCGCGACTCCTTTCCTGCAATCACCATATATGATCTACGTTTTGGCCCTAATGTGTTTGCTCTTGGGACTCCATTTCTTGGATCTCTTTCACATTCCGTTTTCGATCTCGCAAGACAGAATACCCAGATTTTCCGGTATCATGGGCGCCGCGGTGTTCGGATTCCTGTTCGGTTTGGTCTCTCTGCCCTGCACGGGTCCTGCGCTCCTCCTCATTGTGAGCGTCATCCCCGTCAAAGGCTTCTGGGTTGGCGGAATTATGATGCTATTGTATGGCGTGGGTCACTGTCTGCTTATTCTCATCGTGGGCGCCTCGGCGGGTGCGGCCAAGAGACTGATAGGATCACGCAGGTTGGGTACCGCAAACCTTTACATGAAGAGAGCTGGAGGGGTTCTGTTGACCCTCTCGGGGGTCTACATCGGAATCGGCGCACTCTTTCCCGTTCTGGGAATAGGGTTGTGAGGGAGCGTGGGCGAGCACCGCGAACCAACGGTGTAGCGCTTACGAGCATCACCCCATTTCTACAGTTGATCTGCCTTCGGGATTCCGGGACACCTTAATTAATTCTCAGGCTGCGACACCGATTATGTATTGTCCCCGGAATTCCCCGGAATTCCAGGCGGCCGCCGCGGCGTGGAGGTCCGTATTCTCCTGTGTACCTTCTTGTGGATGGGGTTTGAGATAATCGATGGGAGATCAAGGTCTTAGCGCTCCTCTGGTTATCAGTTGAATGGCGTGTTATAGTGGCGGACGATCAAGATTTCGCATCTTATGCTGATTGATCTAACGTTTGTTAGCCCACGTCGAACCAGTCGTTGACCTTCGCGGCTGGAACCGCTCCGGCGCATGTGTGGAGGCAATATGCCTACTGTTACTCTGAAGGCGCATTATGATGGCGAGAGGATTGTCCTGGACGAGCCGTTCGAGATCCCACGAAACTCACCTCTCATGGTAACGGTGTTGTCCGCGACTGAGGCAGAAGTCGGCGAGGATTGGATCTTGGCCGCGCGGAAGGGTCTCTCTGCGGCATACGGAACGGACGAGCCGGATTATGGCGCCGAGGACCTCCGTCGATGACCGAAGGTGACGTTGTCTTGACACCGCTACCCCAAACCCATAGGCGTTCAAATAGTGAATCCATGTGCGCTTCTGTGGTCAATATAGTGTTCACGTTGGTTGCAAATCGCGCTTCATCAATCTGTGAGCGTACTTCCGACAGCCGACAAAAAATGCAATTCGCGTATCCTGTGTAGAGTGCGTGGAGGATACGCAATGGGTGTCCCCGCCGCCTCACGTTACTGGCCCAAGTCCCCTGTGGCAAGGGCCTTCGCCGGACCATGCTTTCCTCCCCCTGGATTCGTCTGCTTCAAATATCGGTAAAAATCACTATCTGTAGTAAGTATCAGCACGGAATTCTTGTTCGTTCCATCCTTATAGAGTTCAAGGGTGCGCAAGAAGGCATAAAACTCGGGATCACGGTTGAAGACCTCACCGTACACACGAGTCGCTTCAGCGTCCGCTTTCCCTTGAATCTCCTGCACTTGGCGGTACGCGGTCGAGCGGATTTGACGCAGCTCTTTCTCCATGTCCCCTAGAATTTCCGCACTTCGTCCCTCTCCCTCAGATCGAAACTGGGCGGCGATACGTTTTCGTTCAGAGATCATTCGGGCATATACCTTCTCCCGTACACTCTCCACATAATCCAGACGCTTGATGCGTACATCAACCAGCTCGATCCCGTATTGAGGTATAATCTTCCGTGCCTCAGCAAGGATGGTCCGCGTGATCTCTTCACGGCCGCGCGTAATCTCTTTCTTGAGTTCTTCTTCCCGCTCCTGCGTGACCTCCTCCATGGCTTGCTCCTCGGGCGCTTGCCATGAGGAGCTGCGGACAAGTTCGATCAGTTCGCTGCTCGAAACCTGATCACGCACGACAGAGTCGATAATATCGTTCAAGCGAGATTGGGCTCCCGCTTCAGTCGCCACGCTCTCCAGGAATTTTCGCGCATCCACTATTCGCCAGCGTGCCGTGGTGTCTACCCAGATGAATTCGCGTCCTTTCGTGGGTATCTGATTCGGATCGCCATCCCATACCAGGAGCCGTTTTTCGAATCGCCTCACTTCTTGCACGAACGGTAGCTTGAAATGTAGTCCCGCCTCTGTCACCGTATCTCCGACAGGACGGCCGAACTGAACTATTACCGCTTGCTGTCCTTCTTCCAGGGTGTAAATCGCTCCGGAAATCAAAATTGCGGCCGCCACGACAATAAAGATAATAATCCCTCTTGCTGTAGTTCTCATGGTTGCCTCCCTTCAACAGATACCTTCGCACCGGATTCGACCTGGAGCCATGGCACAAGAGCCTTTTGAGCGCTGTCCACGATGTAAATCCCCTTAACTTCAGGCAGGAAGCCGCTCATTGCTTCCAGGTACAGTCTTTGCCGCGTGACCTCCGGAGCGCTGCGATACTGGGCCAGTATTGCTTGAAAACGGTTCGTCTCTCCGTTGGCTTGGTTGACTCGTTCCAAGGCGTAGCCTTCGGCGTTGCGAACGGACTGAAGCGCGACGCCTCGGGCTTTAGGAATTTCTCGATTTGCCTGTTCCTGGGCCTGATTTATGGTCCTTTCTCTGTCCTGACGCGCCTCGTTGACCTCGTTAAAAGCCGGTTTCACAGTATCGGGAGGCGTCACATCCTGGAGTTCCACCGTAATCAAGCGTACCCCGGCCTCATAGCTATCCAAAATTTTTTGGATCTCCTCCTTGGCCTCCTTTGAAATAGCCACCCGTCCAACAGTGAGCACATCACTGCCGATACGATTTCCGACTACTCGCCGCATTACCGCTTCCGTTATGTCGCGGATCGTTTTCCGTGTATCGCGCACCTGGAACAGATAGCGGATCGGACCTTCAATACGGTATTGGATGATCCACTGAACATCTATGACATTGAGATCTCCGCTTAACATGAGGGACTCGCCCTTATAGGCCTGGTTGGCCGAATACTGGGTGCGCTGCCCGACGGGAGTGGCCGTTGTCCGGAAACCGAATTCCTCCTTTAGAACGCGGGCAGTAGGTACCAGAACCACCTTTTCAATACCCAAAGGCCACTTGAAGTGCAGTCCCGGCGTGGCTGTGCGCACGACTTTTCCAAAGCGTTGCACTATGCCCGTCTCTTCAGGCTGGACCGTGAACCAGCATGACCAGAGCAGGATCAATGCAGCGATCACTAGAAGGACCCATAGAGAGCCTGGCTTAAAGTCCCGCCACTTTCGTCCAACCTGTGTTAGGATTTCGTCCAAGTCCGGCTGATCTCTCCGCGGCGGAAGATATTGATCTGGCATAAAAACCTCCCTTGAGAAGCGTTATTCTCGGTTGATGTTCCAGGTGAAGGCCACGAGACTATTCGAAGAACCAAAGGAATGGTGGTCTTGCACTTCTGGAGATTCGTTCGGTAAGCTTCTTCGAGTCATTTCGTCTCTTCCGGGATGACTTGAGTTTCCGAAGCAGCCTTCAGCAGTGCTCTATCAGGAGCGTTTGCCCGAGAGTGATATCTCGCGTGAACTCAGGACATCACGTGGTAGTGGCTCCATCCATGGAGAACTTCTTGTTGCAGCTTTCTCTCCAGGCGCAAACCACGCAAAGGGTCTTGTCGTTGTTCATCGCTCAGTTCCTTTCTGATTGAGCTATATCCTTGTGATCAACTCTTGGTTGTGCCCTTGACAGTTCCCAGGAGGGGCCCAGACTGAGTGCCGAATCTTACTGCAATGACCAGCCAATACACGTGATTGGTAACGCCTTCCCAATAGATGTTTGGTCTGCGCCTTTGGTCGAAAGTGCTGCTGTAGTGGCTTGGATTCTCCGAAGCGGTCATGGACTTTTCATAACCATCCAAGAGGCGGAGCGTGCTGACAGGCCCGGCCTGTAGTCGCTCATGGTTGCTTCCCTTATGCTCTCCCCAAGAGGTCCAGCACAGCCTGATTCCAACCTCTCGATCCGAGTGTGGCAACCCGTTTCGCGTGAGCGAGAGAATCCGGCACATCCTGTTGGCCCGGTGAAAAGCCCAACAACACAGGAATGTCTACTCTCTCGAGCAAGTCGAAGTCATTGCGGGAATTGCCCAGGCCGATGCTGAGTATCCGGGCGTAGAGTTGCCGAAAGGCATTAAGCACCACAGCGACCGCGATTCCTTTGCCGCCGTGACCGATCAGATGAAGAAAACGATCGCCTTTCACTATGCGAAGCCCCCTCCGAGAAGCTGAGCGCTCCAAAGCAGAATCCGCATTCCCGGCATTAGGGTCCACGATGAACGGTTCATCGAACTCCCGCTTCTTGGCTAGGGCAGCCGAGTCAATATCCAAACCTGAGAGGGCCGCGACCTCTTCAGTCGGCATCGAGGCAAACCCCCGCATCGGCGTACCAATTTCAGCCGCAATTTCTTGAACGAGTCCGGCGAGTTCGCCGTACGGCCTTCCAAGAGAATAGAGCACAAAGCCGCCTCTCTTAGTAGGAGGATGCACACTGTGCGCGGCGAACAGCACCCTTGTTACCGATGAATCGGCTGGACAGACAATGCCTCCTCCGTTTTCTACTATGAAGGGATCGAACAGGCCCAGTTCGCGATGGAGCAGTTCCATTTCCCCGAGCGTCTTGCTGGAAACCAGTACAACTGACGCCCCCCTCTTTCTGAGAGCTTTCAAAGCGTCCTCTGCTCTGTGCCACGAATAGGTGCCAGTATCCAATAGAGTTCCGTCGAGGTCAGTCAGTACAATGATCTTACGGTCGCCCCTTACCCCCGGGGATCTACCCGTGGAGACAAAAGGCCTAATCTCGTGCAAGGAATGCAATGCACCCATAGTAGTCGTCCTCTGCTTTTGGTTCTTTGACAAGTTTGCTTTAGGCATAATCTCCGAACCCTCGAGGTAAACTCTTTGACTTAACCATGTCTCCCATTTACTCGCTCGGGCAATAGCCTTGACCGGATATGCGCCATTGGAGCATTCAGTCGACCAGGACCTCTCTCATGATCTCTAGGCCCAACACGAAGAAGATTATGAGCCCTTCGTTGATCCGGAGCGTTTTCATTATTAACTTTCCGAGAACCCTTTTTCCCCGAAGAGACCTCCCCGCCACAAACCAACTGTCTCATGTGCGGAAGTCCTTGAACAGTGCGAGGCATCGAGACTCATTTCAATGCAGGTCTGACTCGACCTCTCGCGCCTTCGGCTGGGCTGGTTTTTCAGCCGAATTCTGCTCCCGAGCTGCGACGAGGACACCCTTCCCCGCGAGAACGCTTAAGGTTTCGGCCTGCTTTACGTAATCCCGGAACAGAAGAGTGTACTGATGGTCGGGCCCCACCATGAAAGTGAGGAAATCAAGGGCCTGCTTCCGCCATCTCAGAAACGCGCGTTGATCAAAATCGCTTTCGATAACATTCCATGCAGCTTGGATCAGTTCGTCATGATGTCGTTGATGAATCATTTTGGCCTCCTGTGCCAACAGAGAGTGTCCAGAGGGTCTCCTTTCTACTCCGCGAAGAATTAGGCATTCCTGCAATGCCATCAATGCAAGCACACTCACGCAGCACCAACAGCAGGGAGTTACCCCAAAGATGCATTCAAGTACATTAGGGCCTCTGTCCGATGCTTCTGCCGTCTAAGGAAGCACGATCCATGCCAGAAAAATCGATATAGAGGGAAAATATGGATAGTTTGTAATATCAGCCGGTTAACAATCAATCAAGCTATATGGGAAGATTGGTGGAGGGTCTGAAAAGGCACCCTGAGGCGCGATTATCTGACACTGAGTATGGTCGATCTTGAACAAGAGGCCAGCTATGCAGGTTGCGAGTGTCAGAAGTTCGCGATCACCGTTCATTTTGAGTCAGATTTTCGCGCTTGAACCCGAAACGTCGTGCGAAACGATGGATTGAATCACGAGATATGCCCAAGAGCCGTGCAGCCTCCTTCTGATTTCCTCTGGTACGGCGGAGGGCTTCCACACAGAGCGCCTCGGTAACTCCATCGTTGATCTGGCGAAGGGTCTTGCCATGTGGGAACTCGACTTTCAGAGCCCAGTGCCCATATGATTCGTCGGAGGGAGAAAGCCACAGTTTGAATCGCCCTTGGCCGCTAAGGATCAGCGAACGCTCGAGGATGTTGCGTAGTTCCCTGACGTTTCCGGGCCAAGTGTACCTTCTCAGTGCCGCCACATCGGAGCCGTCGAGGACAGGCACGTCCGGCAACTGCATCTCTGAGGCTAGTTTGGCCATTATCTCTTGCGCAATGATCTCGATGTCCTCGCTCCGCTCCCTCAGAGGCGGGACACGTATCGGGAATACGCTAAGCCTATAGTAAAGCGCCTGCAGGAATCGGCCACCGTCAACCTCTTGTTCAAGGTCTCGGTGGGTAGCAGCTATGAGGCGGGCATCAACGTGAATGCTCTTTTCACCCCCTACACGCAGGAAAGACCTACTGTCCAGAAAGGCCAGCAATTTTGACTGCAACCCAAGGGCTAGCTCACCAATCTCGTTCAGGAGGATGGTGCCGCCCTCGGCAAGCTCCAGCAGACCTCTTTTCTTTCCTCGCGCGCCGGTAAACGCGCCTTGTTCATGTCCGAAGAGTTCTGATTCGGCCAGTTCGGGACTAATTGCTGCACAGTTGATGGCGAAGAAGGGGCCTTCCGCCCTGTTGGAGTGATCGTGTATCCACCGGGCCAGCCAATCCTTCCCGCTCCCACTTTCACCTTGGAGCAGTATTATACCATCGCTGGTTGCTGCAAAGGATGCTTTGTTCAGTGTGGTCCGCATAACCTCAGAGGGGTAGTCCGCTAGAGCGATGGAAGTGGGCTCAGAAGCCTTCCGCCGCTCGGTTATGTTACGGGAAATGCCATAAATGCCGATAACCTCACCGTCATCGCTTCTCAGAGGGACCCTGATATCATGAAAGGTCAGATAAACTCCTTCGATTGGTCTCGTATGCTCCTCCTCGATTGATTCGCCTCTTAAGACTCGGAGATCTAACTCCCGTATGCGCGAACTCGCACCTTCGCCATAAAAGTCCTCTTCGTTACGCCCTACAATCTCGGACGCCTTGCGGCCGAGAAGTGTTTCCATTGATGGGTTCACGTATGTGTATTTGCGGTACGCGTCTTTGATGAAGATATAATCCGGAGAGTTTTCAACGAGAGTTCGAAACCGTTCCTCGCTGAGGCGGAGAGCTTCCTCGGCTTGCTTCCGGTTTGTCTCGTCGCTGTAAACTGTTACAATCTCTCCCGAGGGCAAACGGTATACGAAATGGTCTCGCCATCCTTCCAATCTATCGTCCTTGTACCGGGTCACAGGATGATCGATGGGCCTACCGGTATTCAGTACCTCTCGAAATACGTCGATCAAGCCGAAAGCTTTGATTCCGGGGAATACCTGACTTATGCTCTTGCCAAGCACCTTATGCTTCCTGACTTTCTCAACTCTTTCGGCGGCCTTATTCAAGTCAACCAGAATGAAGTCTTTCCCGCCTTCGATGGGCCTGTAAATCCCGACCCCGTTGAGCATGTACTCGAATAGCGCCTTGTACCTGGTCTCCGTTTGCCGAAGATCTCGTTCAGCGCTCTTCATATGTGCCAATTCTGCTTCCAGATGCGCAATCTTGGCAATCAATTCTCCAATACTTTCTGACTTCTGTTCACCAGTCTTCTTAGATTGTGTCATTAGCCATGCCATCCAGGACAAAGGTTTGGTAAAGACAGGGGTCTCTCCCAGAATGCAGATGTCATCCAAGAATCAGAACCTCTTTTGGGGTCGCGCTGATCCCAGTAATGAGTAGGCTCGGACTCTGATATATCCGCAAGACTCTCCAGTAAACTCTACTCGAAGGAGGCGGTCTCAGCAATAGGCGTTGGAGGCAAGCTGACGAAGTTCCTGTGCCGCGACCTCTGAATTTGGTCACCAAGGTTTACAACCTGCATAACACAATCCATAGGGTGCCGCACCACTATCGATTGTCATAAGGGCCTTTCGCTCCGAACTCGATCAGATGGTGGAGCAGGGCAGTGAGAGCGATCTCAATTAAATCTTAAATCCAAATCTGGGGACACCTTACTTAATTGTCGAGCAGAGCGGTAAATTAAGTAAGCTGTCCCCGGAATTACGCGGAATTACGGCGGAGGCCCGCATTCGCCTGTGTCCCTTTTAATCTGGGGACACCTTACCTAATTATCCAGTAGGAGGCGAAATCAGGGAAGATGTCCTCGGAATTCTTAAGAGAATTCACTGCGGTTTTGGGCCAAACGGATTTACCTGGGCACAGTTCCATGCTTTCACGGGGGACAGGTCAATTTCCGATGTATCTTGTTTGGAGCAGCCCCCCACTAGTAGCTGGTTCTTTCAGGATCAATACCGTCGAGGCGAACGATTACCGACGGGCCCAGTGTAAGGATTGACCATTGGACGCGTCCCGTAGTTGTACAAAGGAATCTGGTTAGGATACGTTTGATAATGGCCAGGCACGAGGGGACCAGGACCGAAAACGGTGTTCGGTATACCAGGCGCCGGCCACCGGCTGACCGTATAGCCCCAGCACGTGCAAGCTCCAAATGCCAGCAACGCAAGGATTGCAAAGATTAAGGTGGATTTCTTAACCATACCGCCATCCTCCTTTCCACATTACGATAGCTAGGACCGTTCTTGCCATGAATTGGTCTCCCTGGCAACTAGAATTCGGGTCCACCATCTGTCCAGATTTGGTTGAGGACCCCTCAAGTATGGCTTCCAACTTGACCTGACCTCCAAGAACTGGCCCAGGTCCTGAGTTGAAATAATTAAGACTTAAGCAGGAGGAATAGCTCTTCTGGGATCAACATTGTAGGTTAGCCGCCGGCCATTTGTCTTTTCCCCTCTTTCCCCGTGCTGTCAGAATGTCGAGTAATAACGGGGAAGTCTGAGGGACGGCAAGGGGCTTGTTTTCGCGAGAATTGGCTAACATATTGGTTATACGATATGTTTGGCCCGCTCTCTCACGGCGGAGACAGGGGTTCGATTCCCCTTGGGACTGCCAGCGTAACCAAGTGCAACCCCGCGTTATTCCGTTCACTCAATATCTCAAGTCGTTTCTAAGTGTTCCGCTCCAGGGCCCCAAAGGGCCCCTTGGGAAGAAAGCCGTTCTTCACGTCCCTCCGTCGTGTGTGGACTGGAAACCCTCTTCAATACCGTCACGTGTTCTGGGGGTCTCGGGGCGTCAAGGGTCCGTGTCACCAAGACCCCAACCTGTTGATATTCTGGATATGGCCTCCTGCCATCTTGCCTATTGAGCGACAAAGACCGGGACAGGACACGCATCGCGGAGGTCTATCTGGTGGCAAGGGATTTGGAGTGGGCGCTGAGGTCGAACGTCAAGGGAATGGGTCGTCTTGGGCTCGTGATCAAAGGGCGTAACGAAGGTCGTCACGTCCAAGTGGCAGGCCCACTTGGTTTAGGCGTCCCGTTTGCTGGGTTCTACCACGCTGTGTTCGGCTGATGGGCAAGGTGAAAAATACTTTGACTTAGTGACGGAGGATTGATTATTGTTGAAAACTGGAAAATCGCTATCTTTTCATCAACACTACGCTTTCTTTCTCGTGAGAGGGTAGCGAGGGGGGGGCCTTCGGGTGTTTCCCCCTTCTCGGCCGACACTGACGACACCCGATTGCCGAGCTAAAAGCCGGAGAATTGGCGAGACCACGGTACAATATCGGTTCAGAGGGCAGGTGCCATACTTCAATGCCGTCGGAACACCAGCAAAAACAAAGCCCTGCGCGAATGTGGAAAGAATCCGATCTCTCCCTAGAAGTTGTCGTCTTACTCATCTTCGGAGTGTTCGGGCTCATCTACGGTCTGCTGCTGTTTAAGATTTACGCCGGAGATCTGCCATATAACCCGGACAGTACCATCGGCCTCTTTCTGCTCATAGTTTCCTTTCAGATCATCACCATGGGTAAGACCCCGTTTGGCGACCTTCGACGGTCATGTGTACTGTTTCAGGCAGATCAAGAGAAAAAAGGTGTTGGTTGTTGATTTGCTCTTGAGAGGTTCCTCTGAAGCCTCTTCTCCTGCGCCCGCCTCACT
>Ga0194127_10007443_pt1 | contig 12080 bp, 8 predicted proteins | sample TA2KigC100mmetaG_FD_148624 | JGI IMG/M metagenome (GOLD analysis project Ga0194127, IMG submission 148624) | Freshwater microbial communities from Lake Tanganyika, Tanzania - TA2015036 Kigoma Deep Cast 100m | ecosystem: Environmental > Aquatic > Freshwater > Lake | place: Tanzania: Lake...
GCGGCAAAAGCGCCGGCTCGAAGTTCGAAATCGTTGATACGAAGGACGGCATGACGGAAGCATGCAAGGGAGCGGATGTCATCTATGCCAAGTCGTGGGGGCCGCTGCTGACGACGAATGACAAGGCGGAGGGCAAGAAAATTCAGGATAGTTACAAGACCTGGATCATGGACGAGGCAAAATTGAAGGTGGCCAACAAGGAAGCGATCTACATGCATCCTTTGCCGGCGGATCGCGATATTGAAGTCACCAGCCAGGTCTTGGATGGTCCGCAATCCGTGGTGTTCGATGAGGCAGAGAATCGGCTGCATGCGCAAAAGGCTGTGATGGCCCTTACCATGCAATAGAGGTGAACATGGCAGACAAGAAACTTGCGGTTATCGCGATCGGCGGCAATTCGCTGATCAAGGACGAGAACCATAAAACGGTCGAAGATCAATATGAGGCTGCGCGGGAGACCACCTTCCACATCGCTGACATGATCGAAGCCGGTTGGGACGTGGCGATCGGTCATGGGAACGGCCCGCAGGTCGGGTTTATCCTGCGCCGCTCAGAGATCGCCGCGAAGACAGAGGGGATGCACGAAGTCCCCCTGGATGTGTGCGGCGCCGATTCGCAGGGCGCAATCGGGTATGCCTTGCAGCAAACCCTGCAGAATGAGCTTCATCGTCGGGGAATAAAGAAATCGGTAGTGACTGTTGTAACGCAAGTACTGGTGGACAAGAACGACGCCGCATTCAAGAATCCTTCCAAGCCGATCGGCTCCTTCATGGATCAAAATGAAGCCAGGCGGCGCGAAAAGGATTTGAACTGGAACGTCGTCGAGGATGCAGGCCGAGGCTGGAGGCGGGTCGTAGCGTCACCGCTGCCGAAGGAAGTGGTTGAACTGGAGGCGGTCCAGACGTTGATCGATGCAGGCACGGTTGTCATCACCGTTGGAGGCGGCGGGATTCCCGTGATCGACAAGGGGGACCACGACTATCAAGGAGTAGCTGCCGTAATCGACAAGGATTTTGCCTCGAGCCTGCTTGCGCGACTGATCAAGGCGGACCTGTTCTTGATTTCCACCGCGGTGGAAAAGGTGGCCATTCATTTCGGCAAGCCGGAGCAGAAATGGCTCGATAAAATGACCCTGGCAGAGGCCAAGGGCTACCTTGCAGAAGGGGTCCATTTTGCCAAGGGATCCATGGCGCCAAAGATCCAGGCGATCATCTGGTTCCTCGAAAACGGCGGGAAACAGGCGTTAATCACCAATCCGGAGAACATCGGGCGTGCCCTTAAAGGAGAAACCGGCACCTGGATTGTCCCATAACACGTGCGATCGGGGGCGGATGAAATCCGCCCCCTGCCATTTATGAAGCGTATTCATCCTGTCCTGACCTTGCTCATCGTGGCCGTACTGGCTTACGGGCTGCTGATCCCGCAGCTTGGTTTCTATTGGGATGACCTGCCGATGTCTTGGATTCGGTACCAGCTTGGTGCGGAAGCGATGACGCGCTACTTTTCCACCAATCGCCCGGTATGGGCGCTGTTGTATCAGGTTACGACGAGTATCCTTCCACAGGTCCCGATTTACTGGCAGGTGTTTGCGCTTTTCTGGCGATGGATGGGCGCGGTAACCTTGTGGGCTCTTGCTTCCCGCCTACTTCCCTTAAGACCAAAATTTGCTCTTGTTCTAAGCGTGGCGTTCATGCTGTACCCGGGCTTCAATCAACAGTGGGGGAGCTATTTGTACAGCCACTTCTTCATCGTACTGTTTTTCTTTTTATTCTCGCTATATTTGATGCTCCTCGGAAGGACCATCCCTGCGCTGATCTTTTCCGCGCTTAATTTATGGATGATGGAGTATTTTTTCATCCTCGAATTGGCGCGCCCATTGATGCTCTGGATCTACCGTGCGAAAGCGGCCGGATCTGTTCGAACCAGGGTGATGGATATTCTGCGGGAATGGACTCCCTACCTGGTCGTCTTCGTGCTGGCGGTTCTATCGCGACTTTTCATTTTTAATAACCAGGTGTACGGTTTCAGTTTGCGCGAATCCTTTTCGGACACACCGGTGGAAACCACCACCTCGGTCCTCGAAAACGTGATTTCCAGTCTTTGGACGGTCACCCTCTCAGCCTGGGGATTGATCTTCAAAGGTCCAAATCCCAATCTGGATGGGATTCGGACCTTATTGATCTATGCAGTTGTAGTGCTGACGACCGCAGCACTGGTTTTTGTCAATCTGAGGAAGATGTCCAATGGTTCGAATGAGCCGCGTAAAGAAATTTCGCAGATTCTACTTCTGGGTGTTGTGCTTCTCGTTTTAGGAGGTCCGCCATTCTGGTTGACCAATGTCCCGGTTACATTGGGTTTTCCGGCAAATCGCGCCACGCTGGCTTTCATGCTTGGCGCGAGCTTCCTGTTTGCAGGAATTCTGGAATATCTTCCTCGAAAATTCACGATCGCCTTGTCCGCCGCCCTCTTGGCATTGGCCGCAGGCCGTCAGTTTCTGTGGGCGAATGAATTCCGCCGCGACTGGACCTCGCACCGCAACCTTTTTTGGCAGATGACCTGGCGTGCACCCGCTCTCGAGAAGAATACGCTGGTATTGATGAATGAAGAACTTTCGTTTTACGCGGACAATTCTCTTGGTGCTGCCTTGAACTGGATTTACTCTCCGGAGGGTCATGACGATCAGATCGACTATGCATTGTTCTACCCTACGAACCGCCTGGGCGCCTCACTGCCGGAACTGGAACCAGGGTCGCCAGTGCACTACGATTTTCTCGCAGGCGAATTCAAAGGAAGTACCTCTCAGGCCGTCGTGTTTTATTATGATCCGCCAGGTTGTCTGCGCCTGCTGGACCCAAAGATCGACCCGGTCAACCGTTTGATCCCCCAAGATACATACCTTCGTGAGGCTGCCAGACTTTCCGCCATTTCCCAAATCACGCCAGAAAAGGTGGCGAGAATGCCGGCCGTCTACGGACCGGAGCCGGTTCATGGCTGGTGTTACCATTTCCAAAAAGCCGATCTTGCGCGCCAGAGGCGGGATTGGGAGGAGGTGGCCGGGCTGGGGAATATCGCTTTTGATTTGGACGATTATCCAAATGATCCGGTCGAACGGTTCGTTTTCATCGAAGGGTATGCCCACATCGGTGATTGGGAAAAAGCGGTAGAATTATCATTGAGTTCCTACAAGGTCTCAAAGAATTACACAGGTCCGCTTCTTTGCGCGTTGTGGGATCGCATTGAAAAAGAAACCCCGCATTCACCGGAGCAAAATTTTGCTCTTGTGCAAATGCGTGATGGTTTGGGATGTGCCCCTTAGAGGTTTAGGTGTGACTTTCTCTCCAAAAAACAATTGGTTCTGGTACAATTGTTTAGACAACTTGAAAGGAGGTGGTCCCTGCAAATCATCCCTGCGAGTTTTGTTGTCGAAAAACCAAATTTCATAAGGAGAAGAAAAGAATGCGTAAAAATTTTGCTCGTCTTGCCATGTTTGCCATGGCGTTCATGCTCGTCCTTTCGGCTTGTGGTGGCGCTCCCACCACAGCCCCCGCGGCTGAAGAACCCGCCGCAGAAGCGCCTGCCGCGGAACAGCCGTCGCAGGAGGAAACCCTTAAAGCCTGCTTCATTTACGTTGGCCCCATCGGCGATATCGGCTGGACCAATGCCCATGATGTCGGACGCCGCTACGTGGACGACAAGTATGACTGGCTGGAGACTGCCTATGCCGAGTCCGTGCCGGAGGCTGATTCCGAGCGTTTCATCGACCGCTTCGTGGTGGAAGAGAAATGCCATGTCGTCTTCACGACATCCTTTGGTTTCATGGATGCCACCCTGGCCGCCGCACAGAAATATCCCGATAACTATTTCTTCCATGTTTCGGGCTACAAGCGCGCTCCCAACATGGGCACCGTGATGGCTGATTTCTACCAACTGTATTACCTTAACGGCCTGATGGCTGGCGCGTTGACCAAATCTGGCAAGGTGGGCTACGTTGCTGCGCATCCGATTCCTGAATTGGTGCGACACATCGATGCCTTTGCCCTCGGCGTGCGCGAAGCCAATCCCGAAGCCACTGTTGAGGTGAACTGGATCTTCGCCTGGTACGACCCCGCCAAAGCCCGCGAAGCCGCCGAAGCCCTGATTGCCAACGGCGTGGATGTGCTGGCCTTCACCGAAGACACTGCCACGGTTGTCCAGGTTGCCGAAGAATATACAGCCAAGGGACAGCCCGTCTACTCATTCGGACATTACAGCCCAATGGCGCAGTTTGGCCCCAACTCGCTTGTCAGCGGTCAACTGGTTGACTGGGGCATCCTGTATGAAGACATCCTGACCAAGATTCACCTCGGCGTCTACACCACCAAGAATCTGGAAACGGTGGACTACTGGGGCCTCTTGAGCGGCGGCATGAACCTGGGCGCGCCTGTCTCGGTGCATTTGGGCGGCGATTTCGACACACCCATCAACCCGGCTTTTGAAAGCCAGCTCAAGGCGGTCAAGATCAACGACCCGATCCTGGGCGAGATCAGCATCTATGACCTGATCTTCAAGCGCATCGAGCAGATGAAGGACCCGGCTGTGCTGTTCGACCCCTTCACCGGACCGATCAATGATCAGAGCGGCGCGCTGAAGATTCAACCCGGACAGCGCCTAACAGTCTTTGAATTGAACACGATCGACTGGTTCGTCGAAGGCGTTATTGGCAAGGCCAAGCCGTAAGCCAGCCGCGTAAGCGTTCGTTTTGGGTGGGAGGCAGAATTGCCCCCACCCAATTTATATCATTTGATTGGAGGCAGGAATGACATCTGCTTTGCCCGAGTCCCAGGCAACCGTCATATTGCGCGGCATCGTCAAGCGTTTTCCCGGCGTCACCGCCAACAACGGCGCCAACCTGGAAGTTCGAAAGGGTGAAATCCACGCCCTGCTTGGCGAAAATGGGGCGGGAAAAACCTCCCTGATGAACGTTTTATACGGAATCTACCATCCAGACGAAGGCGAAATCTGGGTGAACGGCCAAAAGGTCACAATTCATTCACCGCAAGACGCCATCCGGCTGGGGATTGGCATGATTCACCAGCAATACCGGTTGGTGCAAACCCACAGCGTAACCGAAAATGTCGTCCTCGGGCTGAAAGAGTATTTTTTCTTTCCTGAAAAAGCCGCCCGCGCTCACATTCTCGAACTGGCGGAAAAATACGGGATGAAGATGGATCCCGACGCCCGCATCTGGCAGCTCTCGGCTGGCGAACAGCAGCGCGTCGAAATTCTCAAGGCGCTTTATCGCGGCGTCAAGATCCTGATTATGGATGAACCAACCGCCATGCTGACGCCGGGCGAAGCAATGGAACTCCTGCACATCCTGCGACGCATGACTGCCGAAGGGCTGACGGTTATTTTCATCACCCACAAACTGGAAGAAGTGGTAGAGGTTAGCAACCGCGTGACCGTCATGCGCCAGGGCAAATCCATCACCACTCTCGAAACCACAAAAACAACCCAGTCTGAACTGGCCCAGTTGATGGTCGGGCGCGATGTCTTGTTCCACCTGGACAAGAAAGCGGTCGAGGCCGGTGCAGATGTTCTCAAAGTTGAGAGGCTAAACGTTATGAACGACAAAGGTCTCCCGGCGGTCGTGGACCTGTCGCTGGATGTTCGCGCCGGGGAAATCTTCGGGATTGCGGGCGTTTCGGGCAACGGACAGCGTGAACTGGTTGAAGCCGTCACCGGCCTGCGGCCCATCTCCGGCGGACGAATCATAGTCAACGGCCAAGACATCACCCAGTCCCCGCCGCGCGCCCGCATCAAGAGCGGCATCGGCTTCGTGCCGGGCGAACGCTGGATGGCGCTCATCCCCGGCATGAGCGTGGCCGACAACATGATTCTGAAAAACTATGCCCGCCCGCCTATCGGGAACGGGCCTCTCCTCGATCGGGAGGCGGTCGCCGCCCACACAGAATCGCTCATCAAAGAGTACGCCATCTCCACCCCCGACCGCCATACGCCCATCAAGCGGCTTTCGGGCGGGAACATTCAGCGTGCCCTGCTGGCGCGCGAGATTTCAGAGAAGCCTTCCCTGCTCATCGTCGCCCAGCCCACCAGCGGGCTGGACGTGGGCGCCACCGAGACCATCTGGAATTTGTTGCTGGAGGAACGCGCGCGCGGCGCGGCGGTCCTGCTCATTTCGGATGACCTGAAAGAGGCTCTTGCATTGAGCGACCGCTTGGCGGTTATCTTCGAGGGCCAGATTATGGGCCAATTCGCAGCCCGCGAAGCCAACCTGGAGCATATCGGCTTGATGATGGCCGGCGCCCTGCGCCCCGGCCTGGCCGCCGCCAAAGACAATTCCACTGCTGGAGAATCGGCATGAAACTCCCCCGCATCCGCTTTGAAAAAAGACTGACCTCCCCACGCTGGCTGCCGGTGGCTTCATTGGCAGGGGGACTGGCGCTTGCCATGCTGACCATCGCCATCATTTTTGCCGTGCTTGGCGTCAACCCGCTGGTAGCCTTCCAGCGCATCTTCCAGGGTGGTTTCGGCAGCGCGTATGGCTTGCAAGAAACCATCACCAAGACCATCCCGCTCATCCTGGCCGGGGTCGGGCTGACATTGGCATTCAAAGGGCGCATGTACAACATCGGTGCGGAAGGACAATTGCTGATTGGCGCGATTTTTGCCACCGGTATCGCGCGCGCATTCCCCGATTGGCCCTCCTTTCTCCTGATTCCAGCCCTGTTCATCGTCGGATTCCTGGGCGGAGCGCTGTGGGCGGCCATCCCCGCCGTGCTGAAAACGCGCTTCCGGGTGGATGAAGTATTAACCAGCCTGATGTTGGTCTATGTTGCCAACGAAGCCGTCAAATTCCTGGTTTACGGCCCCTGGCGCGGCTCGGACACGCGCGGCTTCCCGATTACGGACGAATTCTCCGCCGCCGCGCAAATCCCAAGCATCAAAAGCACACGCATTCACTACCCGACCCTGATTGTCGCCATCCTGCTGGCCATCCTGGTTTACCTGCTGCTGACCCGCACCAAACTGGGCTATGAAATCCGCGTGACGGGTGAAAATCCCGACGCCTCGCGTTACGCGGGCATGGATTACCAGAAAATCGCCCTGCTGGTGATGATTATCAGCGGCGGCCTGGCCGGCCTGGCCGGGATGGGCGAAGTGGCCGGGATCCACTTCCGGTTACGCCCGCCCGAGGCGATTTCACCCGGCTACGGTTTCACCGCCATCATCGTCGCTTGGCTGGCGCGGCTCAATCCGCTGGCTGCCATCCTGACCTCCTTCCTGCTTGGCGGCTTGCTGGTCGGCGGCGACGCCATCCAGATTGCGTTGAACCTGCCCGCTGCCACCGTGCAAATTTTCAACGGCGTGATATTGCTCTTCGTCATCGCTTCCGAACTCTTTAATCAGTACAAACTTCGCCTGGAGGTGTGAGATGTTGGAATTTATCCTTGCCGCTGTGCGGGCCGCCATTCCAGCCGGAACACCGCTGCTCTACGGAACCCTGGGCGAAGTGTATGCCGAGCGCTCCGGCGTGCTTAATCTCGGCGTGGAGGGGATGATGATTATGGGCGCGGTCTCCGGGTTTGCGGTCGCGCAAACGACCGGCAGCGCCGGGCTGGGCATCCTGGCGGCGGCAATCGTCGGCGGACTGCTGGCGCTCATCCACGCCTTTGCCAGCATCACCCTGCGCGTCAACCAGGTGGTCTCCGGCCTGGCGCTGACCATGCTGGGGCTGGGTATCAGCGGCATGATCGGCAAAAAATTCGTCGGACAGCCGCTCGCCGCCCGCCTGCAGCCCATCCACATCCCCGGCTTAAGTGACCTGCCCATCCTGGGCGAACTGTTATTCAAGTTCGACATCATGGTCTACCTGGGAATCCTGCTCGTGCCGGCACTGTGGTTCGTGTTGTATAAAACCCGCATTGGCGTCACCCTGCGCTCAGTGGGAGAAAACCCCTCCGCCGCCGACGCGCTCGGAGTCAATGTGGCCTTCGTGCGCTACGCGGCGGTCGCCTTTGGCGGCATGATGGCCGGCATCGGCGGGGCGTACCTGTCCATTTCCTACGCCCCCGCCTGGATCGAAGGCATGACTGCCGGGGCCGGCTGGATTGTGGTGGCCCTGACCATCTTCGCCATCTGGGACCCGCGCCGCGCCCTGCTGGGGGCCTACCTGTTCGGCGGTGTGCGCGTTTTGCAATTCCGCCTGCAACCGCTGGGAGTTTCGCCCAACCTGCTCAACATGCTGCCCTTCATTCTCACCATCCTGGTCCTTTGGCTGAGTTCGGGCCAGGCCGCCAAACGGCGCATCGGCGCGCCCGCCGCGTTGATGACGGCATATTCGCGCGAAGAACGATGAATGAATGACCCTATGGCAAATCCACATCCGCCCGTAAAACTGGATTGAGGCATTGGACGCTCTCTCCCGTGCGTCTCGTCCCCTCTCGATCATCGCCGGCCACACCGACCTCCTCCTTGACCTCAAGCGGGGATTCTTCCCCGGATGATCCCATGCGCCTTCACCATCATCGTGCTGGTCATCGGCTCGCGTGAGGCCATTCGCAAACGCCTCGGCGCGCCCGCCGCGCTTGGCACGCCATACATCCGAGGCGAACGCGGACTTTAACTCTTCAAACACAAAGGTCACAAAGGCCACGAAGGAAAAGCCGCGTTCGTTCTCCTTGGTGAACTTTGTGCCCTTCGTGTTTAATTTTTTCTTTACCGATGACTCTCTGGCAAAATTATCTTCGTCCCAAAACCGTCGCCGAAGCGGTTGACGCGCTCGTTCACGCACCCGGACCCGCGCTCCCCATCGCGGGCGGGACCGACCTTTTGCTCGACTTGAAACAAGGCCGCCATGCCCCCGTCCACACATTAATTGATTTGACTTTCATCCCGGAGATGACTCTCCTCGAATTGAGAGGGGATGAACTCTTCATCGGAGCCGCCGTCCCGGTCAACCGCATCGCGCTCGACCCGCTCACTGGCCGCCACGCCCAGGCATTGGCCGAAGCCTGTAATTTGATTGCCGGCCCGCAGGTCCGCAACACAGCCACACTCGGCGGCAACGTGGCCCATGCGCTCCCTGCCGCCGACGGGACGATTGCCCTGACCGCCCTTGAGGCGCAGGCGGAAGTCGCCGGCGTTTCTGGGACGCGCCGTATGCCATTTACATCCCTGTTCCTTGGCCCGGGCAAATCCGCGCTCGATAAAAGCGCGGAACTCATCGTTGGTTTTTATCTCCCCAAAACCGGAAAAGGACAGGCCTCCTGCTTCAAACGTATCATGCGTCCGCAGGGCGTTGCACTTCCCATCCTGAATTGCGCAGTCTGGCTTGAGCGTGAAAAGGATATTGTAAAGGATGTCCACATCGCCGTTGGCCCGGGCGGCGCGACCCCCTTCCGTGCCACCGAAGCAGAAAATACTTTGCACGGACAATCCTTCAACAGCGAAACCCTTACCCGCACACTCGAATCCCTGCTCGGCCAGGCTCAATTCCGCACCAGCGCCCGCCGTGCCAGCGCGGATTACCGCAGGCACATTGTTGGTGGATTATTTATGAACGTAATAGAAACCGCGTGGAAGCGCGCAGAATAGGATTAATGGTATGTCAAACATAAACCTATCGATTAATGGCAGGGAATATTCGCTTGAACCCATCCCGGGCGAAACTCTCTCGGCATTGCTACGCGAGCGACTGCGCCTTACAGGCACAAAAATCGGTTGCGAAGAAGCCGAATGCGGTGCGTGTACCGTGCTTGTGGACGGCGAGCCGATCATGTCCTGCGTCTATCCTGCCGAGCGTGCGGATGGGAAGACAGTCATCACCATCGAAGGACTTGCCCAGCGCGTCCACAACGAAATGAAACTTCATCCTCTTCAGGAAGCCTTCGTCGAGCATGGCGCGGTGCAATGCGGATTCTGCATCCCCGGCCAGATCATGACCGCCTACGCGTTGCTCAAGCGCAACCCGAATCCCAACAGTGACGATATCCGTTTCGCATTGAAAGATACTCTCTGCCGCTGCGCGGGTTATCCTTCCATTGAGAATGCCATCCTTGCTGCAGCTGAAGCCTTGAGATCGGGTGGACCGATCAGGAAGCCGAACATCCCCGATTCGATCCACACGCACAAATCAGTCGGTCGGACCCATCTGCGGCCAGACGCTGTGGAGAAAGTCACCGGCGGGGCTGTCTTTACCGACGATCTGGTGTTCGATGGCATGTTATATGCCAAAGTCCGCCGCGCGATGATTCCACATGGCTTCTTGAAGAAGCTGGATATTTCCGGGGCAAAGACATTGCCAGGTGTCGTTGCTGTCTTAACCGCCGAAGACATCCCCGCTGAACACAACCATGGACTGGTCGTTTACGATTGGCCTGTGATGGTCGGTGTAGGGGAACGCGTCCGCTACGTGGGGGATGCGATCGCGATCATCGCGGCGGAAACGCAACAGATCGCCGAGCAGGCGTCGGCTTTGATCGAAGCGGAGTTCGACCTTCAGCCTGTCATCACAAATCCAGTACAGGCACGGCAGGATGGGGTTCCGCAAATCCATGAAAAGGGAAATTTGCTTAAGCACATCAAAGTCCGCAAAGGCGATATGGAGAAAGGCTTTGCTGATGCGGATGTGATCCTTGAACATACTTTTCATACCCCCACCACGGATCATGCCTTCATCGAACCCGAATGCAGCATCGGTGTGCCGCTGGCAGATGGCCGCATAGAAATTTATTGTGGTTCTCAAATTCCCTATCAGGATCGGGAACAGGTAGCGCGCGTGATGGGCTGGCCTGAGGAACGCGTGCGTGTCGTAGGGCAGTTGATGGGCGGCGGCTTCGGCGGCAAGGAAGATGTGATGGGACAGATTCACGTTGCCATGCTGGCGAACGTGGCTCAGCGCCCTGTGAAGTTGTTGTTTGATCGTCATGAAAGTTTGCTCGTACACCCCAAACGACATGCCACGCAGATCCGCGTCAAGATCGGCGCGCAGAAAAATGGCCGCCTCGTTGCCTGTGAATCAGAACTTTATGGAGATACAGGTGCGTACGCCTCGCTCGGCGAAAAGGTGATGACCCGCGCCACCACCCACTCTGCGGGTCCGTATGATATCGAACATGTGCGTGCCGATTGCTACGCCATGTACACCAACAATCCACCCGCGGGCGCGTTCCGTGGTTTTGGTGTGACGCAATCCGCGTTTGCGGTCGAGTCCATGATGGATATGCTCGCCGAAAAATTAAATCTCGACCCTGTCGAAGTGCGTCGGTTGAACGCGCTGCACGTGGGAAGCATCACCAACACGGGACAGGAATTACGCGAGTCGGTTGGCTTGGTGGAATGTATTGATAAAGTGGACGAGGAAATGCGGAAGCATAATCCGCATCCCTTCACCCCGAGGGTCGATCCCGCTGATCCAAACCTGGTGCGGGCTTGGGGTTTTGCCGCGGCGTACAAGAATACTGGACTGGGCGGCGGCGCGCCCGATATCTCGAATGCAGAAGTTGAGCTGTACGACAATGGAAATTTTGAAGTGCGCAGCTCCTCCGCTGAAATGGGGCAGGGACTTGTCACTGTTATGCGCCTGACCGTCGCAGAAGAAATGTCCGTCCCGCCTGAACAAGTGAAAGTTCTAGTGATGGACACAGACCTAACCCCGAATGGCGGTCCCACAACCGCTTCGCGACAAACATACGTCACCGGCAATGCCTCGCGTCACGCATCGATAACCTTGCGTAATGCAATCACCGCCGCGCTGGCCGAAAAATATGACGTACGGCCCGAACAGGTTCGTTTTGAAAACGGCATCGTCCATGCTGATGGACATTCCATGACGTATGCTGAAGTTGCCAAGGATATGAAGGCAATGGGACAACACCCGCGTGCGCTGTACGAATACGAAGCGCCCAGGACCCAACCTCTCGGCATGGGTGGCGACATGCACTTTGCCTTTTCCTATGGTGTACAAGCCGCCGAAGTGGAAGTCAATAATCTGACAGGCGAGGTGCGCGTTCTGAAAGTCATCTCAGCCAACGACGTGGGAATGGCGGTCAACCCGCTCGGTCTGCAGGGACAGGTCG
>Ga0194127_10007447_pt1 | contig 12071 bp, 11 predicted proteins | sample TA2KigC100mmetaG_FD_148624 | JGI IMG/M metagenome (GOLD analysis project Ga0194127, IMG submission 148624) | Freshwater microbial communities from Lake Tanganyika, Tanzania - TA2015036 Kigoma Deep Cast 100m | ecosystem: Environmental > Aquatic > Freshwater > Lake | place: Tanzania: Lake...
CCAAAAGAACTATCTGGACGACAATGTTCGTTCCCTCGGAAATCCTGTTTGCGATGGGACTCTATCCTTTTTGTCTCGAAATCGGAGCGGCGCTCTTTGCAGGTTTAGGTCAAAGTTCAAAGGGACTTCTGGAAGCAGAATCATACGGCGTTCCCACAGATATCTGCTCTTTTCACCGTTCGGCAATTGGTCATGCATTCAGAAACTTATTTCCCCGGAATATCCTTCAGGCAGCTACCACGACACTGTGTGATAACAATACGAAGACGACGAAGATATGCGAAACCGTGACGGGGAAAGAAACCATTGTCATTGATGTTCCATATGAGGAAGATGATTACTCTGTCAGCTATCTGGCGAAACAACTGGAAGATTTCACTAAGCGACTTGAAGAAGTGACGGGAAGGAAGATGAGACAAGAGTCGTTTGAACGGGCAATTAAATACTCAAATCAGACGCGGGCAAAAATGCTGGAAATTAATGAATTAAGAAAAGACCCATATTGTCCCCTTCCAGGCAGTAAAGCCCTTGGGTTTATGTTTCCGGCGTATTTATTAATCGGCTCGGAATTGTCCGTGGAGTTTTTCTCCAGTCTCGCTGCCGAACTACGCGAGAAGATTGAAGAAAACAAAAAGGCGAATAGAACGCCTCCAAAAGACCTGATCAAAATCCTCTGGCTGGAACTAAAACCCTATTTCAATATTGATTTTCTGACGAAATTAGAGGAAGAGCAAGGGGTAAAGATTGTCTTTGAAGAAACAAATTACGTTTACTGGGATAAACTCGACCCGCAGAAACCTTACGAAAGCCTGGCAAAGAAACTTATCACCAGCCATTATAACGGCCCGCTGGAACGGCGCATTGAGGTGACCAAGATGCTTGCCAGGGAATACAAGGTAGACGCTGTGATTGTATTCTCATCCTGGGGTTGCAGAAGAAATAATGCCGCAGTACCGGCTCTGAAAAGAGAATTTAACAAAATAGGATATCCGCTCCTGAGCCTCGACGGGGATTGCGTCGATGACCACAACTATATGCCAGGGCAGTTTTCCACAAGGATAGAAGGTTTCCTGGAGATGCTACGCGGACGGAGGGTCACTGCTGATCTTCCCAAAAGGGAAGTATGCGAAGCGGGTGTGTAATTTAGTTTGAATCTTTTTTCCCAAGCCAGGCTTCCAGATACTCATCCTGCCGGAGTATTTGAATCCCTTGTACCTGTTTCAATTGCGAAAATATAGATTCCAAATTTTCTAAATTCTTTCTTGCCTGATCCTTGCCGAATTGGTTTCCCTTACAGTCCACGTACAAATGCCATGGATGTATTGAAAAAACAAAAAGGCCGCCTTTGGCTATATCTCTTGCCTGTGCAGCCGCATCAATATATTCCCCAAAAACCCTTCGGCCTTCAAAAATAGCCCATAGATAAGATGACATTTTCTTACCCTTCGCATCGCGAAAGGAAGGCAATGCCAGTTCCATGAGACTCGAATCGAACGCCTCCAGCGGATAAGGTTTACCTGCCCATCCAGTGCCAAGAGTCGCTGTTTCGGATGAATCATATTGAAACCCTAACCGTTCTAAAACTTTCACTACCGTGCGGTTTATTCTGGTATAGGGTGCCCGAAATCCCTTAATTTCTCGACCAAAAATTTTTGCAAGGATTTCCTTTGCCTTACCAATGGACGCATCGATGGATTTTTCATTCCTAGGTATGCCGGACACCTTCCCCAAAAAATCCTCGTGTTTCAGAGAATGACAGGCTATTTCATGTCTTTCAGATAATTTTGGCAGGTCTATTCCGCTTTCAATGAGCATTTGTGCCGTTCGCGCCTCATAGAATAACGTGGCGTCTATGTCATATATATCCAGTAAGTCAAATATTTTTTGTAACCCTTTTTTGCAGGCATCTACCCGTATCTCGCCCTGTTCTATGGGAGAAGAAAGCGCATCATGCCGTCCTTCGACTGCGCTATTGGCATCAGGGTCAATGTCCAGAGAAATTGCTACATACATGGGTTTATCACACTGAGTCATTTTTTAAGTTATTGATAACAGGTCGATTTACCGCCAGGCGCAAAGAACGCAAAATTTAATTGTATAGGAATTTTCATTTTATTTAAGCGGGTTATACGATGTATGGCATTGAGAATCCCCCTTAGAAAAGGGGGCATGGGGGTTGTAAAATAGCACGGGAAAAACACAACCCCCTGAATCCCCCTTTTTTAAGGGGGACTTAAACGGAATAACTTGTTCTTTGTGCCCTGGTGAATTATGAGTAAAATTATTTTGGCTTGAGGAGCGGGAAGAGGATGACTTCTCTGATGGATACATTGTTTGTCAGAATCATAATAAGCCTGTCTATACCGATTCCAAGCCCACCGGCCGGGGGCATACCGTATTTTAAGGCAGTCAGGAAATCTTCATCAACCTTGCCAACAATATCGGCCTCCGTTCCCAACTGTTCACGAAATCGCTTATCCTGCTCCGGCGCGTCATTGAGCTCCGAATAGGAATTGGCCACTTCCATAGACGCAATGTATAACTCAAACCGTTGGGCAAAACGGGGATCGTATTCACAGGTCTTTGTTAGAGGGCAAATCGAGGTAGGATAGTCCAGCACAAAGGTTGGGTTGCACAATGCTTGCTCTACCAATTGTTCGAAGATATTGTTAGCCATATTGTCACGATCCACGCCTTCGGTCTCAAGCCCTAGCTCCTTTGATTTCCTAGCCAATCCTGCCTCATCTTCGTAACTCACCCCGCTGTATTCTTTCAACAATTCGCAAAAGGTGGCGCGACGCCAGGGTGGAGTCATATCGATCTTTCGTTCACCAAACGGAATTTCATAGCCACCGTACAATTCTTTTACCAGTGATGTCACAAGACTCTCCGTAAGTTCCATCATGCCGTTATAGTCACTGTAGGCCTGATATAACTCCATCATGGTAAATTCTGGATTATGCCGCGTGGAAATACCCTCGTTTCTGAAATTGCGATTAATCTCGTAAATTCGCTCCATTCCACCCACGAGCAGTCTTTTCAGATAAAGTTCAGGGGCAATTCTCAGGTAAAGATCGATATCGAGTGCGTTGTGGTGTGTAATAAAGGGTCTGGCTACGGCGCCGCCCGGAATGGATTGCATCATAGGCGTTTCCACCTCTACAAAACCGCGGTCATCCAAGAATCTTCGGATGTGCTTTAAAATTTTGATGCGTTTCAGGAAGGTATCCATCACCTCGGTGTTGCTAAATAAATCGACGTAACGCTGTCTGTGTCTCAACTCCACGTCCTTGAGTCCGTGCCACTTCTCCGGCGGCGTTAAAAGGGATTTTGTCAGAATAGTAAACTCATCCGCGTAAATCGTGATTTCACCGGTTCTGGTTTTAAAGAGTGCACCGTCTACACCCACGATATCGCCCAGATCGAGCAATTTAGATAACTCAAATTTTTCTGCGCCCACCTTATCGAGTTTTATGTAGACTTGTATCTTTGCCGTCCAATCTTTTATATCCAGAAAGGCAGTTTTCCCGTGCGGACGTATGGTCGAGATGCGACCGGCAGCTCTGACCTTTATATCGGTCCGTTCCGGTACAAAGCTATCTAAAACAGACTTTATAGATTGCGTATTGTCGTAGCGTTTACCGTAGGGTTCCACTCCCATTTCGCGTAGTTTTTGGAGTTTATCAAGGCGTTCCTGTTCAAATTTATCCATGTGTTTTATGTCTCAAAAGGTATAAATGCCAACGTGGTTTATAGTAAAAAAACTCAAAAGTTCACCCATTTTATCAGTAATAATAAGACAGTCAAGGAAAATGGAGCAGTCAGCAGGCAGAAAGTTAATTTTCTTGAAAGCCTTGTAAATACTGATAAAATAAATACTCTAAAACAATATATACTAATTTTCGAGGTTTTTGTTGACATGGAAAAAACTGCACTGAGAGAAACGGTCTATGCATTTAATAATAACGATATCGTCGCCACGTATGATTTCGATATGGACGTGTGGCATCCAAATCGCGCGAAAATGGCATCCATCGTATGTGAAATATTACCCTTTCATAATGCGGCAAACTTAAAATTCTTGGATCTGGGCGTTGGAACGGGATACCTGTCCCGCAGGTTAATCGAGGCATTTCCTCATGCAACGATTGTCGCCGTAGACGCCGCAGAGCTTATGATAGAGAAGGCACAAATAAGACTTCAGGATCATCTCAAACAGGTCACATTCAAACTCTCTACTTTCCAGGAATTGCCGGATAAAGAAAGGACCCTTTCGAATCTTGATGGTGTCGTCTCTTCATTTGCACTTCATCATTTATACAGGGAAGAGAAGCTAACGCTATTCAAATATATCCGCTCGATATTGAAACCCAACGGCTGGTTTATAAATTGTGACATCTTTAAGACCTCTGATGCCGTGCTTGAGGCGCGATTCCGGTATCTGCACCACCTGGGCATACAACAGAGGCTAAAAAGAATTAAGGATATAGAGAAACCTCTTGACCAAATCTCATCAGAACTGGCAGAAAAAGAGAAAAAGGACGGTGATCATCCTTTATTCCTTACAGATGACCTCCAAGTCCTTACCGATGCTGGATTCCGGACAGCCGAGTGTTTCTGGAAGGAATACCGGGAAGCGGTGTATGGTGGGATAAAATGATTCGCTTAAATAATGTAAGCCTCGCTTTTGGCAACAGGGCTATTTTCGATAACGTTTCTCTGCACATCCGAAGGAACGACAGGATCGGGTTAATCGGTCCTAACGGCACAGGCAAATCTACGCTCTTCAAGCTCATTTGCCGCTTAATCGAACCCGGTGAAGGCGATCTTGTTTTCGCCAAAGACACCAGTATTGGCTACCTCCCTCAGGAAGGTTTTGTCTTCAAGAAAAAGACCATCTTCGACGAAGCCAGTTCGGCTTTCGATGATGTACTCCACCTGAAAAGTCAGATTGATAAGATTCATACTAAGTTAGAGGATCAATCCATTCAGGGTGAAGACCATGAACTGCTCCTGGATCAATACGCACACCTGCAACATCAATTTGAAGTGGTCAATGGCGCCAAGGTCGATAAAGAGACGGGCAAGGTTTTGAAAGGTATGGGATTTAAAGAATCTGATTTCGAAAAGAACATCGACACATTCAGCGGTGGATGGCAGATGCGGGTAGCCCTTTCCAGGTTGTTGCTCCAGGAACCCAATCTCCTTCTCCTGGATGAGCCGACGAACCATCTTGATATTGATTCCATCCTCTGGCTGGAAGATTACCTCAAAGAGTACAAAGGCGGACTGATTATCATCTCACACGACCGGACATTTCTCGACCGGAACATTACCAAGGTTTGGGAGTTGGAAAAGGGAAAAATTAATGAATACCACGGCAATTATTCCTTTTATGAGACCGAAAAAGAAAACCGGGCAGAAATGCAAACGGCACGCTACGTCAATCAGCAGAAAAAAATCAAAGAAGTGGAACGCTTTATTGAACGGTTCCGGGCGAAGAATACAAAGGCATCGCAGGTGCAAAGCCGCATTCATATGCTCGAAAAGATGGAAAAGGAAGAATTGCCTGAAAATACCACAAAACAGGTTAAATTCAAATTCCGCACATCAAAGCAAGGCGGCGTAACCGTACTGGATGTAAAAGACGTTTCGCATGAATACGACGGACGTTTGATCTTTCACGATATTTGCCTTTCGATAGAACGGGGGGAAAGGGTGGCGCTTGTAGGACAAAACGGGTCGGGAAAGTCCACGTTATCGCGCATCGTAGCCGGTCTGGAACAGCCGCACTCAGGCGCTATCAAGATGGGGCATAATGTCCTTTTTGATTATTTTGCCCAAGAGCATGCTGAAAAATTAAATAGCGGCAATACGTTATTGCAGGAAGTCGAATCGGTCGCTCCGTTTTCCATGATTCCTCAGGTCAGACACATATTAGGGGCATTCCTGTTTTCTGGTGATGACGTCTTCAAGACCGTCAGCGTCCTGAGCGGTGGCGAGAAGTCGCGTCTGTCCCTTGCCAAGATGCTTCTAAAGCCCACGAATTTTCTCATCCTTGACGAGCCCACAAACCATATTGATATTACCACCAAGCGGATTCTCAAGGATGCCTTATTGGAATATACAGGAAGTCTGCTGATCGTATCTCACGATAGAGATTTTCTGGATGGTTTGGTCTCCAAGGTTTATGAACTGAGAAATGGCAATATCCACGTCCACCTGGGAGGTTTTGGAGATTTTCTTGAAATGAAGGCAGCCGCTTTACACAGTGATACCCCGGAAGTCAAAACGAACGGAGCATCTCTTCCGAGACAGGAAGAGGGCAGTTCACAGAAGCAACAATATTTGCTGAAAAAGGAGTTGAACGCCAGGAAACGCAAACTCACAAAGGAAATTCAGAACATCGAGGAAAGGATTGCTTCATTGGAGGCGCAAAAGAAGGAACTTGACTCTATCCTTCTGGACCCCGCACTGTATAGCGACAGGGAAAAATCTGTCGAAATTAATAAACAGTACAAAACCATTATCCAGGAATTGAAAACACTTTACGATAGATGGGAAGTCATCCATACAGAATTGGAAACCGTAAACGACAACCAATTCGATTTTGTGTAAGGATCGTTGGCAACTTGAACTGTATTTTTTCGACAGGATGAACAGGATTTACCGGATTTTGTGGCCACTCGCTGGTTCAAGTTTGCAACTTGAACCTATCTTTTAGCAGCCACAGACGCATAGACAGACGTCTTCAGGTTTTTTCAAATGAGGGGTTCTGGTTGCAAACCGGAACTCGCACGGGGAAATATGGGGTGTGTCCCTATTTTTCCACAAGCCGTTGTTGGATTTCAAAATTTAAAAACCAAAGAGAGTTTGGGGCAGCGCCCTAGCAGTTACCCTTTCTGTAATGAACTCTCCATTTAGAACAGAGAGAACAAAAACAATTAAGTGTAATATTGCTAGGGTCGAATGCTTCCAGTTGACATTCAACTGGGGAGCGTCCGTATTATTTGTTCCCTTCATAGGCAACCCTCCTTTCTCGTCCTTGATGACCGAATGCTGATTTTTCTCAGCAGGAGTAACCGCAAAAGAACGCTGCTCCAGAGACTTCGCTCCCCAAAACCCTCCATTGGCAAAGCACCAATACCGTATTTTTATTAATATCCCTCCCATTTATAAACCTAACGTCGCGGATAACCCGCGAGTAACCACGGACAAAGACTTTCGGATGGAACCGACGAACTCACACATGGTTGCTAGTCGGGCTGATTCGCTAGGGGTAAGTACACTGAAATAGGCTATATTTCCAAAATTACAAAGTAAGTCGGCTTGTAGCCAATACCAAAAAAGCTTGAGAAGGATGTGTCCCCACGATACTCTCTATCTTATTTCTTATTACGAGATAGCTGTATAAACCAGCACTTCTTTTTCCAATCGGTCTTGTAATCGGTCCTTTTCTATCTCTAAATCATAGCGCGCCTGCAAATTCATCCAAAACCGCTCTGATAGACCAAAATAGCGTGATAGCCGTAATGCCGTATCCGGACTAATCGCTCGCTTGCCCAAAACGATTTCATTGATCCGTCGGGCTGGGACGTTTATCTCCTTCGCCAGGCGGTACTGGCTAAGTCCCAGCGGTTTAAGAAATTCCCCTAAGAGGATTTCACCAGGATGGATTGGTGGTAATCTTTTTTTGCTCATAAATCTACCCATGGTAATCAACAATCTCGACTTGATATGCGTTACCTTCGTGCCACTCAAAACAAATCCGCCACTGCTTGTTAATACGGATACTGTGCTGATTAGCCCGATCCCCCGACAGTTTTTCCAAGTGGTTGGAGGGTGGAATACGTAAATCCTGTAACACTTCAGCCGCATCCAGGATTTCCAGTTTCACTCGGGCGGCATGCTGGATTTCTGGCGGCAACTTGCGCGAAAAGTAACGCTGAAAAACCTTTTCGGTTTCCTTGTCGGCAAAACTTCTAATCACCGTGGAATAATAATGTCTATCGGTAATCCTGTCAAGTGTTATTATCGGATTTACAGGATTTTGTGGCCTCGTGCTTTCCTTTGCCATTATCCAGTCAATCCTGTCTTTCTATCTTATTTCTTCGCAGGTTTAAGTTTGCAGCTTGAACCCACCTTTTAGAGTCAGCAAAAGAGGTCGAGTCTTTATCGTTGGAGAAAGTTGTCATTTTGAAAGATTCGCTCCCTTCTTTGAATTCTTTGAACTGGGACTCGACCTACTGAGCGAAGTACCTCATGAGCTTTCCGTGTTCGAGGCGGTCTCCCGAGAAAGTCGAACTCAGCGGTCGGATGGATACCCCTATACTTGGGATCTCTTCCAACGGAACATGGACTTTGTTTGCGGCTTTCGGATGTTTGTTCAGTGCCTCTAGGCCTCGGAGATGGACAAGGAACATTCTGAGCTGGCTACTCTGCCATGCCTGGTAGATGATCTCATTAATGTGGTGATCCAAGAAGCCGTAACCGATGACCATGAGACGTGTATTCGGAGTCTGTATGTAACTCTTGAACATGTCGCTGTACCTGTTGAGTATCTGTTTCTCACGGATAATGGTTTGCTTATTACCGCCAATCACCAATAGCTGCCCATTGTCCCGGTCGCGCCAGTTGACGGAGCCGTGAAGCTTGAAAATAGGCTGAAGATTTTGCTCTACACGAAGATCGGGCTTGGGCATAGGGTGCCACACATTGCACAGACGATTAGTCTTCCAATTTGCAGGCGGTTGCATACCGGGGAAGTGATGTCCATTCCATCGGCGAAAGCCGTGAAGCTCGATGTTGTAATGCAGTTCGAAAAGTAGATCCTGATTAAGCGTGAAGATCGCATCAAATTTAGATAAAAACTCCTGAACGGAAAACGCGCGATCGTTCGTGAACTCCATCCCCGGCATCGAAGCAAACGCATTATTCATGGCTCCGAAGCTATCCAGAATCGCAGTTTGAAACCGATCGAGCCGTGTCTTAGTCTCTGCGCCCTGTTGGGATCTGAAGTCCGTCTGAACTTGCGAAAGGGCTTCCTCAAAGTTACCAATCCGACGCAGTAGGCTGCTCAACTCAGCGTGATCCGCTAGACGCCCCAGCAGATCGCCCATGATCTCGCTTGCGAGCCACCCACTCCAGTTTCGACTAAATCCGGCACCGAGAAGCAAGACGTGGTTCATCGCGTGGTCCATTCAGATGACACCCAACGAAAATTATACCGCTTATACGCGGTCTTTTATTGCGGTTATTATGAAATTTAAAAAAATCTTGAAATCTTGGGGTCACACATGTGGCTATACAATATTTGTTTCATATTGATATACAGGCACATGAATAGTTTTTGTTGGTTTCTTTTCCTCTTTGAGAAGCTGATCAATAGCCTTCGCTACTTCTGGCTTTATAACTTTTTCCCCACATTGTGTACAGACACCCACAGGAACATTTTCAAAAATGAATAACTTCTTTTTCCATCTGATTTCACGAAACGTAAGTTTCTCCTCTACAGCCCCTCCACAATAGAAACAATCACTATATTTCTTTACCATAAGTCAATACCTCCATTACTACAATCATTTATTCATTACGAATAAAATCGAGTGTTATGCTCATTCTTATCAATTGTTGTGCTGTAGAACGAACTGGTTTACGAAGTCAAAAGAGTCACCCCATCTTAAATAATACATATTGATATTTTCTATCGCGTTAATACAGTGATTTGTTGAATGTATGCTGTAAAGATAATACTGTTAATTTGCCATGTCAACACAATTATAAGGAGAAACCTCACGGGAATTACAACATGGCATTCCTTCACCATCGTTTATTATCCCCGCCCCAGATGTTTCATAACTACACTGACAATCCCTGCAAGAATCATATAGGTCAGCACACCGACAGTAAGCGACTTCACAAATCCCCACCTGGGTAAGAGGAAAATTAAGCATAGAACATAGATAATCCACGGCGGCGTCATAAAGAGCAAACCCTTTGCATAATTTACGGTAGCAACTTGTCCTGCCTTGTTGTAAAGGAGGGCAAAGGTGAGCGCCGTCATGGTGGGAAAGGTCGCCACAAAGGCGGCAAGCATGCCTTTTCCTTGCGAACCCAGAAAGGTTACCACACTTACGATTGTGCCGCCGAGTATGAAATGGAGGATGAAGGTCTTGAGTTGCATTGTTATTGTTGGGAATTTTTCAAAAAACTAAATTGAAAACGAATATTTTTGATATCCAAAATAACTACTTTTGCTTTTCCCAGTTCAGAGTAAAATCGTCAATTAATTCCAGACGATCTTTTACAAATTGCCTTTCAAAGGTATCGTCGTCAGGCAGTCCATCGGTTAAATCACATTGCAGACCTATTACTTTACATGTGAGGATTAAACTGTCTTTGTCGTCCGTATTTGCAACGATATCTATGAATTGATATGCGGTAATAAGCCCTAAGCACCGGAATCCATCCATGGGTATCTGAGAAGTGTCGCATGCAGCCTGACCTGTCAAATCAGCGCCACCGCCGCCTGAAACAATGTATAGAGGTAGTTGCATACTGCCTGTTTGATCTGTTTTGCAAATCCGTTGGTAATTATGTTCATGTCCGCTGATGACCAGGACAATATTATTGGCCGCGTTGTTGAAAATCTTTGCATACCGATCCCGAAACCTCGATGCCTTTGATTTGTTGTCCATCATGTCCAGGCACCCATGAAACCCGATCGAATACTGCGGATAGTGTACAAAAATAATTTTCGGCCCGCTGAACTGATTTAATTCATTCAAAAACCATTGAAACTGTTCTTCGTCATCAGGCAACGAGGAATTTAAGGCAATAAATTTTATCTTTAATCCATCGGCTTCTTTAATAAAAGAATACCAGGACTGCCCGTCTTTCGTTTCGCACAACACCTCTTTTAAATAAGAAATGTATGCGGAATCCAACTTGCCGCAGATTTCATCGCACAAAACCCGACGGCTCCTCGTTTTTAACTGTGCATCCGGAATCGATTCGATCGCCAGATACAAGTTCTTTTTTAATGTTTCTATATCGTTCAAAAGGCCTGACTGGGAGGATACCTGCTCTTTGGATTTATTTACAGTACCTATTTTTTCTAACAGATCCTTTATAATCGCATCCACCTTTTCGCCAAATATAAGTTCGTGATTACCAATAACGGGGTACAGGGGTATCGTTTTATATCGCAGTTCACCCCCTTCCCCAACCCCTTCCACCAGGGGCGGGGAATGCTCATTGTCCCCTTGTATTCCTCCCCCTGTCCCCCTCCCTGAGGGGGAGAAAGTCCTCCCCCTGTCCCCCTCTGGAGGGGGAGGAGGGAGGTTTAGATGGGGGTGGACTGTTACCATTTTACTTCCCGCATAGTTATTGGTAATTACTTCTAAAAATCTTTCAAATTCGTCACAATAAACCATATCTCCTGAGAATAAGATAAAATCAGGGTTCCGCTCCCGTATAACCTTAGCTATTGCATTGTGTTTTACCTGTGGTTTTTCTCTCGTTTTAATATCTCTGCGGGTGTCTCCGTAGGCAATAAAATGTAAAGCCCTGGCATAAAGTTCCTGGGAAAAAAGAAAGAGGACGATTATGACATTGATTATCAGCAGGAATATTTTGGTCTGTTTACGCATGTTTGTTAATCCTTCAGGGCACGTTCCAAAGGTATGGAGATATGGTTGAACTCCACCCCTCCTTCGCAAGGCAGTGTCATTGAATTAAGAAAAAGTTTCGCCCTTTCAGGGCTAAAAATGTTATTGCATCACATACCCAGGGCGTTGCCCTGGGCTATGCTCTTTCAGCCCTTGGGGCTTTCTCTGCTAGGGCAATTCCGGTGGCGACCAATGCCCTCGTACGAAGGCTTCTACCTATCGTAAGAGCCCAGATCACCGCAGATATTAATAACCCCCTTGGTCCCCCTTTGTTAAGGGGGATTGAGGGGGTTGTAACTCTGCGTTCTCAGCGCACCCGGCGGTGAACTGTTATTACCTGTCTTATTACTTTACCTGAAAATACCATCCTAGACGCTAACCGTTTTTACCGTTTCCCAGATA
>Ga0194127_10007454_pt1 | contig 12066 bp, 9 predicted proteins | sample TA2KigC100mmetaG_FD_148624 | JGI IMG/M metagenome (GOLD analysis project Ga0194127, IMG submission 148624) | Freshwater microbial communities from Lake Tanganyika, Tanzania - TA2015036 Kigoma Deep Cast 100m | ecosystem: Environmental > Aquatic > Freshwater > Lake | place: Tanzania: Lake...
CGCGCCCGAGGCCGGTCCCGCCGCGCCCCCCCCCGCGCCGAGCGCGAGGTGCGCGGCGTCCACGACGACCGTCTCGTGCCGGCGCCCCGCGGACGCGCGCAGGGCCGCGCGCAGCACCACGTGGTCGAGCTCGCGCACGTTCCCCGGCCAGTCGTAGGCGGACAGCGCCTCGTGCGCTGCCGCGGTCAGCCGCACGTCACCCAGGCCCAGGCGGGCCCGCGCGCGATCGAGGAAGTGCCCGGCCAGGACGGGCACGTCTTCCGGGCGCTCGCGGAGCGGGGGCAGGTGCAGCGGATAGACCGCGAGCCGGTGGAACAGGTCCGACCGGAACCGCCCCGCCCGCACCTCGTCCGCGAGGTCGCGGTTCGTCGCCGCCACGATGCGCACGTCCACGCGCACGGGGCGATCCGCGCCCACCCGCTGGACCTCGCCCGACTGGATCGCACGCAGCAGCTTCGGCTGCACCGCGAGGGGCAGTTCGCCGACCTCGTCCAGGAACAGCGTGCCGCCGTCCGCGACCTCGAACTTCCCCGCGCGGGTGTCGGTCGCGCCGGTGAACGCCCCGCGGACGTGGCCGAACAGCTCGCTCTCCGCGAGCCCCTCCGGCAGGGCCGCGCAGTTCACCTGGATCACCGCCTGGTCCCTGCGGGCCGACTGCGCGTGGACCGCGTGCGCGACCACGTCCTTGCCGACCCCGGTCTCGCCCGTGATCAGCACGGGCAGGTCGGATCCCGCGATCAGTGCCACCTCGTCGCGGACCCGGCGCACCGCGGCGCTCGCGCCGAGGATCCCCCCCGCGCCGGCCTGCTGCCTGCGGTCGTGGAGGAGCTGGCGGGCGACGAGCCCCTGGCGGGCGGCCGCGGACTCGAGCGCCCCGATCAGCCCGGCCGTCCGCATCGCCGCGCCCGCGAGCGCGGCGAGCATGGCGACCGAGCCGTCGTCCACCGCGTCGAACGCGGCCGGATCCACCGCGTCCATGGCCAGCGCGCCGATGACCGTGCCCTCGACGCGGAGCGGCGACCCCATGCACGCGTGCGCCCGCGTGGTCACCTCGTGACCGAGGAACAGGCCGTCGAACGGGTCCGGCAGGTCCGAGCCCGTGAAGCGGACCGGCCCTTCCGCGGCGAGGAGCCGAACGAGGCGCGGGTGGTCCGCAGGGATGAAGCGCCGTCCGAGCACGTCGGGCTGGAGCCCGCTCGCCACGACGGGCACGAGCACGCCGTCGCGCAGCTCCAGCATGGCGGTCGCGTCGCACGGGACCACGCGCCGCACCGCGGCCGCGAGCCTGCGGTAGCGGTCCTCCGCGGCGAGGTTCGCGGCGAGGTCGAGCGCGACGTCGAGCAGGGCCCGCTCCATGTTGTCATCTCCACATCAGGCGATGTAGATACGACATCAGCGCACCGGTGTCAATTCAACATCCTCCCGACGTAACCGTCCGGAACAACGAGATTGGCACGGGGCTCGCTTCCGGGGTCCGTCCGGGCCCGGAAAGGAGTTCCGAGATGACCGGATCGTCGAACGACCCCAAGCGGCGGAAGGAGCTGCTGAAGCACATGATCCTCCAGCTGCACGACGGACACGCGCCGGATGCCGTTCGCGCGCAGCTCGTGCGCGTGCTCGGGCAGGTGCCGTACGACGAGGTGGTCGAGGTCGAGCAGGAGCTGATCGCGGGCGGGCTGCCGATCCAGGAGGTGCTCCGCCTCTGCGACGTGCACACCGCCGCGATGAAGGGCGCGATCTCGCAGGAGGGCGCGAAGTCCGCCCCCCCCGGCCACCCCGTCCACGCGTTCCGCGAGGAGAACAAGGCGCTGGCGCGCGAGCTGTCCGAGCTGGACGGGCTCTACGCCGCGGTCCGGGCGACCCCGCCCGACGATCCGGCCCGCGACGCGGCCGCCCGCATCCGCGCCCGGTTCAACGCCCTGATGGACGTGGAGAAGCACTACCTCCGCAAGGAGCACCTGCTCTTCCCGATCCTGGAGCGCCACGGGATCAACGGCCCGCCCACGGTCATGTGGGGCAAGCACGACGAGGCGCGGCGCCTGCTCGGCGACGCGATCGAGGCGGTCCAGGCGGCGGCCGGGGCCACCGCGGGCGAGCTGGCCGCGGTCGTGGACCTCGCGCTCAAGCCCGCCGCCGAGGCGGTCGCCGGGATGATCGACAAGGAGGAGCAGATCCTCCTGCCGATGTCGCTCGACACGCTCACCGAGCCCGAGTGGGGCGAGATCGCGGCCGGGCGCGCCGTGCCCGGCTGGTGCCTCGTGGCGCCGACCGTCGAATGGCGGCCGGAAATCGCTCCCGTCCCCGAGCCCGGCTCCGCGCCGGCGCCCGCACCCGTGCCCGAGCCCGGTGGGGCCCCCGGCCGGATCCGCATGCCCTCCGGCGCCCTCTCCCTGGACGAGCTGGTCGGCATCCTCAACGTGCTGCCCGTGGACCTCTCGTTCGTGGACCGCGACGACACGGTCCGCTGGTTCACGGAGGGCGCGCGCATCTTCCCGCGCACCCGCGCGGTCATCGGCCGCAAGGTCCAGTTCTGCCATCCCCCGAGCAGCGTCCACGTGGTGAACGAGATCCTGGACGCGTTCCGCGCGGGCAGGCAGGACCGGGCGTCCTTCTGGATCGAGATGCGGGGCCGGTTCCTGTCCATCGAGTACTTCCCCGTCCGGGACGCGGGGGGGGAGTACCTGGGGTGCCTGGAGGTGACGCAGGACCTGACCGCGAAGCGCGCGCTGACCGGCCAGCGGCGCCTGCTGGAATGGGATTCGAGGAAGGGAGGCAGGACCGATGGCGACCACGCACCTGCATGACATCACGCCGGACACCAAGGTCGGAACGCTCCTCGAGCAGCACCCCGAGGTCGAGGAGGTGCTGATCGGCATGTCGCCGGAGTTCCGGCGGCTGCGGAACCCGGTCCTGCGCCGCACGCTCGCGAGGATCGCGACGCTGCGGCAGGTCGCGGGGGTGGGCGGAGTCCCGCTGGGCGACCTGGTCAACCGGCTGCGCGAGGCCGCGGGCATGGGATCGCTCGACGGGCTCGACGGCGCGGGCGGCGACGGCGACGGCGGCGCGGGCGGCGGACGGCCGGACTGGGTCCGCGTGCCGCCGGACCGCACCTTCGACGCTCGCGAGGTGATCGAGGCCGGCGGCCACCCGCTCGAGGAGGTCATGCGCGCGCTGCGCGACCTCGGGCCGGCCCAGGTCTTCGAGCTGGTCACGCCGTTCGTGCCCGCGCCGCTGATCGACGTGGCGAAGGGCAAGGGCTTCCGGGCGTGGAGCGCGCCCGCGGTGGACGGGGTCTTCCGCACGTACTTCGTGCGGCTGTAGCGCCGGATTGCAGGGCCCGACGGCGGCAGGACGCGACGAAGGCTCGACGTCTTCCGGACCGCCTGGGCCGCGGTGACGGACCGGCCCGGCTCTGGTACGCTCGGTCCCCGGAGGTCAAGGCCCCGCGGCCGGCGGTTGAGGTGAACTGACATGGAAGCGACCAGGGGATTGCCGCCCTCCGAGGCGGCGCGGCTCGAGACGCTCGTCGACTGGGCGGCCGGGTCCGTGGTCAGCCGGACGCTCGCGCAGAGCCCGGCGGGCACGGTCACGCTGTTCGCGTTCGACGCGGGCCAGGGCCTGTCCGAGCACCAGGCGCCCTACGACGCCCTGGTGCACGTGCTCGCGGGCCGCGTCGAGCTGACGATCGGCGGCAGGAAGGTCGTCGCGGGCCCGGGCGAGATGGTCCGGATGCCCGCGAACGTCCCGCACGCCGTGGACGCGCGCGAGCGCTTCAAGATGCTCCTCACCATGATCCGCGGGTAGCGTCGGCGATGACCCGCGCGGTCCCAGCCGCCGCCTTCCTCCTGACCGCGGGGAGCCTCTTCGCGATCCAGGCGGCCGTGGCCCGGCCCATGCTCCTCGCCGAGCGCTTCGTGCCCGGCGCGGGCTGGGTCGAGGCCGCGGCGCTCGCGATCTGGGCGGCCGTGCTCGCGCGCAGGATGCTGGACCCGCGTCGGTCCGGGAGATGGCGACGCCGGGCCTGGACCCTGTTCTCGGCCGTCTTCTTCGGCCAGCTCGTCATCGGGCTCGCGGGCGTCGGCGAGTGCCTCATGACGGGCGACCTTCACCTGCCGGTCCCGGCGCTGATCGTGGCCGGCCCGATCTGGCGCGGCGGCGAGGGCCTGTTCATGCCGATCCTGTTCCTCGCGACCGTGGTCCTGGTCGGCCCCGCGTGGTGCAGCCACCTGTGCTACCTCGGCGCGTGGGACGGCTTCGCGGCGATCGGGGGGGTCGGGCGCACCGGGCGGCGTCCCTTCCCCGCGCCGCGCCGCCGCCCGTTCGCGCAGGCGGGCATCGCGGCGGCGGTGGTCGCGACGGCGCTCGTCCTGCGCCTCGGCGGCGCCCCCCCCGCGCTCGCCACCGGCCTCGCCGCCGCGTTCGGGATCGGGGGGGTGATCGTGATGATCGCCTCGTCCCGCCGCACCCGCCGCATGGACCACTGCACGACGTGGTGCCCGGTAGGGCTGGTCGCGACCCTGCTCGGCCGCGCCCTGTCGCCCTGGCGGATGCGCCTTGCGCCCGGCTGCGACGGCTGCGGTTCGTGCGCGGTGGTCTGCCGCTACGACGCGCTCCGGCCCGAGCACGTCCGGTCGGGCCGTCCGGGTCCGTCCTGCACGCTCTGCGGCGACTGCGTCCGCCCGTGCAGGGGCCGGTTCGTCGAGTACCGCCTGCCCGGCCTCGGCCCCGACGCCTCGCGCGCGTTGTTCCTGGTCCTCGTCTCGTCGCTGCACGCGATCTTCCTGGGTGTCGCCCGGATCTGAGTTCCCAGGCGCTGATCGGCCCCCGCTGTTGCTCCTTGCCCGGGAATCCCGCCACTTCTATACTCGGCCTGCTCGCTTCGACCGCCTGCGTTCGACGTGCCGCGCGGGGTGGCATTGCCGACGCGAGCCGCGGCTGACGCGGAGGTTCGCGGACAGTGAGCAGGCTCGAGGACCTCCAGCCCAAGACCGTGCTCCGCGGGATCCTGCCGGACTGCGCGGTCACCGTTGCCGGGGTCCAGTGGTTCGGGTCCGAGGCGCTCGAGCTGACCTACAAGGACCCGGGCGGCCGGGTGGCCAACCAGTTGCTCTACCGCCACGACGAGCCTCGGCTCGAGGTCGTCGAGCAGGGGCGGCCCTGGAGCTTCGACGGCGACGGTACGCTTTTCCGGCTCGTTTCGGAGGCGCACCGCATCCGCCTCGCCCACCTCTTCGACCCGGTCCTGGCGGTCCACACGTCGCTGGTTGACCCCCTCCCGCACCAGATCACGGCGGTCTACGAGTCCATGCTCCCCCGCCAGCCCTTGCGCTTCCTGCTGGCCGACGACCCCGGTGCCGGCAAGACGATCATGGCGGGCCACCTGCTGCGGGTGTACTACCACGAGAAGGCGGGGGACGAGGCCACGGCGGCGCTGCTGCGCAAGCTCGGGTCGCAGGGGGAGGTCGCGCGCGACCTGGCCTTCCGCCTCTTCGACGTGTGCGAGCGGAAGAAGCGGTCCCAGGAGGCCCAGGCGTACAACGCGCTCGGCCTGGGCTGGTCGGAGGTCGCGCGGCTCGCGCGCGCGAATGCGCCCGCGGCGCATGGCGTGCTGTTCGGAGGGTCGCAGGAGTAGGCCATGCAGATCGAGTCGCTGCAACTGGAGAACTACCGGCTGTTCCGAGCCGCGGAGTGGGCCGCACTGCCGCGCATGGCCGTGGTCGTGGGCCCGAACGGCTCGGGGAAGTCCACGCTCTTCGACGCGCTCTCGTTCCTGCGGGAATCGTTGCAGCAGAACGTCGCGGCTGCGGTGGCCCGGCGGGGCGGGTTCCGGGAGCTGGTCAGCCGTGGCGAGGACGGGCCGATCGCGATCGCGTTGACGTTCGTGGAGACGGGGGGTCGCAGGGCGACGTACCGGGTCGAGGTCGCGAGCGACGGCGGCAGGCCGGTCGTAGAGCGTGAAGTCCTGCGATTCCGTGATGATCCGCACGGTCAGCCGTGGCACTTCATCGACTTCTCGCGGGGCGAGGGCACGGCGATCACGAACGAGGCGAAGTACGCGCAGGACGGGGTGGAGCCGGAGCGCTCGGCGCACTCGCTGGACGACCCGAGCGTGCTCGCGATCAAGGGCCTGGGCCAGTTCAAGGACTACCGGCTGGTCGCGGAGCTGCGCAGTCTGATCGAGGGATGGCACATCTCGGACTTCCACATCGGCGACGCCCGGACGAGCGCGGAGGCGGGCTACGCCGAGCACCTGTCCACCCACGGCGAGAACGTGGCCCAGGTCGCTCACTACCTGTACGAGCGCCACCGCGACCGGTTCGAGAGCGTGCTCGACGCGATGCGGCGGCGCGTGCCGGGCGTCGAAGCCGTGGAGGCGAGGCCGACCGAGGACGGGCGCCTGGCGCTGCGCTTCCGGGACGGGAGCTTCAGGGACCCGTTCGTCGCGCGCTACGTGTCCGACGGCACCATCAAGATGTTCTCGTACCTCGTCCTCCTGTACGACCCGAACCCCCACCCGCTGCTCGCCATCGAGGAGCCGGAGAACCAGCTCTACCCGGAGCTGCTCCACGAGCTGGTGGAGGAGTTCCGCGACTACGCCCGGCGGGGAGGGCAGGTGTTCGTCTCGACCCATTCCCCCGAGTTCCTCAACGCGACGAGCCTCGACGAGATCTACTGGCTCGTGAAGAAGGGGGGCTTCTCGACGGTCCGGCGCGCCTCGGACAGCGAGATGCTGCGGCGCCTGGTGGACGAGGGCGACCTGCCCGGTGCGCTCTGGAGGCAGGGGTTGTTCGAGGGGGCGGAACTGCGATGAGCCGGATCGTCTTCCTGGTGGAAGAGCGTTCGATCAAGGTGTTCCTCGACGGCGTGCTCCCGCGCTTCTTTCCCGGCCTGTCCTTCCTCTGCGTCCCGCACGAGGGCAGGCAGGACCTCGAGAACAGCATCCCGCGCAAGCTGCGGGCGTGGAGGGAGCCGGGAGTCCGGTTCGTCGTGGTCAGGGACAACGACAACGGGGACTGTCGCGCGCTCAAGGCGAAGCTCGTGGCCCTGTGCAACGAGGGACGCCGGGGGGACGCGGTGGTCCGCCTTGCCTGCCAGGAACTGGAGGCGTGGTACCTGGGGGATGCTTCGGCGCTGGCGGATGCCTTCGGGGACGGGCTGTTGCGCGACCTGGCCGGGAAGGAGCGGTTCCGCGATCCGGACACGGTCGTCCGCCCGGCCCGGGCCCTTCAGGAGCTGGTGCCGGAGTTCCAGAAGGTCTCCGGTGCCCGGCGGGTGGCCGCGGTCGCGCGGCGCGACCAGAACCGCTCCGGCAGCTTCCGGGCGTTCATGGACGCGGTCGAGCAGCTGGCGGTGCAGTTCGGCCAGGTCGCGGGGGGGGAAGGGGGAAACTGATGGCGATCACGAACCACGAGCGCGTGGACAAGGCGATGGAGCTGCTCAAGGCGGGGCTCGCGCCGTTCGTGGAGCGCGAGCTGCGAAGCGCGCACGGCGACGAGGCCGGCGCCGAGGCCGCACGGCTGCTCGGGGAAGACCGACTGCTGGCCGGGAAGCCCGTCCGGGAGTGGGACGCCGCAGCCCTGCTCAAGCTCATGTGGGACGCCTGGAACGACGTGTTCCGGCGGACGCTCGGCCAGGGGGAGCGGACCCTGGTGAGCGAGCTTCGCGAGGTGCGCAGGAAGTGGGCGCACCAGCACGCCTTCTCGAGCGACGACGCGTACCGGGCCCTCGACTCCGCGGGCCGGCTGCTGGCGGCGGTGTCGGCGCCGGAGTCCCAAGACCTGGAGCGGATGAAGATGGAGCTGCTGCGCGTCCGCTTCGACGAGCAGGTGCGCACCGAGAAGCGCCGGAGCGCCGGCACGGCCGTCGAGAGCCAGGCGTCGCCGGGCCTGAAGCCCTGGCGCGAAGTCATCACCCCGCACAGGGACGTCGCCAGCGGCCGCTACCAGCAGGCCGAGTTCGCGGCGGACCTGTGGCAGGTCCACCTCGGCGAAGGGACCGACGAGTACAGGGATCCGGGGGAGTTCTTCCGCCGCACCTACTTGACGGACAGCCTGAAGCGGCTGCTCGTCGGTGCGGTCCGGCGCATGGCCGGGACCGGGGGGGACCCCGTGGTGCAGCTCCAGACCAATTTCGGCGGGGGCAAGACCCACTCGATGCTGGCGCTGTACCACCTCTTCTCGGGCGCCGCCGCGGGCGAGTTGCTCGGCGCGGACGGGGTGCTCGGCGAAGCCGGGTCGAAGGACCTTCCGAAGGCCAGGCGGGTCGTTCTGGTGGGCAACAAGATCTCGCCCGGCAATCCGGTGACCAAGCCCGACGGCACCGTCGTCCGGACGTTGTGGGGAGAGCTGGCCTGGCAGCTCGGCGGGCGGAGCGCCTTCGAGCGGGTGCGTGCCGACGACGAGAAGGCGACGAGCCCCGGCGACGTGCTCAGGGAGCTGTTCAACGAGCACGGGCCCTGCCTGGTCCTCGTGGACGAGTGGGTGGCCTACGCCCGCCAGCTTCACGACGACAGCGACCTGCCCGCGGGAAGCTTCGAGACGCAGTTCACGTTCGCCCAGGCCCTGACGGAGTCGGCCAAGCTCGCCAAGGCGTGCATGCTGGTCGTCAGCCTGCCCGCCTCGGACACCGCGGGCTCGCCGCACACCCGTGCCGAGGACGCGGAGGTCGGGGGGCAGAGGGGGCGGGAGGCCCTGGACCGGCTTCGCAACGTCATCGGGCGCATCGAGTCCTCGTGGCGGCCGGCGAGTGCCGAGGAGGGTTTCGAGATCGTGCGGCGGCGGTTGTTCGAGCCGCTGGTGGATGCCGCCCAGTTCGTTGCACGCGACACGGTGGCGCGCGAGTTCTACGACCTCTACAGGACGCAGCACCAGGAGTTCCCGCTGGAGTGCCGCGATCCCGACTACGAGAAGCGGATGAGGTCCGCGTATCCGATCCACCCCGAGGTGTTCGACCGCCTGTACACCGACTGGTCCACGCTCCTGAGATTCCAGCGCACACGCGGGGTGCTCCGGCTGATGGCCGCGGTCATCCACAGCCTGTGGGAGAAGGGCGACCGCAACCCGCTCATCATGCCGGCGAACCTGTCCATCGACGACCCGCGCGTGCAGTTCGAGCTGACCCGATACCTGTCGGACAACTGGGTCCCGGTCATCGAGAAGGACGTCGATGGCGTCACTTCGCTCCCGCTGCGCCTGGACGGCGAGGTGCCGAACCTCGGCAAGCTCGCGGCCTGCCGCCGCGTGGCGCGAACCATCTACCTGGGCTCGGCGCCGACGCCGACCGCCGCGAACCGGGGGATCGAGGACCGTCGCGTCAAGCTCGGCTGCGTCGTGCCGGGCGAGTCGCCGGCGGTATTCGGCGACGCGCTCCGACGGCTGGCCGGGGCCGCCACCTACCTGTACCAGGACGGGCCGCGCTACTGGTACTCGACGCAGCCGACGGTCACGAAGCTGGCCGAGGACCGGGCGGAGCAGTTCAAGCGCGACCCGGACAAGGTCGTCCAGGAGCTCGACCGGCGGCTGCGTGCGGACCTTCGCCGGATGGGGGACTTCAGCCGCGTCCACCCGCTGCCGCGCTCGGGCCAGGACGTGCCCGACGACATGGACGCCCGGCTCGTGGTGCTGGGGATCGACCACCCCTACAGCAGGGAGCCGGACAGCGCGGCGGAGGCCGCGGCGAGGGCGATCCTCGAAACCCGGGGCAGCGCGCCGCGCATCTACCGGAATGCGCTCGTGTTCCTCGCGGTGGACAAGACGCGGTTGCAAGACCTGGACGAGTCGATCCGCCGGTATCTTGCCTGGAACTCGATCGTGGACGAGCAGAAACCGCTCGACCTGTCGCCCCACCAGGTGGCGCAGGCCGAGACCCAGCGGGGGGCGGCGGACGGCGCGGTCGCGGCCCGGCTGCCCGAGGCATACCAGTGGCTCGTCCTTCCCACCCAGGCCGCCCCGCAGGGTCCGGTCGAGTGGCAAAAAATCCGGCTCACGGGCCAGGATGCGCTCGCGGTGCGGGCGAGCAGGAAGCTGAGAAACGACGAGCAGCTGCTCACGAGCCTGGGGCCGTCGCGGCTCCGGATGGAGATGGACAGGGTGCCTCTGTGGCGCGGGGACCACGTGGCCGTCAGACAGATCGTGGAGGACTTCGCGCGCTACATCTACCTGCCGCGCCTCAGGGATTCGACCGTGCTCCTCGAGGCGGTTCGCGGCGGCCTGGGTCTTCTGACCTGGGACAAGGACTCCTTCGGGTTCGCCGACAGTTTCGACGAGGCCGCTTCCCGGTACAGGGGCCTGCAGTTCGGACGGCACGTGCCCATCCCCGATGCGGACGCCCCCGGCCTGCTGGTGAAGCCCGATGGGGTCCGGGCGCAACTCGACGCGGAACAGAAGGCCAAGGGGGCCGTGGGGGGGCCGGCGACCGGCACCGGCGCGGGGGCCGATGAAGGTGACGGCTCGCACGCGGGCAGCGGCACGGATGCGGGCAGCGGCACGGATGCGGGCACCGCAGGGGGCGATGCCGGCAAGGGCACCGGCGGCGAGAAGCCGGTCCCGCCGGCCGTCGAGCCTCCGCCGAAGCGGTTTCACGGGACGGTCGTGCTGGACGCCACGCGGGCGGGCAGGGACGCGAGCCGGGTGGCGGACGAGGTGATCTCTCACCTCACGGGCCTGCTGGGCGCGAGCGTCAAGGTCACCCTGGAGATCGACGCGGGGGTCGCGGGCGGCGTGCCCGAGCACGTCGTTCGCACGGTCACCGAAAACAGCCGTGCGCTGAAGTTCGAAAGCCACGGGTTCGAGAAGGAGTAGGAACGATCGCGCGCTCGGGCGGATGCCCGCAAGTTCCGGTCCGGGAGGCCAGGCATGCCCCGCCGGTTGCTCGACCGTCTGCTGGACCGGCTCCTCAGGCTGTTCGCGCGCGCGGCACCTCCCCGGCCCGCGCGCGACCCGGGCGCGGAGGCCAGGGTCGGCGAGCTGCTCTCGCTCCTGTGCCGGGACGTCCTCCCCGGCGTCGGCGTCGTGGCGTTCCTCCGCCTCGCGCTCCGGGACCGCGATGCCGTGCAGCGCAGCGTGGACGCCGCCCTCGCCCCCCGCTTCCGCGAGTCCCCGATCGTCGCGCGCACCGTGGTCGAGCTGTGGGCGGCGGCCGAGATGGCCCTGCACCCCTGGCACCCGCGCAAGGTCCCGGAGACCTACGAGGAGCTGTACGACGTGACGCGCCTCCAGTGCGGCGACTACCTGCCGGGCCACGGGTTCGTGCTCGGCCGCGAGCGCACGTACGGCCGCGAGAAGCTGGTCGTGGACAAGGCGTCGCCGGCCATGCTCGACCTGCTCGCGGAAGCCCGGCGCCTCCACTGGGACCCCGACCCGGGCCGCGACGCGGCGGCGCGCGCCGAGGCGGTCTACTCGATGGTCCGCGGCAGCATGCGCGTGGTCGAGCCTCTGGTCCCGGCGGGCGTCACCATGGTCCTCTCCGGGTTCCTCGCCGAGGGGGGGTGCTGCCGCCACGCGTCCGCCGTGCTCGCGTGCGCGCTCCAGGAGGCGAACGTCCGCTGCCGCTACCGACGCGGCCGCGTCATGGGCCGCCACCACGCGTTCGTCGAGGTCGCGACGACCGCGAACCGCGCCTGGGACCTCGTGCTCGATCCCACGTTCGGCGCGGTCGTCCGGACCCGCGACCTCGCGTCGTCCCTGCCCGCGTGGCAGCCCGACCCCCACGCCAACGTGATCTGGCGACCGCGCATCGCGACGCCGTGACGGGCCCGCATCCGAGGCGTGCTACAATCCTGCTCAATTGCGGAGGAATGGCGTGAGTGCGGCCCCGAGACTCCGGCTGACGAAGCTGCACGTCGAGAACTTCAAGTCGATCGAGAACATCACTCTGGACATCGGTGATGTGACGGTTCTTGTCGGCAAGAACGGCGCCGGGAAGTCCAATATCGTCAGCGCTCTCCAGTTCCTGTCGGACGCGGTGGGGAGAGGTCTCTCGGTCGCGATTGGAGCCGGGGGCGGCATCGACGCCGTTCGGAGGCAGACTCCTGGGAAGGCGGGGCGTCCCCCTGACATGCGACTCCCC
>Ga0194127_10007457_pt1 | contig 12060 bp, 14 predicted proteins | sample TA2KigC100mmetaG_FD_148624 | JGI IMG/M metagenome (GOLD analysis project Ga0194127, IMG submission 148624) | Freshwater microbial communities from Lake Tanganyika, Tanzania - TA2015036 Kigoma Deep Cast 100m | ecosystem: Environmental > Aquatic > Freshwater > Lake | place: Tanzania: Lake...
TCCTCTCTCCGGGCTTGACGATCACAATCTCGTTAGCCTTCACTTCCTCGATGGGAACACGAATCTCTTGCTGCTCCCTTCTGACCCATGCGGTCTTTGGAGCAATCTGAATCAGAGAGGAGATCGCTCTGCGTGTCTTTCCGACCGTGAGATGCTCTAAAAATTCTCCCAGAAGCATGATGAAGATGACGGTTGCAGCCTCCTGATAGGCGCCGACCGCTGTTGCGGCAATGGCTGCAATGGAGACGAGGGTGTCCACGTTTAAATCGGGAATCAAAAGGGCTTTGATGGCGCTTTTCAGAATGGGATAGCCACCTAATATTAAAGAGGCGATGGCAAAGACGGTCGGGAGGGTGGCAGGTCCAAGATCAAGCCATCCTGAGAGGTAGGATAGAACCATCATTGTCCCGGAGGAAGTCATGAAAAGGAAGGGCCTCATCTCACTCCAGATGGCGCGGGTCCTCTGGGTAAAGGTTTCCCGGACAACATAACCAGGTTTGATAATGGCTTTCTTGATGTTCTCTTCTTCCACCCGGTGCGGATCATAATAGACTGTGGCTGAGGAGAGAACATAGCTCACTTCTGCAGAGAGAACTCCGGGAAGGTGTTCCACCGAGCGTTCAATATTGAGGGCGCAATCCGCACAATGGATGCCGTCAATATCAACGACGATCTTCGATTTGCCTTCGAACTTTTTTTCTTCCATCAATTTAGTCTGTTAGTCTTATAGTCAGATAGTCTCATAGTCCTTTCATTGACTATTGGGCGATGAGACTAAGCGACTATACGACTAATCGCCCCAGCTCCAGATGCCTGTGTTATGGAGGCTGTAATATTGATCGTTGAGCAACTTTTCGTGAAGTTCCTCTTCGCCAGCGAGGCGTTTATACATATCTTTCCCCTGGGGGTCTTTCGTTAGCTTCGCCATGGAACGGTAATAGACCTGAGCCTTCTTCTCCTCCCGGATGGCCATTTTGAGGGCGTCCAACTCGGTGAGCTGTTCCTGTCCTTTTGGTTTTGCCGTCTTCAAGGGAATCTTCTTCTTTTTAAGGCTTGTCCCCTCGTAGAGAACCCACTCCCCTTTTTCCTCGAGCGATTTGAGAAGACCTTTAAGCTTCTTGTAGTGGTTTGTCTCGAATTCGGAGAGCTGTTGAAACATATCCTTTCCTCTGGGATTCTTCGTCATCTTAGCAGCCTTCGCATAGGTCTGGGAAGCCTCCTTCTCTGCTTCCATGGCTACCCGGATCGCTTTGATGTCCTCTCGGTCAGACCATAGAATATCTTTTCCACAGGACTTGCAGTGAAGACCTTTCTCCCTCCGGATAACATCCTGGACGCTGTCGAATCCTTCAAGGGTCATGTCTGCTTCAGCGCCACAACTCTGACATGAAAACGTTTCATGGGTATGCGTGGCGATTTCTACTTCTTTTCCGCATGTCTTGCATATCCCTTTCTTCGATCGTCTGATGACATCTTCCACCTTCTCAAATCCATCAAGGGTGATGTCCGCCTCAGCACCGCAGTGTTGACAGGCATAAGATTCTTTTGAAATCATTTTTATCTCCTTTCACTTCCACCTTTCCTCTCCGGAGAATGTGCCACAATCCCAATTTGTCTTTGCGAGCAACCGAAGGGAGCGTGGCAATCTCAATGTTTTAGAGTATGACGAGATTGATTCGATCGCTTCACTCCCTCGCAATGACATTGCGACACAGCCTCCATGGGAGGAAGGGGAAAAAGTGGGTATTATTGAGCAAGCACGGCAATCATCTCCCTGCAGAAAGCAGGAAGATCATCAGGCTTTCTTGAAGTAACAAGATTTCCATCCCGTACTACTTCGGCATCGACATAATTTGCTCCTGCGTTGACCAGATCATCCTTGATCGCAAAAAAGCACGTCACCTTTTTCCCCTTTAAAATGCCGGCAGAGACAAGCATCCAGCCCGCATGACAGATGGCTGCAACCATCTTTCCCATCTGATGAGTTTCTCTGACAATCCTGACCATCTCCGGATACCGCCTCATCATATCCGGCGCATAGCCGCCTGGAATGACTACGCCATCGTACTTGGAGGGGTCGATCTCTTTGGCTTCTTTCTCCACTTCGACAGGATATCCATATTTGCTGGTGTAGGAACGAGCGCTACCTGAACCCACCACCGTGACTTCTGCTCCTTCTTCTTTTAGCCGGTAGTAGGGAACCCAAAATTCAAGATCCTGATAATGATTCTCCACCAGAATAACCACTTTTTTGCCTTTAAGGCGCATCTGCTTACTCCTTTCGTTAGATATCTTAATAAATTCGAAATTCGAATATCGAAATCCGAAACAATGACCGAAATTCGAATCTCAAATGACCCAAACCCACTTTTTCAAGTGAAATGTTTCGAATTTGAAACATTTGAAATTTGAAATTGTTTCGAATTTCGTGCTTCGATATTCGAATTTTCACTCCCTTGACACATAGACGACCCAGATTCCTTGTGTCCAGTCCCTGACTTATGGGACACGATCAGCTCCCATCAAGGGAGAGGGTTAAAAAAATTATTCATTTAAGGCTTTATCCTTTTTGCCCACCAACCTCGGATCGATGTTGCCCGGTCCGCCGCAATCCGGGATGTAACAGGTCACATCGCTGAAGGTGCAGGTCTGTTTGCACGATGGACATTTCTCAGGCACGGTCTCGGCTCCAAACGTATAACTGCAATTCGAACATTTCCACTGCGTCATTGAGTCACCCCCTCTCGGTCATCTCCCAACGCTTTTCATTCAAGAAAGGCGGAGAGGAATGAAGTTTAAAGAAAAAATGTTAGAAATATTACACCCAAAACGATTTGAATCAAAACGAAGAAGAAAGCACTGTAATTGATCGCCATATGAGTCAGGGCAAGACGATTCGTTCCTTTCCCTTTAGACAGCTTTCCTCCAAGAACTACCCCAATGGAGAAGAGCAGGAGGATGAGAACGGCCAAATAGGCATGAAGGCCCGAGGTCAACAGGGTCCCCTTCAGATAAAAAAGGGCTCCAACTCCAATGATCGAGCCGATCCAGAGAAGGAGATAGAATCTTTTTCCCCATTGGATGTGTTTCTTCCAGGGGAAATCTGAAGCGGATCCAAGGCCCCTTCTGAACCGGAACCGCTTCCAACCCAAGAAGCCTGCGTAGACTCCAGAGATGATTGCCAATACGATCACCATCGGATGAAGGAATGCCATTTCCTTAAATTTCTCCATTCCAACTCGCGATTAATTGTTCCGGCCTTCCTTCTACCCGGTACATTAAAGTCGAGGACACCTTATATCGTTTTCCCGTTTCAAAAGAAACCGAATAGTCGAAGGTGGCAGTTTGTTGAGGAGGGATTCCATTTTTCTTCAGGGTCGAAAAAATCTCCTCTTTAGAAAAAATGGTTTTCCCCTCAGCCTCTTTCACCTGGGTTTGGAGGACGATCCGATAATCCCCGTATTTCCCGGTAGGCATGTTATGACCGGATGCTCGATTGGTGAGGGATATTTTGACGGATTCCCTTGTGGTTTCACCTGTGATCAGGGCGGCTTCCTTGAGGAGTTTTTCGAAGATCATGAGATGTTGGCCAATCATCCTTTTTGGCACCACCATCGAGAGGAGAAAACCCTGAACGGACTTCCCTTCTGTCCTTGGCATATGGCATTCCTGACAGGTTTTTTTTGAACCACTCGCTTGCCATTCCTGAAAAGTGGGCATGTGGCATCCCGCACAAAACTCGGATTTCGCCATCGATTCATCCTGTTCGGCTTTATGTTTGGCGGTCAACTTATAAGTGCCATAGATCATATGATTTCTGAGGTGGCAGGTGGTGCAATTGATCCCTTCCTCTTTATGGACAGGCCTGGTCTTGAGATTCTTTTCCTCTGCGATTTCTTGAGCGGTATGGCATGGGATACACTCGGATGAAGTGTAGTTCTTTGAACCTTGTTTAAAGGGGGCATTCACATAAGCCTTCGAATGGAAGTCTTTCGACCATTCCTCATAGATCGACTTATGACACTCCTTACACTCTGTCGATTTCACCGTCTTTTCGCCCACCTCAAGGAGGTAATCGTATTTAGCGGCCACCAAGAATGGTGAAAGAAAGATTAGCCCTAACAAGATCCATGGTTTACTTCTCATCATTCCTTCCCCTCTATCGGGATATTCATATTAATCTTCATACAGATTAAGATCGTAGCCCAGTTGAATCGCCTTCAGATTTTCTTTCGCATAAGACTTTGGCAGGAGTTTCTCGAGCTCCATATGGCTGATATCGATATCGATTAATCGAAAAAGGCGTCCTAGAGCGATCATATTCCCAAAGATGACCTGGCCAAACTTCTCGATTCCCATCATCCCGAAAGGAACCTCTTCATCCGTACAGAGTCCGGTATCACAGATCGTCTTTTGGGCGACGAGTTGATCTCCTTTTTGATGGAGCCTGATGAGAATGTCGGCTTCATCGATCATCGGATTTTCAATCGGCTTCCGATCATAAGTGAGATAGGCGGTGATTCTCTGATTCCGGATGGAAGAGTCGTAATCGAAGAGAAGAGCTACCTCATAACCTAATTCTATCAAAGCCATGGCCAGAATATGGGAGACGACCCTGACCGATTGACCTCCCACGCCTGAAAAGACGATCCGTTTCATAAATTCAATCCTCGAAAAGGTTCCCCATATCACCTTGAACAGCCATCCTCTAAAATTCCAATCACCAAATCCCAATTACCAATAACCAAATAATAACCAATATCCCAAGCACCAAGTAAGATCTTAAAATCATCAATAAAAAGTTTGGTTATTTGAAATTTGGTTATTGGAACTTATTTGGAGCTTGGAATTTGGTCATTGGTTATTATTCTTTCAGCCTTCCTACCAATGGAAATTTAAAGATAAGGTCTTCTCCATGGGGTGCGACGTCTAATTCTTTTGTCAGATCTTTTCCTGCCATGTGGCATCGCATCCTCTTTTCTCCTTGGAAGAGAGGACTCGCAGAGATATCATAGACCTTTCCCTTATATCCGATATAGAGAGGCCGTCCTTCGGCGCCATCGAATTGTTTCAGTTCTTCGCGGGTGAAGGTTTTTAAATCTTCATGCTTAACCTCAACCTTTCCCACAGGAACTTCCTCAACCTTAACCTCAGCCTCTTTTTTCGCTATTCCAAGTTCATCGTCTTTGAGATGGTCTCTCACCCCTTCGACCATATGAAACCGTTCATCGAACCATTTGAACATCTGATGGGCTGTTTTAAAACCCAGCCTCCTTCCATTGAGCTCAATGCAGTCGCTGATGATGTCGACAAAACTGAATCCCTTCCAGAGCAGGGCCTCCTGGATACAGGCCTTAAAATGATTGAGATGATAGACAGTCGTGCGGGCATAGAAGTAAGGAGCTTGAGTGGTAAGGATACGATTCAATCGAAGGGGCTGATAGTGTTCCCCACTGGGTGAGGTGATGGTCTTTGTTCCCTTGGGTGTGGTGGGACCGGCCTGGCCTCCGGTCAAACCATAAATCTCATTGTCGTTACAGAAGACCGTGATGTTTGGATTTCTTCTTGATGTATGGAGGAGGTGATTTCCGCCGATGGCTCCAAGATCTCCGTCTCCGGATAAAACAACGACGTTTAAATCGGGGCGGACCGTTTTAATGGCTTCAGCCGCTGTCAAAGCCCGGCCATGGGGCGTGTGAACGGCATCGAGGTTCATATATCCTGCCATTCTTCCCGAACAGCCAATCCCTGAGACCACGGATGTGTTCTGATTGTTCCAGCCAAGTTCTTTCATAGCCATGGCGACATTCTTCAAAACAGCACCAATCCCGCAACCCGGGCACCAGGTATGGGGAAAACGGCCCAACTTCAGAAGCTCTTTATAAGATCGGTCGATCATTTTCCTTCTTTTAATCGCTCCTCAATCTGACTTTGAATCCACTGGAACTTAAATCCTCCTCCCAGACAGTGAACCCTCATGACCTTGCGATGAATCGCGCATTCTGTCCAGCTTGCATACTGCCCATCATTTCCCTCGACCACGATGATATGGCGGTAAGGACGGGTGATTTCCTGCAACTCCTTCTCCAGAAAAGGAAAGATGCGAATCGGCCTGAAGATGGAGAATCTTTCCTTCAGGGATGAGATGATTCTCGAAGTGATCCCGAAGGCAATGAGCAGGGTTTCGGAATCCTTTTTTGGGATATATTCGAAGAGAGGGTACTTGTCAGCAGTCGTCAAATGGCGTTCTTTCAAATCGTTGAGCCAGTCACGATAGGCCTCTGGGTCATTGGTCTTCACATTTCCCATCCGATCATGGGCTGTGCCAGTAAAAAGCCTGCGACCTTTACCAAGAGGCTCTTTTGTACGAGGGACCACTTGCGCTTCAATCCCGTCGAGATCGGCCATTTCATTGAGATGAGAGAGAAAGGCATCGGCGAGGAGGATGACAGGCGAGAGAGACTCCTCCGCGGCATTGAAAGCGGTTATGGTTAGGCGAAAAGATTCCTCCACAGAATTGGGATAGAGAGCAATGGGATAATAATCGCCAGCACTTCCCCCCTTGACCTGAAAGAGATCGGATTGGGCAGGCTGGGTGGGCATCCCTGTGGATGGCCCCACTCTCATCGAGTTGATAAAGACGCATGGAGCCTCAACTGCGTGTCCCCACCCCAGAGCCTCCTGCATCAGAGTAAATCCAGGACCGGAAGTAGCCGTAAAGGATTTAACGCCAGCGAGCGATGCGGAGATTGTTGCGATGGCAGCAGCAATCTCATCTTCAGCCTGCAGAAAGCGAAATTCGGGGTTTTCTTCAGAATAGAGTGAAGCCTGTTGTAAGATCTCAGAGGAAGGGGTAATGGGATAGCCGGCAAAATATCTGGCGCCGGCTCTGATCGCCCCTTTAAAGATCGCTTCATTTCCTGAAAGAAGTTTTTTCATCTTTTTTCTTTATTCTCCGAACTCCTGTACGGAACGGTTTGAAACCGTTCCCTACCCATCCTTCACCTCAATGGCAATGTCAGGGCAGTAACGTTCGCACTGATAACATCGGATACATCCTGGTTTTTCAACAATCTCATCCATCTCAAGGGAGAGGACTCTCTCCGGACAGACCTCTACACAGATGATGCATCGTTTGCAATAGACCTCATTCCAGATGATATTCAAACGTGGTTTCATATAAGTGTTGAAATAATACGTAAGTGTTTTGTCATTCCGGGCTTGATTAAACCATCCATGAATAATATTGACATCCTAAGTAACTCCCCCTTTCCCCCTCTTAACCTAAGAGGGGGTAGGTTTTCCTCCCCTTAACATAAGGGGAGGTTAGGAGGGGTTATGAATTCACTCGAGTACCAATTTCCTTCCAACCTCGTAAGCCTGTTTGAGCGCTTCCGGATGTTTCAGAATATCGCCCTTGGCTTCGACTCCTCGAAAAACCAATTCCCCTGCATATTCCGCATTGAAGGTGTCGAAAAAATATTTTGCAGAGAGGATTGCTCCCTCAAATACCTTCTGCCCTTTTGTGGCTCCCGCCGAGATGAAAAACCCTTTTCTCTTCCTCGCGTCTTTTCCGAGTGAAGCATCCTTCAATAGATACTTCTTTGCCCAGAGGGCCTGAGAACGGTCAATCAGAGCCTTTGCCCAGGCAGTGACGCCATAAAAAAAGATGGGGGAGGCGAGAATGATGATATCTGATTCTAACAGTTTCGGATAGATCTTTTCCATATCATCCAGGATGACACATCGACCGGTTTGATCACACCCATGGCATTCTTTACAGGGAGTGATGGCATAATCGGTCAGGTGGATGCGATCCACCTCAACCCCTTCCTTTTCTGCCCCTTTGAGCATTTCTTCGAGAAGAATTTCTGTATTGCCGCCCTTTCTCGGACTTCCGAAAATCCCCAGAACCTTCATTGACAACTCCCTTATTCAAACAAGACATGACTATCTCTCCCCCTTTATTTACAAATAAAATATAGTTTTTCAGGGGAGGGGAACTAATTTAGTGATGGGGTTGGCCAGGGAATGGAATTGAGATCCTTTAATCCATCCAACTCAGGCTTGGCCATTCCTTTATGTTGAATCAAGACCTTGAAGACCTCACCCATTCCAATCTCTGGCTCGATCAGATTCAGAAGCGAGAGTCTCCATTTCAATCCATCCAGTTCTGAGGCCTCCTGATTCAAAAACTCCATCTCCTGTAACACACCCAAAGCGATGAGAAACCGGTATTGAGTCACCAACCCGGTAAAGCCGAGCCCTACCTCTTCTCCCTTTTTAATTAAAGCGGTGAAGTTGACATGGGAGGTCATATCCTGTTCTCCCAGATGTTGATAGGGATTTTCCGATGTTTCATGGCGGTGATAACAGAGAAGGGTTCCATTACGGCGATGAGGAGCATAAAGCTCCTCGGCAAGATATCCGTAATCAATCGTCAGGACGAACCCTTTCTCCAGAAATCTTCCCACCCTTTCCATCCAATCCAATGCCTTAAGGTTGACTTCCACCCTCTGGCCTTCCTGAAGCGTAATGTCCAATGATTCAAAATAGGGGATGAGCCGGGAATCGGAAGGTTCACTCACCACTTCCTTCAGTTGGCCGTTCCGTTGAGTTACATAACATTCTTTTAATGTACCATCCTGAAAGATGACCTGATGGACAGGAAAGGCATCGACCAGTTCATTGGAGAGGATGCAACCAATGATCCGGTTTTTTCCCTTTTCAAAAGTTTCCGGATCCATCCAGCTGACTTTGCCCTCCCCTTCATATGGACGAAGCCTCTCTTTCTGTTCTTTTAGAAAGTGAGGGCTCGTTTCGAGAAGGGAATATTTTAGTCCACTAAAAAAATGGGGAGCCTTCTTTTTCGCCCAATCCAGAATATCCAGGCATAGAAACCCTCTGCCTCCTCCCATCTCGACAACATCAAAATTCTTTATACCTAACTTCTCTGACATCTGAGAGAGCTGTTTCGCGACCATTCCTCCGAAGAGGGGATGGACGCAGGAACTGGTATAGTAGTCACCCTCTTTCCCGATTTTTGAACCTCCGGATTGATAATAGCCATATTGAGGATGGTAAAGACACCATTCCATAAATTGAGAAAAGGGAATAGGCCCTTTTTGTTCAATTTGGGAGAGAATAAACTGTTTCAAACCCTCGCTACGGGTTGCTTGATTGGCTTCCATCACATTTACTTTTACATTCTTTCGTTCTATTCGCTTAGCCTTAAGGTATATTTGTTTACCAGATGATGGGGAAAGTAGGATTCCTTTGCCTTTCTCAAACCCTCTTCTCCGAGGTCCTGCTCTCTGTTGACATAGGTATAGCTTGACCAGTTGTTCTCAAGGAAGGCCTGATTGATCGTGGGATAGAGTCCATCGAAAGCCGGATTGGCTTTTTCAATATGAATGACAACGGTATCCTGATTGAGCGGTTCTCCAAAGGTGAAGGCTTCCACCCTGTCATTCATCACGATGACGCCTCCTTTTATTTTCAGCGCTTCAAAGTGTGAAAAAGCTTCTTTGATGGCGATTGATTCGTTGTGCAGTCCCGGTATCACTTCACACTGCCGGAGATCGCACCATTCGGTTTGCAGCCGGAGGCAATCGGATATCAACTCCTGAGTGAGTGGGAGATATTGATAGGTATATTTTTGTTTAAATTGTTTGATGTGGTTTCTTTTTCGATGATATTTTCTTCCCTGCAGTTGAATCAGATCCTCTGAGAGGTAGATGTAATCGGATTGGTCACGATCGAGTTCAGTTACAAAGCCCTCTGACGTCCAATCGAAACGGGAGATGACCTGTTCAGGAACACGGGCCATTTTAACAACTATATCCTTTTCTTTCATCGAACTGAGTAATCTACGGCTACATTCTAACACATCTCCTTCTCCGATGTGAGAAAAGAAAAAAGGGTGCTCTCTATTTTCTGCAAAGAGACAGAGGAAGGTTTTAATACGGGAGAGCTTCAATTGATAGGCATGTCGCCATAAGAAGAGGTTGGTAAAGGTGAATTCAGAGATGAGGGGAGGGAATTGGCTGAAGGCGCCATCAAAAAGAGGTTTGTCTTCGATGGAAAGGTCTTTAAACAGAGGAAATTCCGGCACGTTGTTCCATAAAGACTCCCTGTCTGGGGCGGGCATTCTGAATTGACTCCTTCCATAGCTTAAATAAATTACGGTTTTGTTGACGGCAACGGTAACGATACCCGTATCGTTAATAAAAGGTTACGTTTGTCGTCTTTTAATTCATTAAACGTAACCGTAAACCGTAACCGAAACGGGCTTCGTCACCATAACCTTCACGCGACCCCTCTTCTTTTCTAACGAATTAAATGGCTGACCATCGTGCAAATTTCTGATGTGTTAAAAGGCCTGTAGATGAAACCGTAGACGCCCAGGTCAATCGCCTCCTTGAGAAAGGAATCCCCTCTCTCAGAAACGATCAGAAGGATTCGCAAAGGCTGGGTTTTTTTTAATTCAATGAGGAGGTTTTTTTCGCGGACTCCGGGAGAGTCGATATTGAGGATGAAGACATTAAACCCCTCCCCATTCAGGAAAGGTTTCACCTGAAAACCACTGTCCACGATAATAACTTCGTGTCCTTCTCTTTCGAGACATTCCCTTAAATAACCCCGGCTGGCTAAATCATGGTCAACAATACAAATTTTTCCCTTCACCGTTCCTCCCCCTTCAGAGAGATTTTAATTAGACCAATCCTCTAAAGAGGGGATTAACGTTTCCTCTGCTCGAGACGGTTTTCAGCAATAACACTGTCAACGATCTCGCCACAGAAGATGCATCTCCATCCGAAAAAATCTTCGGAGACACCGAAAAACTTCTCGTAGACCATGACTCCACTACAACGATAGCACTTCATAATTTACCTCCTGGTTAATAAAATTAAGCAAATTTCATACCAAAAATAGAATTAAGTTCACGAGTTAAGAAAAAATAGGTATTTTTAGCCCAATTTCTCATTACCAAACCCTCTTTACAACGTTAATGGTTTAAAAAGTTAACCTTAAAATGATAATTGCAAGATAAAAGACACAAATAAGATGAAAAAGTTCTAAGGTTTTAACTTAAGGGATAAGGGGAACTAAAAAGAGGAAAAAGCTGAGGAATGTATATATTTAGACACATAAAATACATATGTTGGGCTATTTTGAAAAAATATGATTTAATTTCAATTAGTTATAAATATGTCGAATTTTAGACTATGTTGTATTAAAATCATTCTTCTGAAAGCTCATATCGTTTCATTTTGCCATAGAGGGTTGAGCGATTAATCTTCAGCTTTTTTGCAGCCTTATGTTTATTCCAATTCATTTCTTTCAGGGTTTTTAAGATAAGATCTTTTTCAAAATCATGTAGAGTAACAAGATGTTCTCCCTGTAATGGCTTTTGTAATAGATACTGGGGAAGATCTTTCGACGATATTTCATCTTTTTTTGCAATAATCACTGCATGTTCAATAACATTTTCCAATTCTCGTACATTTCCTGGCCAAGAATGGGCTAAAAAGATTTCCATGACATCCGGTGAGAAATCGACAATTATTTTCCTTTTCTCCTGGCTAAATTTTTCTAAAAAATGTGAGGCAAGAAAAGAAATATCATCCTTTCTTTCACGAAGTGGTGGAACCAAGATGGGGATGACATTGAGACGGTAATAAAGATCCTCCCGGAAGGTTCCCTTCTTCATTTCTTCCATCAGATTCTTGTTCGTTGCCGCAATCACCCTCACATCGACTTCAAGGGTTTCCTCTCCTCCGACCCTTTCGAATCGGTGATCTTGAAGAACCCGGAGGAGTAGAATTTGGGTCGGAGGTGATACCTCGCCAATTTCATCGAGGAAAATCGTACCTCCATGGGCAAGCTCAAATCGACCGGCTTTTCTCCGGATCGCGCCAGTAAAGGAGCCTTTCTCATGGCCAAAGAGTTCGCTTTCTAAGAGATTCTGAGAATAAGCTGAGCAGTTGGCAACGATAAAGGGTTTGTTCTTTCTTGGGCTGTTGAAATGGATTGCCCTTGCGATAAGTTCCTTGCCCC
>Ga0194127_10007458_pt1 | contig 12060 bp, 11 predicted proteins | sample TA2KigC100mmetaG_FD_148624 | JGI IMG/M metagenome (GOLD analysis project Ga0194127, IMG submission 148624) | Freshwater microbial communities from Lake Tanganyika, Tanzania - TA2015036 Kigoma Deep Cast 100m | ecosystem: Environmental > Aquatic > Freshwater > Lake | place: Tanzania: Lake...
GGGGGAAAATATTTCCCAGGGCGACTGGTGCCCGGCTTCCCGTCCATACTTGGCCAGCATTTTTTCATGCGAATCGTGCTGTTCCATTTCGGGAAGCAACTCCCTGATCAGAAGAGCGACCTCGTCAGAAACCGTTCCTTCGGCAAGCAGTTGCGGCAGATGTTTCTCGGGATGATGGGTTGATCTCGATACCCCGAACAGCATGAGTACGGCTATACCGCAGTTTTCGATACAGAGTATCGAACCCGAAACACAGGCTCGCCAGCGTTTCAGACCCCAATCAACCTCCGCCTCGCCAAGAAACCCTTCGGCCAGAAGAAACCGGTAGGCAATATCGGTATGTGTTTTCATGATAAACCTCCATGAATTGACTTCGGACAACCATTATGACTCAGTTTCGTCAGGCAGCCCCGCATTGTCGGGGAAAGGCCTGCCTGCTGTACGGCAAAATATAGCAATTACCCCCGGATTTCTGTCAATGGTACATGGTTTCGTAATACTCCATATATGCGCCGGAAGTCACCTTATCGAGCCACTCCTGATTGGCAAGATACCACTCGACCGTGCGTTCCAGCCCCTCCTCGAAGCAAATCGACGGGCTCCATCCCAATTCGCGCTGCAGTTTTCCGGAATCGATCGCATAACGCAGGTCGTGGCCTGCCCGGTCGGTCACGCAGGTTATCAGCTCTGCGGACTCCCCCGGCTTGCGGCCAAGTTTCCGGTCCATGATGTCACACAGCAGCAGTATGAGATCGATGTTTTTCCACTCGTTATGACCACCGATATTGTAGGTTTCGCCATTCTTTCCCTCGTGGTAGATAACGTCAATTGCCGATGCGTGGTCGATCACCCAGAGCCAGTCGCGCACGTTTTCTCCTTTTCCGTAAACCGGAAGCGGCTTTTTCAGAAGAATATTGTTGATGAAGAGCGGTATCAGTTTTTCAGGAAACTGGTAAGGGCCGTAATTGTTCGAGCAGTTGCTGATGACCGCCGGCAGCCCGTAGGTATCGTGCCAGGCCCTCACGAAATGATCCGACGAAGCCTTCGAGGCCGAGTAGGGGCTGTGCGGATCGTAGGGGGACTCTTCGGTGAACAGGCCCTCGCTTCCGAGCGAACCGTACACCTCATCGGTTGAAATATGGTAGAAGCGCTTCCCGACGAAATCCCCGTTCCAGGAGATTCGCGCGGCATCGAGCAGGTTCACCGTGCCGACGACGTTGGTCAGCACAAACTGCAGCGGACTGGCTATCGAACGATCCACATGCGACTCTGCCGCAAGATGGATGACCCCGTCGAAACGGTGTTCGTCAAACAGGTTTCCGATAAAGGCTCTGTCGGTGATATCGCCTCTGACAAACCGGTAGTTCGGCTTCCGCTCGATATCCTTCAGGTTTTCGAGATTGCCCGCATAGGTGAGGCTGTCGAGGTTGGTGATCCGGTAGTCCGGATGGGCGCTGACGAAGTGGCGTACCACATGGGACCCGATGAACCCCGCTCCGCCCGTGATAAGTATGTGCATGGCTTTTTGCTGGTTAGCTTGATGGCTGGTTGGCTTGACTGGTTATCAGCTGGTCGGCGAGCGTGTCGTACCAATGGGGAATATCGACTCCCCAATCGGTCTTTATCGCTCCTTTGTTGAGTACGCTGTAAAGAGGCCTTGGTGCCGGAGTGGGATAGCCGGCGCTCTCGATCGGGCTCACCCTGCATGGCAGATCGCGCAGCCTCATGATTGCCGTTGCGAAATCGTACCAGGAACAGACCCCCTCGTTCGAGTAGTGATAGAGGCCCGCATACCCTTTGCCCGGTTCCGCCCTGCTGATCACCGACAGGATAGCGCCGGCAAGATCGGAAGCCCTTGTCGGCGTTCCGACCTGATCGAACACCACGTCGAGCCTTTCCCGTTCCGCACCGAGACGAAGCATCGTGTTCAGAAAATTCCGGCCATGCCGCGAGTAAAGCCAAGAGGTTCTGATAATCAGATATGACGAGGCAATCTCCGCTATCTGCTCTTCGCCCTGGAGTTTCGAGCGCCCGTAGACACCGAGAGGATCGGGAGCATCGGACTCGGTGTATGGCCTGCAGGCTCTGCCGTTAAAAACGTAATCGGTTGAAACATGGACCAGCAGAGCGCCGAAGGCTTTCGCAGCACGGGCAAGAACGGCCGCTCCGTCCCGATTGACGCGGTATGCCCTGTCCTGATCGGTTTCGGCCCGATCCACGTCGGTATAGGCCGCACAATTCACGATCGCCTTGCATCCGGTGCGCCGCACCGCATCCGTTACCTGCTCCTCGCTTGCAATATCGAGCTCCGGAAGATCGTAAAACGAAAACCGCCAGTCCGGATATAGCGCGACGAGTTCCTTTATCGCCGTACCGAGCTGCCCGTTCCCGCCGGTTACCAGAATGTTCATGGGGTGGTTCATGCTGATGGATGAAATGATACCGTTTATCGTTCGCCGTAAAGGACTTCCCGGGAACAGGCCTCATAAGAAAAACAGTCCGCCGCAGACAGACCAGGCAGGGCTGAATCCTTCGACGACACCCGCACCGCTTCTGCAGGAAGCGGCCAGTCGATGGCAACGGCCTCATCGTTCCAGATAATACCGCCGTCGTATTCCGGCGCATAATAGTTATCGCACTTATAGGAAAACACCGCTTCCTCCGAAAGAACCAGGAATCCGTGAGCAAATCCTCCGGGGATCCACATCATGGACTTTCTCGCCGAATCGAGTTCTGCCGCGACATGCTTTCCATACCAGGGCGAACCTTTGCGCAAATCGACGGCAACATCGAGTACCCGTCCGGAAACGACCCTCACAAGCTTCGACTGGGTAAAAGGCGGTTTCTGGAAATGCAGGCCGCGCAGCACGCCGTGAGACGACTTCGACTCGTTATCCTGCACAAAATTCACCTTGCCGATATGCTTTTCGATGAAATCCTGCCGAAAAGTTTCGAGAAAATAGCCCCGCTCGTCGCCGAACACCTTCGGCTCGAAAATCAGAACATCGGGAATGGAGGTTGCTATTACTTGCATAATGAATTAAAACTAGCAATAAGTGACAGGGTGGTTCGGCTCTATATCGGACGGATCTGAATGATCTCGCACATCCGGCAGCTGACTGCCTCCTCAGAATTCGGAACTCTCCCTCGTCTGCCCGAGCAGCCGCTGAAGATACTGTCCGTACTGGCTCTTTAAAAGCGGCTGGGCGAGCCTGTTGAGATGTTCGTCATCTATCCACCCCTTGCGCCAGGCGATCTCCTCCGGACAGGCGATCTTCAGGCCCTGCCGCTTTTCCACGGTTTCGATGAAATTTCCGGCCTCCTGAAACGAGTCGTGCGTTCCGGTATCGAGCCATGCGAATCCCCGTCCCATGTTATTGAGTTTCAACCGGTTCATGTTCATGTATGCTTCGTTTACCGAAGTAATTTCAAGCTCGCCCCGGGCAGACGGCTTTATTTGTTTTGCTACGTCGATAACATCATTATCGTAGAAGTAAAGCCCAACCACCGCATAATTCGATTTGGGGCTTGCCGGTTTTTCCTCGATGGAAAGCACATTTCCGGCAGTATCGAACTCCGCTACGCCATACCGCTCGGGATCGCTCACATAGTAACCAAAAATATTAGCCTTCTTTTCATCCTGAACGCTCTGAACCGCACGCTCAAGCATACCGCTGAATCCGTAACCGAAAAAAATATTATCGCCAAGGATCAGGCAGACATCGTCGTTTCCGATGAAAGTCTCTCCAAGCAGGAATGCCTGCGCAAGACCATCCGGCGATGGCTGAACGGTGTAGGAAATATCGATTCCCCACTCCCGCCCGTTGCCAAGCAGCCTGATGAACATCGGCTGGTCTTCGGGCGTCGTAATAATGAGAATATCGCGGATACCGGCAAGCAGCAGCACGGAAAGCGGATAGTAGATCATGGGCTTGTCGTATACCGGAAGCAGCTGCTTGGAGATACCCTTGGTAATCGGGTAAAGGCGGGTGCCGGAACCGCCTGCAAGAATGATTCCTTTCATAGAAGTTCTATTCTCTTTCTGTACGGTAACGGATTATCATGGGGGATTATCCAGAGTGTTATACAACGATAATACCAACAAGGCAGGAATGCAACAATTATTCGTATTTCCGATAACTTTTCAGCAGATTCTCGGCAACTGTTCCCCAAGAGGAAGATCGACGATTCTCCTGCTGCCGAAGGCTGTCCGCATAACAACCATTCCGGCATGATCTGCCGTAACCGATCCAACAGGAACTGCCTGTCGTCCTTCATCGAAACGCCGCATCACATCGAGCGCCTTCGCGGCTGACTGTGCCGGAACGACTGCAATGAGTTTTCCCTCGTTTGCGACATGAAGGGGATCGATACCGAGCAGTTCACATGCGCCTCGCACCTCATCCCGAACCGGGATGGCGGTCTCATCGATATCGATGCCGACCGAGGATGAAACTGCCAGTTCGTTGAGAACGGCAGCAACGCCGCCTCGGGTAGGATCCCGCATGGCATGCACCTCAGGAACCTCATCGAGCACCGCCGCGATCATCCGGTTGAGTGAAGCACAGTCGCTGGAAATTGAAGACCGGAAAGAGAGTCCCTCCCGTGCCGTCATGATCGACATCCCGTGATCGCCGACACTGCCGGAAAGCAGAATGCTGTCGCCGGGCTTCAGGTTGCGGCAGGAGAGAGAAACGTCATCGCGGAGCAGACCGATTCCGGATGTATTGATGAAAATGCCGTCACAGGAACCTTTCTGTACAACCTTGGTATCGCCTGCCACAATCATTACGCCGGCATTGCGTGCGGCAACAGCCATACTTTCGGCAATGCGTTCGAGATCGTCGAGCGGAAATCCCTCTTCAAGCACGAATCCCGCACTCAGATAGAGCGGGTTCGAACCCCCGACGGCAAGATCGTTGACCGTTCCGTTCACCGCGAGCGTTCCTATCGTGCCACCCGGGAAAAAACAGGGAGTAACCACATAGGTATCGGTCGTGAACGCAATTCTGCCCGAAGGGAGATCGAGTTTGGCCTGGTCGTCCATCAGATCGAGAAAACAATTGCTGAAACGGGGCGCGAACACCCGCCTCATCAGATCCTGCGAAAGCCGGCCGCCAGCACCATGAGCCATCTGGACGGTTTCATGCCGCTGAATCGGGAGTGGACAACTGAACGGTTCTGTCATGATACAAAAGGATTGCGGTGATACCGATAGTAGGCTGCGCAGGCTCCTTCGGAGGAGACCATCGTTGCGCCGAGCGGGGTTTGCGGGGTGCATTCCCGTCCGAAGGCAGAGCAGTCGGAGGGTTTGAGGTGGCCCCGAAGCACCTCGCCGCTCTTGCACAGGGGCGACTCCTGCGGGGCGATGTGGCCCACGTCGAAACGTTTTTCGGCGTCGAAGCGGGCGTACTCCCGGCGAAGCACAAGGCCGCTCTTCGGAATGACGCCGATACCGCGCCACGGTCGGTCGGCCACCTCGAACACCTCCTGCATCACCCGCCGCGCATCGCGGTTGCCTTCGCGGCTCACCACCCGCCCGTAAGCGTTCACCACGCCGCCGCGCCCCTCTTCGAGCATTTCAACCACCTTCAGAATGCCGTCAAGCAGATCGACCGGTTCGAATCCGGCGGGTACGATGGGAACGCCGAACTCTTCGGCCACCGGCTCGTACTCCTCCCACCCCATGATGGCGCAGACGTGCCCGGCGGCGAGAAACCCCTGCACCAGGTTACCGGGTGAAGAGAGAATGGCCCGCATGGCAGGAGGCACCATCACCTGACTCACCAGTTCGCTGAAATTGACGACGCCTTCACGCGCCGCCTGCCGGACAGCCATCGCATTGGCCGGTGCGGTGGTTTCGAAGCCGACGGCAAGAAACACCACCTCTTTACCGGGATTGTCACGCGCAATCTGCAACGCTTCGAGCGGCGAAAAAACAATACGCACATCCGCCCCCTCGCTCCGCGCCATGAAGAGATCTTTTTCGCTGCCGGGCACGCGAAGCATATCGCCGAAGCTGACAAGAATCACCCCCGGTATGGCAGCAATAGCGAGCGCACGCTCGATGGTTTCAAGCGGCGTCACGCACACCGGGCACCCCGGCCCATGCACGAGATCAATGTTCGGAGGCAGCAACTGGTCCAGTCCGTTACGCATGATCGAATGGGTCTGCCCTCCGCAGATCTCCATGATGGTCCAGCACTTTACAGCCCTCTTCCCGATCTCCTCGACAAGACGTAAGACCAATGCAGGATCGCGATATTCGTCAATATGTTTCATGAAGCGAACAGAACGTTACAGAACATCAGCAGGCAAAGGCGGCACTTCGTCAGGCTCGAACGCTCCGCTGTCGATCAGTTCCTGCCAGAGTCTGAGGCTTTCGGCAGCTTCCTCCTCGTCGATGATTTTAAGGGCGAAACCGGCATGAACGATCGTATACTGGCCAGGCACGATTTCCGGCACATACTCAAGACAGGCTTTGGTCTTCGTACCGTTCACATCGACGACTCCCATTTTCAGGCCGTTTTCATCGCTCATCTCAACGAGCTTTCCGGGTATGGCAAGACACATGATTATTAATGTAAAAATTTATATTTGGAATGATCTGACGGATCAGACTGATCCGTCAGATTGATTCACCCACCCCCCCATACTTCCCTTTCAGATACTCCCTTCCGATAACCACCTGCCCGAGCGAAAGTCCTCCATCGTTGCAAGGTACGGCGGCATGGCAGAGTACCCGGTACCCGGAGGCCTGCAGTTCGGCAACAAGCGTTTCGAAAAGGAGGGTATTCTGAAAAACGCCGCCGCTGAGTGCAACCGTCCGGACTCCAGATGCAGCTGAAGCCCTCGCTGCTATATCGCAGAGCATATCGCAGAGCGTCCGGTGGAACCTGCGGCTGATCTCCGCTCTTTCCATACCTCTGCGGGCCGCATCCGCAGAATCCCGAATAATCGGGGAAACAAGCATCTGCAGACGACCCCCGAACTCCTCTATGCCGTAACCGAACCGCTCTGCGCCCACCGAGCCCCCAGCCGCATGCATGAGCGCCGCAGCTGCCTGCCCTTCATAGGTGACGCTGCCGGCATATCCGCTTATGGCAGCAATGACATCGAACAAGCGCCCGCAGCTCGACGTTTCAGGAGAATTGATCTTTCTGTCAATCATCTCTGCGACCGGCTCTGCCGGCAGTCCATCGAGAAACGGAAGATCGGGCACGTTCCCGAAACTTCGATACAGATAGCCTATAGCGGCACGCCACGGCTGAACAACGGCCGCATCGCCGCCCGGAAGCGGCATGCGTTCCAGAGAAGCGAACCGCCGGGCACCAGCAGCATCGCCGACAAGCACTTCTCCGCCCCATATCGTGCCATCAGTACCATAACCGGTACCGTCGAGAAGCAAGCCGATTGCCGGTCCCTGTTCGCGGTTTTCGGCCAGACAGGAGGCAAGATGGGCGTGATGATGCTGCACGCCCAATGCCGGAATCCGCTGTTCGCAAGCCCAGCGCGTCGTAAGATAGTCCGGGTGAAGATCGTGAACAACAAGTTCGGGAACTGCGCGAAAAAGCCCCTGAAGATGCAACGCTGTCTGGCCGAAAAATCGCCATGTCTCGTAATTCTTCATATCGCCGAGATGCTGGCTGAGAATGGCGTTGCGACCGTGAAGCAGGCAAAGCGTATTTTTCAGCTCCCCTCCGACCGCAAGGAGCGTCGGGCCGTCGCCATCGAGCACGACCGGGGCGGGCACGAAACCCCGGCTCCTGCGTACAAGCCGCAATGCGCCGGCAACATACAGGCCGACAGAATCGTCACATCGCTGCACGATCGGCCGGTCATGTACGAGAAACGCATCGGCAATACCTGCAAGACGAAGAAGCGCCTCCCCGTCTTCATGCAAAACCGGTTCGTCGCTGACATTCGCGCTTGTCATAACAAGCACATCCATACCATATGCCATCAGCAGCGCATGCAACGGCGAATAAGGCAGCATCACGCCAAGACGCGCGTTCCCCGGAGCGACAGCATCATGCAGATCGTACCCCTCGCTTTTCAGCAGAAGAACGACCGGCGCTTCAGGAGAGCGCAGCGCAGCCTCTTCGCCTTCACCCGCAAAACAGAGCCTTTTCACCGTCTCCATGCCTGAAACCATCACCGCAAACGGCTTCTCCTCCCGCTGCTTCCTCTGCCGGAGACGCACAACGGCTTCGCCATTACGCGCATCGACGGCAAGATGAAAACCGCCGATCCCTTTTACAGCGACGATCCGGCCTTGCCGCAACAGCTCCGCGACGTCACGGATCGCATCGCAGCCGGAAAGCGGTTCGCCCGATCCGTCAAGCAACGAAACCCCGGGCCCACAGACCTGACAGGCATCCGGCTGGGCATGAAAACGCCGGTCAAGAGGATCGCGGTACTCCGTAATGCAATCCGCGCACATTTCAAAACCCTTCATCGAAGTGAAAGGACGATCGTACGGAATCCTCTCGACAATCGTGTAACGCGGACCGCAATCGGTACAGTTGATAAAAGGATAACCGTAACGTCGGTCGTCGGGATCGAACAGTTCGCTGCGGCATCTGTCGCAGAGCGCAATATCCGGAGGAATAAGCGTCTCCACCGAGCTGCCCTCTGCGGAAGAATCGATGATGAATCCCCCTTCGGGCCGAACCGGAATATCCTCCGCGGAAATCGAACCGATACGGGCAAGCGGAGGCGCCTCTGCGGCAAGCGCATCGAAAAAGCGGTCAAGCTCCGTAACGTCGCCCTGCACTTCGATCATCACTCCTGACGCAGTGTTCCTGATGAACCCGTCGAGCCCCAGCAAAACGGCCTGCCGGTAGACGAACGGACGAAACCCGACCCCCTGCACGATCCCGCTGACGAGGATCCTTCGCCGAACTTCGCCGCCGGAAGCAGCCGCACCTTTCAGCTCTGCGAAAGCCGCTTTTCCAGCCACGACGCCCATAAATCGACTCCTTCGCCGGTTTTTGCCGAAAGTTCGAACCATTCGAGACCATGACTGAGCCGCATGGCGTTTTCGCGACAGACGGCGGCATCGAAATCCACATATGGAAGCAGATCGATCTTGTTCAGGATGCAGACATCCGCTTCATGGAACATATACGGATACTTCAGTGGCTTGTCGTCGCCTTCGGTCACGCTGATGATGACAACCTTCAACGCCTCACCCAGATCGAACATCGCAGGACAGACAAGGTTTCCGACATTTTCAATGCAGAGAAGCGACCCGTCCTGCAACGGCAACTCCTTTACCGCCCGGTTGATCATCTGCGCGTCGAGATGGCAACCGGTACCTGTATTGATCTGGATCACCGGCACTCCGAGAGCATCGATGCGATCCGCATCCCGGGTTGTCTGCTGATCCCCTTCTATAACCGCTACCGGCACCTTTTCCTTCAGAAGAGGAATTGTTTTTTCAAGCAGCGACGTCTTGCCGGAACCGGGCGAACTGAGCACATTCAGTGCGAGAATCCGTTTCGCATCAAAAAAACCCCTGTTCCTTTCTGCGAGAAGATTGTTATGCTGAAGCACATCCTGCTCCATCTGCACCGTCCTGGACCTTCGCTCATCATGATCGTGACGATGATGGTGATGTTCGTGATGATGGTGGTGATGATCATGGCTGCCGCCGCCCCCCTCACCGGGTTTGAGCAGCACGGCTTCGCCTTCGGAACCGCATCCGCATGTATCGCACATAACGTCATTCTCCCTCTTCGATTGTAATTGACTCAATAATGAACTCGTCGCCCGAAACAACCCGTACGGCGAGCGAGCGGCACTCCGGACACTCGGCAACATGAAACGAAACCGCAAACGAAGCGCCGCAGGAGACGCAAACCCCGCGTCCCTCGCGCTCCTCGATCACCAGAACGGCATCTTCGGCAAGCGACCCCCTGGCGGCAGCGGAAAAACAGAACCTCAACGCATCAGGGAGTACCCCTGCCAGCCGCCCCACGACAAGCGCAATTTCCGATATGACTCCGGAACCTTCCAGTCGCGCTCTGGCTTCAGCAGCCTCGATGATGGAAATCGCTACCGACATTTCATGCATAACCCGCAACCGATTAACAATCGTTTCGCCGCCTGATTTTTCATCATAGCAAAGCGTTTATTCCCGATCAACAAAATTTTTGTAACTTCGAAAGATTTGTTTCAAATACAATCATAAAACACACGCAGATACGTTGAATAACCTTACCGGATTATGCGGCATTCCGGCAGGCGACATAACCGGTCTTCTCGACCTGGCTGAAGGTTTTAAAGAGAAGCTGGTCACTCCCGAGCCGGTCTTTCATCCACTGCTGCAGAACAGGCGAATAGCGCTGGTTTTTTTCGAAAACTCGACCCGCACCCGTTTTTCATTTGAAATCGCCGCCCGTCACCTTGGAGCAGGCACCCTGAGCTTCTCGGCATCCGGCAGCAGCGTCAGCAAAGGCGAAACCCTCAGCGACACCATCAGGAATCTCGAAGCCATGAAGGTGGATGCATTCGTCCTTCGCCACGCATCATCGGGAGCTGCGGATTTCATTACGGGCATCACCCGAAAAAGCGTCATCAACGCCGGCGACGGAGCGCATGAACATCCGACGCAGGCACTGCTCGACATATTCACCCTTCGCCGGCATTTCGGCCGCATTTCCGGCCTGAAGGTGGCCATTCTCGGCGACGTGCTGCACAGCAGGGTTGCCCGGTCGAATATATTCGGCCTGCAGACGCTCGGCGCACGCGTAGCGCTCTGCTGTCCCTCGACCCTTATACCTTCCGACGCCGACGCTCTCGGAGTCGATCTCCATACCGACATTGACCGGGCTATCGAATGGGCCGATGCCGCAATCGTGCTCCGACTCCAGCTCGAAAGGACAACAGGCGGATACATTCCATCGCTCGAAGAATACTCCGCCCATTTCGGCCTCAACGACGAACGGCTTGAAAAAATCCGCAAGCACCTGCTCGTACTGCATCCGGGACCCATCAACCGTGAAATCGAAATTTCCAACAACGTCGCCGACCGAATACAACCGCCTGGCTATTCAAGCAGCATGCTCCTCGAACAGGTCACAAACGGCGTGGCAGTAAGGATGGCCGTACTGCAGGCCCTGCTCGCGTCATGATGGTCGAATTCATATGCTGCAACCAAAACAGAAAACAAACCAGATCAATAACCATGAAAACCGGATCGTTCCTCAGAAACATTTTCGCTCTCGGCATCGCGCTTTCTGCCTTCACCTCAGGCACAGCATCGGCCGAACCGCTCCTCAACCCCACGTTCAACACGCTTTTCAAACCGCTGCTCGCAGACCCTGCTGAACCAAGGATCGCGGTCATGCCGAAAATCTCCGAAGACGGGCTGCAGCTCGATATCGGCACATCGGCAGACATCTATCAGAATGAGAAAAAAACCTTCGCCGTCGGCGTTGATTTCGGAACATTTTCGCTTCTCGGCACTTCAGACAACTTCAGGTTTCCGGTCGATACCATAGACTACCTGTTCGGCATCAACGCCACATGGAAAACATCTGTCGATACCGGAAGCCTTCCGTTCGACGAACTGAGCGCCCGACTTCGCTTCAGCCATATCTCCGCGCACTTCCAGGACGGACATACCGATGAAGACGGAAACTGGATCCAGGATGGCCCCTTCGATATTCCCTTCACCTACAGCAGGGAATTCATCAACCTTACCGTGGCGCTCAGCTCATCTGAAAACAACCGGGTGTATGCCGGATACCAGTACCTCTGGCACAGCATCCCCGATAACATAAGCTCCCACTCTTTCCAGGCCGGAGCGGAAATTTCCACGCCATACAACACCTACCTTGCCGCCGACTTCAAGCTCCTGCCTGTATGGAAAGGCGATGAAGATGGAGAAACCGACGGATACCGCGGCACCTGGAACCTCCAGGCAGGAATGCGTCTCACTGCCCTCGGACTCGACCGCATAAGAATCGCGTACAACTACTTCTCCGGCATGAGCCGCCACGGCATGTATTTCTACAAACCCGAAAGCTTCAGCACGGTCGGCATGATTGTTTT
>Ga0194127_10007462_pt1 | contig 12054 bp, 7 predicted proteins | sample TA2KigC100mmetaG_FD_148624 | JGI IMG/M metagenome (GOLD analysis project Ga0194127, IMG submission 148624) | Freshwater microbial communities from Lake Tanganyika, Tanzania - TA2015036 Kigoma Deep Cast 100m | ecosystem: Environmental > Aquatic > Freshwater > Lake | place: Tanzania: Lake...
TGTTAACAAGTGGTTCAACTTGTTTTTCAATAATTGTCATACGATATGCATTAGCAGTTGATTTAATTACTTTACCAGTATTCTTTCCTGATTTAATTTCTTGAGAACAATGTCCAGCTTCATATTTCAATGAAATATTAGTTGAATAACCAGCATGTAAACATAATCTTTGAAAATCATCAGCTAATTTTTTAGAAGATGTATCATATCTTCTGGTACCATTTTCCATAGTATGACCATCACCCAACATCATACCATCAATTAATTCACAACATAAATCAGGTGTTAAGTTCCATACCCATTTAGGTAATGATTTATTTATAGCACCAACATTAAATTGTTCCATATATTGACCTAGTTGTTTATTTGAAATAGTAATAATATTATCTGATTTTGCTTCAGGATGATCTTTAGTAGAATGATAAGTTAAATTTAGTGAATTACAAATACTAACAACCTTAACAAATACTCTATCTTTATGAGAAGAGATTTTAACATAATTACTAAATTTATCAACATGACCTTCAGCAATCCAAATACCATAAAATTGTAACCAACTTTTAATTTCTAATTGTTGATCTCCAAGTTTAAAATGGGTAATGTCATTTTTATCATTGTACATAAATTGTTCTGAATTTTTTGAAACAATTATACTATTGACATTCTTTTTGTAACATCTACGTTGATGTAAAATATCTTCAGCAAATTCAGTTTTGTATCTTGTCCCAGTTTTGGGTCTCACCCACATTCTGTGATTAGGTGTAACACATAATGAAACTTGATTTGATTCAACTAAATACATATTACCAACATAATCATAGTTTTGAGTTTCAGATGGATTTTGATACACTAATTTATCATCAACTAATGAAGCTACTTGATGTTCTTTAGTAACATCTTTTACATTAATCCAACCATCAGTAGTTAGTACTTCATGTGAATCATCATAACAAGTAAATTTATCACCAGCAATTGGTTTACGTTCCATACGAACTCTCATGTTGTACATTTCATATCCTTCAGAATTATAAACACCAGTATGAACACGATCAATAACACCTTCAACATTTGTTTTGAAAATAACTGAACTATCTTTATAAACTTTATTATTATTACCAGTTGGTTGAATTGGTGAAATTTTTCCAATAATAATATCTTCATTATCAACAATTGTTTCTTCTGGTGCAAATCCTTTATCATTTAATTTATCATAAGAACCTTGTTTCATACCAGTTACTTTATTACGATCGGGTTTAGTAAAAATATCATCTTGTGAAGTTGATGGATTCTTTTGAATCTCAGCTTCAAATTTCTTTAAAGTATCAGCTCTGAAAATACCTCTGTCGATGGAAGACTGATTGAAAACGATGCTATCTTCTTGATTAAATCCTGAATATGATGCTACTGCTACTATAGCATTCTCACCATAAGGTAAATCTAAACAGCCGTTATATTTCATAGCTTGTGTAGTAACTAATGGAATTTGTGGATGGTACAAAACTTGTGAGATATCCATACGATCTTTGTAAGAAGTCAAGTATACACCAATTGATTGTTTTGCTTGTGAAAAGTGAATGATATTACGATTGGCATAATTATGATTTGAAAATGGAATATTAGCAACAACAGTTCCCAACATAACCCATGAATGAAAATCACAATGGGTATATTTCAAATAACGATAATCACCATATCTATTAATCTTACTAGAATCACTATATTCTACTTTACGATTTTCAGATTCTTTTGATTCAGTCAATCTATGTTCACTTTCAGCTACTAGTAAATGGTTCAATGATTCAATATCTTCATATTCAATTAAATTAGGATATTTACTTAAAATTTTTCTCCAAGATTTTGTTTTATCAGTTTGACTTAATTCCAAATTAATATCTTTAATAATTTCTGGTGTAAAATTCAAATTATTGTCATTAACTATCAAAACAGGTCTAATTAATCGCCCACCATCAAAATATATTTTTATTTCTTTATTTTTGTAATCGAATAAAATTGATGTATTTCTATCAATAACATTTTCTCTTCTTTTTTTCTTAAGTAATTCGAATATATCATAAGCTTGATTAATTTTACATACACCAACCCAATCACCATTTAGAAATATTTTTACCCAGGTATTCATAGTTAATGGATCAATATCATAAGGATGTTTAATAGATTTATTTTGTTTCATTAAACTCTTTAGAACATCTACCTGAGTAGAATTTTGAACACTAACTCCTGCCATCATGGCTAAACTTTTAACAATACCAATCTTAGCACCTTCTGGTGTTTCTACACAATTTGAACTTACAATATTATTAGCAATGAATGAATGATTATCTGATACTGTAGTGAAATCATATACTAGTTCATTTGGTAATTCAGATATTTCTACTATTTTATCAACTAAACAATTATTATTTGAGTAATTATATAAAACATCACCAACTTGTAAATTCTCAGTTAGTTTCCATTCATTAACGTTATTATTAAAAACTAGTAATGGATGATCACCAGTTGCTTTAATTGAATTTAGTTCTGTTTTAATTAAATATAAACTGGTAGACATTATTTCAAATTTATTTTTTATTTCAGATGGCTCTGATAATAAAGTATGTTTATTAACTGTCATTACATAATCACCATCTACAATCTCTTTGATTGATTTATAATTTACACCATCACCCATTAAAATCTGAGTATCACCAGTTAAACAACATAACATTTGAGCTTGATTATTATTAACATGACGAATAGATGTCACTTTAGTAGTTGAATCATCCATACTTGGAGATAAAATTCGTCTTAAATAACTCATACCTTGAACCCAACTTAAACGTTGAAGTGATTGAGCTACTCCTTTTTTTGTTTTGTTCATTCCCCAAATACCCGTAGCTAATGCTGTTTTTAAACCTTGTTCAATAGTAGATGGTTTAATTTGATGAACAACATTAATAGGTGTATCATCTGATTGATTCTTCTTCTTAAATAATTTACCAATTTCATTTAACATTTTTTTCCAATTTTGTCTAAATAATTGTCCTAATAAAATACCAGCAGGTTCAACACGTTTGTTTTGTAAAGCATCACGGTCATCAACATCTTGACGACCAAGCATAACATTTAATAATTTATTAGTCATGTATCCTAAGAAAACAATCTTTTTAGTAATATCTTCACCTAAATGAGGAAGTAAATCTTGTCTTAAAATTTTTTCTAAATACATCTTCTTTTGAATTTCTGCTAATTTTTCATCTGATTGACTTATACGCTTGTTCTTTTTAAGCTTAGTAATCAAGTAGTTAATTGCTTCTTCTTTAGTTCTAATTGGAACACCATTTTCATCATTTGAAAAAGCTACAGATGGTCTAATATAATTTAACATTTTAGTATCTCCTAAATCATAAGTAATATAACTAATAATATTTTGATCAGCTTCAACACCTAGAGCTCTCATCAAAATAAAAAGTGGTATATCAACTAATTGAGAACTTGTACTAATTGTAAAAACACCATCTTTTCTATTTTTAATAGTCAAAATTTGAAGATTATCAGACCAATCATTACGCCTTGAATTAATTTGAGCAGAATAAATAATACCCTCCTCATAAGATGGATCCTTTTTAGTAAAAACTAATATTTTATTATCTACCATTTTCTCCATGGTCATGACAATTTTTTCAGCACCATTAACTATGAAATAACCACCTGGATCAATTCTACATTCTCCTTTTAAATCTTGTTTGATATTTGTAGAACAATATTTCGATTTAACCATGATAGGAATATTAGCTACTGGTGTTTCTTTTTCAACATCACCAACATTTTTAATTGTTTTTTCTCCAGTTATTGAATCTACTTTTTCTACAAATTGTTGAACATCAGCAACAACACTTGCAAAATAGTTTAAATGATTTCTTCTTGCATCTGAAGGAAATTTAATTTCATTATCATTTTCAAAAGTTGATGGTTTAATTCTAATATTAGAGCATTTGAATCCATGCAAATAAATAATTTCTTTGTCTACATTTTCATAAAAATAATTTTGTTCTTGAATTAAAGAATAAGGAATTATCTCTCCTACAAATTGATGAAATGATGCAAATAAATGATCATATAGGACTTTTGGTTGATTGAAATATAGTTCAATCAATTTATCAATATCTTTTTGAATATTCGATGTCATTATTAAGGTATATATTCTTTTTTTAGATATTATTTTTTATTCAATTTTTATATAAAAACCCTAGTTTTTTATATAAAAATCATAAATTAACTACTTTTATCTAATAATCCATCTAAAAATCTATTGATATCTTGATTAGATTTTAATTGTATATTTGAATTGTTTTCCATATCAAAATATTTAATAACTTTTCTAGTTATTAATTTAGTAGGGATTAATAAAACATAGTATAATAATTTATTTTTTAAAATTATATACTTGTTATTAATATTATTATAAATACTAATTATTTTATTTCCATGTTTATTTTTACTAATAACATTAACTAATAATCCCATTTGATAAACTAATAAATGTAACATTATTTTAATAAAATTAACTATTAATATTGTAGGATCAAAATTATTTGAGTTTAGTAAATTATTATTTTTATAAGTTAAATTTAAAAATAAATAAAGTAATAAAGTGTTAAAAAAAGTTCCAGTACTCATGTAAGAATATGAAAAACCAAAAAATATTAATTGTAATAGTTCCATTAGTAATTAATATTATTATTTGTTTAAGTTAATTATATGTATTTTTTAGTGTATTATATAATATATTATCTGATATTACTTTTGACTCCAATTTATTTTTTACTATATCTTTATTTTCTTTTATAAATTCACCGTAAGATTTATATTTTCTTTCAACTAAAGATAACCCTTTTTTAATATTTTTTGGTATAGTAATTGATTTCATATCTTTTATGTCTACTTTATTAGGATTACAATATAAATAACTTTGTTTTAAATATCTATTAAATTCATCATTAGTTATTGATCTATCTTTTCTTAATTGTAATAAAAATTCTTCATTAACATTGCAAAAATTTAAATCACTACTTGTGGGTTTAGATTGAATATATTTTATTGTTATTTCTGGTAATGAATTCATAGTATATGATCTAACAGTTGCAAATTTTTTATCAGTTATTTTTTTAATAACAAATTCTACTACAGTCTGGTGATATCTATGTAATATTGTAGTATTTCTCATAATTTGTGAAAAACTTTCAGGTGTTTTGATAATACCAAAAAGTTTTCCAACAGCAATAGGATTATTAGATTTAAAATTTTTAAATACTTCATTAATAAATGCTAAAGTTTCAGTAATATTCTTTGCATATGTTAATTCAACATTATTATTAAATATAATATGATCTTTAGAGTAACCTAATAATTTTAATATTTCATTTAATTTATCTATATTATCAGATGTTTTAATTTGATTAATCATATTATTATTAGTAACCTTAAATCTTAACCAAATATTACTTAATTTGTAAGGAATTTTATCAAATTTAAAATCGCTCATTTTTAATGTTATTTTTTGTTTTTCTAATTCTAATCTAATATTAATTATCTTATCATTTATATTATTTAATTTAATTCCATATATTTTTAAAAGATTTTAAAAATTACCAAAAATATTTGATTTATTCTCTTTTGACAAGTTTCTCCATGCTGCATATTTATTATTAAATAATTCATCAATTGTCATATTTTGTTCTCTTTGTAAAACCTTACTAGCTTTATTTTCTTTAATACATTTAACTTCTTTAACATATCCTAAATTATCAAAACCATATAATAAAGCGGATGATTTTTTGGGATTTGCTGAAAAATTAAAGCAACTCTTATCACTTGTTTTACTACAACATAATTGAGCCTGTAACTTTTCATCATCATTTATAACTTTATTATTAATTAATTCATAAGTTAGTAACAATCTGTAATTATGTTTTAATAAATAAAAAATTTTTTGTAAGTTTTTAAATTCATTTACAAGTGGTTTTAATTTAGTAAAATCATCTTCGTCTACTATTTTTTTTACTACCATCTTAATATCACTTACTAAAATACCAACTAATTTTCCAAAATCTTTTTTAATAAATATATTAAAATCAGAATTAGTATTTTTCTTAAATTTTGCCATTAATATCATCATATTTTTTTCTAAACTACTACCCAATGATTTAACATTAAAATTTTTTAGATATTCAGATAGAGAAATAATATCCATATATTTTATTGATTCACGTAATAATGATGAAACTTTAGGTCCTGAATTAAATAATTTTATTGAACCTGATTTTATTTTTTGAACAGTTTTATCTAATTTTTGAGTAAAAGCTTCTAATTCTTTTTTATTTACTACTCTTACCTTATTTATCATTTTTTTAGAAGCTGATCTTACTTTACGTGATACTGATCTGGAAGCTGATCTTAATTTAGGTGATACTGATCTGGAAGCTGATCTTAATTTAGGTGATACTGATCTGGAAGCTGATCTTACTTTACGTGATACTGATCTGGAAGCTGATCTTAATTTAGGTGATACTGATCTGGAAGCTGATCTTAATTTACGTGATACTGATCTGGAAGCTGATCGTACTTTAGGTGATACTGATCTGGAAGCTGATCGTACTTTACGTGATACTGATCTGGAAGCTGATCGTACTTTAGGTGATACTGATCTGGAAGCTGATCTTATTTTTTTAGCAGCTGATCTTACTTTAGGTGATACAGATCTGGAAGCTGATTTAGCTGCAGCAACAACCTTTACTTTAACTTTTGGTGTTATTTCTTTGAGATAATTTTGATAGGATACTTGACAGTATTTTTGAAAATTATCCTTGTTACAAAATTCTATTTTTGGTGAAATAATTACCAATAATAATTGCTGGATTAAATTAGAAATTACGTCTTTATCATCAATAATACATAACATACTATTAACTAAATTATTCATATTCCATACAGCAACAATATCAGATAATAAAATAGTTTTTTTAATATTAAATTCATATAATGGAGATATCAAACAATTATTATTAACTATATTTTGAATTAAAATAGTTGCCTGGTCAATTTTATTTGATGGTATTTTTATATTACTAAAATATTTTTCAAGGGTTAATTTTTTATCAATATTATTTGGTTTAACTAATGGTTCAATAATTTTATTAATATGATTATTTAATCCATATGAGGTTATGAGATTTTTATTTTGATTTAAAATATCTTTTGTATGACTAGATTGTAAACTCCAACATACATTTGAAAAATTTTCAGTAGAACAATTTTTATTATAATTAAACACAAATATTATTACACATACTACTAAAATTAATAATAAATTTTTTTTCATTTTATATTTTATATTAGATTTTTTTATACTTTAAATTAATTATATTTATAAAACAATTAAAGACAATTTAATATTTAATATTAATGGATACAAAACTTAAATATAATTGGAATATTTGGTATCATCATGAAAAAGATAACTGGAAACTATCAGGGTATAAACAATTATATAATATAAATAGTGCTAATAGTTTTTGGAAGTTTTATAATAATTGGGATAAAGTTGGTGGAGTATCAAATAAACACTTTTTTTTAATGAGAGAAAATATAACTCCAATATGGGAAGATAAAAATAATATTAATGGTGGGTGTTGGTCTTTTAAAATTCAAGAAGATCAATCTGAAGATTTATGGGAAGATTTATCAGTTTATTTGGTATGTAATGAATTATGCCCATCAATTGAAGATGAAATTATGGGTTTATCTATTTGTCTAAAAAAAAATAATAATACTGTAATTAAAATTTGGAATAAAAATTCAAAAAATAATAGTTTAAAATTAATTAATGAAAATATTTTAAAAAAATGGGGTATGGATATAATTTATATTGCTCACATGCCAGAAAATCAAGTAAATGATATTTAATATATAATAATAAAAATATATTAAATAACTAATCAGATTTGGTAGGACTTAATACCAATTTTATTTCACCTAAAGCTGCAATTTGATAGGTAATTATAATTGGATAATCGTTTTTTATAAACATAGTAACTTGATTACATAAATTTGTACATTTTGTAAAAATTAATAAAAATTTTAATTCAAATAAACCTTGAACAATTTCATTTGTATTACTAGTTGTGGATATAATTGATAAACCTCCGTTTGTTTCACCTACTTCAAATTCAATATTACCTATTTCTCCCTTACCAGAAAAAAATAATTTATTGGACGTTGCTTTAATTTCTATTTTATCTGTAGAACTAGCCATATCTTTACAATATTTATGAAAATCTTGGGAAGGTAGTGTTATAGAATATGGAAATTGAATTGGAGAAATATCATATGTTTCTTCTTCAATATCCATTAGATTTAATTTAAAAGTTTTCTTTTCTTTTCTTTCAGCACTTTCCAAAACAACTATTAATTTATTAATATCTTCATCATCAACCAACCAAGTCATTGTATCAAAATGACTCATACATTTTAAACATTTTAACAAGTTACCTATATCTATACCTAAAGATAATTTCTTTTTATGATAATTATATTTATAAACTTCGAATTTATCTGCATCTAATCTCATATAAACTAATATTTTACCTGTTTTATTTACTTCTTTAAGAATCACTCCCCCAATAGTTTTTTTATCACCATTTGATTGTTTAATATTTTTTTCTTTAGTTTTTTTTATATTTTCAGAAGATTCATTATCTGAATCAGATTCATAATTACTATCATTTTCACTATCAGATGAATTATCTTTTGAATCATTATTTTCTATATAATAAGGATAAAAATCAAAATTAGCATCTGTCAATAATGAATTTATGGCATCTGTGACGATTTTAATGGCTGAAGCTTGGGTAGTTTTAAGTTCTAATATATAAACCATCTATTATAATTATAAAAACTATTATTCTTTAAAATGTTTTATTTTAAGTTTAAAAAAGAAAAAAATTATAAAAAAAATCTAAATATAGTTATATAAATGGTAAATTCATATGTTTTAGTTAATCCACATATTGAAGGAAATTTTAAATCTAAAATAAAGGCTAAAAATTCTAATGAAGCCGCTAACATTTTCTACAAAAATTTATCAGAACATTTCAATAATTTTGTACCTAAATTTCATTTTTCTATCCAGAAAGGTTCTTCTGGCGATGGAAAATATTATCATTTTGAAGTTAAAGAGACAAAGGAAAATAATGAAGTTACTTTTAAAGTTAAACAAATGAACATTGCTGGTGAAGGAGAAGTTATTTCTAGCTTTAAAAATAAATTAGAAAACTTTAAAGCAAAATTAAACCAAGATGGTGGTAAAAAAAAGAAGTCTAGGAAATCTAGCAAACACATGTCTGATGATTCAGATTTTGATGATTCATCTGATGATTTCTATCGTCGTGCTAAATCATATATGCCCGCATCTCAACCAATTTACTATTGGTGGTATGATCCCTACGTTTACAGATTAGATTCTATTTATATTCCTACCTTTTATGCATATGTTAGACCTTACATTGAATTAAGTCTTACACTTTAAAATAGAATTAAATAAATTAGTTTATTTATTTTTATATAACTTTTCAAAACTACTGATTAATTCAGTCATACAATTATAATACATATCGTTAATTTGTTCTTTCACTTCAAAATTTTCAACATGTTCTTCATTAATATTAAGTAAAAATTTATTGATTCCTTCAAAGTTTAATAATATTTGATCATCATCTAAAACCAAACAATTTTCATATCTTGATAAAAAGTAATCTTTATATTTATTGTATGACCTTGAATCTTTCCATAAAATGACACTACTAATTGAATCTAATGAATATTTAAATTCATGTTTAGATAAATAAGATTTAACCATAATTTCAGAAAATTCTCTTGATCCACAAACTCTATCTAGATTATTAATTAAATAATCTTCAGGTGTATCCATTCTAAGTTGTTCACAAATATAATCATATAACACCTCATATTCATCTATCTCAACATTATTACAAATTCTTAACATATTTTGATGATTTAAATTTTTATTTAATAACCAACTTAGAGTAATAAAAAGTGGTTTACCCTTCTTATCAAATTTCATTACCATATCATTTAAATCGTCATCAAGTTCTAAAATTTTTACTACTTCACCTTCTAATTTATTATTTGGTGCCATAATATTAACTATTGTATTTGCATCATTATTTAGTTTTAATTTAAGAAAATGCAAAAAACTTTCAAAAGCACAGGTCATCAAAAAATATTTTCCATTAAGAATACGTCCAGATTGTCCAAATATTTTTAAATAATTAAAAGGACAACAATTAACTTTATTTTCGATATCTAACACATCACAAACCTCATTTAAATATTTTTCTATTTTTGAAAAATATATGTAATATTGTCCATCATGCTTAGTAATCATTGATTCTTTATGTAAAAATATATAATTTAATTTACCAACAAATAAATTAGATCCAAAAAAGAATTGATTAACACGAGATAGAGGAATAATATTTTGACGAGTTAATTCAAGAGAAGTTTTTTTATCTTGTTTATTTAATAAACCAGTTTTATAAATATTGTGAAAAATACCAACATATTGACTTGTAGTTTCCATTAATATTATTTGTATATTTAAATAATATTAATAGTTTTCAACTTTTATAAATTAATCAATTCTCTTAAAAATATAAAATCTATATAGATCATTCCAAATACGACCTTCTTTTTCTGCTCCCTTTAAATCACCATAAAATTTAGCAACATTTTTATAAAACTTTTTGTTTTTAGGATTCTCTTCATAATCTATTACATTCATAAACCATTCTTTATTCATATTATACAAATTAACAAATAAATCAGTATCAACTAAAATACAACCCGCTTTTTCCATTGTCTTAATCATTAATTTTGGAGTTACTAAATATTCTGTAATAAATTTTCCTTCTTGACTAACCCAACTCATATGTACATCAATTGAATTTCCAGGTTCATCTTTAATATCACCATCAAATTTTTTAACTATTTCAAAAAATTTAGCTCTTTGACCTTCATCATCAGTGTAATAAGATGTATATGATTGTTTTCCATTTAATAAATTTAATACTTGTTTTGAATCAAATGTTGTACAAAGTAAATAACCATCTAATTTTAAAAAATGTTTTACTGTATTAGATAAATTATTAATAGATGCTTGTGAATCAAATAAATAATGAATAGCAAATTGACTATTGATAATATCATATTTTTTGTCTTTTCCAAAATAATAATTAATTTTCTTCTTATTATCAGAATTCATAGATGGAAATTTTTTTTCTTGTAATTCTACAGTTAGAGGTACACTTGCATCAGCATTAATAAAAAATGCTTTAGTAAAATCTGGATATTTATTTAAATTATTTTGATATCTGACAGTTGCGCTATCTAAAACACCAAATAAACCTTCATAATCTGGATCAATACCTACAAATTCACCAACCCTACTATGATACATTTTCATAATATCACCACCACGACCACAACCTAAATCTAATACATTTTTCTTTCTTGCTTTTCCATCTCTATTTTCTTTACCTGGTGAACAATATGAATAAATAATAATTGATTTAATCCAATTATGAAACTCTCTAAATGCACTTCCCAAATTGGTAATTTTTTGATAATAAATATCTTGGGCTCTTTCTGATGATATTACTTTAGTATCAATTCTTGACGATAATATTTTTTGTTGTTGAACATAACTTTCTGGTCTTGATAATTTTTGAATTTCTTCTATAGTTACAGCTTCAATCATTGATTTCCATACTTTAATAGCATTTTCTTTAAAGTTACCATAACGTTTTTTATCTCTCAAAACTGATTCAGTTTTATCCCAACGAGTTCTTAATATTTTCCATCTGTATTGATGAGGAATTGCTACATCATTATTATATATGACTTCAACAACTGTTTCATCATTAATTAAATTACCTTCTACATCTCTTACTTCATCTTTTTCTAATATAAAATATGCTT
>Ga0194127_10007464_pt1 | contig 12053 bp, 4 predicted proteins | sample TA2KigC100mmetaG_FD_148624 | JGI IMG/M metagenome (GOLD analysis project Ga0194127, IMG submission 148624) | Freshwater microbial communities from Lake Tanganyika, Tanzania - TA2015036 Kigoma Deep Cast 100m | ecosystem: Environmental > Aquatic > Freshwater > Lake | place: Tanzania: Lake...
GCCTACTTCAGTGTCAACTTCCCCGGGGAGGACGACTCCACGGTAGACGACACATTGGAGTTTGCAAGGCAGGTGAAACCGGACAAATGGCTCTTATCCTCCTTTGCCCCCCTGCCGGGGAGTGATACTTTTCAAAACCCGATGAAGTACGGCATCACATGGGTTAGCCCCCGCTGGGAAGATTATTACCTGGTCGGAAAAGAGGGGAAGTTTTCCCCCTGTTTCACGACGGAGGAATTATCCTTCGAGAGGCAGCTCGACCTTCACAAAAAAATGTTTCATTCCCTTCAGGAGATCCTGGGCAGGCTGCCGGGCATAACCCCATCAAGGAGTGATCCACTGTGCAATCAAAGGTCATAAGGATATGTTATTTCGGAGATTCGATTACCTATGGATTGGGCCATGACCACAAAGGGGTCGATATGACCAGACGATGGACCGCGCTGGTGGATGAGGCCCTTAAGAAATATGAGCCAAGGGGCCTCTTCATTTACAGCCTCAATCTCGGGGAGAATGGAAACACAACACGGAACGGACTGGAGCGGCTTCCGGAGGCCTATGCCTTCAACCCCGATCTCGTCACGGTTCAATTCGGAATGAATGATTGCAACTACTGGCTTTCGGATGGAGGCCTACCAAGGGTCAATCCTGTCTCTTTTAAATTCAACCTCAAGGAATTGATCGAAAAACTCTTTGCCGCAAAGGTCGGAAGTATCCTGCTGAGCACCAATCACCTCATTCCCGTTGAAAAGAAGATGCTGAATGGCAAGCCCTATAATGAGAATAACCGGTTCTACAACCAGATCATTCGAGAGGTCGCGGAAGAAACCGGAGCGACATTATGCGATATGGAAGCCCTATTGGCCGATTCGAGCAAAAACAAAACGCTTTTTCTTGACGAAAACGGCAGGTGGATTCACCTCTCTGAACTTGGAAATCAACGGTATGCCGAACAGATTCATCCTTTTATTGAAAAGGAACTGATAGGGATGGCGGGATGAAAAGAGTCCTTTTTCTCTGCGATCGACCTCTGGGAACCCGCTGTTTGAAGTTCCTGCTAACGGAGGACTGCCGGATTTGCGGTGTCGTGTCGAGAGACGGGGGAGAGATCAACTGGTGGGGAAGATCGAGCGTGAGGAATTTCTGCGAAGAACAGAGGATCGCCTGGTATGACCTCTCGAGACCCCTGATCGAGATTGCAGAGGAATGCCAACCGGATCTGATCATCTCCGTCCTGTATCCGAAAATCGTGGCCAAGGATCTGGTCGGGAAGATCCCCTGTTTCAACCTTCACTGCGCCCCTTTGCCCGAATACGGGGGATGGAATTCGACGCTCTGGGCCATTTTAAACGGTGAAGAGACCTTCGGGGCAACACTGCATAAGATGTCAGAAAGGCCCGACGAGGGAGACATCATCCAAAAGGGATCGTTCCGGATCCAACAGCATGTGACGAACATCAAATTATATCAGTTAGCCCATGAGGACGGGTACAGGATCTTCTGTAAAAATGTTTCCAGGCTGATTTCAGGGAGATACTCGTCCACGCCCCAAGCCGGACCCAGACGGTACTACAGGCGAACCGATCTTCCATCAAGAGAGGTTTGCCCCGAGTGGGAGGGAGAGAGGATCGCCACCTATGCCAGGGCCTTTTACTTTCCACCCTTTGAGCCGGCGTACATGATGATGGAGGGACAAAAAATAAGGCTGATCCCGGAGATACTCAGCGGCGATGGAATATTATTCGGGGAGAGAATCGCTGCCCCCTCTGAAGAGCGGGTCAAAAGCGAGAGAGGGGAAAGGGAAAGGGCGAGAGGCTAAGTTGAACATGGATCCAAAAAGGAATGGAACACATCCGCCAGTTTCAGTCATCATCACCTGTTACAATTACGGGCGCTTTTTAAGGGAGTGCATCGAAAGCGTCCTGGCTCAAACCGTTCAGGGGCTGGAGATCATTGTGGTCAACGACGGCTCCACGGATGAGACGGAGGCCGTTTGCAGATCATTTGGAGGGAATATCCGATATCACGCTCAACCCAATCGTGGACTGGCAAAGGCTTTAAATACGGGAATCGAAATGAGCCGCGGCGACTTCTTCTATTTCCTCTCTGCGGACGACAAGCTCTTTCCGGAGACGATTGAGAGACAATTGGAGGTCATGAAAGAGGACGAAACCTGTGCGGTGGTATGCGGAAACGCCAAGATGATCGATGAGAAAGGGAGGTCCATCGGAGATAATATCATCCCCTTTCCCGAGAAGAACGGACTGCTCAGAATGTTGGGAACTCCCAACCTCCATGACGGAAGCCTGCTTTTCAGAAGGGCCTCTCTGGAGAAAATCAATGCCTTATCTTTCGACCCCAGCCTCGGGAACTACCATATCTATCATTACAAATGTTTCCTCCTGGCCAGAGGATTTAGGATTCGATATCTGAATGAATTTCTGGTCTACCAGCGGGTTCACCCCTCCAACCTGAGCCATCCCCAGCATGTGAAGAAGATGATCGCGGGTTACGAAATATTGCGAAAAGAGATGAGGAACCACGTCACCGTCTTCGACCTCTTCGAGGGAGTGGACAAAGAGGATCGGGAGGAGATCGCCAAAGCCTATTACAAACTGGGCACACTCTTCTTTCTGTTCGGACAATACGAAATTGCTTATGATGATTTCAAGAGAGCATCCGCTTTGGCCAATGACATCTTCGAGAAGGAGGTGAATATCTCCGAATTGAACTTCGGCCAATACGTCTTTCCCCTTCCGGCGAAGAACATTCAGGTCCAGGACGAAAAGGCGAGGAGGGCCGTCAAAGGGGAGAAAGGGCCGGAGGCCAATGAGATCATCGAGTATCTCGAGCGGGGAAATATCATCAAGGCCTTTTTCGTCTGCAAGGAGAAACTGGAGAGAGAGCCGAACGACACGGAGGCAAAATACTTATTGGCCAAGACGTATTTGCGACAACTCCAATTCCATGATTCCGCCAACCGATTTCATGAAGTCACGTTGAAATTGCTCAGAGAGGTCCAAGCGGAGGCTCCCCTCCATTCGATCGACCTTTATCTCTGGCTCAGTCTCTTAGACGAGGAGAGAAGGGACAATTATTTCAATGAGTTAACAAAAAGGATGGGAGGGATGAAGTTTTATGATGTGAAAGAGATGGCCTGGGCAGCCAGCAATGCGAAGGCCATGGGGAAAACGGAATGGCTTAAAAATAGCATAGAGATCTTCAATCAGTCCGGGTTGATCCTCGATGCTCTGAAAGAGGCTTCCCCTCACGATAATCGATCCTTGAAAAGGAAGAGGGAAGAGAAAAAGATCCTTTTTATTAATCCTCCCTATCGAAGATTCCTGGGATTAGAGGCTCCTTGTTTCCCCCTGAGCTTTGGAACCATGGCCACCCTGCTCGAGGAGCAGGGATATGAAGCCGGGATCTATGATGCTGATTTTGACAGACGTTTCGCAGGAAGGACAGGGACGTATGAATATGGACTTTTGAATCATAAAAAGATCGGAGAAACCCTGGAGGACCGGAGGCATCCGGTCTGGGCTGAAATCGAACAGACCATACGATCCTTTGAGCCGGATATCATCGGGATCTCAGCGATGACCAACAAATACCCTATGGTCGAGCGGATTGCCGAGATCACGAAGTCTGTCAAAGAGGGGATTCGAGTGGTCATCGGAGGACATCATCCCTCGATTTATGGCGAGAGGTTGATCCGGAATCGAAATATCGATTTTGCGGTCCGGGGAGAAGGGGAAATGACGATGGTGGAGTTGGTCCATCGATTCTCTGCCTCCGGGAAAGACCTTTCCGAGGTCAAGGGGCTCATCTATAAGGAGAGCGGTGAAATCCGGACGAACCCTCCCAGAGAACTGATTCAGAACCTGGACCTTCTCCCGATCCCGAACCGAAACCTCATCCTCAACGACCATTATGCCTCGGGCAATAATGTGATGACCGGGCGGGGATGTCCTTTCCATTGCAGTTATTGCGGCGCAAGGGTGATTTGGAAGAACCGGGTGAGGCGCCGAAGTGTCGAAAAGGTCTTGGAGGAGATACGTGGGCTGATTCAGAAGACTGGGTCGCGATCGATCTCCTTCTGGGATGATTCGTTCACCTGCGATCGCAACTACCTCCGGGAGCTGATGAAAGGGCTTCGGAGGATCGATGGTCTTACCTTCAGCTGCATCACACGCTTGGACCTTGTGGACAAAGAGGTTTTACACCTCCTCAAGCAGGCGGGATGTCATCAGATCCTGTTCGGGATCGAATCCGGGAGCGACCGCATCCTGAAGTCGATCCAGAAAGGGATGAATCGGGATTTCATCAAGAAGAAGGTGGAAGAGGTCAATTCATTTAGCATTCCGTGGCTTGGATTTTTCATCATGGGATATCCAGGGGAAACGGGAGAAGAGATGGTTGAGACCCTTCGGTTCATGAAGGAGCTTGATCCTCCTTACGCTGAAATCAACATCTTTAATCCCCTGCCAGGGACCCCGGTGTGGGATGCCCTGGAAAAGGAGGGGCGGGTCAGCAGTGAGATGGATTTCTCGAGGCATTCCCAGGCAAGCCTTGAGAACCATTTCGTGAGCGGGATGGACCAGGAGACCTTCCGAAAGCTGGCGCTTCGGATGGCCAAGGCCTTTGATGAGCATAATCGGCGAAAGCAGGATGAACGAAAGTGTGTTTCGGGAAAAAAGGAGACCGGGACCTCAATTAGCCGAATCCAGAAGGATGAGAAGATTTCCTCGATCCTGCCGGCGTCTGCCCCCGGGTTTACGAAAGCCTTTCCTGTGCAGGTCCATTTCCTCATGATCGACAAATGCAACGCCAAATGCATTTTCTGCGGAGGGGACTATTTCCGGAGCGAGAGCAAACGGCTCATCACTCTCGAAAAGTTTCAACGGATGGCTGCCCATTTGAAATTGGAACGTTTTCAAAAAATCGTCTTAGCTGGGGCGGGAGATCCATTATTGAACCCTAACTTGATCCCCATCATTCAATACACCAATGACCGATATTCAGGCGTAGGCATCTCCATCACCACCAACGGGATCGCCCTCACCGAGGAGATCTCCGAGGCATTCCTTCGGTGCAAGATTTCCGATCTCAACATTTCCATCAATGCGGCCAGTCGGAACGTCTATAAACGAGTCATGCAAGTCGACTGTTTCGATAAAGTATGCCGTAACGCCAGAAGATTTGCAGCTCTCCGGAGGGAAAAAGGGACGGGCCCGGTGTTGCAATTCTCCAGTGCGATCAACCGCCTGAATATCGAAGACCTGCCGGCCCTGGTTGAGCTCGGGAGGGAGATTGGAATCGATGCTCTCAATATTTTCTATACCCGCTTTTATCCTGAACGAATTCGTCATCTTAATGTAGATCGGGAAGAAGACCGATTAAACAATCAGGACTCCCTTTTCTACCATAAAGAACTCTCCGATCAGATGGTTGAGAAAGCCAAATCTCTTGCGGAGAAATATGGAATTCATTTCTTCCATGAACCTTTATTCAAGGAATATGCTGGCCCTCGACCTTGTGTGTGGCCGGAGACTCAGTTGATGGTCGGTTTTGACGGTGAGATCTATCCCTGCGGAGGAGCCGAGGTCCACTTCAAGGAGAAAGTTGAAGGAGGGGTTTGTCCTTTTGGAAATGCTTTGACCCATCCTATAGAAGAGTTCTGGAATGGGGAGATGTACCGAGCATTGCGAATCTCCTCACAGGCCGGGAAGGATTGCCCTATTGCGGAATGTAAGGTCTGTGCCAACCGGATGAATCCCGGCGACGAGAAGGCGCACATCATGCATTGGGATACCCCCAGCGAATCCACATTTCAAAAAGAGGGAGAGAGAATCGACAAGATCAGGAAGGAGGAACCCGAAGGAGAGTTGCCTCTCGTTTCTGTCATCGTCCCGACCTATAATCGACCGGACATGCTGGTGGAGACCCTAAGGAGCATTCTCAACCAGACTTATTCCAACTATGAAATTATCATTGTCAATGATGCAGGAGTCGGTGTTGAGAATGTGGTGACGTTTTTGAACCAGGCCGGAAGGATGACCTATGTCAGACATGGCCGGAATCTTGGCCTGGCTGCGGCCCGGAACACGGGGATAAAAATGGCAAAGGGGAAATACATTGCCTATCTGGACGATGATGATCTTTACTACCCTGATCACCTGGAGACATTGGTCCAGTTCTTGGAAGGCAATGATTATAAGGTTGCTTATACAGATGCGTACCGGGCTTACCAAAAGAAAGTGAATGGCAGATATGCTGTTGTAAAGCAGGATGTGCCTTATTCCTTTGATTTCGATGATGACCGGATTCTGCTGGAGAATTTTGTTCCTGTTCTCTGTTTTATGCACGAGAAATCCTGTTTAGATGAAGTAGGCTGCTTCGACGAAGATCTGACCACCCAGGAAGACTGGGACCTGTGGATTCGCTTGTCCAGAAAGTTTAAATTCGCCCATATCCGGAAGGTCACCTGTGAGTTCAGCTGGAGAGAAGATGGCACGACAATGACCGGTGGCAAAAAGATCGATTTTCTCCGGAATATGAAAAGGATCTATGAAAAATATAGGGAATATTCAAAAGGTAAGCCCAATTTGCACCAAGTGCAGGAGACCTTTTTTAAGAATTTTGATGAAATGGTTAAACGGGAATATGATCGAATACAACAGCTGATCAAAGAAAGCCTAATAGAAGAGGCGATTTCAGCGCTTGAAAAGCTCTTAATCCTATTTCCTGCTCATTCTCTTGCCCATGACGATTTAGGCGTCCTCTATTTTCACCGGGGCGACAATGAGCGAGCTCTGGAACATTTTATCCAATCCCTCAAAGCTGACCCAAAGAACCAGAATGCCATGAAAAATATGGCAGACTTGCGCATGGAATTAGGGCAGATGAAGGAAGCCCTTCAGCTTTATCAAAGGGTGCTTGCTGACCAGCCGATGGATGTAGAGGCGCTCCTGGGAGTGGGAAATTACTGCCTCAGAGCAGGTCGGCTTGGGGACGCTTCCTATTTTTTTAAACAGGTTTTGGAAATCGAACCTGAGAACATGGCTGCCAAGGATTACCTTGTTGCCTTGGCAAATCCAGAAGAAGAGGGGGGTTCTCCGGAATTAAGAGTAAATGAAGAATCTCAACCTTCAACAGCTTTACCGCCCAAAGAAGAGAAAGAGAAGATTGAGAATCCGAAGGTCTCCATCATTATTCCCGTTTTCAACAACCTGTGCCTGAATCGACAATGCCTGAAATCTATTTATCAGAATACGCAGGATTCAAATTATGAAATTATTGTCGTGGATAACGCCTCGACGGACGGAACAACCGACTTCCTGCTTCATGAGGCGGCAAAGGGGCTTCTGCGGGTCATACGGAACGACGCAAACCTCGGCTTTGCAAAAGCCTGTAACCAAGGAGCAGAGGCGGCCTTGTCGAGTTATCTAATGTTTCTCAATAATGACACGGAACCTCAAAAAGGATGGCTGGAACCTCTTCTCGAGATCCTGGAGAATGATCCTTCTGTCGCCGCCGCAGGGAGCAAGCTTCTCTTCCCCGACGGGAAGATTCAGCATGCCGGTGTGGTCATCATCGACGACAGGAAATTACCAGACCCTTTGGTTGCCCGTCACGTGTACTATGAAAAGCCGGGAGATTTTAATGATGCGAATCAGAGACGGACGTTTCAGGCACTCACGGCCGCCTGTCTGTTAGTGAGAAAATCAGCCTTCCGGCAGGCTGGAGGATTTGAAGAAGAGTTCTGGAATGGATACGAAGATGTGGATTTATGTTTCAAATTCCAGGAGAGGTCATGGAAGCTCGTGTATCAACCTGAAAGTGTGGTGATCCATCATGAATCGAAAAGTGGGCCGGAACGGCATAGAAGAACTGATGAAAACACCCGTCTCTTGCATAGAAGGTGGTTGGGCAAGATTGATCACGACTTTATCCTTGAAAAGGATGGTTCCTTTACCCACTCCAATTTCGGTTTCATCCGACCTTATTCCTTACCAAACAGGGGTGACGAGGGGGTTTTGCAAGAATCCGAAAGTATCAATATCCCGCTGGTCTCTATTGTGATTTTAGTCCACAATCAGCTTGAATATACAAAGAAGTGCATTGAAAGTCTCTTTAAATATACCCGTGAACCTTTTGAATTGATCCTTGTCGATAATGGATCCACTGATGGAACACTACAATATTTAGACGGGATCAGGAAGGGAAGAGACGATATTGATGGATGGAGATTAAACGTAGATAAGGATGGAAAAGTGGAAGGGTGGGGTGGAGATCTGAAGGGTAAAGGTAAGATCAAGAAGAAGAAGAAAAAAAAGGAAAGGAAATTAGAGGAAAACAAATTATTTTGTAAGACCATTAAGGTAATTCCTAATGAAAGGAATTTAGGATTTGCCGCCGGAAACAATCAGGGCATGGCAGAGGCGAAGGAGGATTACCTTCTCCTCATGAACAATGATGTGGTTGTCACACCTGGTTGGCTGGAACGGATGATCGCTGTGGCCGAACGGGAACCTAAGATTGGCATTGTGGGGCCGATGTCGAATTATGTTTCGGGACCTCAATGGGTTGAGAAGGTGAGCTATGATACCGCTACATTGGCCGGACTAAATTCCTTTGCCCAATCGTTTACCCGAAGATGTGCCGGCCAGGCAAAACCCTTCTGGCGGGTGGTCGGTTTCTGCATGCTCATCAAACGGGCAGTGGTGGAGAAGATCGGAGGCTTGGATAGCCGATACGGTTTTGGAAATTTTGAAGATGACGATTTCTCTTTACGGGCAAGATTGGCAGGCTTTGAATCCTGGATCGCCGAGGACTGTTTTGTTCACCACTTCGGAAGCCGGACTTTTGCGGGATCCGGCATCGACTATAGTGAGAGTTTGAAAAGAAACTGGGAGATCTTCAAGAAAAAATGGGGAATTCCTGCAGAGTTGGCTTATGGAGCCGATTACGATGTGTCTCACCTCTTGGAGCAGAATTTTATTCCGGTCAAACATTACTGTCCGTTAAATCCGAAAGAACACAACGTCTCCGTGGGGGAGGAACTCTTTGCGATGGGAGACCTGGAGGGTGCAAAAAGTATTTTTGAGAAAATCCTCTCCGAAAACCCGAACCACAAAGAGGCCCTTAATAATTTAGGGGTGATTGCTTTCCAGCAGGGAGAGATTGCCCCGGCCACTTCTTTTTTTAAAAAGGTCTTAGCATTAGACCCTCATTGCCTGGAGGCAATTGAAAATATGGGAAATACGATGCTGGTTCACCATGCCTATCAGGAAGCCATCCTATGGTTTGAGAAGGCATTGGAGGCGGAACCCAACAATGTCAATCTATTGAATTCCCTTGCAAACTGTCTCATCCAGATCGAGGAATTCGAAGGCGCCAAAGAGGTTTACAATAGATCTTATCAGCTCGACTGCGGACAGTCTCATGTGGAGGAGATCCTATCAGGGCTGGAGAAACTGAAAACATTTGAGGCCCAAAGGAGTGTCACCCATTGAAAAAAAACAAGAAAAAGCGAATGAGAAAGCCATCCTCCCATTTGGGTCAGGGAGGAGTCCCCTTAAATTTAAAACTCTCGTTGTGCATGATCGTCAAGGACGAGGCCAAAAATTTAGGGGATTGCATCCACCCGGTCAAACCGGTGGTGGATGAAATCATCGTAGTGGATACGGGATCAACCGATGGCACGCAAGAGATTGCCAGGGAACTGGGGGCAAAGGTTTTCAATTTCCCGTGGTGCGATGACTTCAGCGCAGCACGGAATGAGTCGATCCGGCAGGCGACCGGAGATTACATTATGTGGCTCGATGCGGATGACCGGGTCGATGAGACAGAGGTGAGGAAGATAGAACTCCTTAAAAAGTCTTTTCCCCGCAAGAGGGATGAAGCCTACGATGCCATCGTCACCAGTCATTCCCCCATCGAAGGGACGACTCACTTTTATCAGATGAGAATCTTTCCGAGAGTGGAGAGAGGCCTCTTTGAGGGGAGGATCCATGAGCAGGTCGTATACAACCTTCAGCGCTTAGGCGTCCAGCGAATCCCGACGGAGATCCGCATCCGTCATTCGGGGTACGTGGATTTAAAAACCATCCAGCAGAAGTCGGAGAGGAATTTAAACATCCTCCGGAAAGAACTGGAGACAAATCCGGAAAATCTTTTGCTCCATTTCTACACGGGCCGCACCCTGGCCGGCATGGGCCGACAGATGGAGGCCGTATTTCATATGAGGAGAATCACATCGGATGAGAGGATCAGGAGGGATGAGAAAGCCTTTTATCTGGAGGCCTCTCTGCTTTTGGGGAAATACTATGTCGAACTGAAATTATACGATGAGGCCCTGACCCTCTTCAGACATCTCTCCGAGGAAGATCCGGAGAATGGCCTGGTCCATTTCAGTCTCGGAGAGGCATTGTTTCAGGTCAGGGATTATCCGGGGGCAATCGAGGCGTTGCGCCGCTCCCTTCTTTATCCGATTGAGGTCAGTCACCTTCCCGTGAATATCGAACGACTCCATTATCATCAACATCACACCCTCGCCCGGTGCTATTTGGAAACAGGGGAGGGCCTTCTTGCGATCGATGTCCTTCTAAAATTTCTGGGTCGATATCCGGATCATTCTCAAACCCTGAAGACGCTCGGCCTTTTAAGCCTGGAGCACCAGCGGTTTGAAGGGGCGGGGGAATACTATGAAAGGGCCATCCAAAGAGGGGAGGGTTCGGATGAAGATTATGCCAATCTGGGATTGGCTTATCGGAAACTCGGCCGATTCGATGAAGCGGAGAGAAACTGGAACCGGGCCCTGCAAATCAACCCACAGAGGATAGAGGCTTGCATCAACCTCGGCCATCTTCATCACCAGCAGAAAGATTATCCAAAGGCCCTCGAACGATTTAAAGAGGCCCTCGATATCGATTCGAATCTGATGGATGTGAGATTGGCATTGAGCGGCATCTATTTCAGGTTCCATGATCTCGAAAATCTTGTCCGGGAGTGTGACGCCCTCATGGAAGAGTTAAATCTCCCCAGGGACATTACCCTGAACGGGTATGATGAATTGAGCGACCTTTATGAAAGGATAAAAGAAGTCCTTTCAGACCAGGGGCGGCCGGAGCTGTCCCTGATGGCCTATCATACCTCCTTCATGATCCATCCCTCCGGAGACGTACTGGATAAGATCATCTCCCAGGCTGGCATTTCAGGGGGGTTGGAGCGCTCCATGGAAAAAATTAAGGATGTCCTGGGCTTTCATCAAATAGGCCCATCCGTCTCCTTATTTGAAAAGTCCTGAAAAGAAGAGTTTCATGAGTCAATTGATCAAAAGAATCATCATAAAATCCCCCTTAATCCCCCTTTGCCTACCTTTGGTAGGAAAAAGATTACCAAAGGGGGAAATCCCTGTCTCCTCCCTTTGGTCTCCGACCCAGAGCGGTCTCTGACCCGGAGGGCAAAGGGAGGTCGGGAGGGATTTTACAAGGAAATTTTCAAACAACTAAATTGATAAACCATTTAAGTTTTTCCCTCCATCCGTCGATAGATATGGTGAAAGAAGTCCGGGCTTAAATTCAGAGGAAAGGAGGGAAGAGAAAGTTATCAGTTGCAAGTTTAAAGTGGGAAGTTGATTTTAAACCTAACCCTTAAACCATCCGGGCAGGGAGGCCCGGAAACACACCTTTCAAGGAGGAAAAAATTATGGCACTCAGAATTAACACCAATATTGCGGCCTTAAATGCACACCGTCAGCTTGCCGATTTTGATGCAAGGCTCTCCGTATCCATGGAGAGGCTCTCATCGGGCTACCGGATCAACAAGGCCAAAGACGATGTCGCAGGACTTTCGATTGCCAACAAATTCAGATTGGAAGTGAGGGGATTGCGCATGGCCCAGCAGAATGTCTCCCAGGGCACGGCCATGTTGCAGGTGGCAGAGGGAGGAACCAATCAGATTGAAGCCATTATCGAACGTCTGAAGGAATTGGCCACGACCGCTGCCTCTGACAATAGCGACAGCAATTCAAGGACCCGGCTCGAAAA